>ERZ1034678.16-NODE-16-length-98576-cov-34.243207_pt1 | contig 98576 bp, 92 predicted proteins | sample MGYA00520640_ERZ1034678 | MGnify/ENA primary metagenome ERZ1034678 (study PRJEB33766, sample SAMN09781767) | gut metagenome | biome: gut microbiome | host: Homo sapiens | place: Madagascar | study: EMG produced TPA metagenomics assembly of the PRJNA485056 data set...
AATATGAATACCAATTTACTTAACACACGAAATACAAACAATTATAACATGTCTTTTACTGGAAGAAGAAAATATCCAAAGGACATCCCTCCAAGAAAACTTGAATTTACTGAGGCTGAAGCTGAATTTATGCCAGTTTGGCAAAAACATAATATCACGGAAGCAAATCTAAAAACTCAAAAATCTAATTTAAGAGATTATTACTTAAGCTCTGATAAGGCTGATTATAAAGAATTAAGAAAAGAAAATACCAAACTAAAAAACAAAATGCACTATATTGCAAAAAAGTATGACGCTGATGAGCTAGTATTAGCAGGAGAAATTAGGACAAAAAATATTTATAACTGGTACGCTCCTAAAATTTATAGAGCTAAGAAAAAAGTTGAACTTTTAGAATTAAAAAAATATTTATTGAATGCAATTATTGAAACAAAAGCTAAAGACATGTTGTTAAAATTAATAGGTATAATTGAAACGTTCTTAAAGAAATAAACCTATTTATTTTGTTGTTTAGCCGCTTTTGCCTGTTGTTTTTGAATTTCTTTTAACTCTTTAGCTTTTTGTTTTTCCAATTCAGCGGCTTTTTTGCTTTCTTGTTCAGCCTTTATTGCTTTATATTTTTCAATTGCTTCATTCCCTGATGTAGAACTTTGTATTTTTTCTCTCAAAGCATAGTCTTTTTGAGATTCTTTAAATTCCGCATTCATTTCTTTAATTTTAGCTTTATATGAATTTTTTAGAGCCTTTAATTCAGCTTTATCTTCAGCTTTTTTTTGTTTTTCAGAGGCTTTTTCAATTCGTTTTAACTGTTGTTCTTCCTTTTCTGTAATACTAGGAGCTACAACGCCATCTTTAACTAATTTATAGCCATTCATACCAATCTGAACAGTAGAGGAGTTGTCCATAGTCATTAATCTTGGTTTTTCTCCATGCGCAGTAACAATCCATACTCCCAGATTTACAGGAGTATTACCAGTATAAGCTACTGCATTTACAACAACCCAATCAGGATTACTGGATGAAAAACCCAAAGGATAAATATCCCAACGCTTATCATTTAGATTTAAACCTTTGGTTTCTTTCCAATAATAAACAATTGCATCTCTAACATCTGCTAAGCTATAAGAATTACCAACAGAAAAATCATACACAATCGGAGTAGTTTTCCAAATTCCATCACGAGTATTTCCTGTTTTTTCTTTAACCAACAACTTCGTACCATCGGGTGTGAAATCAACAGGAGTTAGAGTTCTGAACGTAAAATAATTGTCATTTGTTTTTTCTGTTGACAAAATTGGTTCAGATAACCTATGAACAGTGTTTGCAGTCAAAATTCTATCCATATTAGACTTAGCTTCTTCAAGATTTATCACAAATAAATCACAAGCTGTAGAGCCACTATTGGGATAATAATAAACTGATGGATAAACTAATCTTTTAAAATCCGGAGAAACAATACCTTGCGCATTTTGCTGCCATCTTTTATACAAGGTATTAGTTATTGTAATTTCAGGACTTCCTGGTGGATTGTTATATCTTGCAATTTTATAATTTGGTTGCGGTACGTAAATCATATCCGCAGGAGTAGGAATTTTAGGAATTTCTACTTCCATAGTCATCCTATCTTTAGGGGCAGAAAGCTCCTCATACTCCTCAACAGTCATATAGCCTGACGGAGTACGGCTCATTTTAGTTCGTTCATATTTTTCTTTTTCAGCTCTTTTATTCACATTGTGAATATATTTTGCTTCTTGTTTAGTTTGATTTTTTTCAACATAAGGAACAGGGATTTCATCTCCCCACTGAATATAAGCGCAAAATGCAGCAGCAATTCCTAACAATGCGTATAGCATTAAACCAAACCTTCCTTCATAGCCATAGAAATAGCTTTAGAACGAGTATTTACATAAAGTTTTTGCAAAATACTGTGAACATGAGTTTTTGTTGTAGAAATAGTAATAACAAGTTTTTCTGCAATTTGCGGATTAGTTAATCCATCTACAATTAAAGCCAAAACTTCCATTTCTCTTTCTGTCAAACCATAAAGATTTTTGCCTAGTTTATAGTTAATTTCACCACGTTTCTCATTAGAAGAATCACCACGTCTTATATTTGTAAGCACAACCTTTGCAATTGCAGGATCAAGCCATCCTGCACCTTCCGATACCGCCAAAACTGCAGAAACTGTTTGCTCTGACGTTGCACCTTTGGTAATATAACCATCTGCACCAGCTTTGAACGAATCAAATATATCATCTTCATCTTCTCTTGATGTGTACATTAAAACTTTAATTTTAGTATTCTGAGATTTAATTCTTTTTGTTGCTTCTATTCCATCAATTGTAGGCAAACCAATATCCATAATCACAACATCAGGAATAAGTTCCAAAGCTTTATCAACGCCATCTTGCCCATCAGCACTCATTCCAACAACTTCAATTTTATCGTTGTTTCCTAATACTACTGATAATCCCATACGAGCCATATCATGATCTTCTACGATAAGAACTCTGACGTTTTTAGCCATTTGAAACCTGTCTTTCTTCTGTCTTTCCACCAGTAACAACATCTGTTAATAGGAAAGAAAATTCACTACCTTTATCTACTTTACTATCTACCCAAATTTTCCCATTATGAGCTTCAATAATTTGTCTTGACAAATACAAGCCCAATCCTGTACCTGTAGAACGTTTTCTAGCAGTCCCTTGAGAAAATCTTTTAAATAAGTTCGGAATATCACTCTGAGGAATACCGTTTCCATTATCAGTTACAGAAAAAATAAAATCGCCACATTGAGCTTTTGCCAATACTTTGACAATTCCATTCTTGTTTGTATAATTCAAAGCATTTCCACAAAGATTTGTAATAACTCTCTTAATTTCAGCCCTGTCAGCTAAAATATGAAGATTATCTCCCAATTCAAAAATTACAGAAAAATCAATATTTTTCTTTTCTGCAAGCGGTTTTAATTCCGAATAACATTGCTCAACTAAATCTTTTACCGAAAAAGCGGTTTTGCAAAGAGTTAATTTTCCACTTTCAAATCTATAAACTTCCAAAAGTGCATTAACCAATCCCAATAAATCCTCGTTACTTTGTAACATTGTTGATAAAAGAACTTTTTGTTTATCATCAAGTTCTCCAATAGCACCTTCCAAGAAGAATTTAAGAGTTTGAATGGCCGCTAATAGCGGGGTTCTCATATCATGAGTAAGTGTTGCAATAAAATCATCTCTTAATTTTTCAGTTTCCTTTTGAACACTTACATCTCTGATAACACCAACAAACTTATCATTTTTGTCATCATCAGATGAAATCGCTGCAAAACTCATCTCTACAGGCGTATGAATACCACTCAGAGAATTAACTATAAAATAATCTCTCAAAAGAATTTCTGAATTTTCATCACTCAAACCAAATATTTCTCCGGATTTATTATCCTTTGCAGAATTAAATTCTTTTACATTAGAATATGCAATTTCTTGAATTTTCTTTTTGCATAATGAGCATTCAGACAAACCAACCATATTTTCGCAAGCCGGATTTACTTGCAAAATATTACCTTCGCCATCTACAATGATAATTCCATCAGCACAATAGTTAATTATGCCAGACAATTTTTTATTTGCTTCAGAAAGATCTGCAGTTCGTTCTGCGACAATTTTTTCTAAATTTTGTGAATAATCTTGAAGTTGTTTCTTTGCTATTTCAAGTTCTTCTATTTTGTTTCTCAAATTTTCTAATAAATGACTTCTTTCAATGCCGTTTCGAATATTCATCATCAAGTCATCATTATCCCAAGGTTTTTCAATATATTTATATAACCCGATTTCGTTTATCGCTTTAATCGCATTTTCCTTATCCGCATAACCTGTCAACAAAATCATACTTACTTCATTATAGAGTTTTTTAGCCTCAGTCAAAAACTCCAAACCATTCATTTCAGGCATCATAAAGTCAGAAATTATTAAATCAGGTTTATTTTCTCTCAAAAATTCAACCGCATCATTAGGGTTGTTAAACAAATGTATATCTGAATATCCCTCAACTTTAAACAAAGCTTTAAAAGCTGAGGTTACCATTTTTTCATCATCAACTACTACTATCTTACTATTTTCCATACTTATATAATAAGTCATTTTTAAAACTTAGACAAATAGTTTACAAAATCGCAATAATTTAATAAAAAAAGACTATATAGCAATGCCAATATAGTCTTTTCAATATTTATAAACCAATCAATCTATTGATGTGTTGTTTCAATATAGTTTGTATTTGGAATATATGAACTTTCACCATTAATTTCGATTTTATTAATAATTTTTGCACGTTTCTTTCTGAACAACATGTCAACAAATGCCTCTAGTCTTGTAATAAAACCTGCTTCACCTGTTTGTTCATCTATTGTTAAGTTCAAAAGCGGTTTATTAAATCTCTTAGCTTTTCTTGTAATTCTTTCAACCATCAAGGAATCCGGTCCGCATCCAAATGCAGTAACAGTAATCATTCCGTCAATTTTGTTATCTTTCATGAAATGTCCTGCAGCACCTGTCATTTCTCGTTCGTTAGCCCAATACATATCTTGTCCTAACGCTTTTATACCGTCATCCATTTGCTCTTTTGAAAGTTGTAATGACGAATAAACCTTAACATCCATTTTTTCAAGTTTATCAAAAATCTTCATTGAAGCACGTTCATCGAAAATATTATATCCGTGCGCAATTAAAGCAATAGAGATCGGATATTCTTTTGTCTGATTTTCAATAAAAACTTTACCTTGCAAAGCATAATTCATCGCTTTTTGATAGCTCATTCCTGATTTTGACATAATATGGAAATTGTTATATGTTCTCCAACCAGCTTTTGAAGCCTTTTTGATTTTATCCATATCTGTAATACCAAATGGAGCAACCATTTCACTCAAAAATTCATACAAACCTTGATTTTTTTCAGATTTGTCAAGGGTTGCTTCAATCATTGTAAAATCTCTTTTTACTACATTTCTAACCAAATCCGGTAACCCTCTGATTTTTGAGCAGTTATAAATTTTTGGAGCAATCGATTGAATAGAAGGTACTAAAATTTTATTAACACCTTTATCCAACAAATTCAAAACATGTCCGATATAGATTTTTATAGGCAAACAAGTTTCTGTAACAACAAGGGAAGAACCACTAGACATGGTTTGCTTTGTTGTAATGTCAGATAACACTATTTTTATTCCTAAATCTGTAAAAAATCCATAGTAGAATGGATAGTCATTATAAAAGGACATCCCACGAGGTATGCCTATTGTCATATTGTTATTTTGAGTATTATTTTCCACAATAAATCCCCTTTGCTACTTTTATAATACTTCAAAATAAAAAATTTTGCTATGTTTTTATTAAAATGTTACAATCGTAATTTTGAAATTTAATATGTTAAAAGTGACAAAATCCCAATTTTGTTATAATATATTTACAAGGAGTTGTTATGCCACATTTTTTCATAAAATCAGATGATGTAATAAACAACAAGGTCACAATTTCAGACAAAGAAACATTCAACCACCTTGCAAAATCTTTGAGAATTAGAAAAGGTGAAAAACTTTTGCTGATTGATGAAAATCAAATTCAATATGAAACTGTTGTCGAAAATATTACCAGCAGAGATATCCTTGCTAATATTGAAAAAAGCTACAAATCTCAAAGAAAATTGTTATTCAAACTATATCTTGCGCAAAGTCCTTTGAGGAGTGATGCACAAAATTTTGTTATAGAAAAAGCAACTGAACTTGGTGTAGATGGTGTTTATCCAACTTATACAGATAATTGTGCATTAGCAACTTCTGTTATTGAAAAGAAAATCCCTAAATGGCAAAGAATTATGCTAGAAGCATCAAAACAATGTGAAAGAGCTTATATTCCAACTTGTTTTGAGTTAACTAAATTAGAAAATATAATAAATTTACAAAATAATGGTTATAAAGTTATTGCTTTTTGTGAAAGATGTACAGATTTATCATTATTTGATTATACCCAGAAAAATCCGATTAATATTGACGACAAATTAGTTGTCATAATTGGACCGGAAGGTGGTTTTTCTCAAAAAGAATTTGATTTGTTTAGAGAACACAATATTCCAATGTTAACACTTGGAGAACTTATTTTAAAGGCTGATACAGCAGTTACTGTAGCGTTAGGAAATATAATATATGAATTCAATAATTATAGACAAAATTAAATCAGATGCGATTTTATCAAAAATTATAGATAATTTTGATAACGAAATTTTTCTTGTTGGTGGCACTGTTCGTGACTATTATATGGGTTTGGAAAGTGTTGATAGAGATATAATTGTAATGGATGAAAACGCAAGAACTTTTTCTTTAAAACTTGCAGATTTACTTGATGCGACTTTTGTTCCTTTAGATGAAGAAAATCATATTTACAGATTAGTATTAAAAGACAAAATTAATTATATTGATGTTACAAATCCTGTCGGAGATTCTATTGAAAAAGATTTAATGCGAAGAGATTTAACAATAAATGCTATTGCCGTAAATATTAGAACAGGCGAATTAATAGATATTTCTGGCGGTGTAACTGATATAAAAAACAAATGTTTGAATTATGTAAATGAACTAAATTTTGTTGATGATCCGTTGAGATTATTGAGAGTTTACCGCTTTCAGGCACTGTATGGTTTTGAACTAGCTCCAGAAACGGTTAATGCGGTTTGTAAATATGCTGACTTAATCCACAAACCTGCAGTTGAAAGGATTAATCATGAGATTATGGCACTATTTTCAGGTAAATACACTGATAAAGCACTTGAAAATATGAATAAAACATGGATTTTGGAAGAAATTTTCCCATTTGTAAAAGAGTTGAAACAAGTTCCTCCAAACTCTCATCACCACTTAGATTTGTTTCATCATTCGATAGAAACCGTAAGACAAGTGCAAAATTTATATAATTCAGCATCAGATGAAGTTAAAGAACATTTGGACAAGATTGATTTTGGCGGTTTTTCAAGATTAGCTCATTTGAAATTAGCTGCGTTTATGCACGATATTGGCAAATTTTCAACTTGGACAATTGAAGAAGGAAAACATCGTTTTATAAAGCACGATGATGTTGGCGCAAAGTTAGCAATTAAATTTTTGAAAAATTTACACCTTTCAAATAAACAAATTGATTACATTTCAATGATGATTAAATATCATATTTATCCGTCACATGTAATGAACTCCCCACAAATCACAGAAAAAATTATGATGAGATTTGTTCGCAAAATGGGCGATAATTCAATTGATGATATTATTTTGGCGCAAGCAGACAGATTATCGGCTAGAGGCCCTGAAATTACTGATGCTATTGTTGAGAATAATATTACATATTTGAATATGTTATTGAGATTTTATTTGGAAACTCGTGAAACGTTAAAACCACTTCCAAAATTATTGACAGGGAACGATGTTATGCAATTGTTAAACATCAAACCTTCAAGAGAGTTGGGAGAAATCATGAATGCTTTGCATGAAGCTCAATTATCAGGCGATGTTTTAACAAAAAACCATGCTATTGAATTTGTAAAAAATTATTTTAATAACTAAATTTTGACAAATTTTATGATATTAAGCGTAATCTTAACAATTATTTACAAAAAATTTTAACTAATTTTTTGTTGGTTTTTGATGTAAATACTAATTTTTTATTGAGTTTTTATTTAAAAATATGAAAATTTTATTTAAAATATCACTATTTTTAATAAAAAATTCAAAATTATGTCTTAATATATCCTTTACATTATCATCTATTATGGCAATTTTTTTTTTGCCCGACTTTTAATATTAATGTGTAATGGTATAATAGTTGTGTAGTTTTATAAACCAGACGTAATATGATAGATAAAGTTAGTATAGCAAGTGTAAAAAATAACAATACCCCTAAAAGGGATAATAATATGCAAAAAAATCCGGCATTTAAAGGCGGGTTGGCTGATTTGCCTATTTTATTGGTTCAACAATGCGAAAAACAACCAATGATAAACGTATCTGTTTTAGACTTGTCTACTGCGATTGTTCCACGTACTGTTATCGAAACTAAAGAATCTAATGGTTATGCCGGCTTTGAAGCTTTTAGACGTGAATCATCCGGTTTAATTGTTAACTGTTTAATTCCTGGATTTATTGTAGCAGGCGTTGCAAAATTATTGCAAAAACCTATTATGAAAGGATTTGGCAAGTCAGATCTTTCTTCAACTTGGGCTAACGAAAATGCAATTAATAAAATCCATGATTTCTATGCACCGCATTTTGCAGATGAATCATTAGATCAACGTCAAAAAGTATATAATACATTTAGAGATGAATTGGGTAGTTTGTCAGGTGTTGATGGTTCTGAAACAAAACATTTTGCAGATATATTTGGCATTAAAACAGGCACTGATGGTAAATTTGTTGGTAAAATCGGCAATGACAAACTTGATAGAGCAGTAAACGAACTTGTTGATGATGTTCTTGCAGAAAAACATACATCTAAGAAAGTTAAAGAAGCTTATCGTTCAATTGTTGAAGAAACTCATATTGCGGAAAATATCAAATTTAAGTCAGACAAAGGTTTCTTCTCTAACAATTTAGAATCACTATGTGATGATACTGTTAAAATGTTGCGTGGCGTTATTAAAGAAGATATTAAAGATGCTAATAGCTTATCGCAATACTTCAAAAAAGCTACAAAACTTGTTAACTGGAAAAGTATTGGTGGTCTTGGTGTAATTATTCCGCTTGCAATTTCTATGCAGCCGATAAACAGATGGATTACACACAAAACGTCAGGTCAAAAAGGCGCACCAATTTATAAAGATTTTGGTAAAGATAGCGAACACAAAGAAATGACAACAAAAGAAAAAGCTGAATTGCTTGCTCAAAAATTCATTTCTATTGGTTCTATGGTTGGTGTTTGCGGTTTATCAATGTTTATGGATAGACCAATTTTGAAAAACATCTTCCAATTCAAGGGAATTTTCCCAACAATGGATCAGGCAAGGATTATTTCTACTGCTACATTTGCAAGCCGTATGGGTGCATCTGAAGACAGAAACGAACTTAGAGAGGCAACTGTTCGTGACATTGCGACATTCTCAAGTTTTTATTTCTTAGGTGATTACGTTGCAAAAGGTATTGCAACATTCCTAGAAAAGAAAAATCCTGGAACTCACTTAATTAATAAACTAAAAGATGCCAAAGAAGGGGCTAACCCAATACAAAAATTATGGAATTGGGCAAAACATACTTCTTTGAAATCATCTGATGAATTAGCAACAATTAAAGATAAAAGATTAAGAACTATTTGCCAACTTGGTAACATTGTGTTCTCATTGTTATCATTAGGCGTATTTATCCCATTATACACTAGGTCGAAAACGAACAAGAAACGTGCAGAAGAACTTGCGAAATTAAATGCGGACAAAAACTCCACCGCAGGCTCAAATGCTGAATCCGGCTCGAAAACATCGAGTTCCTCCGGCTCTACTAAAACATCATCCTCCACGTCGACAACGACAACATTTGGCTCTGATGATTTTTCGAAAGCCATAATCAAGGATAACACAGCATTTAAGTCATTTATTAATTCGTAAGGAGAAATTTAATTATGAAAATTCAACCAATTATACCCCAATTAAAACAACAAGAAAACAACAAAGAAAACATTCAATTTAATGGTTTAGCTGATGCAGCAACATTAGGCTTGAGATTTTTAGATACAAACCAAGCTTGGGGCGCAAACGCAGTAGATCTTGGTTCAATGGTTATACCGAGAACTACAGTTGATATGGTCAATAGAGGTCCTGCAGCCGGTATGGAAACAGGTCGTCGTGAAGCTTCTGGTACAATCAACCACTCTTTAGTTGGGGTATATGGAACCTTAGCAGGTCTTGCTCTTGCAACTACTCTTAACAATAAATATGGCATTAAAGCACATAAATTGTTTGTTGATGACGAAACTCTTGAATTGTTAGGAAAAGCTTGGGATAAACAGGTTAAAGCTGGAAATCAATCTCCATTAAATGATTATTTGCAAGATGTATTCAAAGGAGCTGAAACTCGTATTGGAGATGAGTGGAAAACTATTCCACAAGAAAAAATTAATGATGTTGTAGGCAAATATGCAGAAGTTTTGAATGGAAAAGATGCACCAATAACAATTTCAAAAGATTTAAAAGAATATGCAAAAGCAGTTATTATGAACTCTACCGGTTCTGAAAACTCTTTCAGACTTGGTAAGGAACAAAAGACAAATTCTATTTCAAACATTTTAGATAGCATTTATAACGTTTCAAGAACATTTGTAAATGATAAAGTTGGCAATGCCTTCAAAGAAAGCAAAGATATTAATACTAACGCATTCTTAAAATCAATGAAACGAATGAACTTAGGTCGTTCAATGCTTGGTATAGGTATTGCATCTGCTGTTGGTATGTCAATTCAACCGTTGAATATTTATCTTACTAAAAAGAAAACAGGTAGTGACGGTTTTGTTGGTGTAGAAGGTCGCCAAAAAGATAATTCAGCAGGGTTTAAAGCATTAAAAGTTGCATCTGCTGCTATATTTGGTGGTGGAATTATTGCTACAATCGGTGCAAAAGGTGGTTTGAGCGGATTGATGAAGAAAATTCAGTTCAAAGGCTTAATTCCTACACTTGACCAATTTAAGTTTATTTATGGCGTAACTATTATGTCAAGATTTATGGTTGCACGTGACAAAGACGAACTTCGTGAATCTATTGTAAAAGATACTTTAGGTTTCTTTAACTGGTTAATTTTAGGTAACTTTGTTGCTAAAATGACTGCAAATGCAATGGATCAAAGTTTGTTAAACTATAGCGAAAAAGAACACGGCAAAGGCTTCTTCAACAAGATTTTGAAAGCTCCTATGGTTACTCGTGATGAAGTATTACATAGAGGATTAAAAGCTGCAGGCGTTGATGTTGTTGAAAACGGTAAAGCATTGTCATTCAAACAATTGTTGGGCAAATTAAAAGATGCAAAAGTTTCAGAAGCATTAAGAAAAGAAACAAAAGGCAAAATGAGAGCCTTAAGTATTGCTCAAGTTGCAGGTTACTTGTATTCTGGCTTGGTATTAGGAGTTGGAATTCCAAAACTGAATATTTATATGACAAACAAATCAGAAGCAAAAAGAAAAGCTCGTTTAGCTGCTGAAAAAGCTAAACAAGCTCCAGATGCTCAAAAAGTTGCACCAAACAAACAAGCTGAAGCTCTAAAACAACCTCAGCTTGATGCAAATGAGCAATATAAAGCTATGATAAAACCTGAAAGCAAAACTTTTTTAGGAAAATAACGTTATAAACCCAATGGATAATCTTTAGGAAATTCATAACCGTTTTGTTCTAAAAGAATTGTACAGTACGAACCACGATTTCTATCTTTACAATTATCTATTAATTGCTCGTGTGTTGGGAATTGTTGACCGGTTGGTGCGCAATAGAACCCTCTTACTTGATTGCTATTAAAGTTGCAACCACCATTTTTGCATAAAATAAATACAAAAATATCTCTGCCTTTTTCATTTGGACCTTTTTCGCCATTTATATCATAAAAAATATCATAACAAGAACCAACTTTAACAGACATTTGAGAACCGTCAACAAATCTTAATGTTGCCATATTCATGCCAAAAAGTCTTCTTTTTTCAATATCATCACTTTTTATGTAAGGTTTAATATATGTATTTAGAAAGTTATAAGCATAGTCTGAATTTCCTTCTGTAGAAGCATCACCTTCTATAACCCAATCTTCTCTTGGTCCTAAGTCATTTTCAGCAGAAATAAGAGCTTGATTGATAACAGAAACAAATTTCTTAATTCTGGCAGTTGCTTGTTGTCTTTTGTAATGTTGCATCAATGACGGCATCGTCATTGCCGCAACAACACCGATAATGCCGAGTGTGATTAAGACCTCTGCAAGTGTGAAAGCTCCACACCAATGTCTGAAGTATGAACCAACACTGTCACAGAGGGCTACGTGCGTAGCACCAATCTCATCTTTTTCATTATGAATGCGATTACTACGTCGCTCATCGCTCCTCGTAATGACAGTTTCATTTGGTAAAACGTCATCTTGAGCGCAAGCGAAAGATCGCAGTATTGATATCATTTTACCAACCATGCGATACTTCGGACTGTTGTCCTCAGTATGACGTTTTAACCCTCTCTCGTGGTTGTAATTCACTTCGTTCAAACAACCACTCTCTCTCCCAAGAGAGAGTATATTTTTATTATCGTAACAGACTTTGCCTCTATGCTTCTTTGCATCTAGGCATCCTAAAAACAGGTGTAAACCATGATTAAGAGAGGCTAGTCGACGATTGCCCCCCCCCCGACAAAGCCCTTGCAACACAAGGCATTGAGCGGTTTCAATAAACTTTTAAATTTTTTCATAAATCTAGCTCCTCTATATTTATATTTTTTATTATAACTTATATTTTCAAAAAATTCAATATCAATCACCTATAATTTTTGCTTCAACCTCTTTCATAGCACTTACACTATTATTCAAACTATTCGCTAATTCTGCTGCCGTCTGCGCATTATAAAACTTTCCACTCGTAACCATTGATGTACATTCAAGTTGCGACAAATCATCTTCATCATCAACATTAAACGCAATTACGTCAATCATTACATCTTTTCGGATTTTTATTAATTCCATTACATATTTACACGGGCTTTCATCACAATTTTCTCCACCATCAGTTAACAAAATTATATGTTTTTTCCCCACGTAACCTAAAAAATCGTTTTTTATTGCTTGTTTAAGTGAATACGTAATAGGCGTCATTCCACGTGGTTTAACACTCTGCAATGCTGAACTTATACCAATTCCACTGTTTAATTCAATTGGAGAAATTAAACTTGAAGCTCTGCACGCCTCATAAGGAGTAAACCCCATTCTATGTCCGTAAACTCTTAAACCAACATAGATATTTGGATTTAATTTTGGCAGTAAATTTCTCATCGTATCAATCATCAAATCAACTTTTCTTTTTCCGTCTAAATATTCTGACATACTATTTGAAAAATCCAATATAAATAAAACTCTTTCATTTTCTCTAATATCAGGAGAAGAGCCGTTTCGATAAACATTATAATTATCTGCAATAACCGGCAAATTAATCAAAATCAACAATACTAATATAAATCTCAACATGCACATATTTTATATTGACTATTCACTATTCACCACTCACTTTTCACTATTCCATTTGACGATTATTTTTGCTTGCAATATTATAATATATAGTTGAATTATTCGTCATTCTGAGCAAAATATTGAGATTCTTCGGCAAAACCTCAGAATGACTGTGCGAAGAATCTGTTTAGCAAGGGATAAATTATGAATAGCAAAGAATTAATAAAACAAGCCGAAAAAAGCTTAACAAAAGAATTTGAACAAATAGAAGATATCAGAGATTTTAACCAAGAAAAAGTTTTAAATGCTTTTATAGAAAACAAAGTTGCTCCGGAACATTTTTATACCGTATCAGGTTACGGGCATGATGACTTAGGGAGAGAAATTTTGGATAAAGTTTTTGCAGATGTATTTAAGGCTGAAAAAGCGTTAGTCAGAATACATTTTGCATCAGGCACACACACTTTGGCATGTTGCCTTTTCGGAAACTTAAAATACGGTGATAAATTAGTATCTGTTGCAGGTTCACCTTATGACACAATGCAAGAAGTTATAGGAACTGCAGGCGACAATGAAACAAAGCGTTCTTCATTAATCGGAAACGGCGTTTTATATGATGAAGTTCCTCTTAAAAATGGAATGGAAATAGATTTTGAAAAACTCGAAGAAAAAATTGACGAAACAGTTACAATGGTTTTAATTCAACGTTCTAAAGGCTATTCAACCAGAAAATCTTTATCACTTGAAACAATTGAAAAAATTTGTAAAATTGTAAAATCTAAAAATCCAAACTGTATCTGCTTTGTAGATAACTGCTATGGAGAATTTGTAGATACAAAAGAACCGTTAGAAGTTGGAGCTGATCTAATTGCTGGTTCTCTTATCAAAAATCCTGGAGGTGGAATTGTTGAAGCTGGTGGATATGTTGCCGGAAAAGAAATTTATGTAGATAGAACTGCAAATAGATTGACAGCTCCAGGAATTGGCTCTGAAGGTGGTGCTATGTTTAATCAACACAGATTGATTTTTCAAGGCTTGTTTATGGCTCCTTCAGTTGTTTGTGATGCCGTTAAAGGGGCGATATTGGCAGCTAAAATTTTTGATGAAATCGGATATGATAGCGCTCCAAAATATTGGGAAAAACGTACTGATATTATCCAAAATATTACATTTGGTTCAGCAGAACCACTAGAACATTTTTGTCGAACAATTCAACAACTATCACCTGTTAACGGTTATGTAACACCAATTCCGGAATATGTTCCTGGTTATGAAGATCAAATTATCATGGCTGGTGGAACATTTATTGAAGGTTCTACAATTGAATTATCAGCAGATGGACCTTTGCGTGCGCCTTATACTGCTTATATGCAAGGTGGTTTAAATTATGCACATGTAAAAATTGCATTATCAAAAATTTTGGATAAAGTTGCAAAATAACTCCAATTTTACAAGGTTTTGAAAGTTTTGTTAACTTTTTTTAAGTGCCGTATAACCACTTATAACTAATTCTTTAGGATTAGTCCGCTGAATTTTATCAGAATAATTTCAAACTTTGATTTTTGTGATATTATGTGATTATACCCCTAGAATTTGGGTGAAAATAGTTTACATAGTATAAGAAGAGGAAGGTTAAATATGTCATTACCAAATGTTGCATATTTCTCAATGGAAATCGCATTAGATCAATCTTTGAAAATCTATTCAGGCGGTTTAGGATTTTTGGCAGGCGCTCACATGTTGTCTGCAGGTTATTTGCAAATGCCGATGGTCGGTGTAACTATGTTGTGGTCTTACGGGTATTACGACCAACGTATTGCACAAGATGGTCAGGTTGAAGTTGCTTATATTAGAAAATATTATGATTTCTTGGAAGACACTGGAGCTACTACAGAAGTTGATATTTTTGGTGAAAAGGTTAAAGTTAAAGCTTATTTAGTAAAACCGGAATTGTTCGGTTCTTGCCCTGTATATCTTTTGACTACTGATATCGACGGAAACAGTGAATGGGCTAAGAGCATTTCTCACAAACTTTACGATGGAAATGAAAAAATAAGAATTGCACAAGAAACTGTTTTAGGTATTGCAGGTATTAGAATTTTGCAACAAATCGGCTATAAATTCGATGTTGTTCACATGAACGAAGGTCACGCACTTCCTGCAGCATTTGAATTATTAAGACAAGCAAATAATGACTTAGAAGAAGTTAAAAAGAAAACTGTATTTACAACTCACACACCTGTTGCTGCTGGCAACGAAGTTCATTGGGTTGATACATTAATGGATGGTGGTTTCTTTGCCGGATGTTCAAGAGAAACTGCAGTTAAATTAGGTGGAGAAAACTTCTCTCTAACAGTTGCTGCTTTGAGAATGTCAAGACTTGCGAACGCAGTATCTCAATTACACGGACTTGTTTCTAATAAAATGTGGGAATGGGTTGACGGAAGATGCCCTATCAGAGCAATCACTAACGCAGTTAACCTTCACTACTGGCAAGATGATAGAATTAAAAAAGCTGAAACTGCTGAACAATTACTTGCCGTTAAACGTGAAATGAAAGAAGAATTATTTGAATACGTTGCAAATGTAGCAGGTAAAAGATTTAACCCTGACGTATTAACTATCACGTGGGCAAGAAGATTTGCTGACTACAAACGTGCTTGGTTAATTCTTATGGATAAAGATAGAATTAATAAACTTCTTGACGAAGACAAAATCCAAATCATCTTTGCTGGTAAATTCCACCCAGATGATGTTATGGGTAAAGAAATGTTTAACAAACTTCTTAACCGTTCTCATAGCTTGAAAAACGTTGTTGTTCTTCCTGGTTATGAACTTGAACTTTCAGGCAAATTGAAACGTGGTTCTGATATTTGGTTAAACACTCCATTAAGACCATTTGAAGCATCAGGAACTTCAGGTATGTCTGCTAACGCTAACGGCGCACTTCACTTATCAACATTTGACGGTTGGACAGTAGAAGGTACATTCAACGGTATTAACGGTTACACAATAGAATACCCTGAATTAGATGATGAAATGCCTTGGGAAGAACGTCATTGGAAAGACCATGAATGTATGATGAATATTATTGAAAATGAAATTATTCCTACATACTACGAAAATAAACAAGAATGGGCTAGAATGATGCGTCAAGCTATCAGAACATCTGAAGCTTACTTTAACTCAGACAGAATGGTAATTGAATACTACAACAGATTGTATAAACCAATTGCTCACAATGATTCTAGTTCTGGCGAAAAGAAAAAAGAAATGAATATTTCTGAAACTCCAACATTTGATGCTTGGACATTCGCAAATATCAAGTAATTGATAGAATAAAGAATAATTAACAAAAGGCTCAGTTTTAACACTGAGCCTTTCTACTGTATTTGAAACATAATACTTTTTGTAATCTTTAGTTGCGGTAGAATATCATTTTCAACCATGCGATACTTCGGACTATTGTCCTCAGTATGACGTTTTTTATTTCAGTAACAGATTTTGCCTCTCTGCGTCTTATTTTCATAACACATGTTACAAAATGTTAACAATTCTTCCTAAAAAATTAAAGTTTTCAAATACATGTGTCGTCATGTAAAACATAAGGAAACAAACGGAAAGGAAGACAGGTCATGGGTATGGCGGCTTCGCAGGCAAGATTTTTAGGTCTTACTGCAAGAAAAACAAACGTTGAATTTGAAGGCCAACAGATTAACCAACAACGTACTACGTTGTCTAACCAATCTGCTAACTACTACAACCAACTTCTTGGTATGGCAGTGCCGGTTCCTCCGTCTGTTGACGATTACACTAAAACAGTTTACACATTCGAAGATGGTTCTTTAAGCAACTCTATTTCTACTATGATTGCTCAACCAAATGGATTGTACTTAATTAGCTACACTTCTTCTTGGACTGATGATTTTGCTGCTGTATCTGCAGGTCAATCTATTGTTACTAGAAGTGCTAAAGGTGGACCTTATAATGTTGGTTCTAAACAATTAAGACAAATGGAAACTAGAACTGACGATGTTATAAATGCGATGAGTGATGATGATTTGACGGCTTTCAAAGGTAAAGACGAATATCTTAACACTTTGTCAAATGATCAAATCAAAAAATTAATGAAAGAAGAAAACGAATACATTGAAATCTTGAACAAACAATATGGAAATGACAGTAAATGGATGGTTAGATATGTTCAAAACACATCTACAGGAACTTGGTCACCTATATTCAACAAGAAAAATGTATTAGATAATGCGATTTATTCTGACAATGGTTCTTCTCAAAGTAACATTCCGGCTTACACAATAGGCTCTGCTCAAAAAACTGAAGAAGTTAAGAGTGTTGAAGCAAGAATGGAACAAGATGCAACAGGTCGTATTATTAACGTAACTCTTAAACCTGGGAAACCGGATGAAGTTACTTATGCAGTTACTACTAACACTGCAACGGATCAAGCGAAATATGACGATGCTATGAACCAATACGAATATGACAAGTATCAATATGATCAATCTATTCAAGAAATTAACTCGAAGATTGAAATCATCCAAGCAGAAGATAAAAACTTAGAATTAAGATTGAAGCAATTAGATACTGAACAAGACGCAATTTCAACTGAAATGGATGCGGTTCAAAAAGTTATTGAAAAGAACACTGAATCTACATTCAAAACGTTCGGGTAAGCGTGCCGCTTAACCCACCCAATCAGGCTTTGGAAGAATTTTCAAAAGCTTGGTGGTAAACCAAGTGAAAAGTGAAAGGTGAAAGGTGAAAAGACCTTTTCGCTCGCTTTCGCTCAAATCAAAACTTAATAAAGTGCGAAGATATGATACTGACTTCTCATGTTTCACTTCTCACTTTACACTTTAAATATATTTTGTTTCCTTTCCCTTTTCCCTAGACTAACAGACTTGTTGGTCTTTTTTATTATGGAGAAAATATTGTTTTAATTTTCAGTCTTATACAATCTAGCAAAGAAACAAGACACGTGTTGGATTGAATCCACTCTTACCCATTGTCTCGTCGCTTTAAATCTGATTGAATTTAAAGAACGTTCAGGATTTTTATGAGAGTAATTATTTATTTCATCGTTAAACAAATGGAATTGACACATTGCCACTCTTTTACAAGCATTCAATAATTTTTCTGCCAAATTGTTCATATTCAAATATTTTGCGAGATAATACGCAGCAATCAACCCTTCTGAACGTGCGCCATCTGGGAAATAATGATCTCCATACTCATAGTAATATCCACCTTCATAATCAATATAAGGCGAATCATCATGTCTATATGTCTTTTCAACCATTGTTGCGGCATCCGTGAATACAAAGTTTATATAATTTTGTTTTTGAAAATCTTTATCTTTACACCATTCTTCAATTGCTTGCATCAACCAAGCATCCGATGGAAGTGCCGTAAATAAGTCTGCATAAATATGAGGTCTTTCATCAACAATCCAATCTAACGCTTTTTTACCAATTTTTCTAACTTCCTTAGCTAAATCTTCATCATCTAAGAAATTATTTGCAAAAAGTGCCAAGCCTAATAAAGCTTCACCGGGATAATAGAATGAAAAAGTTTCTTTTCGTTCTTCATCAGTCATATTGATAAGCGGCTGACCGTTTTGGAATTGCGGATGAATATAGTATCCTAAAATTTCTCCATTTTTATAAACCCGGCTCATCACGTGACGTGTATAACCTTTTATGTATTCATCATAGGATTTATCACCTGTAAATGAACGGTATTGCATCATCGCAACTAATAAAACTCCAGTTCCTCCAAGTTTTGCTTTTCTATTATAAAAAGCGTAATAAGCTTTTCCCCACTGTGTATCGTGAGATTTCGAGATTGAAATACTCCAATCAACGGCCTTTTTTGCGGCTTTTATATACTTTTCATCAGATGTTAATTCGTAAGCTCTGATTAAAGCTATAATACCGCCACAATGCCTTAAATCGTTGTAGTATAAATTATTTTCAGGTCTTGTAGGATGCTCGTGGTCTTTGTAAGTATCATCACAGCAATCATAATAGTATAAAAATCTACCATCATCATACATATTTGCTAAAAGCCAATCTGCAGATTTAATCACCTGATTGTACAAAACATCATAACTAAATTCGGTATATCTGACATTCCCTCTATACAATGGGATACAGTCATTTTTGTATGTAATAAATGCCCTACTTCTGAATAAATAATACTCATAATCTTTTGATTGCGAAAGTATCTCCAACCTCTTTGAACGACTATTTGAAAGTTTGGCAATTGGAGTTTTTCGAACTAAAGTTTCTAAAACAGAACGCAAGCCCATATGACTTAAAGTAATAGCATCTGTTGGCATGTAATAATACGAAATACCGTCTTTTCTAAGTTCTAAACCATTTATTCCAATTTCAAAACGAGAATTATCAAAATGAACAGAGTTTAATTTTGCCGGAGAAACAGGATGTCTATCAATAACATATTCTAACATAATACGGCATTTAACTTCATCTGAAACATCAAAATCTGAAAACTTTTTATTTTTTCGTAACATTTCAACATCACGATTTAAAGTTGATTGAAAATCCTGCCTTTTGCTTCCATATCGAATAAATTTTTGACCTGATTGAAAAAGGGTAATATAAACAAGCGTCTCAGCTCTGTCAAAATTTATAATATCAGACAAATCCAAATCAGTTATACTTAAATTTTCACCTGTTATTAGAGATTTTCTAACCCTTTGTAAAACCTTATTTACCGCAGAAAAATCTTGCTCAAAAAAAGCTCTTTCTTTATCGTTCTGTTCCTTAAAATCTAGCATAAACAAATAATAACATTAATTAAAAAATATGGCAAAAAATTTATTTATGTTTTTTAATAGAATAAGTAAAATTATAAAAAAGGAAATTGGCATGCAAATTACCCCAATATCAAATACGTTAAATACGACAAAATATAAAGAAACAACAAATAAAATGCAAAATTTAAACATTTCAAACCCAAGTTTTACAGGTTTTTGGAATTTTTTACCTAAGAAAAACAGTTTGAGATATGTCAAATTAGATAGTGATACTACAATTTTTTCACCCAAAGAATTAAAACAATTACGAGAAAATGTTACAAAAGAAGTTAAAGATATAATTAGAATGCCTGAAACTTCGGCATTAAAAAAGCGACTTGACGATTTATTAACATCTCCATTTGTAGATTACGAAACAGATTACTCTGGAGAAAGTTTAGCCGGAGAAATAGCTTATAATTACAAGCCAGACAAAGGAACTGATATGTACAGGCATTTTGTAACAAAATCTCTTGCAGAAACAATGCCTTTAGATATTCTAAAAAATAAAGATTTTAAAGGAATTGTTTGTGAAAGAGGTAATGAACCTTTGAAATATATTTTAGAAAATTATCATAAAATGAATGAAAATACACCGGAAGCTGAAATGATAAGAAAGATGGTTGACAGATTTCAGAATGCCGATATTCCTATTCCAAATAAAAACTATTATCTTGCAGAAAGTATTGTTAATAACCAATTATTAATGAGTAAAACTTATATAAACACATTTGAAATTAAACCAAATGATAATATTGAAGCTATTAGTAACAGTTCTGCTCATACTGAAGCTAATTTTAAAGAGTTATTAAAAAAATTCAACAACCCTCCAATTATGGAAAACCCTGTTACAAATACAAAATTCTTTATAGTAAATCCTGATAAAGCTAAAAATTCAGATGGAAGCTATTTTTACTATGAAAATGTTAGTGAACCACTTACATTATATAAACTTTGTGGTTTGTCTAAAGACGAAGGAATTAGAAATATTTTTGACATAATTCCATTTATGAAAAATGATTTACATAAATATCGACCAAGAAACGAAAGAGATTTTGCACCAATAAATAAATTTGAACACTTTTTAGTAGGAACTAAAGATTATCACCCAGAACTTACAAGTGTTGACTTTGTTGAAAAATACATAAAAAGTTTTGATGGAGATAAAAAAGAAGTCTATGCAATATTATCTGATTACCTTCCGATAAAAAATAATAAAGTATTTAAAACAGAACTTGAAAATAAAATTAATATGTTAAGCCAAAGTAATTCTACAGAAAATAAAAAAGAGCTTGATTTATTGAATAAGATTTATAACTACATAAAATAGCAAACGTAACAATTTCTTTAACCTTTTGACATGTACAAAAAGTTGTTGTTCAATAGATAATAAGACTTGGTAGGAAATTATGTACATAAAACAGTTAGAGATAGACAATTTTAAATCATTTGCCAATAAATCGGAAATACCGTTATTAAAAGGATTTACGACAGTTTCAGGTCCAAACGGATCGGGCAAAAGTAATATTATTGACAGTGTTTTGTTTGCACTTGGACTTGCAAACGCAAGTGAACTGCGTGCTGAAAACTTATCTCATTTTATTTCTACCTATACCAAAAGGAATGATGCTTTTGTAAAAGTAACGTTCGGAGATACCGAAAATGGCGAAGATTTAAGTATCGGAAGAAAAATCAGAAAGACTTCTCAAGGTTATGCAAGTACTTATTATATCAATGATAGTGTAACAACTTTAACCAATGTTCATGCGATTTTAGAAAAATATAACGTAACTCCAAACAGTTACAACGTAATGATGCAGGGCGATGTAATGGGGATTACAAACTGCACCCCTAAAAATCGTCGTAAAATCATTGATGAAATCGCAGGTATTGCAGATTTTGACAGAAGGATAGATCAGGCGACAAACGAGCTTGAAACGGTTGAACAAAGAGTTGAACGCTCAACGGTTATTCTAAATGAAGTTGACAACAGATTAGAACAACTAAAAGAAGAACGAGAAGTCGCTTTAAAATACCAAAAATTAAGAGATGAAAAACAAGGATTAGAAGGTCAAATAAACAAAGTTCGCTTTTTTGATATAAAAAGAAGCCTTGAAAAAGCACATGAAAATATCCTTGAGTTTACTAAAAAGAAAAAAGAAGAGGAAGTAAAAAACAAAGATTTAGATGAAAGATTAAATCTTATAAAACAAAAATATCAAGAGATTTCAGAACTTGTTAAAGAAAAAGGTGAGGCTCAACAAATTGAGCTAAAAAAACAAGAAGAAGCACTTAAAGGCGAAATTGACCGCAAAGAAAATGCGACAAATTACGCTGATAAACAAATTCATGATGGTTTGCGTTCTATTGAAAATGCGAAAAATGGTATAGAAAATTTCAAAAAGAAAATTGAAGATTTCAAACTAAAAATTAAACTAAAAGATGATGAAATAGCAGTCATAAAAGAAAATACCAAAACTCGTGAAGCTGAGCTTAAAAAGGTTTTGGAAGATATGACCGGCTTAAATGCTACTGCTGATCAGCATATCGAAAAACGCAACAATTTAAGAAAGCAACTTGAAGATTTAAAAGATGAAGAAACGAAATTAATTCAAGCAAAACTTCCACTTGAAAGTGAACTAAAAACACTTCAAAGAGATTTGGAAGATGCGAAAGAAAAACTTGCTGAATTAACAGAAATGAAAACAAATTTTGCAGCAAATCAAGATTTGAAAAAAACTCTTGTAGAACAATTGCAAAAGGAAATGGCTGATTTCAAGATTATTCAACAAAATGCAATGCATGACCTTGATACAACAAAAAATGAAATCAATGATTTGAACTACAATATCCAAATGGCATCAAGAAAAATTGCCGTTATGGAAACGAAAAAACAAATGGCAGAGGATTCAAATTTCGGTCGTGCAGTTGATACAATTATGAACGCCAAACTAAGAGGTGTTCATGCTCCATTAGTTAAATTAGGAACTGTTGATAAAGAATATTCAGTTGCAATGGAAGTTGCATTTGGTGGTAGAATGGCTCATATCGTCGTTGACGATGAACATGTTGCAGGTGTTGCAATTGAACTCTTGAAATCATCTAACGCAGGGCGTGCAACTTTTATTCCGCTTAACAAAATTAAAAAAGCTCCTACAAGATTACAGTTACCTAGAGATAAAGGAGTTATTGATTTTGCAATTAATCTTGTAGATTTTGATGATGAATATATAGACGCATTTTATTATGCGGTTGGCGATACTATTGTTGTAGAAGATTTAGAATCTGCAAAAAAACTTATCGGTAAATACAGAATGGTAACTTTGCAAGGTGAGTTGCTTGAAAAATCAGGTTCTATGACTGGTGGTACAAGATTAAGAACAGGTTTAAGCTTTAGTCAAAATGATGATGAAGAGTTAAACAAATTTAAAGACAGATTAAAAGAGATGGAACAAAAATTAGCCACTCTTGAAAATAAAAAAACATCATTAGAAACGAAGTTAGAAGATGTTCGTGGTAAATATTCAGATTCTTTAAGCGAATTTTCAAAATCAAAAGTTGAACTTGACAATATGAACCAAAATTATGCAAACAGTGAAAACATCTTGAAAGAAAAAGCTGATTTCATTGCTTCTGCAGAACCGAAAATTGTCGAATTAAATAATAAATTAGACAAATTGGAAGAAAAAAATGTCAAAATTTACGATGATATGACAATTTGTCAGGAACAGATTGAAGAAGTTGAAAAACTTATCAATGATAAAGATTTGAAGGATTTAAAAGAGAAAACAGAAGGGGTTGAAAACGAAATTAAACGTTTGCAAACCAAATTAATGACAGCTGAAAATGATAAAAACGAATTAAACCGTCAAATATCTTTCCATGACAATTTAATTGAAACTAAAAACGAAGAAATTACAAATATTGAACACAACAACACTAAGCTTGAAGAAGACAAAAAACGTTATAAAAACGATATTGTAGAGCTTAATAAAAAAATGGAAACACTTCACGAACAAATTATTCAAATTGAAGAAAAATTAGGCAAATTGTTAAAAGAGCGTGACGAAATCAATGCAGATTTGATTGAGCTTGAAAAGCAGAAACATATTAAAGCAGCTGATATTGACAGAATTGCAGAACAAATTGAGTCTTTCAAAGCCCGCAGACGTGAACTTGAACCACAATTAGAAAATGCAAGAAAAGAACTTGAAGATTCTGGAGAAGATGTTGCTAAACTTGAACCGATTGAAATTTCTATTGAAGAAATTACATCAAAAATCCAGCGTTTAGAAAAGAAAATGGCAGAATTAGGTGATGTTAATATGCGTGCGCTTGCTGCTTATGATGAAGTTCTTGCTCGCCAAAGCGAATTAAAAGAACAAATTGAAACTCTTTCCAAAGAAAGAAAAGAAATTCTTGAAAGAATGCAGGGGTATGAGCAGTTAAAAAAAGAAACGTTTATGAAAACATACAACCACATAAACGAAAACTTTAAAGAAGTATTCCACCAATTGTCTGAAGGAGAAGGCGAACTTAAACTTGAATGTCCTGATGACCCGTTATCAGGAGGTATGACAATTGAAGCACAACCTCGTGACAAAAAATTACAAAGACTGGAAAGTATGTCCGGAGGTGAAAAATCATTAACTGCTTTGGCATTCGTGTTTGCCATTCAACGGTATATGCCATCACCATTCTACGCATTTGATGAAGTTGATGCAAGTTTGGACACAATGAACGTTGAGCGTATCGCACAAATGGTGCAGAACCAATCAAAAGATACGCAATTTATAGTAGTTAGTCACAGAAGACCTATGATAGAATCAGCTAACAGAACTTTAGGTGTAACCCAAAAAGAAAAGGGGATCACTAAAGTTACAGGAATAAAACTAAGAGACGAAGAATAAGGGTATGAGTACAGAAGTAGCACTAAATTATAATATGGATTTACCTGATTTGGGATTAACCAAAGACGGTAAAACAAAGAGCGAAGGGATTGGAATTTTAGTTGATATGGCAAAAGCCGGCAAAATTGATCCTTGGAACATTGATATTGTCGATGTTACAGACAAATATCTTGCTCACATGATTGATATGAAATCTCAAAACCTCAGAGTTACAGGACGAACTTTTCTTTTTGCAGCCGTACTTTTAAAGCTTAAATCAAATGTTCTTGAAGGGATTGATATTAACCAATTTGATTCTGAGCCGGAAGACAATTTGGAATATGATGATGACGGTTTTATTGTTGATTATGGTGAAGATGATTACGTACCAACCAATAACGTAATCTCTATTGATGAAGTTTTGCAACGTAGAACAAGTGTTCGTTTAAATCATAACAGAGTTGTAACTTTGAAAGATTTGATTAGACAATTACAATTCTATGAAAAATTAGAACACAAACAATCTTTGAAAAGTGCGCATGAACGTGCTAAAAGAAGGGTGCAATCTTATTCAAGATTAACTCCAAATGACATTGTTAATCTTGCACATGAAGAATATATTGAAAGTTGCGTTCAATCATTAAAAGAAAATTTATCACAAATTTTTGAAAAAAATGATAAAATTGAATTGAACGAGCTTACATTATTGGGGATGGATAGAATTAGTGCATATATTGCGCTATTGTTTTTAACCGCAGAAACAGATTATGAGCTACAACAAGATGAATTTTATTCTGATTTGTATGTAGTAAAAGGTGGAGAAAAAGATGAAAATGGAACAGTTGAAATCCAGAATTGAGGCTGTTTTATTTATAACAGCCAGAGCCGTTTCATTAGAAGAAATTGCAGTAATTCTTGGAGAAGAAAAAGAACAAATTGAAGAAGCTATATTGGAACTAATTATGGATTATTCCACAAGAGATGGAGCTTTAGAGATTGATGATGAAAATGGATATATTTTGCAAGTAAAAGAAGATTACATGGATCTTGTAGAACTTCTTTGTCCTGTCGACTTAAAACCGGCAGTATTGAGAACCCTATCGGTAATTGCACTAAAAGAACCAATAAGACAAACTGATTTGAAAGAGTTAAGAGGCTCTACAGCGTATGAACATGTTCAAGAGCTGGTTGAAAAAGGGCTTGTAGCAAAAACTAGAGATAAAAACGGAAGAAGTTTTAATTTAAAAACTACTCCAAAATTTGCAGAATATTTTAAACTTAAAGGTGATACTCGTTCACTTGCTAAAATTCTTGAAATAGACAAAGGCATAAAGGATGATACAAACAAACAATAACGACAGAAGAACAACAATATTAATATGTTTATTTGTAATTGTTTTTGGTGTTGTTTTTAAATTAATGCCAACATTTTACTATTGGCAAGGTCAAAGTTCATTAAAAAAAGAAAATTATGTTGCTGCGAGAAAGTATTTAAAAAATGCAGTCTTTTTAAATCCGCACAACAAAGATTACAGATATTTTTACGTAAAAGCGCTAACAAATCTTGCTCCAAGTTATACTATTCAAAAAGAAATGTTTGAAATTGCTTCTGGGAACCAAAAGGATAGCGCACAACAAGCTGCTCAAAACCGAATATCAGAGTGGCAACGTACAATTTTAAGTACTATAGGAGATAACTATATTGAACAAGTTCCGCTTGATAATGGAATTTTACGTTGGGACACAGAAAAATTTCCGTTAAAAGTTGCTATTACAGAAGATAATAACGTAAATATTCCGCCATATTATAAAACAGAAATTTTGAAGGCTTTTTCTCAATGGCAGTATTCAACCGGATTTATAACTTTTGCTACAATTGAAAATTCTAATAATGCAGATATCGTTGTTGAAATATCAAATACCCCATCAGGTACTTGTAACGGACAAGAATGTAAATATGTCGTAGGTTTTACAACTCCAAGTTATAAGGGAGAAATTTTGCACAAGATGAAAATTGTTTTGTACACAAAAGATCCACATGGCAACTTTTTTTCCGATAAAGAAATGTACAACACAATTTTGCACGAAATTGGGCATGCTCTTGGAATAATGGGACATAGTTACAGCACAGAAGACTTGATGTATATGTCTACCGATAATACAAGTTTTTATGCACCATATCGAAGTTCTTTTCAATATCTTTCTTCAAAAGATATAAATACTATCAGATTATTATATAAATTGGCACCAACAATTACAAACACATCTCAAAAAGATTTGAAGAAGAAGGGATTAATCTATGCTCCGGTTGTTTTGGGAACTTCAAACCAAATATCATTAAGAAAATTAAAAGAAGCTCAAAATTATATAAAAAACGCACCTGATATTGCTGGCGGATATATTGATTTGGGGATTGCATATGCAGAATTAAATAAATATTCAGAAGCAATAAAAGCTCTAAAAAAAGCATATAAACTTGTCAAATCGGATGAAGAAAGATATATGGTTTGTTACAATATGGCAGTAATTTGTATGAATGCAAATAATTTGGATGATGCTCTTAATTATGCCAAAGAAGCTCAAGAAATTAATAATTCCGAAGACATAAAAGAAATTATTTCAAATATAGAACACGCCAAACAAACAAAAAGAAAACCTTTTAAATCAAATTTGTTAATTCTTGAAAGCAATAACTAGCAAAAAAAATTTTTATATGTTTTAATGCCAAAAAAGGAATTTTTTATGCTTTCTGCAATTAACAATAATAATCCATCTTTTACAAGTGTAATTCCAATAAGAGTATTTATTGACAACATGGAATCATTTAGTCCAAAACTAACTCGTGCTGCTACAAGACAGTTAACTACAACTCTTGCTGGTCCTGTAAAAGGCGATTCAAAAAAATATGACATTATAAGAAAATTTGCACAACGTGATCCTGATTACGATTTTTTGCAAGGTGTTAAAGGTTATCCAAAAGCTTGGAACCAAAAACATGTACAACCATCTGATTACTTCAGATGTATAATTGATGAAAGTGGAAGTTATTTATTTACTGGACTTCAAGCGAAAAAATTAAAAGAATTAGGAGAACTTTTGGGTAAAGCACAACAGGTTTGCAAGGCTAAAAACATTTCTACAAGTTTCGATGTACATAATGCAAAAAGAAGTTATGGTTTCAATATTATGAACTTTTTACGTTCGACCAAACTAAGAATTACAGAAAGTTTTGACAAAGAAACAAAACAAAAAATCGGAGAGCAGGTTTCTTTGAACTTGCATCTTTCTAGCAACCAAAAATATGGTCAGAAAAATTTTAAAATTACGCTAAATGATATTTCTTTCAGCAAAGTTAATACTTAACAAATTCTTCACAAACACTTTAAAAAACAACTTGTTTGGGTTAAATTTAATTGGTTGACTAAGTAGAATATTGGAGATATGAAATGTATAATGTAGCTATTATTGGAGCAGGTCCTGCCGGAATTTTTGCGGCTTTAGAAATAACAAAACTTAAACCTGATTGGAAAGTAGTTTTAATTGAAAAAGGCCAACGTATTGAGAAAAGAAAATGCTTGCTTCGAGAAGGCTATGCAAAGTGTCCTACTTGTAAAAAATGCGGACTACTATGCGGATGGGGTGGTGCAGGAGCTTTTTCTGACGGAAAACTTACTCTTACTCCTGATGTAGGTGGTCACTTAGTTGACTATATGGACAGAAAACAAGTTGAAGATTTGATTGCTTACGCAGATCAATTATACCTTGATTACGGCGCAACTGATGAAGTTTTTGGAACAGATATGAAAGTTTTTCAAGAACTTGAAAGACAAGCCGTTCTTGCGGAGTTAAAACTTGTACATTCTCCAGTAAGACACTTAGGGACAGAAAGAAGTCTTAATGTCCTTAAAAATATGCAAGATTACTTAAATGACAGAATTACTATTTTAAATGATGTTTCAGCTCAATCATTAATTGTTGAATGCGAACAGGTTAAAGGAATCATTCTTGATAACGGAGAAACAATAAAAGCCGAATACACAATTGTTGCTCCTGGTAGAGAAGGGGCTGATTGGTTAACTCAAGAATTTGCCAAACACAAAATCGGGATGGTAAATAATGCCGTTGATGTTGGTGTTAGAGTTGAGCTACCGGCTCCTGTATTTGAACCATTAACAGATAAATTGTATGAATCTAAATTGATTTACCACTCACCTACCTTTGGCGACGAAGTTAGAACATTCTGTATGAATCCGAATGGAGAAGTTGTTCAAGAAAATTATAACGGAATTTCAACCGTAAACGGTCACAGTTATGCAGAGAAAACAACGAACAACACAAACTTTGCGTTATTAGTTAGTGAAAAATTCACTGAACCATTCAAAGAACCAATCCAATATGGTCAACATATCGCAAGACTTGCAAACATGTTAGCCGGTGGAATTTTGGTTCAAAGATTTGGCGATTTGCTAGATGGCAGACGTTCTACACCGGAAAGAATTAAATCAAGCATAATTAAACCAACTCTTACATGTGCAACTCCTGGTGATTTAAGCTTGGTAATTCCTTACAGACAAATGACAAGTATTATTGAGATGTTGCAAGCTCTTGATAAAGTTTGTCCGGGAACAGCTTCAAGATATACCCTTCTTTATGGTATCGAGGTTAAATTCTACTCTGCAAGAGTAAAATTAACTAATAACTTAGAAACAGAAGGAGTTAAAAACTTGTTTGCAATTGGTGACGGTGCTGGCGTTACAAGAGGTTTAATTCAAGCTTCTGCTTCAGGTGTACACGCTGCAAGAACTATTTGCGAAAGAGGTTAAACAATATATTTTAAAAATTACCCTCAACCACTTGTTGGGGGTAATTTTTTTAGGAGAAATTTTATGGAACACAAAACTAATGCAATGCGTGAACTTGATAAATTAAAAATCAAATACAATTTTTACAGCTACGTCGGAACGGATGCCGTAAGTGGAGTTGAAGTAGCATCCGTCTTAAAACAAAATCCTGATAGAGTTTTCAAAACATTAGTAACCGTCGGAAAATCAGGAAAACATTACGTTTTTATGTTACCGGTAGCACAAGAATTAAATCTTAAAAAAGCTGCTAAAAGCGTTGGAGAAAAATCGGTTGAAATGATTAAATCAAAAGATTTGTTACCACTAACAGGGTATATTCATGGCGGTTGTTCTCCTGTCGGAATGAAAAAATTCTTCACAACTACAATTCACAGTTCAGCAAAAGATTTTGAAACAATTATGTTTAGTGGTGGTAAAATTGGTTATCAAGTAGAAATGAGCATTGATGAATTGGCAAAAATAATAAAATTTAATCTTGCAGATATTATAGAATAACTACTTGCCCACAAGGATTAAGAGTGATATAATTTTATTATGACAAAACAGGTGAGCTTAACAACGCAAAACCGCCTTATCATATCTGGATTGCTACTCAGCACTATTTTAATTGTTGCTATTGCGGTATTTGCGATTTTTAATATACAAAAAAATTTAAATGAAGGATATCAAAACTTTGGACAAATTGTTTCCAAAGCTTTGGCTATTGAATGTACTGAACTTGTAGAACATTCATCCAATAGCCGTAATAGGGAAACCCTAAAAACTCATGCTGACACAATTGTAGCATCTCATAGCGACATTATTTTTATTGAATTTAGAAATTCAGATGGAAAACTTCTCTATAGAACAGGCGCAGAACAAAATTCAAGTCTAAAAACATCAAATATAATTGTCAGCTCCCCGATGATTAATTCTAGCGGAATAAATATTGGTTCTGTAACAGTAGGATTATCTGGAAATATAATTTCACAAATATCATCAACTACACGAGCATCACTATTATTTGTATTTTCTGTTGCTTGGATTGTGTTTGCGTTTGTAATCCTTATAAATACATACCTTATTACAAGGGAATTAAGGATACTTCATAATGGTGTTCAAAAAATTTCTACCGGAGAATTTGGTTATACTATCAAAGACAAAGATGTTAGCGCAGAAGTTAAAGAATTGTTTAACGCTTTCAACCAAATGTCTAACAGGCTCCACATATATGAAGAACAAAATATTGAACAATTAACTCTTGAAAGGAACAAGTTAGAAGCAGTCTTGATGAGTATTGCGAATGGTGTTGTTGTTTGTGATAATAATGATAATGTCGTTTTAATAAATAATCATGCACACAAACTGCTTGAACTTGATGATGAACAAATTTTGAATATTAAAATTCAAGATTACGTCGACACTGAAGGAAATTTCTGTTTCAAAGACAAAATTGAAGAATTTAAAGATACACCACTTGAAGTTATGGAAAACAAACCGCTTGAATTTAATATTCAAGTCGACAAAAGAGTTATCAAGTGTATTATTTCACCAATGTTTACAAGAAACAAAGATTACGTTGGCTACATAATCGTTCTTATTGATATGACGAAAGAAGCTGAAATGGATGCGATGAGATCAACATTTATTTCAAATGTTTCACATGAACTCAGAACCCCTGTTACTGTTTTAAGAAGCTATATCGACACACTTTATAATTACGGAAATGAATTTGATTATGATACTCAAAAAGAATTTATTGGGACTATAAACCAAGAAATTATAAGACTTCAAGGTATGGTTAACGATATATTAGATTTTTCTCGAATGGAAGCAAATGCTCAGATGGAAAAATCTTTGAATAGTGTGTACGAAGTTGTCGATACATGTGTATCACAGGTTCAAGCCTTAACAAAAGAACGAAATTTAAAAATAACTGTAACAAAAGATGATGGAATTCCTGAATTTTTATTTAACTATGATGGCATTGAACGAGCATTAACAAACCTTTTGTCAAATGCTATTAAATATTCTCCTGATAATGGAGAAATTAAGGTTAATCTTACTAAAACAGACAACAATGCAGAAATTACAGTTACAGATCAAGGTTGCGGTATTGCGCCAGAATTTCAAAAGAAAATATTTGATAGATTTTATAGGGTTGAAAACAATATACATACAGTAAAAGGGACAGGATTGGGATTACATCTTGTTAAACAAACAATTGAAAAATACCACAACGGTAAAGTATTTGTAAATTCAGCAGTAGGTCAGGGTTCAACATTTGGAATTATTTTACCGATAAAAACGATTGAAACTGCGAATATTTAAGAGGTGTTATGGATTTTGAAGATATTTGGAAATGGTTTTGCAGATTAAGTTTGATTATCTTTATTATTATTGTAATAAATTCAATTCTTGGCGATATTTTATTCCGTATCAAATTTAGTTTTCCGCATGTATCTTCAACTACACAAGTACCAATAAACACATACAATGACCCTATACAAAATATGCTGGATAATGCTAAATACATGAAGGTTAATGGAGAAAAATACAAATATGCAATTCAGCCTCAAGCTGAATATTCATTATCAGGACTAGTTGTAGCTAAAAACAACAACTTTTGGTTCAGGGATGTAATGCGAAGCGAATTTGATGACGTATTTTTAATAGATTTAGGGATTGTGTGGGGTGAATTAGCCTCTAAGCCCAAAGAATTACATAAACATTGGAAATTCAAATCAACAAAAACTTTAGGACAAGCCAGACAATTGCAATGGAGAGCAAAACCGCCTTATAACAACACTTATTGGGATCTAAATTATGTATCATCACACGTTTCTCATACACACATTATTCCGGCAAACGCAAACGTTATGGGGGCTTTGTTAAAAGTCAAAAAGAATGACATAGTAAAAATTGACGGGTATTTGGTTGATATTTACAATGGAAAAGGTAAAACTTTAGGAAAATCTAGTTTATCAAGAACTGACACTGATGCAACAAGCAGAGGATACGGAGCTTGTGAAGAAATGTATGCAAAACAAGTGCAAATAGGGAATAAGATTTATAAATAGTTTTCCCTCTCTTTACACACTAGTTGTGCGAATTTTTTACTTTTTATATAAACCTACTCAAACAACGCATTAATTTTATCTAAAATATCTTGCGGATCAATTTCATTCGTAATCTTGTTTATATCTTGTGCTACTTGATAAAGTTTTGCAGCTTCAATTTTATCACCTGTAATTGCAATTGCACGTGCTAAATTAAAATGAGCCAAAGCATAATTAGGATTACATTCAATTGATTTTTTGAACAAATCAGCCGCTTGTTTCACCCTACCTAAATCGTCAAGATAAATTACACCCATATTATTGTAAGCAATATCATAACTTGGGTCAAACTTAATAGCCAATCCATATTCTTTCAAGGCTTCATCAATATCACCTTTGCCCCAGTATAAAAAACCTAAATTACAGTGAATTTTTGCATTTTCCGGATCTAAATCCAAAGCGTTTCTGTAAACTTGTAAAGCGTTTTCAATATCTTCTTTGTCATAAAAAGCACTACCTAAATTTACATAAATATCAATGTCTTTAGGCGTTAAAAGATAAGCACTTTGATAAGAGCTGATAGCTGCATCCAAATCCTGCTTTGATTCTTGATATACAAAACCTAATGTTTGGTTAATAACACTTGTCCATTGCTTTTTAGGATTTAAGGTAACCGCAGTTTGAAAATGTGAAATTGCGCCATCAATATCACCTTTTACATACAAGATGTTTGCAAGATTTGAATGAACATCAGGCATGTTCGGCATGATTTGTATTAATTTTTCATAAATTTCAACTGCACTGTCATAATCACCTTGTTCTTCATAAGCCTGACAAAGATGTCTATATGCAGGAATATTCAAACCGTCAAGCCAAATAGCCATTTTATATTCTGTTACTGCATCATCAAATTGTCCTAAAGAGCGATAAATATCTCCCAACAAACAATACAAAGGAATAAATCCTGGAGCTTTGTCAACTGCATCACGATACAATTCAAGAGCCTCACTCAGTCTGTTCGTTTGTACTAAATATGCGCCTTTAACAAGAGTTGGCAAGAATTTTCCATACGTCATCATTCTTGCAACATTTCCTAAAGCAATTTTATCGAATGGAAGTGTCAAAACAGATAGAGCAAATTCAAATTTTGATAAACAATAATTTTTGAAACTTCTTGCAGATGAAACATTATACAAACTTGAAAGCAAAAAATGCGCACAAGAATTAGCCAAAGGCATAGCCTTAATTGCTTTTTTAGCATTCATGATTGCATCAGAAAATCTTGCTTTTTTGGTATAAGTTTCAGCCAAAAGATAATACGCTTTCCCCAATTTATTATCTTTTGAAATAGCGGTATCCAAATAATTTATAGCCTTATCTAAATCTCCTTTAAAAAAGTGTGCTTGACCTATTTTAAAATATATTTCAGCAGAATCAATGTAAGTTTCCAATGCTCTCTGGTATTCTGTAATCGCCTCATCAATATACTGACATGAATTATAAATATCTAAATGCCATGCCAAATACAAATCCCCTAACCTCACATGCAAATCTGCATTGGTAGGATCGTCTTGCAAACCGATTTGGCAAAGCTCAATTGCGCTTTTAACATTACCTTTTTTATAAACTTTATTTATTTTTTTCTCTAATTGTTTCGTATTTGTCATAATATTATGTTTTTATAAAGATGCTTGACAGAAATCATAAAAGATTTCATACTTAACATTGTAATTAATATTTTCAAAAAATGCAAGTTATTTATATTTGTGTACAAAGGAGTACGTATGAGAGAAAACAAAATTTATTTCGTTGATGTTACAAACAGAGATGGAGTTCAAACATCCAGACTTGGCTTAGCAAAACTACAAAAAACAATTATTAACCTTATGCTTGATGACATGGGAATTACACAATCCGAGTTTGGATTTCCAACTACTCAACACGAAATAAACTACCTCAATGGGAACCTTGAATTGGTTGAAAGAGGTGTTATCTCAAGAACAAGGTTATCTGGTTGGATGCGAGGAATTACTTCTGACGTTGAGCTTTCTTTCAAAAATGTACCAAAACTGAAATATATTAACCTTTCTCAATCAACTTCAGAACAAATGATTAATGGAAAATATTTAGGCAAGAAAACTCCGCAAGACATAATTAACATGACATGTGAAGCAGTTGAATGTGCAAAATCACTGGGTGCAATTGATATTGGAATCAATGCAGAAGACGCATCTCGTAGCGATATTGATTTTCTTATCAGATATGCAAATGAGGCTAAAAAAGCTGGTGCAAAACGTTTCAGATACTGCGATACACTAGGTTACGAAGATCCTCAAACAACTTACGAACGAATTTACAAAATAGCAAAAGAAACTGAAATGCCAATTGAAATGCACTTTCATAATGACTTAGGCATGGCAACCGCATGTTCTGTTATGGGAGCGAGAGCAGCAATTGATGCTGGAGTTGATGCGTACATTAACACCGCAATAAATGGTATGGGAGAACGTGCCGGAAATGCTGATCTGGTATCATGCTTACTTGCAATTCTTAAATCCGCAGGATTTAAACAAAGATATCACATTGATCCAAACATTGATTTGAGTAAAACATGGAAACTTGCTAAATATACATCATACGCTTTTGGAGTTCCTATCCCAATTAATCAACCTGCAGTTGGTGATAACGCATTTGCGCACGAATCAGGCATTCACGCAGATGGAGCATTAAAAGACCGCAGAAACTATGAATTGTATGATTTTGAAGAACTTGGTAGAGGAGAACCCGAAATCATTGAAACAGGTAGAATGATTACAACAGGAGAATATGGTGGTATTAAAGGGTTTAGAAACGTTTATGACAACCTTGAACTTGAATTTAAAGATGAACATGAAGCTCGCAACATTCTTGAATTGGCTCGTTATGCAAATGTTCACACTCAAAAACCTTTAACTTCAAGTGAATTGAGGTTTATATATTATTATCCTGATATTGCAGCAAAAGTAATGACTGTTTCACCATACTACGAACCGCAAGGAGCAATAAAAGAACGTGTTGAAGCAAGATTATTAACTAAACCACACAGAATAATATAATAAACAGCTGTACATATACCTGTTCATACTCCATAATGAATAAAATAAAGTCCTTCCTAATGAGACTGTGCAAATACAGACTATGCCTCTATGTGTCTTATTTTCATAACACATGTTACAAAATGTTAACAATTCTTCCCAAAAAATTAAAGTTTTCGAACACATGTGTCGTCATGTAAAACATAAGGAAACAAACGGAAAGGAAGACAGGTCATGGGTATGGCGGCTTCGCAGGCAAGATTTTTAGGTCTTACTGCAAGAAAAACAAACGTTGAATTTGAAGGCCAACAGATTAACCAACAACGTACTACGTTGTCTAACCAATCTGCTAACTACTACAACCAACTTCTTGGTATGGCAGTGCCGGTTCCTCCGTCTGTTGACGATTACACTAAAACAGTTTACACATTTGAAGATGGTTCTTTAAGCAATTCTATTTCTACTATGATTGCTCAACCAAATGGATTGTACTTAATCAGCTACACTTCTTCTTGGACTGATGATTTTGCTGCGGTATCTGCAGGTCAATCAATAGTGACAAAAAATTCAAATCCAGATTTAAAGAAAACCAATAACGCAATTGACGGAACTCTTTATAGCGTTGGTGCAAAAGAATTAAGAAAAATGGGTGATGCATTCAAATTAGATGTTTACAAAGATGACAAAAAAACTGGACAATCTGTTTATATGAAGAATGGCAAATATTATTCAGATGCAGAATGCAAAAATGAAATTGCAGATGCTGACAAAAACAAATCAAATTACAGATTAAACGAAAATTACAACGATGAATATTTGAAATCACTTTCTTTGGATCAATTAGAAAAATTGCAGACAGAAGAAAATGAATACATTGAAATCTTGAACAAACAATACGGAAATGACAGTAAATGGATGGTTAGATATGTTCAAAACACATCTACAGGAACTTGGTCACCTATATTCAACAAGAAAAATGTATTAGATAATGCGATTTATTCTGACAATGGTTCTTCTCAAAGTAACATTCCGGCTTACACAATAGGCTCTGCTCAAAAAACTGAAGAAGTTAAGAGTGTTGAAGCAAGAATGGAACAAGATGCAACAGGTCGTATTATTAACGTAACTCTTAAACCTGGGAAACCGGATGAAGTTACTTATGCAGTTACTACTAACACTGCAACGGATCAAGCGAAATATGACGATGCTATGAACCAATACGAATATGACAAGTATCAATATGATCAATCTATTCAAGAAATTAACTCGAAGATTGAAATCATCCAAGCAGAAGATAAAAACTTAGAATTAAGATTGAAGCAATTAGATACTGAACAAGACGCAATTTCAACTGAAATGGATGCGGTTCAAAAAGTTATTGAAAAGAACACTGAATCTACATTCAAAACTTTCGGGTAAGCGAAGCTTACTACCACATAGCTTACAACTGTTTAAGAGGCGCTTTTACAAAAAATTTAATATTACAAATATTATTGAAATGGCGCTTTATACAGTTGAACGCACTCGGGTATACCCGTAATAAACTTAATAAACCAAAAAACTTAACCCTCGCATCTGTTTTGCTTTAAATGTTTGCGAGAATATAATAAAAATTTTATATTTTGTTTCCTTTCCCTTTTTCCCTAGACTAACAGACTTGTTGGTCTTTTTTATTATGGAGAAAATATTGTTTTTCAACTTGACCATAAATAATAAAATATGCTAAAATAGGTAAAAAAGGAGTGAGGTTATGGGACAAACATTAGCAGAAAAAATTATATCAAAACACGCAGGGAAAAACGTTAAAGCAGGTGAATTAGTTATTGCAAATGTAGATGTTACTGCTGTTCAAGATGGTACAGGTCCTTTAACTGTTCAAGAGTTTAAAAAGTTAGGGAAAGAAAAATTGTTCAATCCGGAAAGAACAATTCTTTTCATTGATCACGCATCACCAAGTCCACGTAAAGAATTGTCTAACACTCACACTGTTTTGAGAAATTTTTCTAAAGAATATGGTGCTGTGTTATCTGATGTTGGAGCTGGTGTTTGCCACCAAAGATTAGTTGAAACTTTTGTTAATCCAGGTGAAATATTAGTTGGAGCTGACTCACATACTTGCACATCAGGAGCTTTAAGTGCATTTGCGACAGGAATGGGTTCAACAGATATTGCCGTAGCTATGGCATTAGGTAAAACTTGGTTAAAAGTTCCACAAACATTTAAAATTGAGGTCACGGGCAAATTTAAAGAAGGTATTTGTTCAAAAGATTTAATGTTACATCTAATCGGAATGATCGGTGCAGATGGAGCAACCTATAAAGCCCTTGAATTTTGTGGCGAAACAATAGAAAATATGTCTATGTCAGAAAGATTTACACTTGCCAATATGGCAGTAGAAGCAGGCGCAAAAGCCGGATTATTTATAGCAGACGACAAGACTAGAGAATTTTTGAAATCTCGTGGTAGAGAAGATAAATTCAACTCTATAAAACCTGATGAAGATGCAGTTTATGAAAGAGTAATAAAAATTAATGCCGAAGATATCGGACATACTGTTTCTTGTCCGCATACAGTTGACAACACCAAACCTGTAGAAGAATTAAAAGATATAAAAGTTGATCAGGTATTTGTCGGAACTTGTACAAACGGAAGAATTGAAGATTTGCGAACTGTTGCAAAAATTCTTAAAGGGAAAAAAGTTAATTCAAATGTTAGAATGCTAATTTGTCCGGCATCAAAAGATGTTTATTTGCAAGCTCTTTCTGAAAACTTGATTACAACATTTGTTGAAGCTAATGCGACTATCTTACCTCCGGGATGTGGACCTTGTGTAGGAGTTCACGCCGGAACTTTAGCTGATGGAGAAGTTTGTCTTGCTACGCAAAATAGAAATTTCAGAGGCAGAATGGGAAATGTAGAAGGTTCTATTTACCTTGCATCTCCTTATGTTGCGGCTTATACTGCGTTACGTGGTTACATCTGCGCTGAATAATATTGCAATCGTTTATAAAAAAATATACACAACCGACTATAATACAACGAATGAGCATTTCTTGACAAAAATTCCTTACTATATATGTAAGGAGAAAGTATGTCGGACAATAAGGTTCAGTATAAAAAAATGGCTTTGGAAGAACTCGTTGTTCTGTCACAACAAAACGATTTCAAGGCTTTAGAAGAACTTATCAGGCGTGAACAGAAAGATGTCTACGCTGCTTTTTCATACCTTTGCTCCAAAAAGGAAAATGTTTCTGATTTAACTCAAGAAGCATTACTTAGGGTTGCAAAAAACATACAAAACCTTAAAAATCCAAAACTCTTCAAAAGCTGGTTAAATCAAATTATAACAAATCTTTTTTATGATGAATTAAGAAAAACTCAACGAAAACCTGACACAATTTCTCTTGATGAAGAAACAGAAAACACCCCTCCAATAAAGTTTCAACTGCTTGATAAAAAATGTAAACCGCATGAAAAATGTGTGACATCTGAACTTGAACAAATAATAAAAAAAGCAATCTTAAATCTACCAAACCAGTTCAAAATTGTAATAATTCTAAGAGAATTGCAAGGCTTGAGTTATGAAGAAATTGCACAAGTTACACACTCCAGTGTCGGAACCGTAAAATCAAGAATTGCACGTGCAAGAGGGAAATTACAAGAAGATTTAAAAGCTTATATATAAGGAGAAAATATGCAACACCAACTATCATGCGAACAAGTTATAGCACTTTTAACGTTTTATACAGAAGATAAATTAAGTAAAAAATTAGCACAATATGTACAAGAACATCTCGAAATTTGTCCTGAATGTATGGAAAAATATAAGCATTTAAAACAAATTTTAAATAAATACGTAAAAATTCCAAACGAAGAAAACAAACCTGTATATAACACAAAACAATATGAAACTTTTAAAAGTAACCTGTCTGCATACGTTGATAATGAATTAAACGATTTTGAAAATATTAAAATAAAAAAATTCGCAATTGCAAATCCTCTAGCAAGGCAAGATTTAGAAAACATATATACATTCAAAAAATTATTACATTCTTCTTTTGAACGTACTAAAAACGAATTGAAAACCGACTATTCCAAATCAATAACCTATCAAATTCAGCAAGAGAGCCTAACCGAAAACAATTTTGACCCGTTTTTAAAACTCTCCGCAGCATTTTTTATAATGGTAAGCTGTATCGTTTTTGGGATAATCAAAATACTATATTTTTAAAGAACCTGATGAATATTTATTTGCAGACATTTTCATATAGGCATCCATTGAAATACCACGAGGTGATTTCAATTCGACATTACCATCAACTTTATTCATTTTAGCAAGAGCTTGTTTTTGTTTTTTAGCAGCATATTGGTTTCTCAAAACAGGGGTTACAAGGTTACAAGAAATAATTGAACCTACTGTACTTGCGACAACATCTACACCATTTTTAAAACTTTTGTACTCATCTTTAATATCAGAAAAATTTGCCATATTTTCGATATTAAATCCGAGTTTTCCAATATGTTCGTTAGAATTTACGCCGTTTTTAGTCAAGAAATCTTTTACAGGTTTTGTTGTAATTTTACCTGTTGAAACTAGTTTTGAAGCAACGTTTTTGAATGAACTTGTAATAGCATAAAAAGATAAAATGTTTATCGCTGCATCTGCAATTTCTTGCGGAATCAAGAAAGTTTTTTGTTCCGGAGAAATTTTATCATTAAAAATTACGGCACTAACTTGTGCTAAAGATGACAAAATCCAACCTAAAACGCCAGTATGAACAAGCATTTTACCGGGATTTTCACCATAATTTTTGTACATTACGGTTTTAAAATCAGAGAATAAACTAGCAGGTGATTTCATCGTTTATCCTCCTCTTTTTTTACAAGAGCATTTGTCAAAAATTTAGTCAGCGGAGCATCAATCAAAAAGTTTGTAAACATCATCACAACAAGCGCAACAACTGTACCCATTGCGTTTCTGTATTGCAAAAAAGCATCTGTAGTATTGTCCTTAATATTTTTTGGTGTAAAAATAGATTTCCATTTAGAAACATTTTTACCTTCAACTTGAGAAAGCGCTTTTATTCCTTTAATACAACCTTTTCGAATAAAATATCCGGTAAATGTACCTGCAACTATTTTTGCAATAGTTCTTGCAACAGAAACTTTTCGAGTTTTTTCGTCAACTCTTTTATTATTCGCATCAATAAACGGTTGTGACATTAAAGCTGATGCACCTAAAATTAAACGTTGTTCAGCAGATGAAATTTTTTCTCCGGTCTTTTTAATTCCATTAACCATTTTTTTGTCAGAATATACGGCTTCCGGTATTAAATCAAGTGCGCCCTGCTTAATTTCTCTGGCAGCGGTTGATGCACCTTTGTATATTGTGGAGTTTGTAATAAAATCTGTAATACCTGATATTGCCATATTTCTACACCCAAAAGTATAAAGATTGTAAAGCTTTATAATTGCCTAAAAATCGCAATATATTAATAAAGATTTACAATCTTATATAAAAAATTTTAAGAAATTTTGAAATTTTCTCAAACTACAGTTTTGCACCTTTTGGAACTACAGTTACTCCGTTTGGCGAAACATGAAAACCTCGTTTGATATCTTCTTCTTTGTTAAACCCAATTCTTGTATTTGCCGGAACTATAACGTTCTTATCAATAATCGCTTTTTTAATTCTTGAATGACGACCAATTTCAACATTTTCCATCAAAATACTTTCTGAAATTTGTGAGAAACTATTAACTTTAACTTTTGGCGACAAAACACATCTTGACAATCCGGCACCTGAAACAATACAACCTTCCGATACCATTGAGTTTGTTGCCATACCAACACGTTCACCTTCCTCCCAAATAAATTTTGCCGGAGGGTAGTTGTAATTAAATGTTCTTAATGGCCATGCTTGAGAATACAAATTTAATTCAGGATCGTAGTCCAACAAATCCATGTTTGCTTGCCAATAAGCATCAATACTACCGACATCCATCCAATAGCCACGTTCTCTATCGGACATTCCTGGAAATGCGTTGTCATTAAAATTATAAACATAGATACGCTTACCTTCATTCAACATCATCGGAATTACATTTTTACCAAAATCATGGTTTGAATTTTCAATTTTCTCATCTTCTTCCAAAGCTTTTAACAAACTATCTTTATTAAAAATATAATTTCCCATAGATGCCAAACACATATTTGGGTTTCCAGGAATTGATTTTGGAGCTGTTTGCGGTTTTTCAACAAAGTTTATTAATTTCCAATCGTCATCAACCTCAATAATTCCAAACTCATGTGCTTCTTCAATTGGAATTGGAATAGCCGAAATAGTCAAATCTGCATTTTTTTCTTTGTGATAATCCAACATTTGTGAAACATCCATTTTGTAAATATGATCACCACCAAAAATACAAACGTAGTCTGGATCTTCATCTGTAATGTGAAAAACATTTTGATAAATTGCATCAGCAGTTCCTCTATACCAATCAGAACCTGTCCTCATTTGAGCAGGAGCTAAATCAACATATTGGTTCAAAAATGGTGACAAAGCCCATCCTCTAGTGATGTGTTTATTCAGCGAATCTGATTTGTATTGAGTTAAAACTTTAATCTTAAAAAATCCAGAATTAATAAAATTGTTTAATACAAAATCAATAATCCTGTATCTTCCACCGAATGGAACTGCAGGCTTTGCTCTATCCTTAGTCAAAGGATAAAGTCTTTTCCCTTCTCCGCCTGCCAAAATCATTACTAACGCATCATCTATTGACATGTTCGCCCCTCTTTCTATTCTGTATTCTAATTATACAAAAAGTTTGAAAAAAAAGCACTAACCCTAAATAACTATTTTTATTTGCATTTAGTTTTACCATGCCAAGACAAATCGTTACAATGCAAATAATCCATATTTCCATTATAAATTACCCAAGCAGTACACGCTCTACCTTGCTCCATTGCCCCTAATCCTTCTGAATTTTTTATATCACAATATTTCTCAAAACTTCTTTTGGTATCTTTTTCTGCTCCCATAGGTTGAATACCTGTTGGAGAAACATAAAAATTAAACCAATTAACACCCATTTTCGCATCCCTTTGTGGAGGTAAAAACACAAACAAATCTCCACATGCAACAATTGAATTTGAACAACCTAAATTTACCCAACCAACATTAACATAAGTTCCATCAGCTAAAAAGAAACCAGTATCAGTATCAAAACTTGTGTATGTGTCAGATTTAAAATATCTTCCATCAAGAGCTTTAAAAGACCTAAATTCCAATTTATTTGGTCTATCTAACTGTTTTACATATTGAGCTAATCTATTGCGAAGAAGAATTTGACCCGAAGTTTCATATACTGCATTTCCATCTTCATCTGTTTTACCAGTGGAAGTTGTTGTTAACTCCCAGTCCTCAATATCTCCATATTCTTGGACTGCCATTGTAAAAGCTTGCGACAATATTGAATACGCTTTCTTAACCTGTGTAACACGAGCTTTTTCCCTATGCTCTTGAATTAAAGTTGGTAAAGTCATTGCCGCAACAACACCAATTACCCCTAATGTTATTAAAACTTCTGCCAAAGTAAAACCTTTATATCTCATATCATCTCCTTGTGTTATAACATTATTATAACCTTTTACACAAAATATTTGCAATAATAGTTATAACATTGTTACAATATTAAGAAGGTTTTATGATTAGAAAAATAATACAAATCGGAAACAGCTGGGGAGTTATAATACCGCTTCCGATTTTAAATTTGTTAAAAATCAATCCTGTAAAAGACAAATTAGAATTTTCTGTTGAAAAGGATTGTATAATTATAAAAAGGGCTAAAAACTAGTGACATCCTTCACATCCGCCACATGAACCGCCACATCCGCCCGATGTTAAGAAATCAGAAAAATCAAATACTTCATCTTTCAAAACTTTATCAATAACTATAGGATAAAGCATTCCTTCTAATTTATAAATATTTTCTTCAAATTCATCAAAATGTGTTAAATTTTCAATCAAAATAGGATATTGAGCAATAATTTCATCTCTTTCAATATCTTCAGTCAATTTATGCACCGTAACGCCAGAAACCTTCACTCCAGCCATAAAAGCTCTACTTATCTCATCAGCTCCTCTAAACGCAGGAAGTAAAGAGCCATGAATATTAATAAATTTGTTTGTTTCAAAAACTTCTTTTTGTAAAACTTTTCTATAATCACAAACGGCAACCAAATCAACATCATGTGATGAAAAATATTCTACATTAATTTCATACGGTAATAATTTTGTATTTTCATTTAATTCTTTAGCTTTTTTGAAAAATTCACAATGCTCATCATCAGACAAACAAGTTATTTCAACATCTTTACCATTAAAATATTTCAAAATATCTTCTAAAACACAACTTTTTGCAGAACCTAAAATCGCTAATTTTTTCATAATTTTCTCCCCTATTTTTATATTTATTATAATAGCAAAAAAATTTTTTTTTGTATTTAGTATAAACATATGGAAATTCAAAACAACGTATCATTCGGAACAAAATTTAGAACAGTTAATATATTAGAAACAACAACATTAAGATGTATTGAAAGCGACTCTGTCGCTGATTTAAAACCGGTAATTGATAACCTTTGGCCAAAAAAAATTAAAAGCACAGGTTGGCGAGGTTACAGATATTTTTTGTCAGAAATTGGAAAACAAATAACTGACAAATATCCGGAAATTGCAGAAGCTACAGAGAATATGAAAAATTTTATTACACACAATCCAAATGCTAAAAAATTAGATTTGCAGCAACATTCCAAATCTATAATTAAGACATTAGGTGACGAAATAGATATAACATTATAAAAAAAGACCGCAATTAATACGGTCTTTTTTTTAATTAAAGAATTGTTATTTAGTTGCAAAGAGCTAACAGAATACCTGCAGCAACCGCAGAACCGATTACACCTGCAACATTTGGTCCCATTGCATGCATTAACAAATAGTTTTGTGGATTAGCCTCTAACCCAACCTTATTTGCAACTCTGGCTGCCATCGGAACGGCTGAAACTCCTGCAGCACCAATCAATGGATTTATTTTGTTTTTAGAGAACAAATTCATTATTTTAGCAAAAATAACACCTGCTGCAGTTGCAAATGAAAATGCCAAAATTCCTAAAATCAAAATAAATAAAGTTTGCAACGTTAAAAATTGTTCTGCAGACAATTTTGAACCAACAGAAAGTCCTAAAAATATCGTTACAATATTGATTAACGCATTTTGCATAGTATCAGAAAGTCTTTCAACAACCCCACATTCTTTACAAAGATTCCCAAAAGTTAAAGCTCCAACTAACGGACAGGCATCAGGTAAAAAGATTATGCAAAGCCCTAATACAACAAGAGGGAACACAATTTTTTCACGTTTTGTAACTTCTCGCAACTGTGTCATTTGAATTTCTCTTTCAGCCTTAGTTGTGAAAAATTTCATAATAGGTGGTTGAATTACCGGAACTAATGCCATATAAGAATATGCAGCAACTGCAATTGCACCCAATAACTCAGGAGCGAGCTTTGAAGTTACATAAATTGAAGTCGGTCCATCTGCGCCTCCAATAATACCAATTGCACCTGATTGTGGCAATGTAAAACCAAATATACACAAAGCTAAAAGTAATGCTCCAAATATACCGAATTGCGCAGCACCACCTAAAAGTGCAGTTTTAGGGTTTGCAATCAACGGGCCGAAATCTGTCATTGCACCAACACCCATAAAAATAATTAATGGGAACAAGCCTTGATGAATACCAAATTCATAAATAATTCCTAAAAAGCCATTTGGTTCGGCAATACCTGCAACAGGAATATTAGATAATAATCCGCCAAAAGCTATCGGGACTAGCAACAACGGTTCAAATTGTTTTTTAATTCCTAACCACAACAAGAACAAGCAAACTAATATCATAATCGGAGAGCCAAATTGATGTAAAAATTGTTCAAAACCATTTGTAATATTCGGATCAACAGGCTGAATAAAGTTTGCAATACCTGTAGATTGCCATAATTTATATAAACTGTCTACTAAATTCATTCTTTATTTCTCCTATTTTAACCGATAGTTACCAATGTGTCACCGGTTTTAACTTTATCACCAGCCTCTATATCGACCTCTTTAATTGCTCCTGACAATGGGGACTTAATTTCAGTTTCCATTTTCATAGCCTCAACTACAGCAATCACATCGCCTTCTGCGACACTATCACCAATAGAAACATTCACCCTCAAAACAGTTCCAGGTAACGCCGCTTTTACCGGTTGACCAACACCAACTGAACCGGATGATTTGTCAATACCTGTTTTGACGTCAAAATCATAAGTTTTTCCGTTAACAACAGCTTTTTTACCATCCAACTCAATACCGTATTTTTTACCATTAACAGTAACAGTAAATTCTTTTTCATTGCTATCAATAGCTGGTTCAGCTTCGCTCTTTTCACATTTTCTTACCCCAATTGTACCTTTACCTTGTAAGAACAAAATACCTTTTTCTTTACAAGCTGCAGAAATAAATATATTTTCATCATTTACAGGTAAGCCGGCATCTTCAAGACGTTTTGTAGCAGCTGCAATACCTTTGGTTTCATCTTTGTCATTAATATCAACAACTTTTTCGGTAGTTGGTTCTAAACCTAATTGCTCAGATGCAATTTTCACAACTTCAGCATCAGGTTCACAAGGAGTTTTTCCAAAATATCCAAGAACCATTTTTCCGTAACCATCCGCAATTTTTGCCCATTTGCCATGCATAACATTGTTAAATGCTTGTTGGAAATAGAATTGAGAAACCGGAGTAACAGATGTCCCAAAACCACCTTTTTCTACAACTTCCTTCATAGCTGCAACAATTTCAGGATATCTATCCATCAAATTATTATCTCTCAACATTTGAGTATTAGCAGTTAAAGCACCTCCAGGAAGTGGAGATTGAATTATCATCGGATTTACTGCTAAAGCTTCAGGAGGCAAGAAGTAATCTTTCATACAATCTTTAAAAATTTCTTCTGTTTCAAGAATTTTTTCAATATCTAAGCCTAGATCGTATTCAGTACCTTTCAAGGCATGCCACATTGAAACAATGTCAGGTTGAGCAGTTCCACCCGAAACAGGTTTCATAGACAAATCAATTCCATCTGCTCCACCATCAAGAGCTGCCAAATATGCAGCCAAACCTGTTCCTGCAGTTTCATGTGAGTGGAAACGAATATGAGCATCCGCACCCAAAATCTCTCTTGCTTTTTTAATTGTTTCATAAACTTTTCTAGGATTTGAAGTTCCTGACGCATCTTTATAAGCAAGACTGTCAAACGGAATTCCTGCATCAAGAATATTTCTCAATACTCTTTCGTAAAACGCTGCGTCATGCGCTCCTTGACAACCAATAGGAAGTTCCATCATAGTAATTGTAACTTCATGGTTCAATCCATTATCTTTAATACATTGACCTGAATAAATCAAATTATTAACATCGTTCAAGGCATCAAAGTTTCTAACTGTAGTAACCCCATGCTTTTTAAACATTCTGGCATGTAGATTAATAATATCACGTGGTTGAGAATCAAGACCAACAACGTTAACCCCTCTTGCTAAACTTTGCAAATTAACATCTGGTCCTACAGCCGCTCTGATTTTATCCATCGTTTCAAAAGCATTTTCTCTGCAATAAAAAATTGGAGATTGAAATCTCGCACCACCAGCAACTTCAAAATGTCTAATACCGGCACCAACTGCGGCTTTTATAGCGGGAATAAAATCCTCAACAAACACTCTTGCGCCATAAACTGATTGAAAACCATCTCTAAAAGATGTATCCATTACTTTAATTTGTTTTTTACCCATATATTTACCCTTCCTAAACTTATTTTCTAGCCATAATAGCTGCTAATGCAACCGCAATTGCTTCATCATCATTTGAAACCACTTTTTTTACAGCTTTTTGAACTGTTTCAACTTTCTCTGGAAAAATTTTGTTTAAATACAAAACTATCGTTGACATTATGCGCATAGAGCCAATAAGTACGCACAAAAAGGTCAAAACAGTCCCCATTCCTATTCCCATAAGAGTAAAGCCTAAAATCCAATTTTCAACACTCATAAAATATCTCCCATTGTTAATATAAACTCATCATTATTCTTTTCAATTACAAGTTCTCCATTATCATTAATTGTCTTTGCAATACCTGATTTTTTGTCATTAAAAACTTTGACAGAAATCTCTTTCCCCAAAAAATTACATCTTTCAATATATTCTTTTTTTATCATAAGAAAGCCTTGTTTGAGAAATTCTTCATAGTTCTTAAAAAATTCATTCAGCAATTTTTCTGTGAACAAATTTTTATCTACATATTCTCTTTCCAACTCAATATTTAAAGCAGTTGCAACTTTTTCTTTAATTTGTTTTAAATCACCCTTATCAGCGTTCAAGTTAACCCCAATACCGAGAACCAAACCTTTAAAATTAGTTCCTTGCATAACTGTTTCGCACAAAATACCGGAGATTTTAGCATCATTAACCAAAACATCATTGGGCCATTTGATTTTCGGAGATAAACCGTATTCTTCTAATATCTTTGTTAATACAACAGACAAATATTGAGTTAAATTAGCATAAACTTCTTCAAATAAATTTGAAGGTTTAAGAACAATTGTCATGAATAAATTACCTTCTCCTAAATCAACCCATTTTCTGTCAAACCTTCCTCTACCGGATGTTTGCGAAATTGCAATAATTACAGTTTTATCTTCAAAACTATCCAGATTTTCTTTAGCATAAAGGTTGGTAGAACTTACTTCTTCCAATTGAATAATATTCATTTTATCCCCTAACATATAATTTATATTACTATACTAACCTAAACAAAAAAAATTTGCGATTTTTTTTTTACGAGTTAAAATTAAGTCACAAGGGAGAGAAAACATGGAACATTGGATTTACACATTAAAGATTTTAGGACATGCTATATCTTTAAATCTGGATACAATTTTTACAATGTGGTTTGCAATGCTTGTTGTAATCATATTTGCATTACTTGCTACCAGACATTTATCAATAATTCCCGGAAAACTTCAAGCAATATCTGAAAGCATCATGAAATTTTTCTACGGAACACTTGATACAATGGTTGCAAATGACAACAGACGACATATTCCATTGGTTGCATCATTGTTTTTGTTTATTATAACTGCAAACTTGATGGGGCAACTTCCCCTAAGAATAATCAATTTAAAAAACGGTGCAGAGCTTGCTTCACCTACTAACGATATTAACCTAACAGCTGCAATGGCTGTTATTGTATTAATATATTACGTTACAATGGGAATTAAGGCTAAAGGTGCAAAGTTTTTCTTGCACGAAATAAGCTTTACAGGGATTGTTATGGCATTAGTTGAGATACTGGAAATGGTTACAAGACCTCTAAGTTTGGCAATCCGACTTTTTGCAAACGTATTTGCGGGAGAAATCCTCGTATCAATAGCATTAGGTGGTTTGGCATATTTTTTGCCACTTCCGATTATGTTATTTGAAATATTGGTTGCATTTATTCAGGCAACAGTATTTATGATGTTGACGATTGCTTATATTGGCTCGGCAACAGGAGAAGAACACTAAACATTATAGTTATAAATAAAAAGGAGAAAATTATGGTAGACACAGCTACAGTTTCACAAATGGCACACTTAGGTGCAGGTATTGCAATCGGTTTTGGTGCAGTTGGCGCAGGACTTGGTATTGGTTTTGCAACAAAAGGCTTGATGGATGCAGTTTCAAGACAACCAGAAGTTGCAGGTAAAGCATTTGGTTTCTTCTTACTAGGTGCAGCTTTATCAGAAGCTTGTGCATTGTACGCATTCGTAATCGCATTTATGTTGTTAGGGAAATAGGTAGCTAGGCGACTAGGAAGCTAAGTGGCTGGCTAACAGTAAAAAGGTAAGAGCAATGACTAGCGTTTAACTCTCAAAATCATACCTATATTTACACAAAGGAGAAAATTGGGAGCAGGCGTTTAAGAAATTGAAGGTAAAAAAATGGAATTTAACGCAACATTTTTAGTATCAGTAATAAGTTTTATAATATTCACTATTATTATGAACAAAATATTTTATAAGCCATTGGAAAATGTCATGGATGAACGTCAAAAATTCATCGATGATGCAAAGTCTGATGCGCTAAATTCTAATAATAGAGCAGATGCAATATTAAAAGAAAAAGAGGATAGATTGAACAAATCTGCATCTGATTCAAAAAAACTTGTTGCAGATAAGATAAATGCAGCAAATGAAAATTCTAAAACTTTAACAGACAATGCGAAACAAAAATCTCAAGATGAAATATCTTCTGCCAAATCAAATCTTCAAAATGAGGCACTACAAACATCAGAAGAACTCAAATCAAAAGTAAAAGACTTGGCAGAAGTAATATCATCAAAAGTTCTAGGAATAGAAACACATATTGAAAATTCAGACAATGAACTTGTAAACAGGATACTTAACTAATGAACGAATTGGCAAATTTTTGGAATATCATAGTAGAATCAAACACATTTAATTTTGCAGTATTACTTGTAATTTTTGCAGTATTGTACAAAAAAATGAATGTGGCAGATGGGATTGAAAAAATAAAACAAGGCATTATTAATTCCATTAATAGCGCAAAAGAGGAACAAAAATGTGCTAAAAATAAATTAAAAGATGCAAAAAAATCTATCGAAAATATTGATAGTGATATTGCAAAACAATTGGAAGATGCGGTTCAAAGAGGTGAGGGCTTGGCTAATCAAATTCTTGCCAATACAGAAGAAAAAGTTCAGTTAATTGAAAAGAATGTAAAAAGAGTTATCAATGCTGAAGAAAAAACTTTGTCAGCAAAAATGACTGAAAAAACATTGAATGCCTCAATTGAACTTGCGAAAAAACACATAATTTCAACTCTTGAAAACAATCAAGATTTACATAACAAGTTTATTGACGAAAGTATTGAAAACATAGACAGGATGTAACTTATGAGTACAAGTAATAAAATTTCAACATCAGCACAAAATTATGCAGACTCATTAATCAAAGTCGGGCAAGATGGCATAATGACATACGATGCCATTCTTACAGACTTAAATACTATTAGAGAAATTACATCAAGTTCACAAGAATTAATTGATGTGATGGAAAGTCCTGCTATTTCGGTTAATACGAAAGATGAAATTATTAATAATGTATTTTCAAACCAAATCAATGAAAAACTTGTTAATTTTTTAAAAGTTTTGATTGATAAAAAAAGATTTTATGAACTGAATGAAATAATTGAAGCTTATTCTAATAAAGTAGATGAAATTCATAATATAAAAAGAGTTGAAGTTGTTTCAGCAGTAGAAGTATCAGATAATCGCAAGCAAAGATTAATCGAAAAACTTCAAAGCAAGTTGAATAAAACTATTATTGCAAATTGGACAATTAACCCAAATATTATTGGCGGACTTGTTATAAAAATCGATGATGATATCATTGATAGCAGTCTAAAAAATAAATTAGAAAATTTAAGTAAAAATATAATATAGAGAGGAAATTATGGCACTTATTAAACCAGATGAAATTAGTTCTATAATTAAAAGCAAAATCGAAAACTATGATCTTCAAACGGAAGTATCAAATACTGGTACTGTAATTGAAGTTGGTGACGGTATTGCAAGAGTTTACGGGCTAAGAAACGTTATGTCAAATGAGCTTGTAACATTTGAAGACGGTAAAAACACTCTTGGAATTACAATGAACCTTGATGAAGATAATGTCGGTATTGTAATTTTGGGAGAATACACTCAAATTAAAGAAGGTATGACAGTTAAAACAACAGGCAGAATTGCATCAGTTCCGGTAGGAGATGCTCTAATCGGAAGAATTGTTGACCCAACAGGTAAACCAATTGATGGCAAAGGAAAAATCAATTCTGACAAAACAAGACCAATTGAAAGAGTTGCTCCTGGTATTGTTGCAAGAAAATCTGTACACCAACCTTTACAAACAGGTTTAACTGCGATTGATGCTCTTACCCCAATCGGTAGAGGTCAACGTGAGTTGATTATTGGTGATAGACAAACCGGTAAAACTGCTATTGCACTTGATACAATCATCAATCAAAAAGGTCAAAATGTAATTTGTATTTATGTTGCAATTGGTCAAAAAGCTTCAACAGTTGCTCAAATTGCTAAAACATTGGAAGAACACGGTGCAATGGAATATTCAATCATTGTTTCTGCAACTGCCAATGAAGCTGCTCCATTGCAATATATCGCACCATTTGCTGGTGTTGCAATTGGTGAAGAATTTATGGAACAAGGCAAAGATGTATTAATTATATATGATGATTTGTCTAAACACGCTCAGGCTTACCGTGCAATGAGTTTGCTATTAAAAAGACCACCAGGACGTGAGGCTTATCCTGGAGATGTATTCTATCTTCACTCAAGATTGCTAGAACGTGCAGTTAAATTGAATGATGAATTAGGTGGCGGAAGTATCACTGCATTACCTATCATTGAAACTCAAGCAGGTGACGTATCTGCATATATTCCAACCAACGTAATTTCAATTACTGACGGACAGATTTTCTTGGAATCTAACTTGTTTAACTCAGGTGTAAGACCGGCTATTAACGCAGGTATTTCAGTATCTCGTGTTGGTGGTGCTGCTCAAACTAAAGGGATTAAACAAGTTGCAGGTCAATTAAGACTTGATTTGGCTCAATACAACGAACTTGCAGCATTTGCTCAGTTTGCATCAGATCTTGACGCATCAACTAAAAACCAATTGTTAAGAGGTGAAAAACTTACAGAAGTATTGAAACAACCTCAATACAATCCTTTAAGCGTTGCAGAACAAATTACAATCTTGTTCGCAGCCAACGAAGGTATTTTGGATGATGTCCAAAATACTGATGTTGCAAAGTTTAAAAAGGAATGGTTCGCATATTTGAATACAAATTTAGGTGAATTGAAAAATAAACTTAATGATGGTGCAAAACTTGAAGATACTGATAAAGCTGCATTAAAAGATGCTTTAGAAAAATTCAAGAAAACATTCTAAAAACAGCTTGGGATTAATTTCCCAATGCTGATTTTACACACAAAAGGTAAAAGATGACAAACTTAAAAGATATTAAAAACAGAATACAAAGTGTTCAAAGTACGCAAAAAATTACCCGTGCAATGAAAATGGTTGCAGCTGCAAAGGTTAAAAAGGCTGAGAATACAGTAAAAGCCTCTAGACCATTCACTGCTGAACTTAGTTCAATGTTCAAGAAACTTCTTGCTTCTGTTGGTACATACAGTTCTCAAAGTCTTAAAATCAAATCAGCAATTGACAATTATCCAGAGCTTTTGCAGGTTAGAGAAATTAAGACAGTAGGTTTACTTGTTATAACGTCAAACAAGGGACTTGCCGGAGCTTATAATGCCAATGTTGTAAGAAAAGCTTTGCAAACAATTAAAGAATACGAAACTCAAGGAATTAAAACTGTTATTTATATAGTTGGTCAAAAGGGTATTTCAACTTTAAAAAGGAAATGCAAAGATTTAAACTGCGAAATTTCAAAAACATATTTGAGTATTGCTAATGAGCCAACTGGTGAAGGTGCAAAGATTGTAATAGAAGATATCGCAGAAGATTTTGTTGCTCAAAAAATTGACAAGATTGAAGTTATTACAACTCGTTTCAAAAATATGATGAGTTATTTCGTTGAAAATTGGACCATTTTACCACTTAAAGGATTGAATGATGATCACGAAAGAATTACAGACAATATTATTGAACCATTGATGGAATTTACACCTGATATGCACAATATTTTGCAGAAAATTGTTCCAATGTACATGACAAATATTTTGTATCAGTCATTATTAGAAGCACAAGCAAGCGAATTGGCAAGTAGAATGACTGCAATGTCTGCTGCTACAACTAACGCCGAAAAAATGATTAAGGAATTGTCTGTTCAATACAACAAAACAAGACAGTTTGCAATTACACAAGAAATTATTGAAGTAGTTTCCGGTGCAAACGCTCAGTTGGGTTAGTTATTTTTTAAATATAAAATATAAAAAAGACTTTCTTTAAAATAGAAAGTCTTTTTTACTTTAATGGAATTAATTTGTCTAACGACACATCAAGAGCCTGAGCAATACAGACAACTACATGAATTGTAGGACAAACTTTTTCATTTTCAATCCTGTACAAATGTTGGGGAGTAATATCTGCCTGTTCCGCCAAATACTCTTGAGAATATTTTTTTCTTGCACGTTCAACTCGAATATTTTCTGCAAGAATTTTTAGTGTTTCTTTCTTATCCATAATATATTATTGTACAGTTATTGACTAAAAAATTTTACTTCATATAATTTTAATATATAAACACATATGTTTATATGAAAACTTATATGAGGATAAAATATGGTAAATTTGTTTTTGAGAGAGATGAATAAAGATTTGAGAAATAGACTGGATTGCCACGCTACCACTCGCAACGACGAGAAAATATGTCACCCTGAACCTGGTGCTACTGGTAATAACTTTACACGTCACCCTGAACTTGATTCAGGCCCTAATTCAATTATTAATAACGATACGGACTTTTCACGTTTCACTTCTCACTTTTCACTTAAACATGCTGCATTTACACTCACAGAAGTTCAAGAATAATTACTTGCATCCTACATCATCTTTATCTATTTTTCCGTCAAAATTATTATCTATACCATCTGAACATGAACCGATTGAGTATTTTCCTTCAGCTCTTACACTATGTTGTAAATATCTTTCAGGAATTTTCTTCCACAAATATTCAAAAAATCCCTTATAAAATTTTGAAAGCGTCATATCCTCCACAATCAAAACATTCTCATCATTCTTATTTTCGCCACTATTTGTAAAATTCATTGAGCCTGCAACAATATATTTATCGTCAATAATTACACTCTTTGAATGTAATTTTCCTGCGTAGTTTTCAACTTTTACAGAAACTCCGGCTCCACGAAGCTCTTTCACCTTACTTTTCTTTGAATAAACATTTGTAGCATCAATAATAATTTTTACATCTACTCCTCTCTTTTTCGCATTTATCAATTCTTTTGCGAACTCATCATGAGTAATCGTAAAGGCAGGAACGTAGATATATTTTTTAGAATTTTTGAGAAGCGGAAGAATATTATTAGTTATAATTTTATCTTTAGGAGAAAATAACGGTGTAATTTTTGTTTTACCTAAAACAACTGTGTTATGTGAAATTTGAGATTTAGAATTGTGGAATTTTCCATTCAACATTTGATTAAATTCTTTTTCATAAATATTGGCAATTTCTTTTGAGTTAATAAAAAAAACACAATTAGAATTAAAACCAGAAAAACCAGTTTTGGCAAAATTCATAGAACCTGTTATTACAGATAAATTATCAAAAATCATAAATTTGTCATGCATCAAGATTTTTGGAGAATCGGTCGATTTTTCACTAGCAATTTTTACAAACTCTTTCAAATTCGGATAATATGCCTTTGTACTAGTGTCGTAAACAATCCTGATTTTTACACCTCTTGATTTCGCTCTAATTAATGCGTTATAGATTACAGGATTGTCATCCCAACCGTATAGAACTATATCAATTGAAGATTTTGATTTGTTGATTTGATTTAAAACTTCATGACAAACATCGGTATTACAAGAATTGTTCGGTTTTAATGTTGTTGACATATCAGTCAAATACATTCTTACGCTACCATTTGAGATAGTTAGAGGATAATTTGGAATCACAACCTTTTTAGATTTTGTTTTATTAAATTTTTGATATTTGGATTTTTGAATATGGCAGAATTTACACGGTTTTGCACCATCAGGCTTTTGTCTTGCAGGTATAACAATTGTATCATGCGCAGAAAGACCATATTTACAGTCCAATGTGTGATATTTATTACTTTTATGATTTAATATAATCAAATTTAACTTGCGAGCTTTAGATAACTGCGATTGATATGATTGAGTAAAATTCCCTTTATCATCAAAACCTAAGCCAGAATTTTTCAACTTTTTGCTATATAACTCATTATCAACAACAATTTCAGCATATTTACAACTTGGAGTAGTTTTTCCAATATATTGTAATTTTACAGACTTCCCGCTCAAATTGTTTTCCGCAAAAATATCCGTTAAATATCCTAACTTTATTGCCTCAGAATGAGTTAGTTTCAAAGCTTTTTCTAATTCTGTTTGAGATTGAGATAAATCAGATGTAAAAACTTTTAAATTCGGAACACAAATAATTTCTCCATCATCAAGAATATTATTTCCGTTCAAATCAACTTCAATTTGTGCAGGATTTATTATCCCAATTACTTTCTTTTCAGATTTTCTATAAAATTCAAATCCCGTAAAAGCGACAAATATCCCTATTATTAAAACAATTGAATATATTTTATTTAAGCGCATATTCTTTTTTATAATTTGTTAACTCAAAACCAAGTCTTGAAATTTTGTCTTTCAACTCCTTATTTTGAGTAATTAAAAACTCCGTATAATGTTGATTTTTATTAGAAGTTGTGTAATGGCAAGGGTGAATTAGAGCTTCTGCCACACAATCATCTTCCAACGCTTTTAAGCCGTATTCTATAGTTAAATTATCCATCAAACCGGTATAGCCCACCCCAATTAAGAAATCATTTGTCAACAAACCGTATTCCTTAGCTACCGGCAAATTTTTTGAAGTAAAATAATTTAACAAAAGAATTTTCAAAATATTTGGTGGATATTTAAAATTACAATGTTTTTTTAAACTAGGAACAAAATACATTTCTTCATGCTGAGTTCTAATATATGGAATATTGTATTCTTTCGCCAATCTTGCAACTATTTTGAAAATATTTGGAATAGCATGGGTATGAACATGCGAGTCTATATGATCAACTTTGGTATAATTCATAACAGTTTCAATTTGCGTTCTAAATTCAAATTCAACCTGTTCTAAGAACTTCGGATCATTTGACATCAACATCAACTGTCCATATCCTTTGTTAAATTTTCCTTTTTTATTAGTTAGCATCGGAGCTTTAGTTAAAGAACGACCTTCAATAATATTGAGGTGAACACCAATCCCCAAATTTGGACATTCCGGAATAATCTCATTTACCGCAGCATTAAAGGCTTTTCCATTAGCGCACAAACTTGCACTTGTCAAAAATCCTCTGTGATATCCATCAAGTACTGCTCTATTGAATGCCTTTGACATTCCAAAATCATCTGCGTTTAAAATAAATTTTTTGCTAACCATTTGCTAATAAATCCTTGCTTTAATAATAAATATATTATAATATAAAAGAGCCGATTTTGGCAAATTGGAGAGAGAAATTATGGATAAACCGATATTAGCAATAATTATTCCTTGTTATAATGAAGAACTGTGCGTAAAAACAACCGTTACAACTTTATTAAATTTATTAGATAAACTGATTGAAAAAGGAAAAATAAAACCAAATAGCTATTTATATCTGGTTGATGACGGCTCAAAAGATAAAACTTGGAGCATAATAGTTTCTCTTAATCAAGCAGATAAAAGAGTTAAAGCTCTAAAATTCATTCGAAATTTCGGCAACCAAAAAGCCCTTATTGCTGGATTAGAAGGAGTTAGAGGTATTGGTTGCGATTGTGCGGTTTCTATAGATGCAGATTTACAACAGGATGAAAACTCTATTGAAGAATTTATCGATGAATATATGAAAGGTGCTGACATCGTTTCAGGGATTAGAAACGACAGAAAAACAGATTCATTCTTCAAAAAATTTACCGCATTAGCATTCTACAAAACAATGAATATCTTAGGAGCAAAAATTCCTCCAAATCACTCAGATTACAGATTAGTAAGCAAAAAGGCTCTCGATATTATGGAACTTTATCCTGAAAAATACTTATTTTTAAGAGGTTTCTTCAACGAGGTAGGGTTAAAAACATCCTTTGTTCATTTTAATGTAAAACCAAGAATGGCAGGACAATCAAAATTCAATTTTGTTTCTCTTATGGGATTGGCATTAAACGGAATTACATCATATAGTATTGTTCCACTTAGATTTGTAACAGTTTTAGGATTTTTCATGGCACTATTTGGTTTTTTGGTTGGAGTTGAAACAGTTATAGAAAAAATCTTTTGGCACAACTCTCCAAACGGTTGGGCAACAACAATTATTTTGTTGTGTGTATTTGGAGGAATACAATTGTTCTGTTTAGGATTAATTGGGGAATACGTAGGTCAAGTTTATAGAGAAGTCAAGGGAAGACCTCGCTATATAAAAGATATTGAACTCAAATAGATTACAACTTAAACCATTATGAATTATGGTTAATCAACAGAAATAAAAAAGCCGTACCACTGTCTATCGAATTTGTTAAACAAAATTTCAAAATACACTACCTCTTTTTACAAATACGATACCCGCAAAGATTGCCTTAGTGCTGCTATGTTTCCATCCTGACACGGTTCGGCAGATTACGCCACCATAAGTATAAACCTCAACAATAACATATTTATCAAAGTTATTTTTCAAACCCTCACAACAGGCTCTGCACCTCGCATTAACTTCGAGTCGAGGGATTGCAATTCCCCGTGGAGTACGGCTTGACTTTAATATAACAGAAAATATTTTAAATATCAAATCTTTTTAATTTAATATTTTAAGGAGTTTATCAATCTTGCTAAAAGCTCAAAAATATGTTATATTGTTCATACAAAACATATCAAACAGGTGGAATATGAAATTAAATAAAAGATTAGTTACATTAGGCTTAATAATATTAGTTTTATCAATCGCATTAAAATTTATATGGACCGGACTAAAACAAATTAAAGTTGATGATTTTCATGCAGCTGCAGTTATATTCTTAATTGATTCTTCTGCTTCAAACCAAAATCAACTACCGGAGCAGAAAAAAACATTAAGACAAATTTGCAATTTGCTAGATCCTGAAGATCAAATTAAAATTTTAAGAGTTTCAGAGGATGCTTATTTAATCTATGAAGGCAGTCCAATGAACGGTAGCACTATTACAAAATCAATGGACGCATTTACAAAATATGATAAAAAAGATTATGGCACAGCATATGGAATAGGATTGAAAAAGGCATTTTCCCACGCTTTGACTATGAAAAAAGATGGCTATGTTCCGGCAATTGTTGTTATTGGCGATCTTGAAAACGAAGGAGCTATTGAAAAACAAATCAACTGGAACACACTTCCATCAAATGTTCAAAACGTAAAAAAATACGCTCCAGATATTTCTATGATGTTTTTAGATGCACATCCGGCAAAATTAGATTTAGTAAAAGAAAAATTAACACCTGTTTTAGGAGAAGACCATTTGATTGTTTCTCCAAAACAAAACATAGATAAATCAATTAGAAAATTTCTTCACGCAATCGGAAGATAAAATTTGAGAGGATAAGAATGACTATAGTAATTTCAACATCACAAGGTGAAAAAGTTTTTAATAAAGACGTTATAACTGTAGGTACAAATCCTAACTGTGACGTTATATTAAATACAGGTTATGATATTCTATTGACTTTGGAATACAGAGCGAACGAAAACAAATGTTCAATTATCAACACTTTTAAAAGTGATAAGGTTCTTTTCAAAGGTCAACCAATTAAAAAAGTCGATGTTTCTAACGTTTGCAAGATTATGTTTGGTGGCTCTGACGAATTTTTGGGAGTTCGAGTAATCGCTGATGCTCCCGCACATCAAGCCAAAACAATTACTTCAATCGGAAAAGAAGACTTAACCGAAGAAGATATTAAAGGTTTATACGGAAAAGATGTTAATGCAGTAACTAAGGTTAAATTAGAAAAACAAAAAGAAGATTTGGAAGATGCTCGTGTTGCTATTATCAAACAAGTTGCATTCCATATCAATGATTTAAAACAAAAACTTTCAACTAACTCAAAAACAAGCATATTCTTGCACATCGCAATGTTTTTCAGTTCAATGATTTGTGCATTTGGCGTTTCAAATTATTTAATGGGATTAGAAATCAAAGAATCTGCAAACTTTTTACATTTACCGACAAACATCAAAGTTTGGGGAATTTATACAATTTTGATTTATGGAATTTGTTTATTGCTAAAACAAGGAATTTATTTATATTTGCAAAGCAATATCCAAAAAGAAATGTCAAAATCCGCAAAACTTGGACAAAGTTTTATGTTGATATTTTCATTAATTTTTGTGCTTGCAATTTATGTCGTAAACCTTATTTATTATATGAACTTAAATGACTTTATGACATTTGCTATATTTATTTCATTCTTCTTCTCTGGAATTTTGGCAGTCCTTGCAATTTCTTGCGGATACTTCAAGTGCAACGGCACAGAATGGTCAATGACTTTAGACAAATACGAGTATCGAGAAGATTTTGAAAGCGTTATAAAAACGTACAGACAGTGGATTGAAAGATATATCAACAGCTTGAGTAATTCAAAATTACAATATATCAAAGACAAAATGTTCAATCTTCAGCTAAAATCAGTCGGTGAAACATTTGTAGGAATTTTGACTGCTCCATTTTTGGCTTATGGTGTTTCAAACACTTTAGCAATGTGCTTCCCTGAAGCTGCAGGCTGGGTAAGAATTTCTGGATTGAGAATTAGCCCTGTATTCTTAACTTTGGCAACATTTATGATTATTTTTGCGTTTTTCTCTTTTGTAAACGCATTTTTCTGTACTAAAAAAATTCAAGGTTCACAAGTTATAAAACAAGATGGATTTTCAGATTACCAACATCACGGAGTTACTATTTACGGACTTGAAGGTGTTCGCAGACTTAACTCTGAAAAAAATCGTTCTTTAACTATAGGTTGTGCAATTATTTTCATTGAATTTGCAATGAACGTATCATACTTTATGACAGAAATCGGTGGAGATATGCAAGGTATCGGCTTAAGCTTGGTTGCTGCATTAGTTCCGACTGCATTGCTACTTGCAGAAACATTAATGTTGAGTCAAACAAAATTTGACATTTACGCTTGTGACGAATTACTTGCTAAAGTAGACAAAGATTAATTATGGATATACTAAAAGTTTTAGTAATAATTGCATTTGTAGTCGTTACAATTTGTACGATATCAATACATCCGTCAGTTCACCAACCAATGATAATTGAGGATGCAGATTTTAAGCTGACCAGAATTTCTGACACACTTGTATCTGAAAAATATACTTCCGCTCCTATTGAAACAACTACACAAAATTCAAAAATAATCCAATTAGAACAACCAAATTCAAACACTACTCAACAAATAAACAGACAGGTTATAAACGTAGCTCCACAACAAACAGATGTGAATACGCAAGTTCCACAAAGTCAAACACAAACAAGATACGTTCAATCTCAAAACACTGAACCACAAAGGCAACGTATAAAAACAATTCCTAAACAGACATCCAAACCATCAACTGCAAATAATGATGAAATGTCTGATTTAGAGATGCTAAGTCAAATTTTAAAAGGTGTTCAGGAACAAACCAAACCTGCACCAAAACAAAATTCAAATTACAAAAATCCATATATGACAGAGCAAGAAGAAATTATTGCTTGGAGTAAATGGCGTAGTGACCTTCAAAATAGAATTATGGAAGATTCTAACGCTGAATATGCACCATACGGAACAATATTCCTATTTACATTTATTGTTGACAAATACGGCAACATTTCAAATGTAAAAGTACAATGTTCAAATCCAAATTATATGGATATCGCAAGAAACGGAGTTAAACCTGCTATTACAAACTTGCAAAAGAAACCTATTTTAAACTTTCCACGAGGCTCTCAAAGAACATCAACAGTCGTAACAGGAAGTTTTATACTAGGTTCTCAAAATGTTTATTCTAATCCAAATGACTACTCGGATTACGAAAGGGTAAGGCACTAATGAATATAACAAAAATTACAATAATCACAGTAACTTCACTTGTATTAATCGGACTTTGTACCGCAGTAATTGCAAACATTAAACCGCACATGCACAAGATGATTATGTTAGAACAAATTATTTATAAAAGGGCTAAATAATGCTAAAAATCTTTTGTTGGATTTTACTAATAATCCTTGAAACACCATTTTATTTTAAAATAAGGCAAGCAAAATACGATATAATTCGCCAAACTGCAATCGGAATAATTATGGCAATAATTCCATTTATTGTTTATGGTATTTATTTATTAGGATTGTTTATGATAAGATAAATTTGTTATGTATATATGTAGAGAATGTAAAACTGAATATAAAGAAAAAGTAGATTATTGTGATTGTGGAAACAATACATTTGATTATGTTGAAGATAAAACGACAATTGCCACAACAAAAACAAAATCTCCAATGACACTTGAACAAAAAGCAGAACTTGTTTCAAGAATATTTTTCGGGATTTGTATAATTTTATCAATTATTGTTTGGTCAATTCCGATAGGCAAAAATCCTACTAAAAGAACTACGACCCCTCAACCAAAACAAACACAAACAGATGTTTATATTCCAAACATAAACAAAATTTGGGATGACACTCCGATATATCAGCCAAAACCTCAGCCAACGCAACAGGTTCAAGAACAAACTCCACTAGATAAGTTAAGACAAGAAATACCACTAACATTTGCACCAATTGAAAACAAAAAAATTGTTCAAGCAGATGTTCAAAAAAAAAATCTGACCTCAGCAGTAAAACCTGCACCTAAAAAAGTTCAGCAGACGGCTACGGCACAGACATTTAACCCAAAAGTTCAACCTAAAACGTCAAATAAATCAACAAAGTTGAACGAAGCACATTTATATAAAGAGCCTGCAAAACCGACATACAACCCAAATAGTCCGACGATGTTGAGATATAAAAACAATCTTAGATCTGCACTCTTTACTCAATTTGCAGTCGGAAGTATTTCGGGAGCCGGCGAATGTTCTATACAGTTTGCCATAGATAAAAATGGAAAGCTGATTAATAGAAAATTCTCGCAAGAGTCTTCAAACAAAGCCTTAAATGATGCGGTTTATTATATGTTAATGAGCGTACCCAAATTTGATGCCCCGCCATCTGAATACAACGGTCAAACAATTAGAATGAATTTTAAAATAGATAACTGGAATTATGAAATCTCAATTCATTAGAAGTTAATATTTTAAATCTTCCTCTTTTAACACTTTTGCAGCGCAATCTATGCCGGAATTCCAATCGTTTAGCTCTCTTGAGCATTTAGCAGAATTATTATTCATACCCGCCGGCACTATTCCATGTTTTGTCAATGCAAAAGTAAAAATATCCTTACCAACAACATTTGGATTTTTTGCACCATTCAAATCTACAAAAAATACCATTGTTGTATTATTACTATTTGGGAAATCATTTTCTATCCCCAAATCCGAGAAACTTCCATAAATATCAAAAACGATATAAGTTCCATCGTTCAAAGCAATCGAATGTTTTGCACAATCAAAACTACCTGAAAACTCATTTAATCGGTTTGTCGTTCCGCTCAAACCCTTTATTGTCGTAGTTGCCCAACACCCTTTTGATTGCTTACAATCCTTTAAAATTTTTAAATAAGGGGTATAAAACGAAACAATTTCATCCATTGATTCGCAACTTCCATCAACCATATTCCAATCACTAATTGGACCATTTTCACTCTCTGCCATTACAGTTGCTTGACTTAATACAGAGTATATCTTTTTTAACTGCGCAACTGTTTGTTTATTTTTATAATTTTGCACCAAAGATGGCATAGTCATAGCCGCAACAACACCGATGATACCGAGGGTGATGAGAACTTCAGCTAAGGTAAAGGCTGCTAGGCGGCTTAAAATTAGGCGTAGACCATGATTATGAGAGGGTTTTAGACTATTGCCCCCCCCCCGACGAGCTTGTTTTCTTTGAATTTCATACTAAATTCCTCTCTTTCTTTCATAAATATATTATTATTTTAACAAATTTTTTATTGTTTTTCAAGTATTTGCAAAATTCTTCCCTATTTGTCATAGGGAAGATGCCCGAAGGGCAGATGGGTGAAAGCTTATAATATATATTTCTTTACGAAATAGCACCCACCTAAATCCTCACCTCATAAGGGAGGACTTTATTTTACAAGGAAGGTTAAATGTTTTTTACGGGATAGCCCCCATCTAAACTTCTAATCAACCAATTTTGTTATCAAAATAGGTAAATCATTGAAAAATAATGGAACATCTTTCGTTTTAGTTGTCCAGCCAGCCCAGATAATTCCAGGGAATTTTTTATTATTAAGATTTCCTAACATTGCTTCAAAATTTGATTTTTGAGATTTTATTACCTTCAAATCCGTTAATTTAGCTATATCACCTAAATTTATAATCGTATATTCTTTTGTATCTTTAAAATGTTTTTCAGCATTTTTCAATTCGCCATAAACAATTTTTATCAATTCATGACGTTTTAAATCCTTTTCAAAAATTTCACCCTTTGCATTAATACGTTTTGATTTTCTCGGAATTGAAACGGTATTAATACCCAATTCATTTGCATGCTCCATAAAAGCATCTGTTACTTCTGACAAATTTGTACTACTCTTATCAGTTAAAATAACACCAGACTTAAACATTTTGGATTTTTCAATATGTTTGTCCCCTTTTCTTGCGCATTGCAGAGGGTACAAGACTTTATGTTTTAATTCATTTGCAGTACTTGCAAAGTTTTCGAGTTTATTCAAACCTTTTTCCGTAGAAGGTATATCAACTATATCATAAGGAAGTCTTTTCGGACCTTTAATATTAAATAACGTAACCAAAACCGCAGCAAGCGCCAAAAGCCCCGTCGCAACCTTAATTTTATGTGCCTTTTCCTTAGACTGCTGCTTTGCTAAATCTACAGTATAAAGATACGAAAAATTATATTCTTGCTTATCTTTTATTCGTGACCCAGTATATGGATAAGAAACCGCTTGGACTTTCATAATATGATTTTAAAACTCAGAAATAAAATTTTTGACACTTTATTAAGAAAAATTTACGAAAAAAATTATAGCCACATGGGGAATATAAAAAAATAAACAATGACAAGATAATACATAAGAAAGGAGTTCTAATGCAAAAATTAGACTTATTCAAATGTGATGTTTGTGGTAACATAGTTCAGACAATCATAATTGGTGGTGGCGAACTTGTTTGTTGCGGACAACCAATGAACAGACTTGAAATTAAAACTAAAGAAAATGCGATGCTTGAAAAACATGTTCCTATTTTTACCAAAACAGAAGATGGTAAGGATGAAATTAGGGTTGGAGAAGTTCTCCATCCAATGAAAGAAGAACATCACATAGTCTTTATAGAAGCTATTTCTGAAGATAAAAATAACATACAATTAAAATATTTACATTCCGATGAAGAACCAAAGATGATTTTCAATAAGACTTCTGAAAAAATGATAGCACGAGAACTTTGTAATATTCACGGTTTGTGGGAGGGTGAAAATGATTAACGAGAAGGTAGAAAATGTACTTAACGCACAGATTAACAAAGAATTTTATTCAGCTTATTTGTATCTTGCTATGTCTGCTTATTTTGATGAAATTGGTTTGCCAGGTTTTGCAAATTGGACCAATATTCAATCACGAGAAGAAGTTGATCACGGAATGATATTATTTGCATACATCGCAGAACGTGGAGGAAAAATTAACTTTACGCCAATTGAAGCTCCTATTATGAATTTAAAAGAGCCAATAGAAATATTTGAAAAGATATTAGAACATGAACAGTCTGTAACTGCAGGAATAAATTGTATTGCATCAATGAGTGCAGAAGAATGCGATTTGGCAACAAGGAACTATATAAACTGGTATATTGAAGAACAAGTAGGCGAAGAAGACAAAGCTCGCAAAATCATTAATCGACTAAAAATGATCGGTAATGACCGTGCAGCTTTGTACATGTTAGATAAAGAATTACGAAAAAGAGAATACGTAGAACATACATACAAACATTAAGTTTAAATATTAATTTACGGTAAGTTTTTGAAATATTCATCCATATTTTCAAACGCTTTTGCAGTGCATCCTAAACCGTTATTTCTATCATTGGAATTTTTATCACATAACTTCTGTGTTGTATCATCTTTGGTTTCTCCACCATAAGGTCGTAATTTGCCGGTTTCATGATCTATTGCAAATAAAAATACATCATGACCTAGTGCATTTGGTGCTTTGCTCCCGTTTATATCAATATTTAACAAAACGTCATTAGATACTGAAGCATCTAAAAACAAAAAACTTCCATCTGCTAAAACATACATTCCATCATCAAACCACCATCCAGCAGTTCCAAGCGTTTTTTTATTATAAGATTTGTACGTACTATTAAACCAAGACGTAAAACTGTCACCCGAAATACATTTATTAGAGTAACCGTAAACTGAACAATTTTTTACAATTTTCAAATTTTGAGATAATGATTTTTCAAACGCAATCCAATTAGCCCTCGTAGAAGCTACTGAAGCTCGTGATGGAATTTCGCCATCTTCTTCAATCATTCTTTGAACAGCTTGTGATAAAACAGAATACGATTTCTTTAAACCTGTTTCAAGAGCCTTTTTCTGATAATTTTGCACCAAAGATGGCATAGTCATAGCCGCAACAACGCCGATAATACCAAGTGTAATTAAAACCTCAGCAAGAGTGAAGGCATCTAGACACCTTAAAATCAGGTGTAGATCACAGTTATGAGAGGGTTTTAGACTATTGCCCCCCCCCCGATGAGCTTGTTTTCTTTAATTTTCATAATTTAATCCTCTCTTTCATCATATTTACATTATTATTTTAACAGATTTTTCAAAACATTTCAACATGAAAAAAGAGATTAGAAGAAACCTAATCTCTTTTTGTATATCTTTAAATCCGATTATACTTTTCTTTTTCTAGCTGCTTCAGATTTACGTTTTCTTTTTACGCTTGGTTTTTCATATCTTTCACGTTTTTTTACTTCTGAAAGAATACCAGCTTTTTGAATTTTTTTCTTGAAACGACGCAATGCGCTTTCAATTGATTCGTTTTCGCCAACTTTTACTTCTGCCATTTATGTTTTCACCACCTTTATGGTCTTAAATTTAGTGTTACTCTATACATTATAACCTAAATAAAAAATTTTTCAAGTGGTTGTGTGAGTTTATCTAATATCTTACCAAGGATAACTCTTTGGAATTTCCCAATTTGAGTCCATTATATATTTTGAACAACTTATCCCAACATTCCAGCCATAATTTGAATTATTCTCTCTACAAGTATTTTGCCAAGCCTCCAGCAAGTTCTTGATTAACTCACTTATTAAATGGCAACCATCCGAAATCATCTCTCACAAAACGTGACATTTAGTCACCTTTTGTTTGGCAGAGTCCTCACAAGTGAAGGAATAAACATTGGCATCCAATAAATTTACGCAGACAATGTAAAGATTTCGTAAATTTCTTCGTCTGAAAGTTCTGTAATAATCTTTTCGCCTTCGTAAACAGCCAAATCAGCAAGTTCTTTCTTAGCTTTCAACATTTCATCAATTTTTTCTTCAAATGTTCCCAACGTAATCATTCTGTGAACCATTACGTTTTTGTCTTGACCAATACGATAAGTTCTATCTGTCGCCTGATCTTCTACTGCAGGGTTCCACCACAAGTCGTAATGAATAACATTTGTTGCACTTGTCAAGTTCAAACCTGTACCACCTGCTTTCAACGAAAGAACCATAATTTTAGCATCTTCTTCTGTTTGGAACCTCGTAATCAAATCTTCCCTTTGCGGAACGGTTAACGAACCATGAAAGAACAGTGGATTTGTATTACATTCATCGGAAATAATCTTACATAAAATGTCGCCCATTTCTTTATATTGAGTAAAAATAAGAGCTTTTTCATCATTACCAAGAATACTTTCAACTGTAGAAATACATTTATCCATTTTGCCGGAAGCTTCTCTGCTCATATCTCCGCCCTTCAAGAATTGATAAGGGTGGTTACAAATTTGTTTCAACGCAGTAATAAGTTTGAAGATATTTCCACGTCTGTTCACACCGGTAAATCCTGAAATCTTTTCCATCATCTCATTAAGAGTTTTTTCGTAAAGAACTGCTTGAGGTTTAGACAAGTAGCAGTAATCATTAATAACCATTTTTTCTGGCAAGTCAGTGATAACGTGTTTATCAGTTTTCAAACGTCTTAGAACGAATGGAGAAACTGACATTTTTAACTTAGCTGCACGAGAATTTTCCTTAAATCTTTCAATAGGAATTGCATAGCTCTTTTGGAACTCTCTCAAAGACCCCAAATAACCTTGATTAATAAAGTCGAAAATAGACCACAATTCAGTCAACCTGTTTTCAACCGGCGTACCTGTCATTGCAATCTTAACATCTGATTTTAACATCTTAATAGCCAAAGTTTGAGCAGTATCAGGGTTTTTGATATTTTGAGCTTCATCTACAATAATCATTCCCCACTGATTTTTCTTCAATTCTTCAACATCAATTCTCATAATCGCATATGTAGTAAGAATTACATCATGTTTTAATTCTAATTTTCTTTCTGCACCGTGATAAATAACCGCATCCAAAGAAGGTGCAAACATTTGAAGTTCCTTCATCCAGTTACCCATCAAAGTAGTCGGACAAACAACCAAAACCGGTTTATCTAATTTATTTTCCTCTTTCATTTTTAGAATTAAACTGATAACCTGAATTGTTTTACCCAACCCCATATCATCAGCCATACAAGCTCCAAAGCCTTTTGAAATATTAGTCCATAGCCATTTCAAACCGGTCATCTGGTACGGTCTTAATTCTCCTTTAAGAGTTTTTGGTGGAGTAACATCAACTGGTTTATTGAAATCTTGAATAACTTTTGCAAATGCTTCATCATAATCAAAATCATATTGTGCCAATTGCCCAGACATAGAAGCATGAATAAGTTCCATTCTTGACATTGATTTAAAGTTTGCTTTTGCAAGCTGTTCAAACAATTTTTTAGTATCTTCTTGATCAATCAAAACATATTTATTTTTGTATTTAATCAAGCCGTTTTGACCTTCAATAAGCTTGTTAAATTCATCAATTGATAACTTTTCATTTCCAATTGCGATTTCATATTTGAAATCTAAAATATCGTCAAGTGAAATTTTGGAACTCGAATTGTTATTGAAAATATCTGCCAAATCTTTTGAACGAGAAGTTTTAACTCTTGCATTAATAGACGCTCTAGGAACAACGATATTCGTAAGTTCTTTTGGCAAAACAACTTCAATTTGAGCTTTTTGAAGATAATAAGCAGTTTGAGTAATAATTTTGTAAACCTGATTTAAGTCCAAATCAAGATACAACTTTTCTTCATCTTCAAACAATTCTTCCAATTCTGGCATATAACGAATTGCATAGTTCAGTTGTTTTTCAACAATTCTCGCAATATCAGACGAATTTGCACCAAACACTTCTTCTTCTGTATAAAGCTTATCAATCAATACATCTTCATCAGTTTTTCTATTTTTGATGTAAACTTTCAAGCGGAAAATTTCTTGATTTTCCAATTTTTCAATCTTAAAGAACGGAATAACATCATATTTACCCAAATAAAGTTCATCAAACCATTGAGCAAGACTTTCTGCAATATCATGACCTTTCATAACTGCACGTTGTTCAAGATCCTTAATCATATAAGTTCCCGATTTTACATCTTTAAACTTATAAGCCTTTATATTTAAGAATTTATAAATTACATAGTTCAAATAATTGTAAATAAAATCGTTTACAAAGTTTTTAGGTTTTCCACCTTTAATAAACAAATTTTCCGGTACACATTCTTCAAATTGATTGATAATTCTTGCCAATTGCTGAGAATTAATAATTGGTTCATAAACAATTCTGAACATTGTTCCATGTTTTTTGATTGTTGGAATGAAATAAAGTTTTTCAATAAGTTTCATAACAAAGTAAGTCAACTTATTCAAATAAATAAATGTCGGAGTTAGAGATTCAATATCAACTACGTTGCCAAACCCGCCAAAATAATCCATAACCAAATCCAAGCTCATTGCATACCCGACTTTATCATCCATAACTTCGGATTTAAAACGGAACAATGATCCTTTTGATTTCAAATAGTATTGAAAATTATTTGTTGGAGTAACAAAAAAGGATAATTTTTCATTATTATTAACAAGATAAAAATCCGTGTTTCTTGTCGGAGCATTAGGGCTAAGAAAAACACCTTCAAATTCATCTTCCACAGTCTGATAAATCAAGCTTAAAGTATATCTAAAATCCTTGTTTTTGAAGCCTTCCGGATTTTCAGAAAGATTAAAAAACAGTTCATCAACATTATTTTTTTTGAACGAAAAATCTATATCTAAAGCCTTATTTTCAGTATTTGTCATAATTATCCTTTATATATCTAGCAAGAAGTAAAAAGTGAAAAGTAAGTTTAGAAAGTTCTGTTAAAAAACTTTTGATGCGGTAGCATCTGCAATGGTCTTTTCACTTTTCACCTTTCACTTTATTATTATTTAATCAACGAATCGCAGTCCATTTCTGCCGGTTTTTTAATACCCAACAATTGTAATACAGTTGGAGCAATGTTGCATAATGCACCATCATCTTTCAATTGAATATCTTTTGGAGCATTAATCAAAACAAATGGAACTTTATTTGTTGTATGCGCAGTTTGAGGTTTTCCTGTTTCCGGATTTACCATAACTTCTGAATTACCGTGATCTGCAGTCAATAGCATTGTAACACCGTTTTTAACGCAAGCATCGGCAATTTTCCCAACACATTCATCAACAACGTGACAAGCTTTTTCGGCAGCTTCAATAACTCCTGTATGACCAACCATATCAGGGTTAGCAAAGTTAACTAGAACAAATCCATATTCAGGATTTTCTACTGCTTTCAATACATTTTCACAAACTTCCGGTGCGCTCATTTCTGGTTGCAAATCATAAGTTGCAACTTTTGGAGATGGAACAAGAACTCTTGTTTCGTGAGGTTGAGGTTCATCAATTCCACCATTAAAGAAGAATGTAATATGAGCATATTTTTCAGTTTCAGCAGTTCTGAATTGGTGAACACCATTAGCTTCCAAAACATCTCCCAAAATATTTGTTAAATGTTCCTTAGGGAATGCTACCGGGAAAGTAAAATCTTCATTGTAGCTTGTCATAGTTACATAACAAAGATTTTTAAGAACTTTCTTTCTTTCAAATCCATCAAAATCTTTGAAATTAAGAGCCTTAGAAACTTCTCTAGCTCTGTCAGGTCTAAAGTTGATGAAAATAATTGAGTCATTATCATGTATTCTGGACTCTTCACCGCCAATTACTGTTGGAAGAACAAATTCATCATTATCGCCTCTTTCGTAAGATGCTTTAACACCTTCGCAAGCAGATGCTGCATGTTCACCTTCACCTAACAATAAAGCATTGTAACCTTTTTCAACTCTATCCCAACGGTTATCTCTATCCATGATATAAAATCTACCGATAATAGTTGCAACTTGTGGCAAACCGTATTTTTTTAATTCATCTTCAACCGGTTGTAAGAAAGTGCAAGCACTTTGTGGAGGAGTATCTCTACCATCCAAAAATGCGTGAACATAAACTTTTTTTAAACCATTTTCCGCTGCCATTTTAATCAAAGCTAACAAATGTTCTAAAGATGAGTGAACACCACCAGTAGAAACAAGTCCGAAAATATGTAAAGCTGAATTATTTTCTTTTGCATGGTTCATAGCCATCAAGAATTTTTCGTTTTTGAAGAAAGAACCATCTTTAATAGCCCTGTTAATTCTTGATAAATCTTGGTGAACTACACGACCTGCACCTAAGTTCAAGTGACCAACTTCACTGTTACCCATTTGTCCGTCAGGCAACCCAACATATTGTCCGTCTGCATGGATAGAAATTGTCGGATATTCTTTTTCTAATCTGTCTACATTTACAGGATGTGCAAGTTTTGTCGCATCAAATTCAGGATGATTTTTGCTAATTCCCCAACCATCCATAATACATAGTAATACTCTCTTTGTCATAATTTTTATTCCTCTATTTATATTCTGCACTTGAAAAGATTTTAACAGGAACATAAATCAAATACAAGAGAAAATTTTTAGAACGCATACGGATAATCTTTTGGTATTTTCCAGCCATTTCGTTGAATAAGACGAGTGCAATACCAACCACTGCACCAATGCTTATTATCTTTATTACAACCATAACCGTAAGCGTTTTTTAGTTTATTATCATTATAATTTACTTCATCGGTTCTTGCAGGTTCAATTCGAGCAGGAGTACCGGTATCTCTAACCAAAAAGAAAGCAAAGTAATCTTTTCCACAAGTTCCAGCTTTACCAACTTTTGAAGAATTTGGATAATAAAACCAAACATGGTCATGAATTGCAACTGCGCTACCATTGTTGAAATACACACATCCACTTTGATAATTATTCGAAGAACCTGATGAACAAGGTTTTGTACCTACATTTTTAACATATTTTGAAAGATATTTATTAAACCAATTAATAGCTTCATTTGGTCCATTTCCACCATCAACATTTTCTTGCACCTTATCCCAATCCTCAGCAGGTCCATTATCGAGTTCTGATTGCTTCAAACCTTGATTAATCATTGAATAAAAATGTTCTAATCTAGTTTCTGTAACTTGTTTTCTATAATTTGCTATCAATGTAGGCATGGTTAATGCTGCAACAACACCAATAATCCCCAAAGTAACCAAAACTTCTGCCAATGTAAAAGCATTTAATTTCATTTTTATCTCCGCAATATAACTTATAACATATATTTATATACACTATATCTTAATATTAGTTATAAGTCAATGTTTGTATAATTATAACTAATGGATAAACAAACACTTCTCAAAAAATTTGGTAAAAACGTAAAAATTGCGAGGATAAAAAAAGATCTTACGCAAGAACAACTATCTGAAATTTTAGATATTAACCAAAACTACGTTGCCTGCATAGAATGCGGCAGACAAAACATGTCACTTGGAAAAATTCTTGAACTTGCAAATGCTCTCCAAGTAGATATAGAAACCCTTTTAAAGTTTAATGATTAATTAATAAACTATTTGCACATAAACCGTTCTGGTTCTTGATTTATTATCAAAATCTATCAAAACAATTTGCTGCCATTGTCCCAATTGTAAAGCTCCATCAATCAATGGAACCATTGTTGAATTTCCAACTATTGATGCCCTAACATGCGCATAACCATTTCCATCATGCCAAGTTGCATCGTGATGATAATCCGTATCCGTTGGAGCAATTTTATCTAAAGCTTCCGGCAAATCCACCAACAAACCCGGTTCAAATTCTATATTAGTAATCGAAACTGTACTACCTGCAACATATACATGCACAACCGCATTTTGCAAAGAATGCGTATATACTGCATTTTTCACCTTTTGGGTAATATCAATTATATCTGTATTTCCTTTTGTATTAACACTAAATTTTTCATTAATTACAGTCACGACAACACACTCCTTTTAACCAAATATTTCATCAGAATAAAAAGCAAATTCAAGATGCCCAATAATTACAGTATCACCATCTTTTATTCCCTTTTTAGCTAATTCTTCAAAAACACCCATTCCTTTCATAATATTTTGAAAACGAATAACCTGCTCAGAATTACGTTCGTCTGTAACTCCCGCAATTCTCTCAATTTTTCCACCTTCAATAATATATGTATCTTTTGCAACTTTAAAAATATCAAAAGAGCTATCATCATTGTTATAAGCTCCTGTATCTTCTTCAACAACAACTGATATTTCTACTTTAGGAATTTCATCAACTTTTTCGCCCATAAAATCTAACAATTTATCGACATTTTCACCGGTAACAGCTGAAATCTCAAATACATCATTCGCTACTTCTTTAAACTGTTTCAATAATTCATCTTTTCGTTCTTCATCAATTGAATCAACCTTATTTAAAGCAACAATTTGATAAAGATTTGCCAAATGTTCGGAATGTTTTTCCAATTCTAAGTTAATTTTTTTATAATTCTCAAATGGATTTTCTTCTGTTGCATCAATAAGGTGAACCAAGAAACGGCATCTTTCCACATGACGCAAAAAATCATGACCTAATCCAACACCTTCTGAAGCTCCTTCAATCAAACCAGGAATATCCGCAACGACATAGCCATCACCGGAACGCTTTTTAACAACACCCAAATTAGGAATAAGAGTTGTAAACGGATAATCTGCAATTTTTGGCTTTGCGGAACTAATTCTACTAATAAGAGTAGATTTACCGGCATTTGGCATACCTAGCAAACCAACATCTGCAATCAATTTCAATTCCAAAAACAATTCTCTTTCAATTGGAGGTTCTCCAGGTTCGCAAAACTGAGGCGCACGCTTCTGCGCAGTTGCAAATCTTGCATTGCCTCTACCGCCACGACCACCTTTTGCGACAAGAACTTTTTGCTCGTGTTCTGTCAAATCTGCAATAATATTACCGGTTTTTACATCTCTTACAACTGTACCAACAGGAACTTTTATATACAAATCTTTTGCGCCACGACCGTGCATATTTTTAATACTACCATTTTCGCCGCCCTCAGCTTTAAACACCGATTTATGTTTAAAATCCATAAGAGTAGACATATTTTCATCACCTATCAAATATACATCGCCGCCACGACCACCATCTCCACCAGCTGGTCCACCTTTATCAACGAATTTTTCTCTACGCCAAGCAACCATCCCGTTGCCGCCACGACCTGATACTACTCTTATTTTTGATTTATCTATAAATTTCATGATGTCCTTTTTCAAGCGATAGCGAGCTATCAAACTTTATGCACTAATAAATTGATGCTTTATTGCCTTTAGTAATAATTTTACTATCACTATTTTCTTGTTTATACTACAATATTACTATGAAAAATATAAAAAATAAATTATTCTCTAAAGAACCTGTTACAATTGGACCAGAAAGCGGATATGATAACTATATAATGGCAATCGAATCAAGTTGCGATGAAACAGCTTGTTCTATAGTTAAAAATGGGCGTGAAGTTATTGCCAATGTTGTAGCATCACAAATAAAAACACATGCACAATTTGGAGGAGTTATTCCAGAAATCGCAGCTAGAGAACATTTGGATTCAATAAATATCATAATAGAAGAAGCTTTTAAACAGGCAAAAGAAGTTGCCGGTATTACACCTAATGACATAACTGCTTTTGCCGGAACTGTCGGACCGGGATTAGTCGGATGTTTGTTGGTTGGATTAAACGCTGCCAAAACTCTTGCTCTTACTTATGATAAACCATTCATTGGAGTAAACCATTTGAATGCGCACCTTTGCGGGAACTACCTTGACACAGACTTAAAACCTCCATTTATGGCATTACTAGTAAGTGGCGGTCATACTCAAATTATTGACGTAAAATCATATTCAGAACAAACAATTCTTGGCGAAACCATTGATGATGCAGTCGGTGAAGCTTATGATAAAGTCGCAAGATTAATCGGACTACCATATCCGGGAGGTCCAAAATTGGATAAGTTGGCTCAGGAAGGAAATCCATTTGCTTTCAAACTTCCAGAATCAAGGGTTGATGGTTACAATTTTAGCTTTAGCGGACTAAAAACTGCGGTATTAAGATTGGTCAAATCTTTTGATGGAAAAGAAATGCCAGTTGCTGATATTTGCGCAAGTTTTCAAGAAACAGTTTCTTCAACTCTTTTGCACAAATTAAAAAAAGCTTTGCAAGAAAACAATTACAAACAAGTTGTGATAGCAGGTGGCGTTGCTGCAAATTCTGAAATTAGGAAGAAAATCTTTGCGCTTGAAAAAGATGGATACAAAGTATTTGCGCCACCAATGAAATATTGTACTGATAATGCTGCTATGGTTGCATCTTGTGCATATTTTAATACAAATACATTTGATGACATTAACGTAGAAGTATTCTCAAGAGTTAAATAATTATTAACAATTGTAAAATTAACACTTTATACTAGCAAAAAATTTCTTTGCCGAGTATTAAATAGGTATGTTAAATCTTGGGAATATAAACTATACTATGAAACCTTTTTGCGGAAACGGATGCAACAATCCGGCTCCGCATTATTATTTTGACAATTCTAAAAAAGTTAGTTTTACAGGAGTAACAGAAGAACTTTCAAAAAAATTCACAAAAACTCAAAAAGAAGTAATTGACGAATTTATAAAAGATCCTGCATCAAATTGGGTTGCTGGTAATTTGCCACAAAGTTGGTTAAATAAAATTAATTATCTCCCAACTGAAAAACAAAAAGAAGTTCAACAGGAAATTTTTATGATATTCAGAGCAGCAATAAAACATTTAAAACCGTATTGCGCATCGGTAAAATCTCCTGAATACAGCAAGAGAAAAGTTGATTTAGAAAATAAACGTCTAAAAGAAGCTTCAAAATTTTTGACTAAAGGTTTAAGAAAATTTGGAATTTTACCTGAGACAAACTCTGTAAACCTAAAAAGACTTAAAGTTACAGGCGGATATACACAAAGGGGATATTTGCTGAGAGAAACAGGGAAAAACGTTAGTTTAGACAAATTATTTATTAAAAAGTTTAACAACAAGGATAAGTTAGGCGGCTTGGACACAAACTATAACGGGCGCTACTCAGAAATAGCTCACGGACTATACTTAAACAAAAAGATAAAAAGTCGTTTTATGGGGAATTTTTATTGGGGTGATATGAAAGCCGGTTATATGGCAGAAGAATACCAAACACTTCCCAAAGGTATAAGTCCTATTGTAAATTTCAAAAAGAATTACAAAAACGTTCGAAAATTTTTTGATGAACTATATGACACAACAAACATTAAATCAAACGAATTAATGAGATATGGAATTAAGGTCGGCAAAATAACTCCTGAAGGCTTTCAACCTGAAAGCAAAGAAAATATCATCATAAAATTATTACAAAAAATTCTTGAAAAACACGGTTTGTTCCACAATGATTTGCACAACCTAAATGCAATTATCGGATCAAACGACAGACACAAACCTGTCGTAAAACTAATTGATGTTGGCGGTTTATCAGAAATTAACAAACTTTCGCGTACAACTGTGACAGAATAAAATCAGTGATTTTCTTTTCTAAATTGCATCCAAAATGTCCGTTTACCTCTTTTATAAAGTAACAAGGACTAGTTACATTGATTTCAATAATTTTTTCATCAATAACATCTAACCCAACAAGTGGCAAACCTAATTTTGTCAATTCTTTTGCAACAGGAAGAAATTTTTCTTTTTCTGATTGAGTTAATTCAGCTTTAATAATATTGCTATCACAATGTTCATTAAATTTAAAATCGTCATTTGAAGGCAATTTTTGAACACAAACACCTAAAACTTCTTCACCCAAAAACATAACTCTTTTATCTCCAAATTTGGCTTTTGGAATATATTTTTGAACCATAATCAATTGTGTTTGATTTTTAGTCATCGTATTGATAATTACAGCAGTGTTTTTATCCCCTTTTTTCAATGTCATGACACCTGCTCCAAAACAAGCATTAAGAGGCTTCAAAACAATTTCTTCATTCCTATTCAAAAATTCTATAATATCTGACTTTGAACAAGTTACAATATTTTCTGGCATCAAATCCAAAAACTTGCAAGTGTGCATTTTTTCATTAAAATCTCTTATCGCTTTCGGATCATTCAAAATAAGAGTTTTATTTCTGTCAACAAAATCAAAAATATATGTTGCATTGATATAATCCAAATCTACAGGAGGATCCGGTCTAAACATAACTAACTGAAAATCATTAATATCTTTGCAAATATCAGTCTTTTCATAAAAAATATTACCATCTTTTTCATAACTTTCGTAACAATGAGCAAACGGAATACCTTTTGACATACCTAATTTATCAATAGTTGTAATAAAAACATTTTTGTTTTCATTCAACAATTCTCGAATTATCCAAAAATTTGTAACCAAATTATTAAACTCAAAATATTTTAATTCTAATCTGTCTATAACAAACAATATATCCATTTTAACCCTCTTTCACGAATTAGCTTACAACTCTAAAGAAAAATAATCAATAATCACAAAGCTAATTTTTATAACAATCTATCAAAAAAGTCGGCAATAAAAAATACCGCCGACTTCAACAAATATTTTTGTAGTTTTATTGTTTATTTGGGTCAAGAATTACACAATTAGTATTATTAACTTGAATTAATTGCATAAATCTTTGTAAATCAGCTTGAATTTCAGGGAATGTGTTGTAGTGCATTGGAATTACAGTTTGTGCGCCTAACCAATCAGCAGCTACAGCAGCGTGTTCAACATCCATTGTATAATTTCCCCCAATTGGTAACAATGCAATATTTGGTCTGTATAATTCTTTCAATGTTTTCATTTCTGAAGTCAAGCAAGTATCACCGGCATGATAGATTTTTACCCCCTCAATATCAAAGATAATTCCGGCTGCTTCACCCGCATATCTTCCATCAGGTAAAGAGCTTGAATGAAAAGCTGGAACAAATACAACTCTACCCCAATCATAGTTTAACCAAGCACCAAAGCCAACTGAACGAACTTTACAACCTTGTTCTTTTAAGTAATTTGCAAGTTCAAAGGCAGCAGTAATTGTAGCATCCTTTTCTTTGGCAATTTCAATTGCCTGACCTAAATGATCACCATGTGCATGTGTTAAAAAGATGTCTGTAATATTTTTATCGTGCCAATTATAGTTTGGGTTAACACTAACGTATGGGTCAACCAAAATTGACTTTTCTTTCAATGCAAACTCAAATGCACTGTGACCAATATATTTTAAATCCATAAATCTCTCCTCTTTTTTCTAAACAACAATTTTTATTATACAATACAAATATGAATTATGAAAACTATATGAAAAAATGTATAGAACTTGCAAAAAATGGGGAAGGACAAACATCTCCAAACCCAATGGTCGGTTGCGTAGTTCTGGATAAAAACGAAAACGAAATTTCTACAGGCTATCATCATAAATACGGAGATAATCACGCCGAAAGAGATGCTCTTTTAAAACTCCACAACGGAGAAGAAAAAGGCGGAACTTTAATTGTCAACTTAGAACCTTGTTCTCATCATGGGAAAACTCCTCCATGCGCAGATTTAATAATTGAAAGAGGGTTAAAAAAGGTAGTTATCGGAATGCAGGATGTTAATCCTATTGTTGCAGGAAATGGCATCAACAAACTACAAAAAGCAGGCATTGAAGTAATCTCTGGGATTATGGAAGAAGAATGTAAAAAGTTAAACGAAATTTTTATAAAAAACATGACTCAAAACAAATGCTTTATTGCTATTAAAACCGCAACAACTTTAGATGGTAAGATTGCAACCTCAAACGGCTCTTCCAAATGGATTACTTCATCAGCAGCCCGAGAAAAAGTAAAAGAAATCAGAAATTGTTATGATGCAATAATGACGACATCTTCAACCATTTTAGCAGATAATCCGACAATGTTGCATCGAAAAAAAATTATACTTGACAGAAGATTGAAAACCAATTTAGAAGCTCCAATATACAAAAATGGAGAAATTTACCTGTTTAACGAAACATTAGATATGTTTGAAGGCGGTGTTAACTTTATCAAAACACCTGTAAAAGCCAACAAACTAGATTTAGAATTTGTTTTTGAAAGAGCGTATGAATTGGGAATTAAGAGTATATTAATAGAAAGTGGCGGAATTCTAAACGGTTCTGCTTTAAAATATGCAGACAAAATCTATCATTTTATTGCGCCAAAAATTACCGGAGATAATAGCTCATTATCTTGTTTCAATTTCCAAAAAATTAATGATATAAACAATAGCCTAAACTTCGAAATTGAATCTATAGAACATTTTGAGCCAGATATCTTATTAACTTATTATCCGATTAATCAATAACCTTTCCATCAAACAACTCCATAACCATGTTTACATTATCAGAATGCAAAGATGCTTCTATTTTTGATGCTGCATCTGTTTTTACAGGCTTTGCGACTTCTTCTTTCAATTCTTCAACTTCATCTGCCTCAACTTCTGATGTTTTTTCTATAGGTTTCATAACCGGAGATTGTTTTAATTGCGGTTTGGGCTGAGATTGCCTGACAGGCGATGTTGCCGCCACAGAAGGTTTAACTTGCGCATCATCTGGATGTGGCAGTCTGACAACAACATTTGAATTTGATTGTCCAAACAAACTGTCTAAAGCCTCAACTATAGCCTGTTTTTTAGAACCACTCTGTACCTGATTTAAGAAGATTTCATTTTTTAATGACAAAATAGTTTCCTCAGGTGTAATTTTTACAGGATTAGCCCATTGCTTCAATAATGCACGAGTTGGCGGGCTTTGAATAAGAGTAAGCAATTGTCCCCACAAAACAGAAATATCTGTACCATTTGCGGGCTTTGATTGTGGCATTGGAGAAAAATCATCACTTGTTTCTTCTTTCTGATCAGATTGTTCCACAGTTGGTTTACTTTGCGAAACTGGTATTGAATTTTCAACCTTTCTAACAGGTTCAGATTTAACTTCTTCTACCTTTTGCATTTGTTTTACAATATCAGGCTTAGCATGTTCTATTTCATGCTTCATGACAGGAGCTGGAGGAGTTTTGTATGCTGCAACTTTCACAGGTTGAACTGCTCCACCTTCCAATCTTGCAATTCGATTTTGAAGTTCAACTAAAGATGTGTTTTCTGTCAAATTTGCCAAATCAATAATTGCAACTTCTAACCATAAACGAGGATTGTTAGTTAATTTCAATTCTTTTATATATTCAGAACATTTATCAATCAAAAATACAATCTGATGAGTTTCCAAGTTTTCTATCTGCTTTGTCAAAGCCTCAACTTGTGCCTCATTCGCCTGCGTTAACTCAAATACAATTTCTTTTCTGCAATTTTTGATAATCAGAAGATTTTTCAAATAATCCATTAAGTTAGTCAAAATTTGAACAGGTTCATTCCCTGAGTTATAAATCTTTTCTAAATCTTCAATTGCCCCTTGAGGGTCAGATTTAACAATTTTATCTGCTAAAGAATTTAATGTATCAAAAGAAAGTCTACCCAAAAGATTATTTATATCATCAGTAGAAATAGCTTCTTCACCATCTAAAACACTTAATTGATCTAAAAGAGCAATACTATCACGCATTCCTCCTGCTGAATTTTTAGCAATAGTAAACAACGCATCATCAGTGATGTTAATTTTTTCATTATCAGCAATATATCTAAGATGTTTTACAATATCATCTGTTGTAATACGTTTAAAATCAAATCTTTGACAACGACTTTTGATGGTATCCAAAACCTTATGAACTTCTGTTGTAGCCAAGATAAAGATGACATTTTTAGGAGGTTCTTCTAATGTTTTCAGCAACGCATTAAATGCAGTAGTAGAAAGCATATGAACTTCGTCAATTATATAAATTTTATACCTACTATTTACAGGTGCATACATAACCTTTTCCAGAATATTCTGAGCATCTTCAACTTTTCTGTTACTTGCAGCATCAATTTCAATAACATCCATAGGAGTAGAATTTGTAATATCAATACAATTTTCGCAAACTCCACAAGGGTTAATTGTCGGTCCCTCCTTACAGTTTAACGACTTTGCAAAAATACGTGCAGTAGATGTTTTACCAGTACCTCTAGGGCCTGTAAACAAATAAGCATGTGATATTTTGTCCAATTCAATTGCATTTCTTAATGCTTTTTTAATATGCTCTTGTCCAACAACCTCCTCCAATTTTTGAGGGCGGTATTTTCTGTATAAAGGTATATATTTCTCGTTCATGGTAATATAATAACATAATAATAAGAATTATGGGTGAAAATATGAATATTATTAAGCCGGCATTATTAAAAAATGGAGATACAATAGGAATACTTGCTCCATCAGGAGCAATGGATAATGACACAAATTTAAAAAGAGGAATTTCTTTTTTTGAAAAAAGAGGTTTTAAAGTAAAATTAGCCGATAATATTTATTCCTCAAACAGATATCTTGCCGGAAGTGACAAAGAAAGATTAGATGCCATTCACAAAATGTTTTCAGACAAATCTATTAATGCAATAATTTGCCTACGGGGTGGATATGGAGCAATTAGGTTAATTAATCAAATTGATTATAATGTTATACGAGAAAACCCAAAAATCTTTTGCGGATACTCTGATATTACGGCTCTTAACGTAATGTTTTTAAAAAGAGCAGGACTTTCGACATATTCAGGTCCAATGATAATGAGCGATTTTGGTCAAGAAAATTTATGTGATTACACAATAAACAAATTCTTTCAAACAGTTCAAGAAGGCAAATTTGATTATGAAGGAAAATTTTGGGGCGGTAACTTGTCAACACTCGTTTCGTTATGCGGGCAAGACTTTATTCCCGATTTTAAATTCACTCTATTTTTAGAAGATTTGAATGAACCACCATACAAAATTGATAAAATGGTAACTCAATTATTCAATATTGAAAAATTAAGAAAAAATGTTGAAGCAGTTGCTATTGGAGATTTTCTTGATGTTGAAGAAGATATTAATTACATTTTTGAGGAATTAAAAGTTCCGCTAATAAAGAATTTTCCAGCATCACATTCTGCAAAGAAAGCAACTATACCGCTTGGATAATTTCAACCATTAACAAATAATTAATTTTATATTAAGCAACTACTCCCATATTTTTTTTTATTATAAAATATTACTACCGTATTAGATAATATAAGGATAAAAGATATGTGGGATTATTCAGATAAAGTTATAGATCATTACAGAAACCCGAGAAATGTCGGGAAAATTGATAATGCAGATGCTATTGGCGAAGCCGGTTCACTTGCTTGTGGCGATTCTTTAAAAATTTATTTAAAAATTAAAGACAATATCGTAACAGATGCTAAGTTTCAAACATTCGGCTGTGGTTCAGCAGTTGCTAGTTCAAGTATTTTAACCGAAATGATTATCGGAAAAACTGTTGATGAAGTTAAGAAAATCACCAATAAAGATATTGCAGACCAATTAGGCGGACTTCCACCTGAAAAAATGCACTGCTCTGTTATGGGTTATGAAGCATTAGAAGATGCGCTTAAAAACTGGGGCGATTACACTGATTTAGACGATTTGAGAAACGAAGAAAACAAACCTAAAACTTCTGAAAAAATTGTTTGTACATGTTTTGGCGTAACAGAAAATGTTATTTGGGATGCAATCAAAATCAATGGCTTAAAAACTGTTGAAGAAATCACAAATTATACTAAAGCCGGTGGAGCTTGCGGAAAATGTAAAGCAGCAATTCAAGATATAATTGACACTTATTACAAAAAAGAAGAAAAGGAAGAAACAAGTTCACTTACACCTGCTCAAAAAATTCTAAAAATCAACAATATTATTGAAAACCAGATTTCACCTGAATTGAGAAAAGATGGCGGGGATATCACTTTGGTTGATATTCAAGATAACAAAGTTTTGGTAAAACTTCGTGGAAAATGTTCTGGTTGTAAAAATTCACACTTAACACTTAAAGCGTTTGTTGAAAGTACTTTAAGAGAAACTGTTGATAAGAATATTGAAGTTGTAGAGGTATAAAAATGAGTTTAATATATTTAGATAATAACGCAACCACAAAGGTTGACCCACAGGTATTGGAAGCAATGCTACCATATTTTAAAGAAGAATACGCAAACCCATCAAGCGTTTATGAATTTGCAAAACGCTCTAACCATGCAGTTAGAGAGGCTAGAAGCGTAATCAAAGATTTTTATAACGCTAGAGATGAAAAAGAAATTATTTTCACATCTTGCGGTTCTGAAAGTGCAAACACGGCAATTCGTGGCGTTTTGAATATGAATAAAAATAAACGTCATATCATTACAACAAAAGTTGAACACCCTTGCGTGTTGAACCTTTATAGAGCATTAGAAAAAGAAGGTTACAGAGTTGATTATATTGGCGTAAATTCTAATGGAGAGCTTGATTTAGAACAATTAAAAGAAGCTATTGATGAAGATACTGCTCTTGTGTCTGTAATGTATGCTAATAATGAAACCGGTGTTGTTTTCCCAATCAAAAAGATTTCCGAAATTATTAAATCAAAAAATCCTGAAACCAAATTCTATGTTGATGCCGTTCAGGTTACAGGGAAACTAGCTATTGATGTTCAAGATTTGGGCGTTGATTTAATGGGAATTTCGGGACACAAATTCCACGCACCAAAGGGAATTGGCGCATTATATGTTAATTCAAAAACTTTAATTACACCATTGATAATTGGTGGTCACCAAGAACGTGGAAAACGTGCCGGAACAGAAAATGTTCCATATATTGTCGGAATGGCAAAGGCGGCAGAACTTGCTATGGATAGTTTGAAATATGAAACTACCGAAATAAAAAGACTTCGTGACAAATTGGAACAAAATATTGTTAAAAACGTATTCAATGCAAGATTGAATGCAGGAATTATCAACAGAGTTCCAAACACTACAAATATTGGTTTTGAATACATTGAAGGCGAATTAATCCTTCTTCACTTAAGTGATTTAGGTATTTGCGCAAGCTCAGGTAGTGCCTGCACATCTGGTTCACTAGAACCATCTCATGTATTGAGAGCGATGAATGTTCCATTTACCGCTGTTCACGGCAGTATCAGATTTTCTTTAAGCAGATTTACTACAGAAAAAGAAATTGATTATGTATGCGAAAAAATGCCTGAAATAATCGAAAAATTAGTAAGAATTTCTCCATTCCAAGACGAATTAGAAGCTTTGAGAAAATTGAAACAGTAAAAGTTGGGCAATAGGGCGTTAAAACGATAAGATTTTACAGTTATTCTGAGCAAAGCGTTTTATCAACCCTGCGATGTTTCGGCTTCGCCTCAACATGACCCGATAGAAAAAACTTATTAAGATAAAAGCATTGGTAAGATGTAATATCCCACCAATGCTTTTAAATTAAGTAGGTTGGGCTTTCTAGCTCAAAAATGAAAGTAGCAATTACCCCTTACGGAATAGCACCACTTATCTCTACTAGGGAATGAGTATAATAAAATGAGATTTATACTCCCAAAGTCCTACGATTTTTTAGCTATTTATCAGTATTTTTAAATTCTTTTTCTGTGTAATAGTTTTTTATATCATTCACGCTTATCCTATCGGTAAGGAGTGATTATGAAAAAATTTATTGTTATTTTAGGGTTATTAATTAGTATTTCACCGTGTTTTGGTGCAACTCAATATTCTTCAATCTTGGATAATATTGAAAACTCTCTATACGGTTTTACATATACAACATCTGATGATGCTACAAGACTTTCTCGCATCGAACAAACTGTCTACGGACAAGCGAAATCAAACAAATCAATTTCTGATAGAGTTTCATCATTAAAAAAAGATATGTCTGCCGATTTAATTGGTCATGAAATAACTCCGAAAGAAGATACATTTATGGAAGAAGACGATAGTTACAAAGAAGAAAAATTTGCTCAAAATAGTGTACCACCTGCAGGAGCTAATGTTGATTATCCATCCATAAACGAACTTGAAAAAGAAATTTTTAAACAAGAATTTAAAACTAAAGACTTAAATTCACGTCTTGCTTCGCTTGAACAAAAATCTCTCGGCAAAACCTACGAAAGCGAACCGTTTTCTGCTCGAGTAGAAAGATTACAGGCAAAAATCAAGCCAAAATCGTTTATGAATAACAGTATCGCTCAATCTTCAAACGGTTTTTATGATGAAGATGTTGTTCAGCTAGATAAAAATTATAAACTCGACGAATACCAACCACCTGAGTTTGATTACGATGCCTACAATTCAAGAAACGCAAAACCAACAAACCTTGCCACTGTAGAAAAAGCAATATTCAAAAGAACTTTTGCAAACGACAACATGGACAACAGATTGTCACGCCTCGAAAGCACTATGTTTGGAACGACTTTTGCTACAGATAGCGAAAATGACAGATTAAGACGAATTTCAAGTGCTTACAAGGCAACAAAAAGTGCAAGCAAATACGATTCAAATAAGTTTTCTCAAAATATGGCAACCGCAATGCAAATAGGAACATTGTTACTAATGATTTTGGCATGCGTACTATAGAATAATCTGTAATTCAAAGTAACACCATTATTTCAATAAATTCCTCAAGTTCTTAAACCCTTGAACAGCATCTTTCATTTGTTTATTTGCTTCTTCTGCCTGCTTCTTTTGCTCATCCATGTGTTGGTTAAAAGCATCTTTCTTTTCCTGAACGGCATCTTTAACTGCCTGTTTTGTTTCTTTAACCTGTTCTTTAATAGTCGTTTTTTGAATTGCAGACATATCACAAGTTGAAAGCCATTTGAAAGATTTTACAGAACTTCTGCTTTCTACACCACCATTAAATACTACTTTGAAATCCTTGTAATTTTTATTTCCAGATGAAAGTGCCGGAATTGCAGAAATATTTTCACCTTTCGGGTTTGTTGTAAGAGCATTAATTATATTACCCGTTGCAGTTCCGAATTTTGGAATATATGAAGTCAATTTAGTAACCGATAAATCTCCAAGTGGTCCAAGCACAGAAACAATTTCTGCAGAAATTCTACCTAAAATAATCACATTTGCCGTAGAGTTCAAAAGGTTATACCTACCTTTTACGTAATATGCCATTGAAGGCCCTGATGTTTTGACAGGATTTAATACTGCCCAACCATTATTAAATGTCATATTACCTGAAACTGTCTTAAATTGTGCGGTATTTTTTATAGCCGGAAGCGATTTTATAGAATTTATAGCAGCTTTTATAATACTGTTTTGTTGCAAGTTTTGAGCGAACAAGAAGTTTTCAAATCTACCAATATTTCCAAACGAACCGTCTGAGATATCAAATGATGCCTTTCCTTTCAAGTTCTTCATCATCTCCACATCAGTTGTTCCGTGTAAAGCAACATTCGCATTAAAATTCAATTTTCCGGACAAAGCGTTTTTAAGTCCTGCAGCACCCTCAATTGCCTTTTCTGCATTCATGCCAGAACCGTTAAATACTACTCCAATATGCCCATTATTTATATTATACGAAATATTCCCATTTACTTTTCCGGAAAAAGCTTCTCCTGTCATATTTTTTAAATTAAATACATTATTTGTTAAATTGAAATCCGATGTCAAGTTTTCAGCAACAATCCCACCGGTTACAAACTTTTTAAGAGATCCTTTCCCTTTAACAATCGGTCCATTTAAAGAAATTTGCATATCAGACATTGTTAGAGGAATTTCCGGAATTTTAACCAATGGAACTGTTGCAGAACCTTTAAGAATAGGATTTGCAGCAACACCATTTACATCAATATTACCTATCGCCGTAACTTTAGACTTATTAAATCCCGGAATTACAAACGTAACACTGTTTGGAGTAAATACATTTAGGTTCAATTTTTGAGATTTATACAAATCACTAATTCCACCCTTCAAATAACAAACTCCAACGCCATTTGCAAAAATTCCCGTATCAGAGAATTTCAAACTATCACCGCTTAATTTTGCATTTCCTTTAATTACGGTTGTTTTACCTTTCAATTGATCAACAGAAAGAATTGACACATAATTAGTTGGATTTGATGTTAAACTAAACGCAATATCTTGTTTTTTCTCATCTCCTGTGACGTTAACCTCCAAAGGTAATTTTCCATTAGCAGTAACAAAACTTCTAAAATCTTTCGGTATCATTGAGCGCAAATCCGAACCTAAAAGATTTCCTTTTGCCTTGATATTAAAGGTTAAATTTTTGGACATATAATCTGCAACTTTTCCTGTAATATCTATCCTTGAATTATCTAATATGATATATGCACTGTTAATTAAAATATCTTTTTCTCCAAAAGATATTTTAGTTAAAGGAGCTGAAATTGTTGCCATTGGATTAATAACCTTAGCTCCTGCGACATTAACCAATCCATCCATTTTCTTACCATCAGTTGTCAAATTAACTTTTGAATTAGCAACCCTTATTGACGTATTAGACGGAGTGTTTTTCAAATTAATGTTATCAATACTCAAATTAACTTTAGGAACAATTTTGTCTAATTTTCCATTTATAGACGCATTCATAGAAACAGTTCCACTATAGATTTGATTTTCTTTCAACAAAGCCATTTGCCCCGCAGCCAAAAGCAATCCTTTGAGTTGAAGTTTATCAGCCGTAACCAATAAATCAGCCGTTGCATCTTGAGTTACAGAACCACTAATTTTTAATGGTTGTCCTAATACTGTTAAACCAGCTTTTCTAATATTTATCATATTATTTGCGAAATCAATATCTGCACTAATATCATTTACCGCTGCATTGTACAGCTTATAAGCAATAGAGGCAGAAGGAATTTTTAAATATCCTGAAGATTCAATAGTTTTCAAATTAGATTTGATATTAAAATCAGCATCAATTCCACCTGTTGCAGTCAATGTATCTAAATCATTATAATCAAATGATTTTGCAACACTATCTATCAAATCAAATACACTTTTAAACTGCGCATTTGACTTGCAATTCAAATCAATTTTAGGATGTTTGCCTGTTTTGAAATTCCCAACCAATTCTGTCAATTCATTATCAGCAGTGTATAGTTTTGTGTATAATTTAATACCATTTCCTTTAAATTTTATATCAACAGAACTAGAAGGTAATTTTTGACCATCTACCGCAACCCCTAAATTTGTTACATCAATTGAGCCTAACATATCAATATTGTCAAGAGTTCCACCGGTTTTAATATCCCCTTTAATATCCGCAGTCAATTGATTTTTATATATCGCTTTAAATATATCAATTACGTTTATATTAAAATTGGTTTGATTTGTAGTTTCTTCTTCTTTTCCTGCAAACACAATATCATTCAGATCAATATTCGGCATTATTTTGTTTAACAATTTAACATCATAATTGAATTGCTCTCTATCTTGCAACATAACCTTACCATCAAGAGCAACTTTTATTTTTTTATTCAAGATAAAATCCGATATAGAAATATTGTTTCCGTAAATAGAATACATTTTATCAGTAGGAATATCTATAAATGCTATATTATAATTGTTTATATTGATGTTAGGGAGATGGTTTGATAGTTTTAAGCCATATGGCAGAGCAGTAAGAACTTGTGATGCCCCGTCATCATTATCATCATTCTGAGGAATATAATCTTCTATCAAGAATTTTCCGTCTTTTTTTACTTTCAAGTTCAAATTGATATTATCAGCTCCAACCATATCAGCTTCAATTCGTCTTGCTAATATAGGAATTAATGACATTTTGGCTTGTACATTATCAACTGTTAAGAACTTTTCACCAGTTGGTAAAGCAACTTCAACATGCCCAACCTTTGCGCCAATTGTCAATTTTGGAGTAGACACAATATTTATATTATCAAGTTTTACCTTAAACCCGCAAGATTTTTCTATAATATTTGAAATTTCCCCACTATAAGAATTTACTACCCCAGTCAAAAATAAAGGAGCAATCAAAAAACACATATACAAAACAACAATCACTGACACAACGCTAATTAGCGTATATTTCAAATACTTATTCATAATAATATCCCTCTTTTGTGGATAATTTTAACACAATTACACAAATTTTTAAAGCTTATTTTTTCTTTCTATCCGGATAACAATTCCAGTTAATTTGCTCGTTTTTCCTAAACCAAGTCAATTGACGTTTTGCATAATTTCGAGTATTTTGCTTTAATTTATCTTTTGCCTCATCTAAAGACAATTCCCCATCAAGATAAGATAATACTTCTCTATACCCGATTGTGTCTGTTATATTAGAAATTCTTCCATGTTTTTGGAGTAATTTTTTAGTTTCGTCAATCAAACCTTGCTCAATCATCAAATCAACTCTTTTATTAATTCTGTCATATAAAATTTCTCTAGGGAAGTTTAGACCTACCCATTCAACATTAAACTCTTTTTCTTTAACTCCACGAACCAAATCCAATGGTTTACCGGCTAATTTTATAATCTCTATATAACGAATTAATTTCTTTTTATCATTTTTTTCAACAGAATTTGCAGCTTTTTCATCTAATTTAGTAAGCATTTCCAGTAATTCTTCATAAGAATAACTTGATAGTTCTTTTCTCAATTCATAATCAGGTTTTACATCCGGCAAATCATAATTCTCTAACAAAACCCTAAAATATAACCCTGTTCCACCAACGACAATCGGAACTTTACCACGTGAAATTATATCCGTTATATGTTTCTTAGCCTCTTTTACATACAACCCAACAGAATAATTATATTCCGGTTCTACAACATCAATCATATAATGTGGAATTTCTTGCATCTCATCAATTGTTGGTTTTGCTGTCCCAATATCCATTCCCTTATATACAAGCCTTGAATCTGCTGAAATTATTTCACCATTTATTTTTTTAGCCAACTCTATTGCGTATGAAGTTTTTCCACTCGCAGTAGCTCCAACAACAGCAATAACCCTATTGTTCATCTCCACCCGCATACTTTTTATCAAAATACAAGAATATCAACACAACTAAATAAACAGAGAAATAGAACAATATAATACTCATTACGATATAAGCAAATGGATTTATTACCGCAAAAGTATTTATAAATAGTAACACAAAACCCATAAACCACAATGTAATAAACAATCTTATAGTTGTAAAGAAATCTTTAAATAATTTTACTATAGATTTCCAAAGTGCCAACAATGGATTTGGAGTAAAACAAATTATCTCAGGAATCCACAACATCAAAAAGTACATAACAATTGATGTTACAGACATAAATAATAAACTCCATTTACCAAAAAATATAATTTGCTCAACAGATAATTTATCTATAAACGCAGGCATTCCCTGGTTTGCAGCCAATTCAGAATTTATAGCTAATTCTTGTAAATGCTGCATTGATTCTGTATCCAAACCACCAATTATATTTACTCCTAACAAATATACAATTGGAGTTGCAATTGCTTGAATAAACAAAAATATTACATAAACACCAACAAATGATAGGAAAAATTTTCCAACCCCAACAGGAAATTTTTTGAACAAATGTAGCGTCGCCTTAGCCCTATCAGTATCTAGTATAAAAATTTTCTTAGAAAGTTTAACCGCACCTTTTACCATATAAAACCAACCGGCACAAAACACCCCAAACATAAACAAAACTGTTATTGAGGCAATTAAAAATTTTGGAGTTGAATCAATATTGTATTTTGAATAAAGAGAATACAAATCAAGCACTTTTATAAACACAATCAATGGAATTGCCAAAATAATATTATAATTAGTTACCTTTATTGCCTCTTTAAACAATTCACGCATATTATATATCCTTTAAAAATTTATCAACAAACTACTTTTCAACTTCAACAGCAATTTTTTCACTTTGAGATTTTTCTTTTGCTAATTTACGTTTACGTCTTCTCATCAAATCTACAAAAGCTTCCAATCTTGTCAAATATCCGGCTTTTCCTGTTTGTTCATCCATAATCAACGGTAAAATAGGGATATCACAATTTTCTCTCATTGCAGGAAAAATATTTTGCGACATAATTTCCGGCATACAAGTGAATGGGCTTATGTGAATAATACCATCAATCCCTCTTTCATTTGCATAAGCAACATCAGAAACGCACTCCAAAGAATCTCCACCTATATCCCTCATCAAATAAGGTTTTGCAAGACGATATGCCCTTTGGAGGTGAGTTTCACCATCTCTAAAAACTTTCGGAATAATTGCATCTTTAATAAAACTACTTACAGTCAAGCTCCTTCGAACTTGAACTCCCATTTTACCAAGCTCTTTAGTTATATTTTGATTTGAAAAAGCATCGCAAACCAAATAAATTTCTCCAGTCAAATCAACTTTCAAAACTTCTTTCTTCTCATCGATTTTAACTTTTTTCATTTCATCAAAAGCTAACTTCTTAGCACGTTTCAAATCTCTGGAATGTTCTACATCTTTGATATACTGTAAAGCTTTAGCATAATGTTTGTCTGCATCACCTTGATTTATTTCTCTAGCTCTGTAATAAGCTAAATTTTCTTCCAAATCATCAAGCAAAAACATTTTTCTTATTGCAATATTAATAGCTCTTGCAAACAAAATTGGATCATTTTTTCCACTGATTTCTTTTAACACATTATACATACCTTTAATTCCGTCATAAAGGGAAAGTTCTATGTATCTGGCATGATATCCCATATCCACAAGCGCATTTTCAATACTATTACCATATTGTCCTAATCTGCAACATCCCGGAGATGTAATCATTGCAACATAATCAGCACCACCTTCAATTGCTTCAATAAAGTTTCCTAAAATCAATTTATATGGCAAACAAATAGCTTCAGGAGAATGTTTAGTTCCCAAAGACAATGTTTTTTTACTTGTATAAGGCGGAATAAAAGGTTCTACACCAATTTTCTTTAGTGCAGCAGCCCATGCTATACATACAGAACCCATATGGGGAAATGCTACTTTAACTTTTTTATCTTCTTTACTCATATTTTTATCTCTTATTGTTGTGTATATTTCAAATCAGGATGACGTGCTGCAAGCGTTTCATCTAAACGTTTAACCGGAGTTGTATGCGGAGCTGAAATGACTACTTCCGGATTAGTTTTAGCTACTTCTGCAATTTTCAACATTGCATCGACAAACTCATCCAAAACTTGTTTGGTTTCTGATTCTGTCGGCTCAATCATAATTGCTTCATGAACAATCAGAGGGAAATAAACCGTTGGCGGATGAGTATTTTCATCCATCAGTGCTTTTGCAATATTTAGAGTTGAAACACCATTTTCATGTTTTTGTTTCTCTCCAGAAAGAACAAATTCGTGCATACAAGGTTCATCATAAGGCAATAAATATGCACCCTTCAATTTTTCTTTCAAATAATTGGCATTCAATACGGCATTTTCGCTAGCTTCTTTTAGATTATCACCCATCATTAAAATGTAGGCATAAGCCCTGACAAGCACTCCAAAATTACCATAAAAACCTTTTACACTACCCACTGAGTTTTTCAAATTATAGTTTCTATAATAATTTTCACCATCAAAAGCAACTGTCGGAACAGGTAAATAATCCTTCAATTTTTCAACAACACAAACAGGTCCAGCACCAGGTCCGCCACCACCATGAGGAGTTGAAAATGTTTTGTGCAAATTCAAATGAACTACGTCAAACCCCATCAATTTTGGATTTGTATGTCCCATAATTGCATTAAAGTTAGCTCCGTCATAGTACAATAATGAACCATTCTCGTGCATCAATTTAGAAATTTCAAGAACATTTTCTTCATAAATTCCCAAAGTATTCGGGTTAGTCATCATAATTGCAGCAACATCACTATCCAAAAGCTCTTTCAATGCTTCAACATCAACCTGTCCTTTTTCATTTGATTTCACCGGAACAACATCAAAACCGCACAAATGCGCACTTGCGGGGTTCGTTCCGTGAGCAGAATCAGGAATAATAACCTTTTTACGAATTTCACCTTTTACTTCAAAATATTTTTTAATTACCATCATACCGGTTAATTCACCATGCGCACCTGCAGCCGGTTGCAATGTAACAGCATCCATTCCGGTAATTTTTTTCAAAGCCTCTTGCAATTTAAACATAAGTTCCAAAGCACCTTGACAATCTTCATCTTCTGATAACGGATGAAGATTTATAAAGCCTTCAAGTCCAGCCAAAAGTTCATTAACTTTTGGATTATACTTCATAGTACAAGAACCCAAAGGGTAAAAACCTTTTTCTATACAAAAATTCAAATCTGATAATTCTTTATAATGACGCATTGCCTCTAACTCACTGACACTAGGCAAGCCTATTTCACCTTCTCTAACAAAATTTTTGTCTAAAAAGGTCAAATCTTCTTTTTCATCTGTTAATTCAACACCTGTAACCCCATTACTTTTTTCAAAAATTGTTTTCACTACAAAATCCCCTGTCTTTTTAAATCCCTTTTAATTTTATCTAATCCTGACTGAATAATACGTGATATTCTCGACTGCGAAATATTAAATTCTTCTGCAATTTCTCTCAATTTTTTCTCTTTAAAAAACTTATATTCAATTAATTCTCGCTCTCTTGCAGGAAGTTTTTTCATAGATTCAATTATTTCTGCCTTCAATTCAACAAGCTCAATTGATTCTTCAGGAGTTTTATCTTCTGCTTTAATTTGAATAGGAACTTCCGCATCTTGCAATTCATCAATAGAAAGAATTGTTTTGTAAACTTCTTCCCTCAAATTTCCATCATCTTCTACACTCTGTTGCCTTCTGTTTTTTAGAGAATACCATTTGTAACGTCTTCTAACTTCATTTCTGATAGCCCATTTTATAGCAGTAGAAAGATAAGTATTGTTATAATTTTCAGGAGAATGATTCTTAAATAATATGTATAAAGTATGATTTCCGATATTAATAAGTTCAGGCAACTCAATCAAGTGCGAAGATGAGAATTTTTGGTATTCCACCTTTGCAATCGTTTCTATCAGGTCTTTATAATCTCTTAAATTGATTTTCTGTTGAATGTTCTGTTTCGCTGCCATGACTATAACATATTCCTATTAAAACATTTCCCTAAGTACATAATAACAAAAAAAAATATAGAATACCAGACAATGTAATTTTCCTTAACATAAATTATATTAATTAAAAGTTAATACCCAAAAAGACAATTGAAAAAGGAGAGATTATGAAAATATTATTTTGCACAGACGGCTCTAAAATCAGTTTTAATGCACTCAAAAACATTGCATACTGGATTAAACAAGCAACAATTGACACAATTTGTGTAATTGATTGGAATATTCTTCCTGCAGAAATTACAATTGATGAAGAAAATTTTTCTTTTTCTTGTGCAAATGTTGCAGACACAATTCTTGACTATGCGGAAGAAGAAATCAAAAATCTTGGCTTACAACTCGGCAACCGAATTAAAAATTGTGGCTCTGCTATTGAAAGCATTTTAGAGCAGTCCGAAAAAGAAAAATATGACCTTATCCTAATGGGCTCACACGGCAAAAAAGGCATTCAAAAATGGCTTGGTTCTGTTTCTCAAGAAATTATAAATAGTAGTAAAATATCAGATTATATTGCAAAAAAAGAAAACAATAAGAAAAAAGTTCTATTTACAACCGACGGAACAGAATGTTCACTATCAGTAATCGGGAAAATCATATCTGATATTGAACTTAGCGATAAAGAAGTTCATATCTGCATGGTTAATGAAGACCCTAATTTGTTATTTTTAGAAGGCACTCTCGATACAAATTGGTTACTTGATATACAAAAACAACAATATATGTATGCCTCAAACGCCATTGAATCTATCAAAAAAATAATCGAAAGCAGAGGAATAGAAGTTAATCAAAGTACAATCTTAACAGGTATTCCTGCACAAGAAATCATAAATTATGCAAAAAACAATGAAATAGATTTGATAATATTAGGATCTCGTAACAAATCTAAAATGGACAGATTTTTGATGGGTTCGGTAAGTAAACGCATTTTAGAAAATGTTGTTAGTGACATTTGGCTCGTAAGATGCGAAAGTTAAGTTCTTGTTATATTATATAATGAATTTAATAAAATTTATACAGAAGAACTGGCAAATTATAATAAAGAACATTCTATTTTGGATGAGAACAAGAAACATAAATCTCAAAGTTTAAAAGATTGGTTTTTACTTCGTTTTAACTTGAAATATAAAAGTACTAAAACATATTATTAATAATTTGACTGTTCCTACAAATAGTGTCATAATTAACCTATGTTTAAATATTATAGCAAATATGCACCGTATTTATTTTTGTTACCGGCAGCAGTAGTGCTTGTAATATTCTTTTTTATACCGTTTTTTCAGACATTTTTATTAAGTTTTTTAGATTACTCAACAAATATATACAAGCCAGAATTTATCGGACTTGAAAACTATATAAAATTATTACATAATCCAATTTTTTATAAAGTTTTGTGGAATACTTTCATATATTTATTTGTAGCAGTACCAATTCTTGCGATATTTCCTCTGTTTTTAGCTGTTCTTATTAATCAAAAAATCAGAGGAGTAACATTATATAAAATTCTTATATACCTACCCGTAATCGTATCAATTGTTGTTGCCGCAATAGCTTTCAAATGGCTTTATGCAGATCAAGGGATTTTGAACTATGCCGTAACAAGTCTTGGGTTCAAATCAATAGGTTGGTTAACCGATCCAAATTACGCACTATATTCAGTAATCATTGTTACGATTTGGAAAGGTATCGGGTATTATATGATAATTTATTTAGCTGCATTAATGAGTGTTCCAAATGAATTATACGAAGCGTGCGATATTGATGGAGCAAGTTTTTTAACTAAACATTTAACAGTAACAATTCCGCATATAATGCCTACAATTGCACTTGTTACAACAATCAGTGCAATTTCTGCTATGAAAGTTTTTGCAGAAATATACGTTATGACCAAAGGTGGACCTTTAAATTCAAGCAAAACAATTGTTTATTATATTTACGAAAGAGCATTTGAAAACCTCGATCTAGGTTTTGCATCTGCAATGGCAGTAGTTTTATTAATCATTGTAATGCTATTTTCTTTAATAAACATTTTTTGTTTTGAAAGGAATAAGTATGAAATATAATATAGAAGCAGCTAAAAGAAAGCCTAAAAAAGAAACACACAAATCATATCATTGCGCAATCTATTGTAAACGAGCAGCAAAAATAAGAAGTACATTTTTTTCTCATCTTGTTCTTATTTTGGTTTCATTAATTTCAATTTTTCCATTCATTTGGTTAATTTCAACTTCTTTAAAAGGAAATAGTGAGAACATCTTTGCTTACCCGCCACAAATAATACCACAAGACTTTACTTGGGCAAACTACACCGGAGTTTGGGATAAAGTTAATTTTATCGGATATTTTATAAACAGTATGATTGTTGCCGGAGGAACAGTTGTTTTAAACCTGATTTTATCAGCAATGGCAGGTTATCCACTTGCGAGAATGGAATTTAAAGGAAAAAAGATTACATTTTTTGCGATTTTAGCAACAATTATGATACCATTTCAGGCAATTATGTTACCTGTTTATTTGATTACTTTAAAACTCCATTTAACTGATAATGTAAGTAATTTTGCTGGATTTATGGGGTTAATAATGCCATTTGCGGTTAGTGCTTTTGGGATATTTTTAATGCGCCAAGCTTTTTTAGGGATTCCCAAAGAAATGGAAGAAGCTGCAATTGTTGATGGTTGCAATGTTTTTCAAGTATTTTGGAAAGTTCTTATGCCAATGGTAAAACCATCACTTGCCGTTCTTGCAATATTTACATTTATTGGTTCGTGGGGAGAATTTTTATGGCCTAGTATTGTGTTGACAAAAGAAGCAATGTACACTTTGCCTGTCGGAGTAAACAACTTGCAAGGAATGTTTTCGTCAAACTGGAGATTTATCGCAGCAGGCTCAATCCTCTCAACAATTCCTATTTTGATATTTTTCTTAGCAATGCAAAGATATTTTATTTCTGGTGAAAATGAAGGCGCTGTAAAAGGGTAAAGCCTATCTCCATGGATAATCAGATTTTATTTCCCAACCATCCATCATTATAACTAATGTACAAGCATAACCGGAATTCGATGCACTTTTTGATTTTGAACACATGTGAAGTTTATCAGACAAAGCTTCTTCTCTTTCAACTTTCCCCCAATGACTTGGAGCCAAACCAAAAGAAGGCGTTATTCCAAAAGCAAATAAATCTCTCCCTAAGATATTCGGTTTTTTAAACCCATTTGTATCAACCAATATTCCTCTACCAGTATTTTCACCAGATGACCACCCATCAACAAAAATAATCGTTCCATCAGACAATTTAATTACAGAATTATTTTTATCATTAACACTACTTTCTGTTATTCTATCGCCATTCAAATATTTATAATTTATAGTTTTGTGAATATCAAAACCGTTTGTTTGTTCTACATCTTTGAGAAATGGTTTTAGATAAGTATTCATAAAAGTTTCAGCAGGCAAATCATAATTCCAATATTCCTTATCTCCATTTTCTAATTCAGACATTTTAACCGCTTGAGATAATTGAGAATAAGCCTTTTTCAAAGCAGTAACAGTTTCTTTTTTCTGATAATTAGCAACCAATGTAGGAATAGTCATAGCAGCAACAACTCCGATTATGCCAAGTGTGATTAAAACCTCCGCCAATGTAAAGGCTATTTTACGAGAATTGTTCCAATGGGCTACGTGCGTAGCACCTTCAGCAAGAGTGGTTACAAATTTGTTCTCTCCCCAAAGGGCGAGATTATTAAAAGCTTCGATTAGGCTAGAACCCTGATTATGAGAGGTTATGCGAGCATTGCCCCCCCCCCGATGCAACTAAAAAATCTCTTTTTCATAAAAATTCCTCTCTGTTCTCTGTCAACATCTCTATTCTAACAAATTTTTTGGAGTTTTTCAAGTAGTTGCAAGAAGAAGAAAATAATCCCACGATAGCGAAATGAACA
>ERZ1034678.18-NODE-18-length-94669-cov-38.434333_pt1 | contig 94669 bp, 90 predicted proteins | sample MGYA00520640_ERZ1034678 | MGnify/ENA primary metagenome ERZ1034678 (study PRJEB33766, sample SAMN09781767) | gut metagenome | biome: gut microbiome | host: Homo sapiens | place: Madagascar | study: EMG produced TPA metagenomics assembly of the PRJNA485056 data set...
TTTGTATAATCTAAAAATTTCTCGCAGAAATTTGCACCTTTTCGTGGTAAAGTTGGGGTTTCCGGTACACAAGCACAAGAACTTTGGCTCCATCTGTAACCTTCTTGATTACAAGGAACAGGTTTATATTCACAAGTTGGATAACCTTGCCATTCTCGCTGATTTTGGCAGTATTCTGTGCGAATTGTTGCCTCTGACGGTTGATTTGCACACGTATTCGACGTTGGAGTAACATCTTCCTCATGTACACAAATAGGCCAACGTTTTAATGAATCCTCAACAGGATACAAAAAATAATCATTTACTCCTCTGCATTCAAACCGCTTAGGATAACTTGCAACAACCAAAATGTTCCAAGAACACCAACTAGACTCTCTTGCATAAGCCTTCTTTAATCTTGAATAATCCCAATATTCATTTGTTCTATCAGAATATTCAACCGATAAATTAGGACAGACTACATACCCTTTTTTATCCAAACCTTTCATTATACTTTCGCAGTCAAGATCATTTGGGTTGTCAACTAAAATCTGTTCACTAGCAAATTCTATTCCTTGAGTAGGCTCAAGAGAGTTCAGAATAAGTACATCCTCTGGCTCCTGCCAATTTCTATGCACATTAGAATACATTTCCATAGCACACCAGTATTTTGTTGTTTTTTCAGCTATTGCCTCGTTAATAGGCGATAGAATTTGGAATTTTCTTAAAAATTTTGATACAACATTTGTTGCTACATCTGTATAATTTTCATCTCTTACATTAAAATCCCCTAACATTTGACCTGTGACATTTCTAAGGGTTGAATAACCCATATAATAAGTATATGAAATAATATTATCTAATTTAGCTTTTGTAATTTTTATACTTACACCGGCAACAACTGCAATTACAAGCATTACAATTACTACTTCGGCTAAAGTGTAGGCTAGTCTAAGAGTTGCCCCCCCCCCGATTTTTTAATAATACTGCATGTCTTTCCCATAACTCAATTACTCCTTTTTAAATATACGTTTCTATTTTAACATATATTTGAATATTTTTCAAGATTAAAAAATAAATTATATATAAATGCGATTACTACGTCGCTTCGCTCCTCGTAATAACATGATATATTTCATAATTTTTTCAAATATGGTGTTTATTATATAATTTTATTATGATACAAAAACTTTTATCACTACTCGATTGGATTTATAAAAAGAAATGTTATTTTTGCAGAAACTCTAATGAAGCCGTCAAAATGTGTTCAAAATGCTATGACGATATGGATTTTTTACCAATCAGAGTTGATAGAATTGTGGAGAATAAAAAAGTTTATTGTGCCGGAATTTATTCAAAAAATCTGCAAAAATTGATAAGAGGCCTAAAATATCACGACCAAAGAGATTTAGCCTACTATCTAGCAAAATTTATGGCAGAATATCTAAATAAAATAGAGGGAATTTCTGAATTTGAAATAGTTCCAGTTCCGATTTATCCCAAAAGAGAGAAAAAACGAAAATACAATCACATGAATTTAGTGGGAATTGAACTTTCCAGAATAACTTCTCAACCTCTAAACACAAATATTATCAAACGAATTAAGGACACAAAACCGCAATATAAATTAAAAAGAACAGAAAGAATGAAAAATTTATCAGGAGCTTTCAAGGTTGATAAAAGCTACTACCACAACAAGACGTTATTATTAATTGACGATATTTGTACAACCGGTTCTACTTTTGAAGAAATGATAAAAGAATTTGAAAAAAACGGAATTACGGACATAATCTGTTTTGCAGCAACAACCCCATTTGAATAAGGATTTAAAATGATACTAGGCGAATTTTCAAAATATATTCAATCAAGAAACAATGACATAACCTCCAACAAAGCAACCGGTACAAAAATTCTATGCGACTGGATTGAGCTTGTTATAAACAAAAATCCGAAAAATAACGTTGACAAAATTGTACATAAAGAAATCATGCTTGCAAAAAACAAATCAAATGATTTTTTTATAGTTGGCAAGTCTAAAAGTGGCAGGGTATTGGTAAATGCACTATACAATTATGCTTTAAGCTATGAGCATTACATTATGAGTAAATGGCTTGAAAATAAAAAAGCCAACGATTTCAAAAAATAATTACCCTGTCGGAGAATTTAACTCACTTTTTTAAAAAGTAGAATGATGTTAAATAAAAAAGGAGTTAAAATTATATGACAAATGCAATTTTTCAAACACCGGTATGCCAGCTAATAGAATTACATAATTTATTTATTGAATTAACCGCAAAAAACTGCAATCAACGCTGCAAACATTGCTATATAGATTTCCCTTTAACCAAAAATGTTAAAGATTTTATTTCTGTAGATGCAGTAAAAATGGCTCTTGCTGATACTAAAAAAGAAAATATTCAATGTATATACTTAACAGGTGCAGAACCAATGACACACCCTGATTTCAATTCTATTTTAAGATTATGCCTAAAGCGTTCCAATGTCTGCATTTTTACAAACGGAACTTTTTTAAACGAGAAAAAAGTTAGATTTTTAAAACGAGTACAAGAAGAAAGCTCAAATGAAATAATTTTCAAACTAAGTATTGATCATTATGATGAGGTAAAAAATGATGATATCAGAGGGCGAGGAGCGTACAGGCAGACTATCTTTGCAATAAAAAGTCTTGTTAAACACGATTTTAATCCGCTATTATGTATCACAAATTATTATCACGAGGACAAATCTGAGTTACTAAAAGAGTTTAAAAAACTTTGTTTAAAAATTGGCTTTGAGGCAAACAAAAATAATTTCACTATAAATGACTATTACGATAAAGAACAACCATTTGAAATCCCTTCAGAAATTAAATATCAAGATTTTGACTGCAAATATGGAAGAATTTTAACCGCAAAAGGAGTTTACAGTTGCCCGTTTTTGGCAAATGATCATAGAGGGAGATGTGGTTCTGATTTTAAGGATTTTGCAAGACACAACACAATTGAAACTTCGTTCTGTTCCACGTGCATAAAAAATTCCGAAAAACTTTTCGGAATTAATTATAAATTATTTGTGTAATTGTTGAAAATAACGAAATTTACGTCGTCTTAACTGTCACCCTGAACTTTGTGCTACTCACATAGCACTATTCAGCTTCTGGAGAAGTACCGCCATCTGCTTGTTGTGGAGAAGGTGGAGTTGCCTGACTGTCTGCTTGTTGTTGGTTTGCCTTAGCTTCTTCTGCAGCTGCAGCTGCTTCCGCAGCAGCGGTTGCCGCATCCTTTTGAGCATATAGCTTAAATTGAAGATTTACTAACAAAATTCTTTTATTCTTTTGGTAAGGCAAGATTTCAATACTTGAAATATCCAAAAAGTGTTCATGTTTATAAAGTTCTCTCAAGAAACCTGCAAAGTTACCATAACTTGCAATCATTTCAGCAGTAACACGGCAAACATGGTATTTTGCACCTGCATTTTTTACAAAGTTATCGTCTTGAGGGTCATAATCATATTTTACAGAACGAGCTTTAATTTTGTTATCTCTCATTACTTGCAAAATTTCGCCAAACTCATCCGAAATCGCAGCCTCTGTATCTAAACCATCACTGATTGGTTTGAAAAACATTTTTAGAACGCTTTCATCTTCAGCTTCTTTTTTAGCTGCATCATCTTTCAATTCTTGTAATTTTCTTTCTGCATCAGCCAAAGACGCATTTTGAGTTTTATAGTTATCTTGAATTTCAACTATATTTCCGACCAACGGAATTGTTTTAGCTAACGCACCGATGAATACTAAAAGAGCAACCGCTAGTATTGCAACGGCTATTTGAAATTTTTTCAAGTACACAGTATATTTTTCCACGATTTACTCTCCTAGTTTCCTTGTTTTCCGAAATTTAATAATGGTTTGTTATTCAACAATCCACCTTTATTCTGCTTAGTTTCTTCTTCCTGAGGTTGTTGCTGCTCTTGATTAGCATTATCATTTTCAGCCGGAGGATTTAATTCCGATGCTGTCATATTAGTAATTTCAAATTCATAATCAGTAGGTTTTGTCGGATCAACACTAACCGCATCGTCAACATTATCTGATTTCATTTGAAGTTTGTGAAGTCTTAATTGAGTATTAATTAAAGAATCCTTCATATTTCTAAAGAATAAATAAATATCTTCAACATTCTTAGCTTCACCTTTAATATCAATTTTACCATCATCTTTTGCAACGAAATAAGTTACCCAAAGATTTTTCGGAACAGATTCTCCCAATGCTGTATAAGCCATCAATTTCGATCTGTTGTTGCCCAAAACCTTTTTAATTTCAGCGTTTACATCAAAATCATTTGTTTTATTTTGAGCTTCTTGAATTTTCTTAATTTCAGCATTTGTTTGTTCCAACCTGCTATTTACATCATCCAATTGAGCTTGTTTTGACTTTTGTATCATTGGGATACCAACAAAGGCTGCCAATGTCGGAACTAAAACAATTGCCGCAATCAAAGCTGCAACTCGAGTCGCCATATTTGGAGAAATATCAAATTCCGTAGAACCCAACACAACATGCACCGGAGCATCAGGGTCGTCAGATGAAACATCTCCAACTTTTGATGAAGTAAAACTGAATTTTATAGGCATTGAAACAGCATTTCCAACGGCAATACCAATTGCTTCAAGAGAAATCTTATGCGCCGTTTCTTCTAAAACCTCTAAACTTACAGGCAAAACATCCTGTTTTTTAAACGAATTATTTTCCAAGAAACTTACATTACCTTCAACCGGCAATCTATTTGCTAATAATTCTGCACTTACCATATCTGTTTCAGATACAATGTACAAATAATTTGCAGGATAGCTCATCAAAGTAATTTGAGCTGATGCACTAATTGCATTATAAATTTCATCTCCTTCAAAAGATTTGATAGCCAAAGGTTCTTCGTAATAATCAATAATATTTTTACCAATTAACGAACAAATTGAATAGCCGTTTTGAGAAATTAACATCAAATTCCAAGAAACATTTTCTTTCATTTGCTCTTCTGCCAAACCAGAAAAAGCCAATGCTTTCAAAATAGAAGTTAATGACATTTCTACACCGGCTAAAGTATAGCCCAATTCTGTCAATGCGTTTTTGACATCTTCAATAACATTCTTCTGAATAGCAGAATAAAACAATTTTCTTGTATCACCTGATTGAGTTCCAGTTGCATCTGTCCAACTGATAACAGGTTCATATCTTTTAAATATATAAGACTGTTCAACTTCCGAAGTCAAAGCCTCTGTAACGCCATCATCACCTAATAACAATGGCAAAGTCGTACTTCCAAACAAAACCATCGGCAAGTTCAAAACTACGCTACTTTTAGCCGGAACTCCTAATTCTGCAAACAGTTCTGATATAGCATTTTTAAATTCATCCATATTCGCAATTTCACGAACAGCTTCATTATATTCCAAAGGGCGGAAAGCATAATTCTTTACAGAACGGCTTGCTATATCTAATTGGATAAGCTCCAAACCTACCCCTGGAGTGACTGAAAGGTACACAGATTCCTTATGTCCCATTCCTAATTGTGATAAAATGTTGTTTAAATCCATAATTTCTTTTTCTTACTTATTTACTCACTTACTTTTTTATTATACAATATATTTTATAAAGATTGCAATATTAACATAAATTTACACTAAATGTAGGAGAGTTTACATTAATGAACGAGCTAATAGAAAAAATTAATAAATTAAAAAAAGAAAAAAACGCCGTTATATTGGCACATTGCTACCAAAATGTTGAAATTGATGAAGTTGCTGATTATGTTGGCGACTCTTTGTATTTAAGTCAAATGGCAGCAAAAACAAATGCGGATATCATAATTTTTGCAGGAGTTTATTTCATGGCCCAAACTGCAAAAATTCTTAATCCTAGCAGAAAAGTTTTATTACCTCGTTTGGAATCAGGTTGCCGCATGGCAGACATGATTACATTGGATCAATTAAGAGAATTTAAAAGCAAATATCCTAAAATGCCGACTGTATGTTATATTAATTCAACTGCAGAAGTTAAATCAGAATGTGATATTTGCTGTACAAGCTCAAATGCCGTCAAAATCGTTGATAGCTTGAAAGCTGATGAAATTTTATTCCTACCAGACACATATTTGGGTAAATGGGTAGAATCTCAGCTCGGCAATGTTAAAGTTAATACATACACTGGTTTCTGCCCAACACACGTTCAAATCAGACCAAATGACGTTACAGAGGCTAGAAAAAAATACCCGAATGCACTCGTTCTTGCTCATCCAGAATGCCACCAATCAGTTGTTGCAATGGCTGATTATGTTGGTTCAACCACCGGTATTATGAAGTTTGCAGCTCAAAGCGACAAAAAAGAATTTATTATTGCGACAGAAAAAGGGGTTGTCGACAGATTAAAAAGAGATTATCCTGAAAAAGAATTTTATCTTATAAAAGATAACGTAATTTGCCCGAATATGAAATGGCACACTTTAACAGATATTTATAATGCTCTTGATAGAGAAGAACATGAAATTACAGTTGATACAGAAATAGCATCAAAAGCTTTGAAATGTATTGACAGAATGCTTGAAGTTTCAGCGATAGGAGCAAAATAATGGCAAACGATATAATTTTTGGAAAAAATTCCGTTATGGAAGCACTAATCGCAGGCGATAGAGAAATTAACAAAATACTTATCTCAAAAAATATTCATAGCGATAACAAACTTAACAAAATCAAAGAATTGGCTCGAGAAAGTGGAATTGTTTTTCAATTTGTTGCAAAAGAAAAATTCCAACCTTATGCAGAATATAACCATCAAGGGATTATCGCTCAAATCTCCCCCATCAAATATATGGATTTGGATGATTTTTTAGATAAAGAAAAATATGAAAACGCAGCTCTTGTAATTCTTGACGGAGTAGAAGATTCGCATAATTTAGGTTCAATTATCAGAACTTGTGTTTGCGCAGGTGTTGCCGGAATTATTATTCCTTCAAGAAGAAATGTGCAGGTGAACGCTACAGTTGAAAAAACAAGTGCAGGCGCAATCAATCATATTCCGATTATAAAAGTTAACAGTTTGGTAAATGCAGTTCAAAAATTAAAAAATTCCGACTGGTGGGTAGTTGCGGCAGACGCAAGTGCGAAAGATAATTATTATGATGTTAATTACAAAGACATGAACTGCGCAATAATTATGGGAGCAGAACACGCCGGAGTGTCAAAATCACTACTTAAACTTTCCGATTTTATAGTAAAAATTCCGATGTTTAAGGATTTTAACTCTCTTAACGTTTCAAACGCATTAAGCGCAATCATTTTCGAAACAGTTAGACAAAAACTAAAAAATTAACTATAATAAACACAACAATTTGTATTTGCATATCAGGAGAGAGAAATGAAAAAAGAACTTGAAAAATACGGCTTACTTACAGATGAAATATCCGATGAAAATGTAAATTTTCATGATTTGGAAGAAGATGACGAAGATGTTTTGGAAACCGTTGAAGATCCGAAAGTACAGGAAAATCTCTCAACAGTAAACTCTGATGACAGTGTAAAAATTTATTTGCAACAAATCGGAAAAATCCCACTACTTTCACATGAACAAGAACTTGATTTAGCAAAGAAAATTTATGAAGACCACGACGAGTTTTCAAAAAATTTGCTTGTTAACGCAAATCTTCGTCTTGTTGTAAGTATTGCAAAAAAATATATAGGTCGTGGGCTTTCGTTCCTTGACTTAATCCAAGAAGGCAATATGGGCTTGATGAAAGCAGCCGGTAGATTTGATTACACCAAAGGATACAAATTTTCAACTTATGCAACATGGTGGATTCAGCAATCTATAACTCGTGCAATCGCAGACAAAGCAAGGATTATCAGACTTCCTATCCACATGATTGAATCTTTAGGAAAAATTCGCCGAGCAACAATAGATTTGACAACAGAACTCGGACACACTCCTACAAAACAAGAAATTGCGTACAGGTTGGGAGTTCCGGTTAATAAACTATCTGCAATCGTAAAATCAGCTCAATCAACAATAAGCATGGAAACTCCGGCAAGTTCATCAGAAGATTCTTCTAAAATTGCCGATTTCTTAGTTGATGAAGATTCTATCGCTCCTGATAACAGAGTTTCTCAAGAAAATTTATTTGAAGATATCAGAAAGATGCTAAACCAACTTAGTCCCAAAGAACGTGACGTTTTGATTTTACGCTATGGATTAGATAACAACGGTTCAAAGAAAACTCTTGATGAAATCGGCTCACAATACGGTGTTTCAAGAGAGCGTATTCGCCAAATCGAAAACCGTGCAATTTCTAAATTAAAAAAATTGTGCAAAAACAAAAAACTTGCAGTAGGTTTAAAAAATTATTTTGGAGAATAACAAAATAATATCGCAAAAAATTTTAACAACAAAAAAAAGACCACCCATTTAAAAGAGTGGTCTTTTTAGTATTTTAAACAATTACTTATTCAGCGTCTTTGTTAATATCCTTGATGCTCAAAGCAATTCTGTGTTCTTGTGGAGTGAATTTCTTAATAAGAACTTCAACACTGTCACCAACTTTGAATTGGTTAAATGGATTTACGTTTTCGTTGCTCATTTCAGAAACAGGTAATAATGCTTCTACTCCAGGAAAAATATTGATGAATGCGCCAAATCCGGTAACTTTATTAACAGTTCCTTTGATTACTTGACCTTCTTCAAATTGACCTTCAATTTGTTGCCAAGGATCTTCACCCATTCTTTTTAGTGACAATGAAATTCTTTTTAATTCATTATCAATTTTGATGATTTTAACTTCAATAGTTTCGCCCAAAGAAATTACGTCAGATGGGTGTTTAATTCTTGACCAAGAAATTTCAGAAATTGGTAACAAACCATCAATACCGTTGATGTCAACAAAAGCGCCAAAATCAGCAATTCTTACAACTTCACCTTTAACAACTTGACCTTCTTCTAGTTCTGACAAAATATTATCAACAACTTGATCTCTTTGTTCTGCAACAGCTTGTCTTTGAGATAGGATAAGTTTGTTTTTCTTAGGATCTGCTTCTAAAACTTTAACTTCGATTTTTGTATCAATCAAACCGTCAAAAGGAGTACCGGTTCTCAATTGAGATGATGGAATGAAACCTTTCAAATCAGCAACATCAACTAAAACACCGCCTTTAACGATTGAAACAACTTTAGCAAGAATTGTATCACCTTGTGTTTTTGCATCGTTAAGTTGAGCCCAAGCTTGAGCATAAGCAAGTCTTTTTAGAGAAAGAACCATACCGTCTTCGTCGTTTTCTTCTTTCAATACGTAAAATTCTCTTTCTTCTCCAATGTCCATAGCATCAGCATTATCAGAAGAAGATATTTCTTTGTTAGGCAAGAATGCTTCTGTTTTAGCCCCTTTTACGCTAACCAAGTATCCATCGCTTTCTTTTTTCAAAACTGTACCTTCAACTATATCGGCTACAGAATAAGATTTTGAGAAAGATTCTTCTAATAATCTTTCAAATTCATCCATTTTGTCTAATGTTTGTGTCATTTTTATTTATTTTCCTTTCTTAAGATAAATTTTATTTTATCGGTGGAGCAATTCTCCACCATACTTTGAACTTTTCCCCTCGCTAACTTCGTCATCTTGAGCGCTTAGCGAAAAATCCTCTTTAATAAATTAATGGGAATTCTTCGGATTCAAATTACTATTACCTTCAGAATGATGACTAATAGCAATTCCTTTTGTAACGGACTATGCCTCTTTGCATCTAATCCGCTTTTCCACTCTTTCAATAACATTTTGCGGAGTTGATGCTCCGGCAGTTATTGAAATATTTTTTGATTTTTCAATCAAATCTTTATACAAATCCAACTCATCATCATTTTCAATATGAATTGTTTTTGTGATATCTTTTAGAATTTCTGCCAAGTGAGTTGTATTTGCGCTCTTTTTAGAGCCTACAACTATTACCAAATCGCTTTCTTTAGCTAATTCTTTAGCTTCAGATTGGCGCATTGAAGTACTTTTACAAATCGTATTTGCGACATGAACCTCTTTTGCAACAGAAATCAAATAATCAACAATGCTTGTCAAAGTCGAAATTCTTTGAGTAGTTTGAACCACAACCCCAACTCGTTTATGAGCTTTAATTTGAGGTTCATATTCTTTTAATTGTTCAACAGATGCAGCCACAACAACATTATCACTATACAATTTTGCATTTGCCTTAATCGCAATAACTTCAGGATGTTCAGACTTTCCAACAACTACAACAAAGTAATCTTCTTTTGCTAATTCAATGGCTTTTTGTTGAACTTTTTTAACATCAAGACACGTCAAATCAACAGGTTCAAATCCTGCTTGTTTAATTTTTTCAATAACTTCAGGACTTTCACCATGACTTCTGATAACACAAATCCCATCACCATGCTCAGGAATTTCGGTCAAAGTTTTAATCCCTAATTTCTCAAGTTCATGAATAACCTGTGTATTATGAATAAGTTCCCCAAGAACAAACACATTTTTGTTTGGGTTTTCGGCTTTTAATTTTTTAACGGTTTCGACGGCTCTTTTAACACCGTAGCAAAAACCTGCATATTTCGCTAATTTTATATTTTTTTCAGGCAATTTATAATTGTCTTCTTTCAATTGAACTCGTGTTATAAAAAGATTGCGATGCTACACTCGCAATAACAAATATATCACTGTAACTCCATTAAAATATAAAAACACCCAAAATGCAAGCCCCTGAAAAATATTCAGAGGCTTGTTTTTCCTACAAATTCTTACCTGATTTATGCGAGAATAATACCGTTCTTATCTTTTTTGAAAAGTTCTTTTGTATCAAAATCTTTTGGGATTGAGAAATTGTTAATTGTTTTTGCAGTAATCGGTTCTGTTTCGGCACTTGCTAAATCGTTTTCTCCACCCAAATGCAATCTATCTCTCAAAAATTTGAAACTTGGATTTGTTTCAGCTTTAAACAAAATTGTTGCCTCAACAATGTTTTGAAGATCTGTTTTCAAGCCCATATTGTACATTGCTTCTGCAGTTGTAACATCGCTTTCAACCAATGTTTTGAATGTATTCTTGTAATAAGTTCCAATTAAATTGTAAACAGTTTGTCTACTTTTACCTGATGGAAGGCTTTTCAAATACTCAATCTTTTCCATTGGAGTAGCATTATCAAACAATCTTACATAATAGTCACGACGTTCAGTTGAAGAAAGTTGGGCAATTTCTGCTTTTGTTAAAGTTCCGTTTGCGAATTTTGTTTGAAGGTCTGAGTTATCAGAAATACCGGCAAGCTCCATAACTGCTTGTTTCAACGCAATTTGTTGCGCATCAGGAGATTTAATAGCCGGAAGAACTTCATTAACCGCAGCAGCAATAGCTTTTTCATTGCCTGACTTGTAAACTGTGCTTAGAGCTTCAACTTGAGCTTTTGCATCAAGACCTTTTATTTGAGAAGTTAATGACTGAGAATATTTATCAGCCTCTGCGCCTTTAAAATGTTTATTTATACTGTTATATGTTCCATCAAAGGCTTCAGCTTGTGCATCAGCATGCAATGTCCTGATAATATCGTTTTCTGCAACATATTTAGCTGCTGCAGCATTTTTATCAGTAGTCATATTCAAGACTCTTGCTTGCGCACCTTTTACGAAATCTCTTGCCTTATTTGCTGTATCTATAGCAACTTCATCATTAAAATAATCACTATTAGTAATACAAGCTTGAGCTTTTACCGCAGTTTCCGCATCGTGAATAGTTGCGTTGGCTGAAGTTGTATTTTTCAAAACTTCTGTATCATTGATTTGGGCGTTAGATTCAGCGTTTTCTAACTTCATTTCATCAAATTTTGCACTGCTATATTCTGGTTTTGCTAATACATAAGATACAGTATTTGCAGAATTTATACCAGTTGCTTTTAAATACAGATTATTTGAATTTGCGGCTTTTACTTTTGCTTTACTAAAATCAGCTCTCTGCGTTGCATCCATTTCTGTATAATTTGAAGATGCAGCAAGCAATGTTTCAACTCTACCCGCTAATTCAGGGCATTCTTTCATATATCTTGCAAAAATCTTTGAAGATGATAATGAACGGTTATACCTGATAAAGTGTGCAATATATTCAGTTTTTTCTGCTTTAGACATACCATCCGTCTTATTTCCGATATACGCAATAACAGTACCAGCCTCTAAATCAGAGCCATGAACATATTCTTTTGTTTGAGCTTTATAATTTTCAACATCTGCAGCAACTTTCTTCTCGTAATCAGTTTGAGGTTGCGGCATTAGTTTTCCAAAATTTCTTAACTCTTTACTTTCTTCAGAATTTAATGTTTCTTTTAAAATACTATACGCTTTTCGTTCTTCTGGAGATAAAGTTTCCCCTTTTTTAATTTTTGCAGAAAGTGTATTAAATTCTTTATCTAATTCCAAAATATTTTGGGCTTTTGCTTCCTTAACAATTTGTTGATTGCTTGGTTCAGCCATCATTTCGTTGTATCTTGCATATTGTTTTTGTTCAACATCTGTTAGTTTTTCGCCGTTTTTAACTTTTTCTTTCAATGCAGAATGCAACAATTCATCTTCTGATAAATTATAATATTTAACATACAATCCAGTATCAAGCTCATTATCTAATTTTTGTCCTGTTTTTTTCTCAACAACTTTAGTAACTTCACTATTCAACATTTTTGATTGAGCTAAGTATTCTTTATCGTTTTTGTTTAAGTTTTCAGGATTAATTTTATTTTCATTAACAAGATGTCGTTCAATTAATTCTTTTCTTTCATATTCACCTTTTTTCATGAAATCAACAAAAGAAATTCCTTCTGCATCTGCAGCATGAATAGCTCTCATTATGGCATCAATTACAATTTCTTTTGTATTTTCAGGAACTTTATCATCATATTTATTTTTTACATTCTTTAATCTTTCGTCACTTTTAATAAAAGTCTTTACTTTTTCAACTTCAGCTTTCTTTTCTTCATCAGAAAGCTTATCCCATTCTTCTTTAGAATGAGCATTTGCAATAACTTTATCTTTATCTTTTACACCATAAATATATATATTTCTTGCAACTTCTGAATAACAGATTTCTGTCTTGCCGACCAAATCTTTTTTGTTATATTCAGCCTTAATATCTTTAATTTCAGGAGTTGAAGTAGAAGTTTTTTCAACTTTTGCATCTTGTTTTTCTGTTTTACTTTCAACTAAAGTCGGTGTTTTTACAGAAAAATTATCAATAATCTCATATTGTTCAGCTGGTGATAATGTATCAAAATTAGGATTTTGCGCTTTAATTGCATTATACTGATCTAAAGTAATATTTAACTTCTTTAACAAAGCAAGTTTATTAGTATCTGTCATTTGAACAGATACTGTCTTAGAGCCAGATGTAGTGTTGGTAGCTTTTAAACCGGAATTAACACCTGTAGATATTTTTATATTTGAATTATCTATATTAAAACTGTTCATTTTATAGCTCTCTTTTTTACCACTACTCATGTAAAAACATGCTAAAACGTTCAATTTCAGCATGTTTTCAAATATTTACAATTCGTAATATTTATTCAATTATAGGCATTATCATGCCGTCTTCAACTAAATATTTTGTATCTCTTTCTTGTTTTTCAACTACTTCTTTCAAAATATCTACTTTATTTTGATCAAAGAAACGAGCAATTTTTGAAGTCAAAACATCATCTTGAATAAAGAAAGTTTTTCGTTTACCGTTTTTATCTTTACCAACCAACATCACTTTTCCATATTCAAAATTCTTTTCGTTAGCCATTTTAGGATTTATAGTAACAACGTCTCTATAAATCCCCCTAACTTGCAATTCAGGATATCCATCTTTTTGAAGTGTCATATCATCAGCAGTTTCCCCAGCGCCATCAGGAGAATAAATTCTCAACATATATCTTTCTTTGTCACCATCTAATACACCATCAGCACAAAGTTGACCAAATGATGAAACCATTGGTTGTGCATCTTTCATAATATCACCATTCGGTACGTTTTGTAGTTCTCTATATGTAAGACGAAGTCCTTTATTATAGTTATACATCTTAGCTTGACCGTGATTATCTGCAGAATTTATTGCATCTTCAATATATTTAATTTCTTCCTTACTAACCGCTAATTCATCAGAAAAATCTTTTTTCAATTTCAATGTTTTAGAAGAAAAAGTTCTACCCTTTGAACCGTCATCTCCCATAATAGTAAGTCTTGAATTATTAATGCCAATTACTTCACCCAATTCACTATCAAGATTGCTTCTATCATTCAAAATCATTGAGTAAACAATTTTATCAAATCCGGCTCCACCCTTAGTATTAATCAACTTAACTTGTGGAGTATAGTGTCCTAAACCGGCACTATACTTAGGTGCAAACGTTTTTGATGCAAAAACTTTTTGAGATGATTGCTCTACTTCATCAACCATTTCAATTTTATTTGGTTCTTCGAATACAACAGTATCCAATGGTTTTGCTGAAACAGATGTTGAATTAATCGCCAATATCGTTGCTGCAAGAGGAACTGCTAACTTGTGATGAACAGGATTTGAAAAACTATTCCCATTCTCATTATTTTGTCTATTTTTCCTACCTTCAAAATTTACCTGATTGTAACCGTTCGTATATGATACCGGTGAAATTGGTCTAATTGACATGGTTTTTACCCCTACTATTTTTACTTATTTCATTTTTAAGACCTATACAAAAAATTTTTTGCTAGGTTAATTATTCATTAATTCCCTCTAAAGGTTATTATAACAATAGATTTCGGGTTTTGTAAAATGATATATACAATATTAATATTTCTTTACACTTGCGCCGTTTTTTTGTTTGTTGTAATCTACATGGTGATATTAAGACTAATTACTACAAGCGTTGTAGAAATACATACAGAAAGAAGGAGAACTCAAATGAGTGAAAGAAAATTAGTTGGAACAGGCGAAATGTTCAAAAAAGCATTGGCTGGCAAATATGCTATCGGTGCTTACAACGTTAACAACATGGAAATTTTGCAAGGTATTGCAGAAGCTGCTGAAGAAACTAGATCACCAATCATCTTGCAAGTATCAGCAGGTGCTAGAAAATACGCTAACCAAACTTACTTAATCAAATTGGTTGAAGCCGCTCTAGCTACAACTACAGTTCCTATCGCTTTACACTTAGATCACGGTGCTGATTTTGAAATTTGTAAAGCTTGTATCGACGGTGGTTTCTCATCTGTTATGATTGATGGTTCTAGATTCCCACTAGAAGAAAACATCAGAGTAACTAAAGAAGTTGTTGACTACGCTCACAAACACGGCGTTTCTGTTGAAGCAGAACTTGGTAAATTAGCTGGTGTTGAAGATGACGTAAAAGTTCACGCTAAAGATTCAACTTACACAGATCCAGCTGAAGCAGTTAGATTTGTAAAAGAAACTGGTTGTGATTCTTTGGCAGTTGCTATCGGAACTTCTCACGGTGCTTACAAATTCTCTGGCGAAGCTAAATTAGACTTCGAAAGACTTGCTGAAATTAAAAAAGCTTTAGAAGATGCTGGTTTCCCTGACTATCCATTAGTATTGCACGGTTCTTCATCAGTTCCTGCTGAATTTGTTGCTAAATGTAATAAATTTGGTGGTCAATTGCCTAACGCTCAAGGTGTTCCAGAAGATATGCTTAACTACGCTTCTAAACACGGTGTAGCTAAAATCAACATTGATACAGACTTGAGATTGGCTATGACTTCAACTATCAGAGAATTTTTCGTTGAACATCCTGAAAAATTCGACCCACGTGAATACATGGGACCTGGTAGAACAGCTGTTAAAGAAATGGTTATGCACAAAATGCGTGACGTTCTTGGAACTGCTGGCCACGCTGATGACTAGTGTTGTTGGTTCATACATCATATATTGATGTATTGTTCTCGCACAAATAATAAAAAAGAACAGGCTCATCACCTGTTCTTTTTGTTTGTTATTATTTTTACTGTTTCTTATGCAGCAACGTCATCAAATGCAACTTTTACTTTATCTCCAATTTTCAATATTGGGTTTGTATGAATACCGTCTTTCGCAAAAGCAACACCGTTTCTTTCCATAATTTTAATCATTCTGTCGTAAACTTCTTTGTCTGTTGGTTTGTAATTTACATCACCTTGATGCTCTGCGATTAATTCACGCTTAGCATATTTCCAGTAATTATCAGCTTTCTTAGCAACATATTCTTTAATTTCTTGTTCTGTTACTTGTTCTGTTTTGTCTGACTTATCAGATTTTTCTGTTTTGCTTGCGGCTTGAGCTTCGTCTGCTTTGTCTGCTTCGGCGATTTCTTTTTCCTCTTGCGCTTCTTTTGCTTTTTCCTCTGCAGGAATAGCGACTACGTTATTTGCTTCACCGGTTTTTGCACTATCTTTTTCTGCAACCTTTGTAGTATCAGCTTTTTCTGGAACACCGACTGGAACTGGAGTTACTTTATTTTCATCTGTTGTAGCAGCTTTTTCTTCAGGATTACCTGAAACATCACTTTCTTCAACGATTTCTACATCAGTGCTATCTGTAGGTGCTGGTGTAACAGGATTTTCTTCTTGTTGAACTTCCGGTTTTACTTCTTCAGCTTTTTTGTCATCATTGCCTCCAAATACGGCATATAGACCTGCACCAACCAAAGCTGCCGCACCAACTGCAATTGCAGCTTTGCCTTTTTTACCTTTAACTGCATTTTTAATAGAACCCCAAATTCCTTTTGATTCTTTTGCTGCAGTTTCTGCTTCTGATTTTAATCCCGGAGTTGCTCCAGATGTAGCACTTTGAGTTGCAGTTGCAGATTCAGTTGAAACTGGTTCAAGTATTAGACGTTCAAAATCAGTTGCTTCACGTGTAACTGTTTGAGGTCCAACATGTGATTTCTTACCTGTTTCTGCAATTTCAGGAATTTCAATTGCATTAGCATTAGTACCCGCTTTTGCAGAACTTGCTTCTAATTCTCTAAAATATTTTGAAACAGAAGATTCTTCTTTTGCAATACCTAAATTTCTATCAATAATTTCCGGTGAAGTTTTAACACTTGCACTAGCTTTTTCTGCCTTATGAGCCATATCAAGAGCGGCTTGAGCCTCTTTTGATAAAGGTCTTGTTGACAAAGGCAAACTTGCTTGTTTTGCATTTACATCTGACAATTTTTGAGCAATTTCATTTGCTTTTGTCTTATGTTGTTCCAAATATTTTTTATGGGAATTAATTTGGTCTTCTAATTTTTTGGCTCTTTTAGGATGTTTTTCTCTATCTAAACGAGCTAATTGCCCTTCTTTATCCAAAAGATCTTTTTCTTCTTTCACAATTCTTTTTTGAATTTTTTCTTGGTCAATTTTTAATTGTCTTTCTTGCTTTAATAATTTTTCTTGTTGAGCTTTGTTTTCTTGTTCTTTATTCAATTGAGCAATTGCATCAGATGTTGAAGTTTGAACAGGAGTTGTTGCAGTTGGTTGAGAAAAAGTCGGTGTTTCAAATTTTTCTCTCAACTTTGGATCACCTGTTGGTTGTGCCAAAGTTTGTCCAACTTCTAATTTTTTGTGAGTTTTTTTATGTTGTTTCAAATTTGTTGTTTGACTACGTTTCCCATTTTGTCCATCAATTCTCATTGCCATAATTCTAATCCCCTTTTCCTCGTATCTCGTTTTCGTATTACAAATTTAGCCTACCTGATATCAATATATCAGTAGAACTTTCGAATAAATAATATAAGTGATTAAATATCCCCTATGCTTTTATAAACACATTTTGAATAATAAAATTGATACAAAATATATATTTTTTAAATTTCAATTCCAAATAACTCGCACCCAACAAGCGTTTTCAAAAGTTTACAATTTGTAACAATAAAAAAGGAACGACCATAAATCGTTCCTTTTAAATTTTCCATACTTCCTTATTTTTGTGAACTATTTTTTCAAAAAGTCCGGAATTTCAATATTTGTAAAGCTCGGAGAAACATCCGGCATTGAACTTCTTCTAGCAGGTTGTGGCTGAGAAGAAAGTGTTGTATTAGAAGTTGTTGAATTATTGAATGTATTTGCAAAGAAATCAGATGCACTCAATTGTTTAACCTCTGTTTTTTCTTCCGGTTTTTGATTTTTCATTTCAAATCCTGTTGCGATTACAGTAATTTGAATTTCACCTTGAATATTTTCGTTAACTGCTGTTCCAATAATAACAGTTGCATCATCATTAACTGCATCGTGGATAATATTTGCAGCATCTGAGATTTCGTGCAATGTCATATCTGGTCCACCTGTAATATTAACAATTACACCAGTTGCACCGTTGATTGAAGATTCAAGCAATTGAGAATTGATAGCAATTTCAGCAGCTTTAACAGCTCTGCCTTCACCTTGACCACGACCAATACCCATAAGTGCTGAACCTGATGCTTGCATAACACATTTAACATCAGCGAAGTCAACGTTAATAAGTCCAGGAACTGTGATAATATCAGAAATACCTTGAACACCTCTTAATAGAACTTCGTCAACAATAATAAATGCTTCTGTCAAAGATACTTGTCTATCAACAACTTGCAACAATTTATCGTTAGGAACTACAATCACTGCATCAACCGCTTCTCTAAGTTTTTCCAAACCTTGATTAGCTTGATTTTGTCTTTTCTTACCTTCCCAACTGAAAGGTTTTGTAACAACTGCAATCGTCAAAATTCCTAATTCTTTAGCAATTTTAGCGACTACAGGAGCTGCACCGGTACCGGTTCCGCCACCCATACCTGCAGTAATAAATACCATATCAGCACCATCTAATGCTTCTGTGATTTCTTGTTGAGCTTCTTCAGCAGCTTTTTCACCAACTGAAGGATCACCACCAGCACCTAAACCAGATGTAGATTTTGAGCCTAATTGGATTCTGTTTTTGGTTTGACCATATTCCAAAACTTGCAAATCTGTATTCATTAGCCAAAATTCAACACCTGAAAGACCTGCTTTAATCATTCGGTTAACAGCGTTTCCGCCGCCACCGCCAACACCGATAACTTTAATCTTAGTTGGGTTTACAGGTGGTCTTTGAACTTGGTCATTACCTGTTGATTCATCTTTTTTCGCAAAGATATCTGATACGAAATTTTCCACTATTTTTACCTCTTTTATATAATGTATAATTATCTATCTTTATAATATACTAACATACTATTTTAAATAGGCAAAAAGTACAAGAAAATATTTGCAAATTATAAACAAAAGTTAATATTTTTCATAAGCCGGTGGCATTGCCCAGTGCAACTTATTTTGCAAAATAGAATAAAAATCTGTTCCTTCCAACAATGCTAATTTCGCACTATATTGAGATTTTTTTATTTTCACTTCACTATCAAACTCATAAAGTTCCTGCCCATCTGTTGACAAAACATATTGCATTTTTTTGTCTGTACAAACAGAGATTTCTTCGCAATCAGGAACTACGATTGGTCTTGCCGTCAATGTATGCGGACAAATCGGAACTATTACAAACGCTTTCAACATCGGAGATAAAACAGGGCCACCGGCTGACAATCCATAAGCAGTAGAACCTGTCGGCGTTGAAATAATAATTCCATCTGCCAAATAATCACAAACAAATTTTCCGTTGATTTTGAGCGAAAACCTTGATGTTCTGCCTAAATCACAACCTTTTATTACAAAGTCATTAAGAGCAGTATATTCGCCACTTTCGAGCATAATTCTATCTTGAATGAGAAAATCTCCGTTCAATATTTTTTCAACAGACACTTCAATTTCTTCCTTAGATGATTGAGATAAAAAACCTAAGCGACCTAAATTTATACCAAAAACCGGAGTTTTGTATTTTGCATAAAACCTTGCTGACTTTAAAATCGTTCCATCACCACCAATTACAAAAACAAAATCAAAGCCATCTTTCAAGTTATCAATATTCAAAACCTCTGCATCAATTCCTTTTGCAGAAAGAATTTTGTTCAATTTATCCTTAACCTCAACTGAATGAGAAATTTCCTGATTGTAGCAAATTGCGAACTTTTTCATAGCTAATTTATAACATAATTTTAGACTAGGAGCAAGTACATCATTGAATTATTATGGAAAGCCCAACATCAATTATTATTTTCACAATATTTAATCAGCACCCACCTACCCCTCCCTCGTAAGGGAGGGAAATTGTGAACAGTCCCTCAAGGGGCGAGGGAAAATATTTAGGGCTACGTGTGTAGCAGAACATTACACCAACATATGAAGTATGAACCAACACTGTTACAGAGGGCTACGTGCGTAGCACAAAAAAAGAGGCACGGGGGGTGTGCCTCAATTCAACTATCTCTCTCTTTCTCATATTAGTAACTCTTTTGTGGATGAAAGTTATTGTAAAGGAGCTCTCCACAATGAGTCATTAAATTTATTTTGGTTCGCAGTAACGTCAACAGACAAAGTAACGTTGCTTGGAGTAAATACAAATACTAAATCGCCAACTTTTTGTGGTTTGCCATCAAGAGCGTGAGCTGCGCCACATACGAAGTCGATTGTTCTTTGAGATTGTTCTTTATCTAAAAGATGAAGGTTTAAAACGATAGTTTTTCTATTTCTAAGATGTTGAACAATAGTTGCAGCATCTTCAAAAGATCTAGGTTCCATAACTTTAACTTCATAACCTTTGTTAAAGCTTGGGTGATTAACAACTTTCAATTCGCTTGGTTTTTCTACAACCGGTTGATATGAATAAGCAGGATCAATTGCCAAATTGTCTTGTACTTGATAATCTTCGTCTGCTTCTTGAGCCATTTCATCAAAAATTGTTTCTCTTGGTTCAAAACCTTTTACTAAAAAATCTACTACTGATTTAATTTTGTCTGTAACTACTGCCACCGTTTTTCCTCCGTTTATCTTACTTTATAAATAATTTTCTACCAATTCTTAACATCGTTGCGCCGTGTTTTACCGCTATTTTGTAATCCTGACTCATCCCCATGGATAATTCTCTCAACTCGCAATCAAATCTTTGTTCAAGCTCTTTTTTAATATTAAATACATCCTCAAAAAGTCTGTTCAATTCTTCTTCTGACGCACCGAGAGGAGCCATATTCATAATACCTGCAATGCTTACAGAAGATAGTTCTTTGATTGAAGGAAAAACTTCAAAGATTTCTTTTTTAGAAAATCCAAATTTTTGCTCTTCGTTCGCATTATTAACTTGAAGAAGAATATTTTGAACTTTCCCAAAAAGTTTCGCTTCATCTGCAATTGCCTTTGCAAGTTTTAACGAATCAACGGAATGAATATAATCAAATATCGGAACTACTTTTTTTACCTTATTAGTTTGAAGATGCCCGATAAAATGGAACTTTGAGTTATTTCTGACTTCCGCCGGCAGGTTTTCGATTTTTTCAACCGCCTCAACCGCTCTTGATTCGGCAAAATCTCTAAGTCCTGCGTTATAAGCTTCAATCATAGCTTTTTCGTCAAAATACTTTGTAACTGCGATAATATTCGGTTTATAAGGTGCGATATCTTCCTGTATTTGTAAAAGATTCTCTCTAACCGTGTCTTGCATAAATAATCATCCTACCTTTACAAGAAGTTGAATATAGTATTAATTGTACCCTATACATCAATAGTAGACAACTTTTTTATTTTCAAACCTTCCTCCTACTATTTTTTATCCTGAAAACCATGATGATGACATGGTTTGCGGTGATTTTACATTTCTTCAAGTTTGGTTAATATTTTGTAATATTGTCACTTTTACGGCATGCTTATTTTATTTTGGGCATGCCCTTGATGTACATTATTAAAATATACTATTTTTATTAAAATGTTATCCTTTATTTGAAGGAGATTTTTATAAAAGTGAAAGGTGAAACGTGAGAAGTGAAAAGTCCATTTCGCTCGCTTCGCTCGTTAATTAATTTTGGTGCGATAGCACCTGTAACGGTCTTTTCACTTAAATCTTGCAATCCTTCTAATTTTCCACTAAAATCCAACTATGCTCAATACTGCGTTTAAATTACACTCTCAAGGCAAACTTGATGAAGCGGAAAAAATTTATAGAGAGATTTTAAATAAAGAACCTGAAAATGCACAAGTTTACAATCTTTTAGGGTTAATCAAATTAACTAAAAAAGAATTAGATGTTGCTGAAAAATTTATCCTAAAAGCTTTGTCAATAAAAAAAGATGCTTATTTTTATGAAAACTTAGCAAGAGTTTATGAATATAAACAAGACTATGAAACAGAAATAAAAGTTCTTGAAAAAGCTTGTGAGGAAGTTCATTGCGGATTTGAAATATATTTTATTCTTGCATTGGCATATAAAAATAATATAGAGTATAAAAAATCTGAAAAAGCGTACCTAAAGGCACTTGAGCTTAATCCGAAATCAGAAAAAGCCTGTTTTAATTTAGCAAGCCTTTATTTGTTTTTAAACTCACCGGAAAAAGCTATTGAATATTTCAAAAAATGCCTAGAAATCAACCCAAATGACAAAGAGGTTTTATATTTTCTTTCACTCGGCTATTTCAGAACCAAAAACTATGAAACAGGTACAAAATACTTTGAAAACAGGCTTTGCAGAGGAACTGCAATAACTTCGCAAGAAGTTACTTATCCACACTTAATGCAGAAAGCTCCACTTTGGCAAGGTGAAGATATATCTAACAAAACGCTTTACACATACTATGAAGCCGGATTTGGCGATATGATTATGTTTGCAAGATATATTCCAACCCTCCAAAAAAGATGCAAAAAACTTTTAATCAAGCCACAAAAAGAGTTGTCACAGCTATTTAGAGATAATTTCCCTGACGTTGAAGTTATGGATTTATTTTATGAAGAAAACAAAACCGATTTTGATGTACATATTCCTTTTTTAAGCATTCCGTATGTTTTGGGCTTGAAAAATGACGAAATTTTTATGCAACACAACAAATATTTGAGCGCAACTCCTGATAAAATCCAATATTTTAAAGAAAAATATTTTAATAATAATAAATTTAAAATCGCAATAAAATGGCAAGGCAACACTTATTACGAAACCGACAGAGTTATAAACGTAGAGGCTTTTGCACCACTATTTGAATTACCTAATACCAAAATCTATTCTGCCCAAACTTTTGAGGGAGCAGAAGAATTTACCAAACTTGCAAATAAGTACGATATAACAGATTTGAGCAAGGATTTTAAAGATTTTTCATACACGGCAGGGGCGTTAGAAAACGTCGACCTTGTGATTTCAAGCGATTCATCTTTGGCACATCTTGCCGGTGCAATGGGTAAACCCTGTATAATACTTTTACCTTACAATTACAATTGGAGATGGCACATGGATTTGTCGCATTGTGATTGGTATGATAGCGTAAAACTTTTCAGATTAGGCGAAAAAGAAAACTGGAATGAATTAATGAAAAGAATTGCAAAAACTATTTAAAAATACCAAGTATTACTAGTTACTTTGACCTGCTCTATAGCCACAAGCTGCATAAATTATTGGCAAAAATCTTCCTATATTTAATTTTTCAACTATAGGAATTTTTGCTAATGCTAAAGCTCCAATTCCGTCATCAATATTTGCTAAGGCATCTTTAAATGTCAGTTTTCTATCCGGATACTTGTCTTTTGGATCTGTAACTACATTTGACAATGCGGCAGCACCGTACATCCCAACCAAAAGTCCGCCAACTACTGACAAAATCTTATTTCTTTTATTATTATATTTTTCACTATTTTCACAAAGGCTTACCACACCTCCAACAATCCAAGTTGGAATAGATGCGTTCATAAACTGAAACAAACCTTCTTTCAATCTATTTTTTTGAACATTTTTATCTTCAGCAATCAAACCTGCCCCAACACCACCAATAATAGAGCAAGCAGAAACTCCTATCATATCCCACATCCCATATTTAAGTTTCAAAGGATTTTTTACTTCTTGTTTTTTCATCATAAATAAAATTGGCAAAACAGTTCCAACAGTAGAGCCAATCAATGCTTTGGTTTTATCGGCCTTAGAAATATCACGATTATAATTCCTAACACGATGTTTTGAAACTGTCTTTACCGGAACAGTTCCAAAAGATTGAGGGGCATATGAATTATTTACAGAGATAGTGTTCATCGGTCTAATTATAAATTAAACCAATAAATAAGCAATAATTATTTACGATATGTTACAAAGGTAATAAATAAATAATTACATTGTCGGATTAGTAGAGCCGAACGACAAACTTGAACCCATATTACACCAACACATGAAGTATGAACCAACACTGTCACAGAGGGCTACATACGTAGTATCTATTTCTTTTCAAAAATCATAACGTATTCGTGTTTAAAGATAAAGAACCCGCCGGCTAAAGCTCTGTATCTCCACAAGTTTGCGGTTTTCCCTTTAGCTCGTTCATTACCTTGAATATCTTTTACGATAATACCTTTCAATTTGAACCCTAAAGCCATCATACGAGCCATACATTCAAAACCAAGAGGCTGAACTTCTGAATTTTTATAACTATCGCCAATGATTAGAGCTGCAAAACGGCCTTTTTCTAGCATATCATAGCCATTTTTAGCAACCTTAGCAAACAAATCGTAAAAATCTTCTGTAGATGCACAGTTAGACAAATCTTCTTTTTTATCAGAAAACTTGATAATATCATCATAAGGAGGATGAAGGATTAAGAATTGAGCTTTTTCTTCACGCATAATATCTAAACTTGCTTGAACTTTTTCTCTCATTTCTTCTGAAGCAGAATCTGCACAGATAATACGAACATCTGTAACCAATTGTTTTGGAGTGAATTTTTGAGAAACACTTTCAGCTAATTCATCTTTCAATTCAACACCAATACAACGTCTACCCATATTAATAGCTTCAATTCCTGATGTACCAGAACCAAAGAACAAATCTAGCACCACATCATTTTTCTTTGTAAATCTTTCGTACAATTGTTGGGCGATTTGAGGAATATAGTTCCCGTGATATTCGTTAGAATGACCGCCTTCTTTCAACCTTGTAGGAAATTCCCACAAAGTATCAGTTTTAACGTGATCATAAGCTTTCCAGTTGTTCAAATCAATATCACTGTATCTGGTTGTTTTGACAGGTTTAACTACCTGCAAATCAGCTTTCTTCGACGGTTTTAATTTTGTATTTGTTCTAACTCTTGCCAAGTCCTTAATCTCCCTATCTATAAAATGCCTTAACGGCTTATCGTCCTATTGCCCTATCATCTTACAGAAATGTTTCAAATTTGTAATCAAACATTTAGATGAATTTGTGTTTGATGTAGATTGATAAAAGGATTGAGGGATTTATTATTATGGCGAGGATAAAACAACTTTCAAAACACTTAATTAACCAAATTGCAGCAGGTGAAGTAATAGAACGTCCTTCATCTGTAGTAAAGGAATTAACCGAAAACTCTGTTGATGCAGGTGCAACAAAAATCAGTATCGAAATCAACAACGATTGCAGAGATATCAGGGTTGCAGACAACGGTTGCGGAATTTATCCTGATGATATAATGCTTGCTTTTTCCAAACATGCAACAAGCAAAATCGCAACAGATGAAGATTTGTTCAATATTCACACTCTTGGATTTAGGGGCGAAGCTTTATCTAGTATAATTTCAATTTCAAAACTAACTTGTACGACAAGAACTGCAGATTTTGACACAGGTACAAAAGTAAAATGCGAAAACTCCGAAGTTAAGCAAGTTGAAACCGGTTGCGCAATCGGAACAATTATGGATATCAGAGATTTGTTTTACAATATCCCTGCTCGTTTGAAGTTTTTAAAAAGCTCAAATACGGAATTTTCATACATACAAGAACTTGTTCAATCAATCGCATTGGCTCACCCAGAATGTTCTTTTGAATTGAAGAAGAATGGAAAAATTGTTTTAAAAACGTCAGGACAGAACAATCTTTTACAAACAATTAAGGAAGTATATTCTACAGACATAATTTCAAATCTAAAAGAAGTTTTAAAAACAGACCAACTCGCAGGAATGAAAATTAGCGGATACGTGAGTACACCAAACTACACTCGTTCAAGCAAAAAAGGATATCACATCTATATCAACGGAAGAACAGTAAAATGTCCGGTATTCCAAAAAGCGATTGACACTGCATACAAAAGTTTAATCGCAAATGGGAAATACCCTTTTGTAGTGCTAAACTTAGAACTTCCTCCGGCTGATGTGGATGTAAATGTTCACCCGACAAAAAAAGAAGTCCGCTACAAAAATACAAACCAAGTTTTCAATTTTATTTTCGCATCAATTCAGGCAGGTTTAACAAATTATATAGAACGCCAGTCAGCAAGAAGTTTTGACCCTCAAAGTTTTACTCCGCAACCGGTTCAACAAAGTAACGTAGTTGATTTTGTTCAGCCGAAATTGGAAAGTTCTGGCGAAATATATTTTGACAAAAAAGATGACACAATTTATGTTTCCGACAAACTTATGCAAGAGGAAGAAGAAAAATTTTCTCAACAAAAAGAAGAAAAAACTGAACAACGTCAGTTTTTTGTGCCTGTAGAAAAAGAGCCAGAACCGGAAGAAAATATTATAGGACAGTACAAAAACACATATATTTTGGTTGAAAAAGAAGATGGGCTTGAAATTATAGACCAGCACATTGCGGAAGAAAGATATATTTATGAAAAACTTATGGCAGAAAAAAATATAGTATCTCAAATGTTGTTTGTATCTGATGTAGTGCCGGTTTCTAGCACGGAAGCCGAATTAATAAAAGAAAATATAGACAAGTTTGAAAAATTCGGATTTGGAATAGAATTTTTGAAAGAAAACGAACTTATTTTCAGAAAAGTTCCGCAAATGATTGCAAAAGTAAACCCAAAAGAAATTTTGGCAGATATTTTAGCGAATATTGAAGGTAATATTGATAGACTTGAAGAACATATCTTGATTACAACTGCGTGTAAAGCCTCTGTAAAAGCCGGTCAAAAATTATCAACTTGGCAAATGCAAGAGATTGTAAAAAAATGGCGCACAACCAAAATGCCATATACTTGCCCACACGGTCGCCCAGTTGTAAAATTCTTCCCACATAAAGAAATAGCAGGATTTTTCCAAAGAAACGTATAAAACATTGGAGGAATAATCATTCTACACTACTTACTATGGTTCACTTTATCTCACAAAGAGAGAGGGTAATAACTTTAACGATACGGGCTTTTCACTTTTCACTAAACATCCTAAGCCCTATCACCTTATTGCTTTTTCTGATACAGACTTTGCATCTAAGCTTCGACGTTAGCTGACAGGCAAGTTTTTTCGTAGTGCAAACTTTCATTAAACTTGTTAATTCTACCCATAACCTCTTTAAACATAGGCAATGGCAAACTTTGTTTTCCATCAGACAAAGCATTTTCCGGATCGTGGTGAATTTCCATCATCACACCATCAGCACCTACAACCAACCCTGCTTTTGCCATAGGCTCAATCAAATATCTTTGTCCTGTCCCGTGACTAGGGTCAATAATTATAGGTAAATGCGAATATTTTTTGATAACCGGAATTGATGCAATATCCATAACGTTACGAGTAAACGCACTGTCAAAACTTCTAATTCCCCTTTCACAAAGAATTACGTTAGGGTTACCGTTATACAAAATATGTTCTGCTGCCAACAAAAATTCTCTTATCGTGCTTGCCAGACCACGTTTCAAAATAACAGGTTTTCTACATCTACCTACTGCATGCAAAAGTTTGAAGTTTTGAACATTTCTTGCTCCGATTTGCAAAACATCAACGTATTCGCACATCATATCCAAATCCGAAGCATCCATAACTTCTGAAACTGTCAACAAGCCTGTTTCTTCACTAGCTCTTTTCAAATATTTTAAAGCCTTTTCACCGTAACCTTGAAAATCATAAGGAGAAGTTCTCGGTTTGAATGCACCGCCACGCAAAAATTCACAACCCATTTCTTTCGCCGCAAGTGCAGTTTGCAACAAACCATCATAATCTTCTTCAACTGAACAAGGTCCAACCATCATTACCGGTTTATTGTTTCCTCCGATTTTTACTCCATTAGAAAACTCAATAACCGTATCATCAGGTTTTCTATCACGAGATGCCAATCTAAAAGGTTCTCTGATAACTTTAATTTCTTTTACCCCGTCAAAAGCCGCAACCCTGCCGGGTGTAACAGTTGTTTTATCGCCAATAGCATCAATTACGGTATGAACTTGACCTTGATTAAATCTTATATCAAATCCGTTATCTTTCAAAAAATCAATGACACGCTGTATTTGAACTTTGGTCGCATTACGCTCCATAATTATAATCATATAAAATTTTCTCCTACTTAAAGTATTTTGTAAAATGAGTGTATCACGAACAATTAAAATCTACAAATTATTCTCATTTAATTTTTGCTTCATATTTCTCGCAGGGAAATAGTCCGGTAAAATATGCAAACAATCCTCTACAGATTTTTTAGCTTTTGTGTAATCTTTGTCTTGGTAATAAATATAAGCTAACAGATAATGCAGTTCTGGATCATGATAAAAATAACTTTTTGCACGATTTAAAAAGAACATCCCTTGTTCTTTCAAATTGTTGTTATATAACACTCTGCCAATAAATTTATGGACTTCCGGATTAATTGTGTACATAAAATCAGAATATCTGATTATTTTTTCAACAAAAGTTCCCATACAGTAAGTTATTAAAATATTCAAGTCAATTTCTAAGAAATTTCTCAACTCAAAATATGACGGATATTCTTGGATTTCGCCTTCTATTAAAGAAATTTCAAACAAAGCCCAATGCGCTCTGATATTAACATCTTCTATTAAAGAAAACTGTTTTTTCGCATATTCCAAATCGCCTTGAAGAAAATGAAGATAAGCATCTTCCAACACGCATCCATTTTTAATGAAAAATTGCTGACAGTCTTTAACAAAACCTGTCAACAATTTTTCTCTAGCTTTTTTGTAATCTAAATCCATATATTAGTAATTATTATTGTTGTTATTATTCAAGTTATTAAAACCTGACATCATAGAATCCATCATCATAGTTTGCATAATTCGAGGATCAATATTTTCACCTTTTTGAGCTTGGCTCATCAACATAGGTATCATATTCATCATACTATTGTTATTATTGTTACCTAACAACATACTCATTTCTGCAACTCTTGGATCCTGATATTGAGCCATCGCTGCATAAGGATTTTCTGTAGCTGAAGTTTGCACAGAAACATTTACACCGGCTTCCTTCAATGTATTAATAGCTTTCAAAACTTCATCATCAGACACTTGTGCAATTTTAATTGTTTCTTCTGCTTCCGTTTTGTTACTATCAAATTTTTTAATTCTTTGGATGTCCCTATTTTCAAGGTTGTCTTTTTTGTTAATTGTTTCTTGAATATTATTAAGTTGTTTTTGACGAACCTCGTTATTCAATTCCGGAGACAAACCATTGCCATAAGGCGCTCTAATAAATTTATCTAAATCATCAAGTTGTTCAACTTCTTTTTGTTCTTGCGGATGACATGCCGGTCCATCTGTCAAGCAATCTCGCCCTTTTGTGGCATAATCAACCAAATATTGGTTTGGATGAATACTTATAACTTTATTATATTCTTCAACCGCTTTATCTTTCATATTAAGATGAGTAAAAACCATTGCTAAATAATAATGTGCAATTGCATTATTTGGCTGTTTTTTTAACAAAGAATAGCATTCTTGCATACAACCTGAATAATTACCCATTTTGTATTTAGCTGCAATACTTTTAGTTGTAGCATTCGGGTAATAAACTGTTTTAGTATTAATACTATTAAAATCGACACTTCCTCCAGACTGAGAAGTTTCAACTGCATCTTGTTTTGCTTTTGCTTTTTGAATATCGGATTTAACTGCGTTTTGATAGCTAGAACTTCTTGATGCGTCATCAAGAGGTTGTAACTTATCAACTCCAACTGCAAACGCACTCATTGAGCTTGCTGCAAGTAATAATGCTAATGTCCAAATAAACTTGTTATTCATACTTTTATCCTTTTTTCTCTCTCTTTAATTATTTTATTCCACAAATCAAGCTTTTTATCTCATTATATAACATTTTTGAGATAAATCATAGTGTAAATATATGATTTATCTTAAACTAAATTTACAACCGCAGTAATTTTGCCTATATAACTCGAGTTCACGGGAAATTTTATTTGTTTTCAAAAAACCATCTTTCTTTTTAAAATCAATTGCAAGAAAATTTAAACCTTCATCTTGTGCAATTTTTTCTCCGATTTCAGAAAGTTTTTGAAAATTTTTGTGCGGGCTTATAACAATTGAAGTTGTAAATTTTTCAATTCCTCTTGATTTGGCAAACTCTGCTGCCTTTTTCAAACGAAGTTCAAAACACTTATCACATCTTTTGCCACGTTCCGGCTCGTTTTCTAATCCTATTGCCACCTCATAAAATTCATTTGGACAATAATCTGCCTCAACTAATTCACACCCGAAATGTTTGCACAAAGTTCTTTCCGCCTCTAATCTTTTTTGATATTCATTATCGGGATAAATATTTGGATTATAAAAATATACTATAACCTGATATCCTGCATCTTGTAAAAAAGACACAGGATATCCTGAACAAATTGCGCAACAAGCATGTAGAACTATTTTATCTTTCTTCTGCTCCATACTCTTTTACCCAATCTTTAAACTCATTATAAGTTTTTACGCCAACATAAACATTTCCATTAATCATTGTTGACGGAGTACCGTTAATACCGTGTTTATAGGCATAATCAATATCATTTTTAATTTCTGACAATGTTTCTAAGCTATTTGCATCTTCTTGCAACTTATCAGTATCAAAACCTTTGTTTGCAACAAGTTTAAGAATTTCTTCTTCGGTTTGAGGTTTTTTCTCAAATAAGATTTCGTTCATTTCCCATAACTTACCTTGTTTTTCCGCTGCAACAGAATATTGCGCATCTATACAAGAACCTTGATGAAAAGGAGCTTGTAAATAAGCATTACAATCTGTATCAAGTGGCAGATTTTTGTGAATAATCTTGATATTCTTCATTTCTTTAGCCAACTTGTGCATCATAACGTTGTGAACGGGACAAATCGGACATTGATAATCAGAATATACATAAACAGTAACTTTTGCATTTTCATCGCCTAACAAATTACCTTTTACCGCAAATTGATTTTTCTTATGTCTAAATTCCTTAAATTCCATCTGCCTTTTTACTTGTGGAGCAAACTTAAAACTAACTCTTGTATAAGTTAAAAATCCGACAGCCACAGCCATAACGGCAATAAAAGCGATTAAATATTTTTTAATTTTAATTGCATCAAGAAAATCTTGTACACTTTGTTTAATGGAATGAATAAAACCTCCATTTTTAAAATCTGTTGCAATACAACCGATTGCCAGATTTAAAATATATGTAAATGCACAGAGAACGCAAAGCTTTTTGATATCAAACAAACTCAATGACAATAAGACCATTGAAACTATAAAAGCAAACAAACCTAATGATGCAATATAGTCCATCGGATTTTTGAATACTTCCAAAAATTTTAATAATTTTATATTTTTCAGTTTTGGCGCAAATAACATCAAGAAAACAAAAGCATAATAGAACATTCCCCAATATGCAAGAGGAATTCCTAAAAACTGTGCTTCCGGAGTTTTGGCAATCCCATCACAATCAATAAATTCGTTTACAGAACAAAAGCTTGAAAGTGCATAAGGGTTAAAGTTTGCATTATAATATATAATGGCAAGTTTTATTGTTGTAAGTATGCCCACACCTGCAATTACTGCAATTGAAATCTTTTTCTTCATTTCAGTTTCCATATATAAAGTTCTCCTATTTCGTATTTTTATAATACAATTTTTACAAATATAAATCAATACCACAAAGCAGATGTTTTTAATCCGTCTTTTGGGGGATAAAATAGAAGTATTTAGAACTTGAATAAAAATGATAAGTATGTTATAATTAAAAACACATAGGATTTATTGAGAGGTTGATTTGAGAAAGAACATTTTTGAATTATTTTTGGAAAAAGTTTTAAACATTCCACTTTGGATTAAACAAGTTATTTATTTGAAACTCGCAAAAGAAATGCAAGATTATAATTGCGAAGATTTTTTGAGAAATCACAAACAAGATATCTTTTCAGCATTTGTTCCAACTCTTACATTCAAGGGTAAAACAGAACTTATGGAACATAAATGTGGACTTGACAACAATATTTACAATTTCCTTCAAGGTTGCGCAAATGAATATAGCATGATTGAAATTTCTGTAAATACTTTCTTGTCAATGGAAGAAGTTGCAAAATATTATGAACTTTGTCTTGAACAAAACTTTATTAAAGTTCCTGACTCTAAAGAAATCCATGCAATGGCAGGTTATATTGCAGGAAAATTTAGAGTTGGCGAATATTTCAAACAAAAAGGGACTTTAACCGTAGACCAATTACAAAAAGCAATTCTTGCCCACAGAGATGAAGAAAGTTCAGATGACCCGAAAAAATTTGGAGAAATTCTTGTTCAATTAGGTTATGTTTCAGAAGGAGATTTGAAAGCAGTTCTTCAATTGAAAGAAGAAGCAAAAAAACGTTTTATTCTTGACTATAATACTGTTCCAAAACCGGAAACAACTTTCTCTAACGAAAACCAAAAATATGAAGAGGAAATTGCAAAACTTAAAGACGAAAATCTTAAACTTAAACGCAAAATGCTTCAATTATTAGAATTGGTAAAGAGAAATGGTCAACAATAACACAGAACCGGAATTATTAATAGAATATGAACGAGATGGACTTGTAGATCAAGAACATTATGGCTTTATTGTACTTGCAAACAAAAATAAAGCATTTGATTTTACAGGAGATGCAAAAAACTATCCATTTTACCTCCGTTCCTGCGCAAAACCGTTACAAGCAAGCCTTTTAATAGATTATGGGATGGATAAATTCTATGAAATGACTGAAGAAGAAATCGCAATTTGTTGCGCATCCCACGCTGGCGAAGAAATCCATGTTAAAACAGCCGAACATCTTCTAAAAAAAATAGGATTAGATGAAAGCTACTTAAAATGCGGATTACACAAACCTTTATCAAAAACCGAACAAACAAAAATGATATTAAACGGTTTATCTGAACATCCTTTGCAAAACAATTGTTCAGGCAAACACGTTATGATGTTGGGTTTGTGTAAGATGAAAGAATGGGATTTGGCAACGTATGACAGCCCGGAACATCCTTTACAAAAAGCTATCAAATCAAAAATTTACGAATTGTGTAAAGTTCCTAAAGAATATCCCATAACGACTGATGGTTGCGGAGTTCCTATTGTTTCAATGCCATTAACTAATATGTTGCATGGGTATTTGAACTTGTTTTGCAATCCCAAATATGAAAAAATCAAAAATGCGTTCTTAAACCACCCATACATTATCGGAGGCGAAGACAGAACTGATACAAAAATTATCGAAAATTCTCAAAACATTGTTGCAAAAGTTGGCGCAGGTGGCTTGTGCATCGTTGTTAATACAAAATCCGAAGAAGCTTTTGTCGTAAAAATTTCTGATTGCGACATGAAAGCAAGAGAATTAGTTGTTTGTCAAACATTAAAAAATTTGCATTGGGCAGATATTCCAATGGATTTGGACATTAAAACTTTGCACAACAAAAGAGTTGGTGAAGTTAAGATTTTGGTTTAATTTTATAAATATTTTTTACAAATACGATTTTCTCTTAATTACTTAAATAAATACTTACTTGCGCAAGTCAGACCATAGTTTGTACCGGTTTCACAATCATCCTTGTAATTGGCATAATCCGTTGTATTTTCATCAGCTGGCATTATTTGATCTGCGTAAAGAAAAAACAAAAACAAATCCTTTCCCCATGTATTAGGTCTTTTTTGAGGGCCATTTACATCAATAACAAACCAACCACAACGTTGTTTTACACTGCTAAGAGCGTTTGTACAATCCATTGCATCCAACCATATTGCAGCAGATGCTCCATCGTCCAAAACCAAACCGGAAGTTGTGTTTTGGTTAAAATAACCAGCACTCAATGGAACTGCCTCTCCATTTAACTTTTTGGCATCCTTATCTTGCACAAAACATTTACCTAAATTGTCACCATCGTTACTATCACAATCTGCAACTGTTTTTAATTTCGATTTAAAAATATCTTTTAAACAAGCGTGCTTTGTACTATCTGGGCAATCTGCTACAGCATTTTTAAATTCCAAATCATTATCTGCTGCAATCTGTTGAAAAGCCTGCTGAAAAAGAGAATACTCCCTTTTTAATTTATTAATATTTGCTTTGTTATTGATATTATTAATCAACGTCGGCATAGTCATTGCTGCAACAACTCCAATGATACCGAGAGTGATTAAGACCTCTGCAAGGGTGAAGGCGGCTAAGCGTCTTAAAAACAGGTGCAGACCATGATTATGAGAGGGTTTTAGACTATTGCCCCCCCCCCGATGAGCTTAAATAAATTCTTTTCCATAAAAAATTCCTCTCTGTTCTCTGTTAACATCTCTATTTTAACAAATTTTTTATTGTTTTTCAAGTAGTTGCCTAAATTCTTCCCTATTTGTCATAGGGAAGATGCCTGAAAGGCAGATGGGTGAAAGCTTGTAACATTCCCCTACGGGATAGCACCCACCTAAATCCTCTCCTCACAAGGGAGGACTTTATTTCACTTAGCTGCTTAGCTGCTTTTAATACAGTCTTTGCTCCTAAACAACTACGTATATATCTCATTACGTATTAAAAATTCTATCTCCAGCATCGCCCATGCCAGGAACAATATATCCTTTTTCATTCAAATGATCATCAACTGCCGCAGTAATAATTTCGATATCTGGATAATGTTTTTGAATATTTTCAATACCTTGAGGTGCTGCAATTATACAAATAACCTTAATATTATCAATTGGAATACCTTTGTCTGCATACAATTTTATCGCCTCGATTAAGGAATTTCCTGTTGCAAGCATTGGATCTGTAATATATATATAGAAGTTTTCAGGATTTGGAGCATCCATAGGAACTTTATTGTAATACCAAACCGGCTTTAATGTCTTTTCATCCCTGTACATTCCAATGTGCCTAATACAAGCTTGCGGTAAAATATCAATTGCTTCATCCGTGAAAATTAAGCCTGCTCGCAAAATTGGAGAAATAATTAAGTTTATATTTGGATCAACAGTTTTTGCAGTAAATGTTGTTAGAGGAGTTGTAACTTCTTTATCTACAAGTGGCAAATTTTTTGCAGCTTCATATAAAAGACACCTTGTAATTTTTCTTGTCGCAATTCTAACCCCTTGACTGTCAGTATCTTTGTCACGCATAGTACACAAATTTAAAAGTACAACAGGATTATTGATTATTCTCACTTTTTCTTTGTTCATTTTCAACTCCTTTATTCTTAATATCAGAAACTTCTTTCATCATTGTATCAAAAATGTTCATATTTGATTGAATTTCATCCAAATTAATTCCGGTGTCGCCTTCATCCATACCTGTTTCTTTAGCAAAAACAGACATTCTCGTAGTAATTGAACCTATTTTATCAAACATTTCACTTAACAACCCCATTGCATCATTAAGTCTTGTAGGAGGTTGCACGACAATCAATTTATTAATAGCTAAACTCTCTTGTGATGGAGGATAAACTTCCAACGATTTTGAACCGCCCATACCGTTAAATTCTACTGTAGCAACAGAACCTTTCGGTAAAGTTACACCTTTATCCGTTATAACAATTTTTACATAAACATCTTCTCGAACAACACGAATTTTTTCGATATATCCGACTTGAACCCCCATAAATTTTACAGGCGAGCCAACAACCAAACCATCAACATCAGGCATAAATATTTGATAAGTTACTAGTGATTTTTCCTTGTTATAATTATGTATCCTAATTCCTGTAACCGCAATACACAAAATAAAGAACCATATTGCAAATTCTATCAAAACATATTTATGTATTCCGCTGAAAATTTTCATATCACGATTATACAACAACTCATGATTTTTTGCTACTTGCCAAAATATTTTTTGTATTATACTATAAATATATAATGTAAAAGTGAGGTTTATTAACTTATGATGGATCAAATAATTAAAATTGCGTGGGACTTAAACGATAACACTGATAACAGATATAAATTGGTGTATGAAATTGCTGAATTAGCTAAAAAACTAGTAGACGAAAACCAAGCTAAAAAAGCTCACGACGATTTCAATTTTGAAGAAAATTTTGACACTACTTACAAAAAAGAAAATCCTGTTGAACATGCCATTATGGTAAAAGCAGCAGAAGCTGATGAAGATAGATTAGTAGGTTAAGATAAATTTTTTGTGGCACAAGTGAATACTTGTGCCATTTTATGTAAAAAATCATATTATTATTTGAAAAATCACTAGAAAAAAGGGGTTAATTATGGAGAACAGTGTCGCATTTATTAATGGAAAAACAAATAACTTCAAACCAGAAATCGGAATTATTTTAGGTTCCGGTTTGGGAGAATTAGCTGATGAATATTGTGATATTGCAGTATCCTATAATGATATTCCAAATTTTATAAAATCCACTGTTCAAGGACATAAAGGAAGATTGGTTTTTGCAAAAATCAACAACAAAAATGTTGTTATGATGCAAGGAAGAAATCATTATTATGAAGGTCATTCTATGCAGGAAATAACTTATCCCGTAAAGATTATGAAGGCATTAGGAATTAAAACTCTAATCTTGACTAATGCAGCCGGAGCAGTAAACGAAAGCTACAAACCGGCAGATTTAATGTTGATTACAGACCATATTAACCACATGGGTTCAAACCCTCTTATTGGTCCAAATGACAACAATTTGGGCGAAAGATTTCCTGATATGACAGAAGTTTACAAGAAAAATTTGATTGAATTGGCTGAAAAATGTGCCGTTAAATTAGGAATAACCCTGCAAGAAGGTGTATATTGGGCAAATTCAGGCCCTAGTTATGAAACTCCTGCCGAAATCAAAATGATTAGAAAATTAGGTGGAGATGCAGTAGGAATGTCAACTGTTCCGGAAGCAATTGTCGCAAATTATTGCGGTTTAAATGTTTTGGGCATAAGTTGCATTACAAATGCCGCAAGTTCAGAAACAAGTGGAAAACTTTCTCACGAAGAAGTAATTGACGCAGCCAACAAAGCTAAAGTAAAATTTAAGTCACTAGTTCTTGAAGTGATTAAAAATATTTAATTATGAAATATTGTAAATTTTTTGTAATCATGGACTTGTCAAAATTTTATGTTCAGTAAAAAATACATGTCGGGAAGGACTAAAAATATGATAGTAGGAAGATTAACGTATGACACTGTGAAACAACGACATAAAGCACTAGGAGAGTTATCTCCAACTCGTGTTCCTCTATCTTCCGAGTTCATGTCAAAAAATTTAATAAACGAGAGACCTTTAAAAAGTAATCTAAATGATTTATCTTTTAAAGGTCTTTCTTTTAGTGGAGCAAATCAACCGACTAAACAACCGGCAAAAACCGCTAAAAAAGAAGATAAAATCAAACCGCTACTTTATACAGTAGGCGCACTTTTAGCAACAGGATTAGCTCTAAGATTTGCTCCTCGCTACAAAGAAGCAGGTAAATATAGCATTAACGAGTTTTTGCAATTTTCACGAGAACACATGGGAATTACGCAAGACAAATTAGGAAAACCAATTAAATCTTCTATCGGTGAAGAATTGTTGAACCACGTAAAAGATTCAAATTTGACCAACGAAATGGTTAAAATAGACGGCGATAATATCTCTTTCAAAAAAAAGACAATTCCTCAATTAATCTGGGATGGATTGATTTATCCGTTTAAAGTTTTACCGGCAGATATTCTAAACGGCTCTGTTGAATTAATTGGTAAAATCAAACCATTCAAAGGTTGGGCGCAAAACACATTACAAAAAGATTTCTTTAAAAATATAAGACAACGATCAAAAGTTGATGCACAAACAAACTCTTTAAGAGGCTTGTTTGAAACAATGGATAGTCTAAAAGACAAAACCGCAGAAGAAAAATCAGCTAAAATGTTTGAACGTTCAGTAAAAATGTTTGACCCTAAAACCGGAAACTATGATACAAAACATGAACGTTCTTTAAACAGACTTGTTTCAGGCTTACCACCTGCAATTTTCTTGGCTAACGATGCTTACAACTTGTCAAGAATGATGGATGATGACAAAAATTCTGCAACTCACGAACAAAAAGTAAGATTTAAACAGGAAATGGCAAGAATTGGTTTTAACGCATACATCACACTAGTTACACTCGGTGCGTTAAACAAATACATCAACAATTCTAAAATGGGAATTATGATGATGACTGCGTTGACAACACTTACAACAGAAGCATTTTCTCGTGTAATCAACGGCAAACATATCACAAGATTAACTCCAGAACAAGCAAGAAAAGAAAATACTAAAAACAACGCACCAGAAGCTCAAATCAAACCTGATATGTCTTTCAAAGCTTCTGAGAACAAAAAAGCTGACAAATCAAAAGAACAAAAACCTTTACTTTCATTCAACACAATTATGAAAGCAGTAGGAACTATTATTGCCGGCGGTTTTGCTATAAAAGGAGCAAGAAAAATCAATGCAGTAGACAACGCTTGGAGATCTTTCTCTGGTTTCTTCAAAAATCATTATAATCAATTAACTCAAATTGAAGATTACAAAATTTCTAAAACCCAATTTGACCAAATTACAAATGTATTAAAAGAAAACGGATTTGAAACACTGGCAGAAAAATACAAAAACATTGCAAAAACTGCCACAAACGAAGACGGTTCAATCAGTCTTGGTAAAAAAGATAAAAAAATTAAACCGCTTGTAAACTTTGTCCTAGCTCCATTCAAATTTATTTGGAAATATGGTTCACTACCATACAAAATGGTTGATGATGCAATCCAAACAATTACAAAAAGAGGAGCTAAACCAGTTGCGAAATCAACTTCTGAAATTTCTGCACTTGCTAAAAGTGTTGACAATATCGGAAATATGGCAGATAAATATTCTGCGGGCAAAATTGATAAAAAACAATTCCACGATTACGTTACAGACAATATCTTGAAAGCATTCAACGTTGACACAATGTCAAACGTATCTAACAGTGAACTTTCAAACCTTGCAAAAACCGCAGCACTAGCCGCAACAATTTGGTTCTTGATGACAGATAACTACAACATGGTTATGTTGAAATCAAACGGTAACGATGTTGACGGTGCAAAAACTAAATTCAAAGAAAGATTTGTTCAAGAAGGTTCAAGATTATTCTACCAAACATTATTAATTGACTTGTTCAATAGCACATTCAGCAAACAATACCACAAATCATTATTTGGAATGAGCTGGATTACATTGACAAACACCACAATTGGTGAATGGTTAACAAGAAAATCTGTAGGAGTACCTGTTGGAACTCACTCAAGAAAGCAACTTCTTGCATTAGAAGAAAAACAAGAAAAAGCAACCGGCTTTACAAGAAAATATTATGACTTTATGAAACGCTTGACCGGCAAACGCTCAATCAAAACTTACGAAGTTGCTCAAAAGAACGAAAAAGTTGGTTAGGCAATAATTGAAACCGAACTGTAAGTTGGGTCTACTAGCCTAATTACCTTAAACCTATAACATCATTTGTTCTACGCAATAACTTGTTTTATTAGTGTTTTCTTTGTTATTGTTTTGCCAAAAGAAAAATCCGACTGCAATTGCGGCAACAAGAAGGATTATAAAAAAGACCTTCGTCAAAATTGCAAAGATTTTTCCGACAATAAATAATGCGATAATTATTCCTAAAGCAATTAAAAGAACTGTAAAATCCATTATCTCACCTTGTTTTCTTCGCCTTTAATAAGTCTTTGAATATTTGTTCTGTGCAACCAAATTATGTACAAAGCTCCCAATGCGCAATATCCGATATAAGCAATCGGCGCATGAAATGCCCACATAATAAATGGAGATAAAGCAAGCGCAATAATTGATCCCAATGAAACATATCTTGAGAAAAATGTAATTACTGCCCAGATTGCAGCAATAATCAAGCCAACTTGCCAATTCAAAGCCAAAATTGTTCCAACTCCAGATGCAACAGATTTTCCACCGGTAAATTTAAGGAATATTGATTTACTATGACCTAAAATTACGGCAATCGCTGCCAAAACAGGTAACAACCCAATTCCTGTAAATGATTTAGCAAACAACGCTGCCAAAACTACCGGCAATGCTCCTTTGAAAGCATCCAATAAGAGAGTTATAAAAAACCATTTTTTACCCATAACTCTTTTTACATTTGTAGCACCGGTTGAACCAGATCCAATTGTCCTAATATCCTCTCCGGTAAAAGCTTTTACAATAATATAACCAGTCGGAATTGATCCGATAATATACGCACTTATTACAACTGCTAAAAGTTCCAATATTTTTTCCATAATCTCTCCTTATTTACAAATTATAACAAGAATATTGTAATAATTCAAGAATATATTATAATGTAAATACGATGAAAAAGATTTTGTCACTATTAATATGTTTTCAAATCCTCGCATTACCTGTACTTGCCGAATACGATTTTTCTGACGAAGCACAGGCTGAATTTGACAGAAATAAGTACCAATATATCAATAACAATTCTCAACAAGATTATACAAAAAAACGCAGACAAACAGAGATAAAAACACCCACTCCTTTAACAGAAGTAAATGTCCCAACTCTAAAAGATGAAGTTCAAAATAATACTTATACACAAATCAAAACTCCATCATTGAACGGCTATATTGTAAATATTCCTGCAGGAACAAAGTTTAATGTAACTTTTGATTCTGGAATATATTCAGGAAGCTTAGAAAAAAATGATCGCTTGACGGTTCGACTTACAGATGATTTTAGATATAACGGAAAACTAATTGCACCTGCCGGAAGTTTGGTTTATGGGATAGCAACAGATGCAAAAAATGCAGGTTTAGCTTATGGTAGTGGCTTAATAGAAATTGCATTTAATGAAATAATTACCCCAGAGGGCGGACAAATTTCGATTTCTACTGAAAAAGTTTATTTGAAATCAAAAAGCGAACGAGCTAAAAAAATGACAAGAGATGTCGTAATAGGAGCATTAGGCAGTATGCTTGTCGGCGCAGCTTTGACAGCTCTCGGAGGCGGAACAGACGATTGGGGCAGAAATATGTTAATCTTTGGTAGCTTAGGTGCTGCAGGTGGCGGATTGCGAGGAACAATGCAACGTGGTGAAGAAGTTCAAATCCCTGATGGAACAACTATAGAATTGGAACTTTCAGCTCCATTAAATGCTACGGCATTATAACCTAAAAAAATACGTACGATTACAAACTAAAATTGAAATTCAAAATTATAACCAATTCTTCGTTAAAAAAGTTATTTGGGAATGGTTTAAATGGAGCAGCAGCTCTGATTGCAGCGCCAGCGTTATCGTCCAACATTTTAATTTTTGATGATTTTAAAATTCTGCATTTTTTAACATTTCCACTACGGTCAAGAGTTAAAGCCATTTGAACCAACAAATCTTTTTGACCTTTTGCCAAAATATCAATCTGCTTGCGTGGCGGAACTTTCCAATTTTTAACAACTTGTTCTTTTACTTCTTTTACATAAGGAGCATAATCAACGTATTTTCCATCAGGACTAAAAACAAAAGATTCTGCACCTGATACAAAAATTTGAACAGCATGTAGTTTCCCTGATGGATAATCATAAATAATACGACTTTTCATCAATTCTGGTCGTCTAAAAGATACAAATTTCAATTCATTTGAATCAATATTATAGATTAATTCTGCATTGCCATTTTTTACGTAATGATATGATTTGTTTTGTGTATCATCATCTTTTACCAACGTAAAATCGTGGTAATATTTTGGATATTTGTCTGTTTTAATTTGCGGTTTAATCTTGCTAAATATAATTGCTAAAGTTTCATTAACCTGCTCATAACTTTTACTTTGAGAAGGTTGAAGGAAATCCGGTTCAATTTTCACATAAGCCGCCGCAAAGGCACTTGATGCCATCAAACACAATGTAATACACAGTATTAAAAACTTTTTCATAATGTAACTCCGTATGTCAATTGTAACACAAACATAAGAAAAAGTGAAATTTCCCGTTTTAGTTGCTTTTTCGTCTATTGTAACACTTTCTTCATAAACGAGTTAAAACATTAAAGTTTTCTTATTAAAAATCCGATATAAAAAAGGTCAGCAAAATGTTGACATCAGGAAAAATATAATTAAAAAGGAGTAGAAAGAAGAAAAAAAATAAGAGGATATGAGTATGACATCAATCAGTTCAGTGAGCAATATGCAAACTGCTGCGATTTCAAGTTATAAAACAGAAACAGAGTTGAGTTCTTCAACAAAATTAAAATTAGAAGCTTTGGGAATTGATCCTTCAACGGTGACATCCGAAGCTCAGGCACAGACACTAATTGCGCAGGCGGAGGCTGCGAAACATCAAAACAATGCGGGACAGCAACAACAAGGAGGTAATTCATCTGAGCAAGAGCTTTTATCGGAAGCCAAAAATCTTGCATCACAAGTAGGCGTAACAGTATCATCTAATGATTCGCTAGATACCATTATTGATAATATTTCAAAGGAAATTCAAGTAATGTTGACTTCCGGTGACAAATCAAAAATGGCAACAGCACAAGGTTTTCAGACGCAATTGGCAAGTATTTCCGGAAGAGCAGAGTCAATACAATCAACACAACAGAATATTTTTAATGCAATGGATATGATTTCCGTAAGCAACAAATACGCTTTGGGCTTATAGGAAGTAGTTTTCAGAAAAACTTAAATTAAATAAAAAATGTGAAAGGCTTTCGTAAATCGAAAGCCTTTTTTGTAATACTACCAAGGGTAATCTTTTGATATTGTCCATCCATCTTTTATTATCAAAGCAGTGCAAAATAGTCCTATCGCCTTATTGCCTTATAAAGAATGGCAGATGGGTGAAAGCTTATAATATAAATTCCCTTACGGGATAGCACCCACCTAAATTACCTCTCACAAAACGTGACATTTAGTCACCTTTTGTTCGGCAGAGTCTCATTAGGGAGAAGAAACAATTTCCTTGATACGGTCTACTCACTATTCACCACTCACCATTCACTTATTCATCCCGATATGGTCTTTTCACTTCTCATTTTTCACTAAAAGCACCTGCTTTTGACACAGATTTCACATCTAATCCCTTAGCCTCTCTACCTCTCCATAGATAGCTTATCCGCTTCGGTAATTTCTCTTACCGGTTTACAAGGATTTCCGTAAGCAACAACATTTGATGGAATATCTTTCGTTATAACACTTCCTGCTCCAATAACAACATTATTGCCTAGCGTAACTCCAGGCATTACAGACACATGCCCGCCGAACCACACATTATTTCCGACTTTTATCGGATAAGCATATTCTAAACCAGAATTTCTTTCATCTGCATCAAGCGGATGTCCTGCAGTGTAAAATCCGCATTGCGGAGCTATAAATACATTATCACCAAACGTAATTTTTGCTGGGTCTAGCATTACACAATCATGATTGGCGTAAAAATTTTCTCCAATCTCAATATTATACCCATAATCACACCAAAAATTTTGCTCAATCGTAAAATTTTCTTTCGTCTTACCAAGCAATTCTTTCAAAATTTGTTTTCTCTCATCAATTTTTTCAGGAGAAAGCATATTATATCTATGACAAAGAGTTTTTGCCTTTACTCTGTCATCTGCCAATTTTTTATCATAAAACGCATCATACAATTTTCCTGCAAGCATTTTTTCTTTTTCCGTCAAATATTTTTCCATACTCATTCCTTTTTTCAAAATAATATCATAAAACTATACTATTGAGTAATGAAGTTTTCGCTTATCTGACAAAAAAATAAATTTGTTAGAGAGGATTTATGTTGAAAAAATTATTTATTACTTTAGGAATTTTATTATGTATTACAAATCTTTGTAGAGCAGAAGAACTACTAAAACAACAAAGCAAGTATCCCGATTATGCCTATATGTATCTGGGAGCAGACAAATACGAAAAATTTAATCGAAAAATTTTTGCTTTCAATTTAGGATTGAACAAATACGCAATTCGCCCGATTCATATTTTGTGGTGTTCAATCATGCCGGAATATGGAATTGAACGCATACACAACGCATACAAAAACATTGAATACCCCAAAAGACTTGTTAGTAGCCTTATTCAAAAAGATTTTAAAACATCCGGAACTGAAACTGTAAGATTTTTGACAAACACAACTTTGGGATTAGGTGGAATGTTCGACCCTGCAAAGCACTTTTTCAAAATTGAACCATCAAATGAAGATATGGAACAAGCTTTGTCTAAATGCAAATGTTGTTCCGGCTCATACATAGTTCTACCGGTAATGAATGGAACTACCGCACGAGGAATTGCAGGAAAAATCTTGGATACATCTTTAAACCCGACAACTTACGTAGGAACTCCGGTTCTTGCAATGGTAAAAGCAGGTTTGACAGTAAATAGAACATCTTTTTCACAACCATTAATCAAGATGGTTGAATCAAATTACGCCGATCCTTATGAAATAGCACGAAAAATCTACGGGATAGACAATTTTATCAAATGCCAAAATTTGGATAGAAAAGAGGTTTTAGAAAACGGCTTCAAATCAATAGAAAACGAACTGCCACCTGACATTAACCCTGAACTTGTAAAAATGGATTTGAAAAACGACGACAAAACAAATAACGAAAAATTAACCGTTGCAGATATAATAAAAGGCGGTACCAATATAGATAATATTATTTTAAAAAGCTATGATTTAACAAATTCTCAATTAATGGCAGATTTGTTACTTGAGGATTACAACCCACAAAACCCTGTTGTAGATTCAATGCGAACAGCATTGTTTGAAAACAGAGAAATTAACAAATCCATTTGGAATGAGTTATCAATATGGAACAGATGTTTTTCAAAACAAATCCATACAGGTGCAATCAGGATTATAGCAGGAAAACCTGTCTACAAATTCAAATATATTATGCAAAAAGACAAAACCTCTCCTGTTGCAATAATCTACCCATCTATCGGAGAAGGAATACAATCCCATCACTCTGTAGTTTTAGCTAAACTTTTTTATGACGAGGGGTATTCTGTAATAATTCAAGGAAGCCATTTTCAATGGGAATTTGTAAAAAGTATGCCCGATAATTACGTACCTGGAATTCCTGCAGAAGATGCACAACATTTAAAAAATGTCACAACCAAAATAGTCAACCAACTTGAACACAAATACAATTGTAAACTTGGTGACAAAACTGTAATCGGAACATCTTTTGGCGCACTTGCAACTTTATTTTTGGCAGATAACGAATATCACAATAACACACTTAATATAACAAAATACATTTCAATTTGCCCGCCAATAGATCTTTTGTACGCAATGAAACAAATAGATAGAAACGGAGAAGATTGGCATAAAAACACCGACAATCTCCAACAACGAGTAGCACAAACAGCTTCCAAAATCATTCAACTATCTGACTTGAAAAATGAAAAATCAAACCTAAATATAAATAAACTACCATTTACTGAAGATGAAGGAAAACTAATAACAGGATTTATTATGCACCAAAAATTGTCCGACGTAATATTTACACTGGAAAATACCCCGAAAAACAAACAAACCAATATTTATACACAAATTAATAATATGAATTATAAAGATTATGTTGAAAAATATCTCTTAAGTAAATATTCTTTAGAAGATTTTGGAGAAAAAGTAAGTCTTTTATCGCTAGAAGATTTTTTCAGAAACAACAACAATTACAAAATCTATCACTCTCTTGACGATTATTTAACTAATCAATCACAACTTAAAAAATTAAAAATTTACACAGGTCAAAATACAACAATTTTGAGTAACGGCTCACATCTTGGTTTTTTGTACACAAAAGAATTTTTAAACGATTTGAAAAACGAAATCAAATTAACTGACAAAACTGCTTTGAATAGAAATTAAATATGCAATTTTAACCAATTAATCAGTTTTTCAAAATAAAAATCTACGTTATCCAAAACATCCAAAGAATTCCAATTCAAAATTACAAGGAGAATTTCTTTATCCTCACCATCAAGAGAATAAACCAATTCTCTTTTTGTATCAATATAAGTATTTGAGCGCAAATAATATACAACCTGCAAAATATAAAAGGCACTCTTATAACCTTGATAAAGCACTTCTTCATCTCGGTTTTCATATAAATAACCACGGCAAACTTTATGATATAAATCTGCTGAGTTAATTTTTATTGCATTAAAAATATCTTCTCTTTTTAATGGTGGAATAAAATTCAACAAATTACCTTGTAAAGGCAAAGTATCGTTCAAAAGATGAAATAATTCAAATTTGGGCCAATTATAAATCTCATCTTCACCACAAATAAAACCATCAGCCTTTTCATAAAATGGCAATGAATGCACAATATTTTTGTATTGTATCAAATCTTCGAAAGAAAGTTTGTCCAAAATCACAACTAAATCAACGTCACTATTTTCGGTAGCTTCCCCACGTTTATAACTTCCTTGAAGTCCGACAAACTTTATACGAGAACTGAACTCGTCAAAGAGCTTACGTGTAAATTCCTGTAACCAAATTTCAACATCAAATTCCATAAACAGATTATATATTTTTTTTGACAAAATTTCAATAGAAATAAATTTTTTGTTATAATAATTTGCGAAAGCCCAAAAATGAAAAAGAATACTAAAGGAATACTTAGCGGAATTATAGCATCAACAAGTTACGGTATGAACCCATTATTCGGGTTGCCTTTATATGCGCAAGGGATTGGGGTAAACTCTGTGTTATTTTACAGATATTTTTTTGCCGTTTTAATTTATTATGCGTGGCTAAAATGTTTCAAAAAAATTTCTTTAAAAATATCTAAAAAAGAACTTATCCCGCTATTCTTGTTGGGAATATTCTTTTCGCTATCGTCATTAACCCTTTTTGAAGCATTTCATTACATAGAAGCAGGAATTGCCTGTACAATTTTATTCATATATCCGGTTATGGTTGCAGTAATAATGGCAATTTTCTTCAAAGAAAAAATTACTAAAACCGTCATCACAGCAATCATTTTAACCTCAATAGGGATAATACTTTTATATAACGGGAAAACAGGAACAACACTGAGTTTGAAAGGGATAAGTATTGTCCTCTCATCTGCCCTTTTGTACGCACTTTATATCGTTGGAGTAAGAACAATTAAGTCCGTAAAAAATATGGATAGCGCACGATTGAGTTTTTATGTGATGCTATTTGGCTTACTAGTTTATGTCATAAACCTAAAATTCTGCACAAAATTACAGATTTTACCACGCGCTGCATCATGGCTATTGGCAATCGGATTGGCATTATTCCCAACAATAATTTCCTTAGAAACAATCACTATTGCAATTCAACTCATAGGTTCAACTAATACCGCAATTTTAGGAGCATTAGAACCATTGACCGCAATATTCTTCGGAATTTTATTCTTCCACGAACAATTAACCATAAAAATTTCTATAGGTGTAATCTTGATTTTGTTCGGTGTATTTATGATAATTTCAAGAAAAATGAAAGTTGACAAAATATAAACAAATACCTATTATAGAGATATGAAAAACTTTGGAATTTTAATGGCTCTACTTGTTATGTCTTGCGGTTTGTTGATATCATCAGCATCCGCAGAACCTGTTCGTCTTCCTCAAATTGGGGATAATTCAATTGACTATTATAGTATTCCCGATCGACCAGGCTCTATTGGCTGGCAATACACTGATGACAACGATTATACAGATTTGTTGCCATATATGTTAAATCTTAGCAAAATCATCGATTATAAATGGAGTTATAAAGCAGATAAAAGAGCAACAAGTTACATAACAATTGCCAATATTACGATATACAGAGATGGAAGTTTTTCTACTCCTAAAATTGTAAAATCATCATCAATACCGGATTATACTCAAAAAGTTTTTGATACACTAAATAGTTTTGCCTATCTACCGCCACTACCTTCTTCATACAATAGGAATGAATTTTCTGTAAACTTAATATTCGCACCCGATGAGCCAACAAAAGAAGAAGTACAAAAATTTAAAGAACAAGGTTTAATACAATACATTAACGCAACACAGAACAAATTGCGAAACAATTGGAAGCCATCAATGATTGGATATGCAAACAAAAGATATCGAACAGCCTTAGTATTTACTATCAAAAAAGACGGAAGTCTTTATGAAAACGGTGTAAACATTTTCCAATCTTCAGGAAGCACAAAATTTGACAAAGCATCAATTAAAGAAATAGAAAAAAATAGTTATGCACCACTTCCAGAAAAATATACAGAAGATTTATTAAGTTTAATATTTGTATATGATGCAAAAAATATTATGTCACAAGATACAAGATATCCTCAATTACAGGATACAAGATATCCTCAATCAAACATATATAATTGTTTCTTTATAAACAATAATTTACGAATATTTAAAAACATTCAAAGAAAAGACGGATATGTTTGGTTGAACGCATATAAAATAACACCAAATACAGGTTCATACTTATGGCGTACAAAAGTTGATTGTCGCAACCAACTAATCGGGATTAAAAAATCTTACGCAGGAGATTTTGATTATTTATACAAAGAACCGGTTTTGACAAACTTTAATACAACTATGCAAGATATAAATAAAAATAGTGATTACAAAGCAATTTACGATTGTGTTTGCAGATACTAAAAAATTATGATTAGAAAAATAAAACCAACAGATAGAGATTTTTATATAAATTCGGTCAAAGCTTTTTATAGCTCTGATGCGGTTTTGCACGATATTCCAACCGAGCATATAACCAAAACATTTGATGAATTGATGAAATCCGACACTTACATTGAATGCTATATTTTTGAAAAAGATAATCAAAAAGCCGGTTATGCACTTTTAGCCAAAATGTTTTCACAAGAAGCCGGCGGAGAAGTTATTTGGATTGACGAAATTTTTGTATTACCACAATTTAGGTCAATTGGATTGGGAAGTGAGTTTTTTGAATTTATCAAAAAGAACTCAATTGTCGCAAGATTTCGCCTAGAATTTTGTCCCGATAATAAAAAAGCTATTGAAGTTTACAAAAGGCAAGGCTTCAGCACTTTAGAATACGGTCAAATGTATTATGATGTCAAATCCTAACTCAAATAAACTTTTGCAATATCAATATCATTTTGGGTAGTAATTTTAATATTTTTATAACTACCATTCAAAATATAAACAGTCTGCCCCAATTCTTCCAACATGCCGGCATCATCAGTAAAACTCTGCCCGAATAATTTTACATGCGCATCTTTTATTAAATCGTATTGAAAAGCTTGTGGAGTTTGAGTATTATATAATTTTGAGCGGTCAATTGTTCTAATAATTTTGCCGTCTTGAACTTCTTTTATCGTATCAATCGTTTTAGTTGCGACAGTCAAAGCTTTTTTAGAAATTACTTCTTCAATTGCAAGATTAATTAAATCTGTTGATATCATTGGTCTTGCGGCATCATGAATTAATACATAGTCACATTCATCAGCTCTCAAACCGTTAAAAACAGATTCTTGCCTTGTTGCGCCACCTTCAATAATTTGCACCTTTTTGCAATCTTTCAAAATCTCTTTCAATTCATCCATAATCGCAATATTTGCACAAATTATAATCTTATCAACATTTGATTTTTCAAAAGCCTCAACAGTATATTTTATAACTTCTTTGTTATTAATCTTTTCTAACAATTTATTTTTATTCCCAAAACGAGAAGAAGTTCCTCCTGCAGGAATAATTGCATTTACTTTAAATTTCATTTATTTTGCTCCCTAAAATGATTAAACAATTTGTCATCAATATCTTGATAAAATTCTCCATCTATTTCCAATCCGACTTCTCCCTCAACGATTTCTCCAATTTGAATTAAATTTTTTTCATCAGATAAAAAATCTCTTGGAATAGCCGCCACCAGTTTGTAATCCTCTCCTCCATACAAAACTGTTTGCATATCAACATCTTTATCATGCGGAATTTTTGAAGTATCAACTTTTACCTTTACACCACTTGCGTTTGCAATTTGAATTAGCGCATCAGCCAACCCATCAGACGTATCCATCATAGCATAATCAAAATCTATATTTTGCGCAATTTTTTTAGAAATTTCTCTTTCTGCAACGGGCATAAGATGAGCATTTATAAATTTTGAATTTGCGTTATCTTTTTTCCCATCAAGCAGTAATTTCAAGCCCATTGCGCTATTACCATGTTCGCCGGAAACAACTATTTTGTAGCCAATTTTTGCATTACTTCTTGACGAAATTTTTCTATTCTTGTCACTTCCAATCGCCGTTACAGAAATAAATAATTTGTCACTTCCTGTCAAATCACCACCGACAATTTTCATATCACCTGCTGCTGCTTTTGCCCCCTTATAAAATTCTTCAACAAATTTTTCATCTATATAATTTGGCAAAGATAATGCAACAGTCAAATATTTAGGTTCAGCTCCAGATGCACAAATATCACTAACATTAACCATTACAGACTTATAACCCAATTGAAAAGGAGTTATCAAATCTAATCTAAAATGTATATCTTCAACTAAACTGTCTTGAGAAACAACAATTCCTAAATCCTTTAAATAAGCGCAATCGTCACCTATATATTCGGAATTTAAGTTTAATTTTATTATTCTGATTAATTCTTTTTCGTTCATTATATATCGTGGTCAATTAGCGAGATAAATTCTTCTACCAAAGTAGAATTCCATTTCTTACCTGCATCCTGTTTAATCAATTCTATAGCCTGTTTCGGAGTTAATTCCGCTCTATATGTTCTTGGTTCTGTCAATGCAAAATAAGCATCCACAATCAAAATAATTTGCGAAGTCATTGGAATTTCTTCTTTCGCAATTTTTGACGGATAACCCGTTCCATCCCAGTTTTCATGATGATGTTCAATTATCGGAATAACATCTTGAATATAACTTATCGGTTTCAAAATTTCTCTTGCGGCAATAAGCGGATGTTCTTTGATATGATTGCGTTCTTCCTCTGTCAACGGAGCTGTTTTTTGAAGAAGATCAGCCGGCAACATCAAGTTTCCAATATCATACAAAAGCATTGCAATTCTAAGTTTGTCGATATCATCTTTCGGTAAATCAAAACGTTTCGCAAGGCTAACCGCAAGCTGAACTTTTGATTTCATAACTCCTGAATGATGCAATGGATTGTAAGTTTGAGTTAACATATCTGCAACAGTATAAAGTGCTTCTTTAGGAACTTCATCCGTTTTAAGTTTGTTTTTAAGATTTTCGGTAACATCTTTATTTAACGGAATATTATGTTTTGACAAAATATCCATAAATGTATTAACCGCAATTTCTTGCCAACTTGTTTCATTAATAGGTTTAGCCAAAGTCACTTGATTACGCCCGTTACGTTTCGATTGATACATAGCCTGATCAGTTAATTCAAGAATATCTTCAATATTGTCAGAATGTTCTAAAAATGTTGCAACACCTATACTTGCGGTAATATGTCCGATTGTATCAAGTTGTTCACTTTCAAGAGCTTTTCTAATTCTTTCCGCAGCAATCATTGCACCATTTGAATCAACACCCGGAAGAATTACGTTAAATTCTTCTCCACCCATACGAGCTGCCGTATCAATGGAACGAGCATTTTTCTTCAAAACATTTGCAACAGTTTTAATTGCCAAATCACCGTACGCATGCCCGTATTTGTCGTTAATTTGTTTCAAATGATCCAAATCTAATCCTACAATACTAAACGGTTGTTGTTGACGCATTGCACGAGTAACTTCTTTTTTCAAATATTCTTCAAAATATCTTCTATTATAAAGTCCTGTCAAACCATCTGTAACAGCTTGCGACTTAACCTCTTCAAACAAATCCGCAATAGTTATTGCCATTTCAATTTGTTGAGCAAAAATCGTCAAAAAATCAGTTTCGCCATTCGTCATTTCTTTTCTTGAAGAAAACACGTTAAACCAGCCATAATGAGTATTTCTGGAATATAGTGGTATTGTAATTATTGATTTGCAAGCATTTTCATTATTTATAATATAAATAATATCGTCAGAAATTTCAGGAATAACAGATTTTAAAGTTTCCCCAACTTCTGTTGTTTGCATAATTGTTTTTTCTGCTGCGGATTTTGCATAAATACTATCATTAGAATATTCAAGTCTTTTGGTTAAAATTGACCCTTTAATAAGTTTGTCAATCTGTTTGATAGCATCATCATTTGATTGCGCCAAAACACACAGGTAAACCCCCATTTCATCTTCACATTTTTTGATAATATTACAATGGAGATATCCAAGTTCTCCTTGAATATTATTAACAATAGTTTCTAACACGCTCTGCAATGGTCTTGAAGCATTCATCATATCCCAAATATGCTGCAAAGTAAGCATTCTCTTATTTGCGATATTCAGCTCATGGGTACGCTCTTTAATCTCTTGCTCTAATTGCAAATTACGCTCATAAATTTCAAGATAATCCTGTTTTCCATTGTAAATGGTATTTTCTACTTCAGAAACCTGTTTATATATATACTTTAATTTATCTAAGAAACTCATATATTTATTATACACTATGTTCGCAGTTTTGTAATATTTTGTTAACAATATTTATAATTTCTTCGGGTTCCGGATAATTTACACACTGTTCTGCGCCTTCCCCCTCAATCATACATTTGCGAGGACTATTACAAGGCTGACATTTCAAATGCCCAGAAATTGCAAAATATTTATTATCATCACCAAAAGGTCCATAACTTGATGGCGGTGTACAACAAAATATAGAAATTACTGCCGGAATATTGGTTGCTCTTGCCAAATGCGCACTGCCAGAATCAGGAGCCATAACTAGAGCAGCCCTTGAAAAAAGTTCTATCAAATCTTTTATACCAGTTTTTCCTGCAAGGTTTAAGAAATTATCACCGCTTATATAAGAAATTAACTCATTATCACACGCACCACCGCTAAACACTAAAGTACATTTGTCTTTTATTGAATTTACAACTGCTCTCCAATTATCTTTATTCCAGTGTTTTAATTTTCTAGTAGTAGCAGGTGCAATAACAACAATAGGTTTAGATTTGTCAACATCTTTCAACAATTCATCAACCTTTAATTTTGTTTCATCACTAACTTTAGGAAGCGTAAATTTAACTTCATCTGCACCTTCCAATCCCAAATATTTAGCATACCAAAGATGTTGAAATACTGCGTGAGCGGAAAAATTTACACTCGGAATAGGGTCAATAACCTCATTTCCGCCAAAACTAGAAAATTCCCTACCGTTTTTCAAACAAATTCTACGTTTTGCTCCGCACAATTTCATCCAAATCATACTTTTGAACATCATTTGAGTATCAATTGCAATATCAAAATGTTCTTTTCTTATTTTTTTTAAAATACTTAGAAATTCAAAGAAATTTTTAATCGAAAATCCGTCTTTTTTCCATCTCTGCAAAGGAATTAGAATAGCGTTTTTGACGGCAGGATTGTTTTTTACTACATCAATTCCCTTTTCAGAAACCAACCATGTAACCTCGAAACCGTTTCTTTGTAAAACATTTGCAAGCGGAATATTAAAAATCACATCTCCAAGAGAAGAAAGTCGCACTAACATTATTTTTTTCATAAAATCTCCTCTCTTTCATCTAAAAGTGCTGCTCCAATAACTCCAGAGTAATCGCCCAATATAGTTTTACTAAACCTTATTTTTTCAGCAGGAACAGGTAGGGATTTTGATTTCGCTTTTTTAATCGTTTGTTTATAGAAATAATCAACTGCTTCAATTAATCCACCACCAAGAATTATTAATTCAGGGTTTATCAAATTAATTACACTCGCAAGACCGCCAGAAAGATACTCTGACGCCTCAGAAACACACTGTGTAACAAGTTCATCTTCTCTTTCTATAGATTTCCTAATCATACTGGAAGTTATCGCTTTTCCTTCCTCTAAATACTCTGAAATACAAGATTTTCTTCCTTTTTTCAAAGCTCCTTCAATTCTTGTTTCTATTGCGCTACGAGAAGCGTAAGCTTCTAAACATCCGTGCGCACCGCAAGCACAAGGGCGACCATTCAAATCAACAATTATATGTCCAAGTTCTCCAGCTGTTCCGGTTGCTCCATAAATTATGTGTCCATTTTTAACAATAGCCGAGCCAATTCCCGTACCGACAAAAACACAAACAAAGTCAGCACAACCTTTTCCGGCTCCAAACTTTTGTTCGCCAATCGTCGCAACTTCAACATCATTACCAACAAAAACCGGAATATTAAATTTATTTTGTAAAATTTCTTTCAAATTCAAATTATAACAATCTAAATTTGGCGCACCAATTATAATTCCGTTCTTCCTGTCAATTTGCCCCGCAGAACCAATACCAATAGAACTAATCTCCGTAAAAGATTTTCCACTTTCCTCAAGCAGTTCTTCCACTCCCTCAACCATCTTTCTAACAATGTTTTCAGGACCTTTTTCTTTTTTAGTCTTTTTTTTGATATGGCTAACTACTTTTCCACTCTCTTTTTCAACTAACCCGATTAGGATTTTTGTTCCGCCAAGATCAATTCCAATTGAATATTTTTTCATATATTTTGAATTATAAACTAAAAACTTAAAATTTGCAAAATCCCAGATTATTTGCTACCATGTTAATTATTAGATAAGGGAGATGTAAAATATGTTATCTTGGAAAAAGCTGGTTTTGGCTATAACTTTAATCGGATTTACTGCTCAATACGCAATGAGTGCGGATATTTGGGTTAATGATTTAAGAAAAATGTTTACAAAAAATTCTTCAATAATATATGAAATTAACCTCAGAACATTCGGCGCACAGGATATAAACAAAGACGGAATTATAGATTTTGAAGATGGAGAAGAAAGCGGGACATTTTTAAACGCAATTCCACGTCTTGACGAACTTGCTGCCAAAAGAATAAACACAATTCACGTTCTTCCTATTACTCCGGTTGGTAAAACAAAAGCATTAGGCACAGCCGGCTCATTATATGCAGCATCTAGCTTTAACACAATCAATCCTCAACTTGTAAGCGACAAAAGCGCACTTTCTGCGAAATCCCAAGCAATAAAGTTTGTAAACGAAGCTCACAAAAGAGGTATTCGTGTAATCATAGATTTGCCATCTTGCGGTTCTTATGACTTATATATGCAAAGACCCGAACTTTTTGTAAAAGACAAATCCGGTCAACCAGTAATTCCTGCAGATTGGACAGACGTAAGATTACTCAATGCCGGAACAGAAACAGATGTAAACAAAGATGTTTACAATTTATTCAAAGGCTTTGTTGATATGGTTATAAGCATCGGAGCTGACGGAATTAGAGCCGATGTTGCGACAAACAAACCAGCAAAATTTTGGAAAGAATTGATTGATTATTCAAGAACTAAAGATCCTCAATTTTTGTGGTTGGCAGAAGCATCTGAAAGCTGGACAGAAGCAGTTTCACCATATGCAGTATTTACACCTTATAACAAATTATTAGAGGCAGGATTTGACGGATACTACGGAAGCTTCTTTAATATAAAAAATTACAAAACAGGAAAAGAATTAATTAACCAAATTATTGCAACAAATAATAATTTAACTAAATTTTCAGACCACAAAGCCGTAATCGGGAGTTTTACAACCCACGACGAAATGAGTCCATTGCTTATTAACGGAACAAATTTAAGCGAAATGATTATTTGGTTAAATGCAACTTTACCTGTAAACTCTTATTTTGTCGACGGCTTTGATAGTGGCGACAATTATATTTATATGTGGGCAAATAAAGAGGCATTTAAAACTTACACAGACGACGATTATTATTTTGTTCATCGTGGAAAGATTGACATTTTCAACTTTTCTCGTCAACCAGGCGGTAAAAATGAACAACTTGAAAGATCTTTCGCACTTGCAAACGGAATTAAAAGGGAATTTATAACAATTATAAATAATGGGAAATTTTCGCCATTAAAAGTTACAAATCCATCAGTATTTGCGTACTCAGAAAGCTATAACGGACAAAATCTTGTAGTAATAGGTAACTTGAATTTCCGCAACAACTCTGATGTAACAGTAAAAGTTCCAAAATTAAATACCAAAAGTATGGTAATTCCAGTTAGAGTTGACAGTATTCCTATTACTCAAAAAGGTTCAATAAAAACCACTCTAAAACCAGGAGAAATACAAGTTTTGCTAGTTAATGATTCGGAAGCAAAATAAATTTTATAATTTCCTCCCTAGTGAGAGAGGACAAAGTTGGGTGCCAATATTAAGAAATTCCCTTACAGGATAGTACCCTATCCCTAACACTTCTCACAAAACGTGACATTTAGTCACCTTTTGTTCGGCAAGTCCTCATTAGGGAAGGGATATCTTATCGCCATATTACCTTCTTATTAATATCCTTTTTTAGCCAAAGCTGCGATACGTTTTCTATTCTTTTTAATAATTTCTTTTGAACGTTTTGTTAAATTACCGGCAACATAACCTTTTTTCTTTTGTTGGTCTTTGTTGTTGTTACCCATATTCATAATGCTTGTTGCAGCTTTAATACCACTGCCAATAGTTTCAGTAACTTTTGACATTACTTTAGCTTTTTTAGCTTTATTTTCTGCAATTACAGCCATCTGATCTTTATATTGACCACGTTTTTCAAGCTCAGCTGATAATGCTTTGGCAGTATCATTATCACCCATTTCTTGAGCAAATTCTAATTTTTCAGCCAAAACATCGTCATTAATATCTGCATATTCTTTAGATGCTCCATTTTCAACCATGTTCTTTTTAGCATCTTTACCTAGGTTGTTTTCTTCTTTATTAGCTTCTGCTTTTTGAGCATCTCTTGCCTTTTTAGCGTTTTCTAATTTTTCTTTTGGAGTTTCTTCTTTTTTAACTTGTTCTGTTGTAGTTTTTGATTTGTCATCTGTTTGCGCTTTAGTATCTTCTGCATTGATATTTTGTTCTGCATTTTTAATTTCTGCTTGCGCTTTCTTTTCTTCTATTTCTTTCTTTTGTTCTTCCTTAGACTTTTCGCTTTCTGTCTTTTTGTCTGCTTCTGTTTTATCTGTATTATTTGTATTGTTGTCAGTGCTATCAGAGTTATTTGAGTTGTCGGTTCCTTCTGTAGATTCTGTTTTTGAATTATCTTTGTTTTCTTCGTTCTTTTCAACTGCTTTGTTCATTTTGTTATCAACCAACATACCGATAGATGATGCTGTACTGATTGCACCACCAATTGCACCTAACATTGATGCTAATTTGCTATCACTTCCAAATGATGTCATCAATTGGCTTGTTGAAGACATTGCAGAACCAACTACACTGCTAACTTTTGCAATTTGACCGAATGTACCAGATTGTCCTAAGCTACCCAAAGTTGATGCAGCACTTGTTACTGCAGATGCAGCACCTGCGATTGCTGAAATTTTGCTAAATACTCCGCTTGCTTCTTTACCTTGTACGGCTCTGATATTGTTAACCATATCAGCAGAAGATGCTACAACATTCAAACCAGATGTAACTGCACCAAGAACTCCGCCAGCTGCACTACCAACACCAACTTGACTTGATGCAACTGTAATTGCAGCTTGACCAATTGACATCAATGCGGCAGTCAAATTACCATTTGCTAAATTGATTACACCTTTAGTTACGCCACAAGCAGCAACTCCATAAGTACCAATTGCAACCATAACTTCACCTACTGCATGAGTCCACGGGCTTAATAATAAAATAGTACCTGTTGACAACGTAATAGAGAATTGGTTTTCTGCAATTCCAACTGCACCCAATTGTTTAGCTAATTTCTTTTGTTTGTCTTGTTCTTTCTTTTCTGCTTCTTTGTTTTTCTTTTCAATTACTTTTGTTTTTTTAGCAACTTTTTTTTGAGTTACTTTTGTTGATTTTTGAAGTTTTATAATTTTTGTTCTGTTTCTTGTGATAACTCTGCCACTTGCTTCAAAACTTACACCAATTTCATTCAATCTTGCATCATTGCTCGCAATTTTATCAGCATTAGGAGTTTGAGTTGCATTACCTTGTGCAGCAGTGCTACTCAAAGTTGCAGCTTGTTGTTGAACTGATTGAGTATCAGCTTGAGCTGCTGCATTTGAACTTTGAGTTTGTGCCTGATTTTGACCTTGAATTTGAGCTTGGCGTTGAGCGTTCATATCTTCTGCAGTAAGTTGTTCGTTTTCTGCAACGATAGCTTCGTATTCAGCAACCATTTCTTCTTGTTTTTTTGCAGCTCTTTCAGATTCTTTTGTCATTTTGATGATTTCTTTTTCATCTTTTTTCATTTGTTTTGTAAGCTGCTTAGTTTCTTTTTCAAGTTCTTTGGTTGTTTTGTCTGTATCTTTTTTTACATTTTCAGAATCTTTAGAAGAATCTTTTGCACTATCTTTAGCTTTGTCAACAGTATCTTGAGCTTTATCATCTGTCATTTCTTCTTTTTTGCTTGAGCTTGTGCTTGATGAATATGATGTTGTAGCTTCTGCAGCTTTGTTTTCAACTTCATTTGCCTCTTTTTCTTCCGGAGTTTCTTTTTCTCCGTCAGAAACTGTTTTTGTTGCTTTAGAAGTTTGTTTTCCTAATTCGTTAGAAGATATTGTTTCAACTGATATTTCAGAAGGTTTTTCTTCTTGAACAGGAGCTGCAGCACCTGTTGTAGAACCTGTTTCTGTACTTTGAGCAGGTTCTGTTTGAGTTGTTGCTGAATTTGTTTGTTGTTCAGCAGTTGCAACTTTTGCAGAAGTTGTTTGAACTCCTGCTGATTGAGTTTCTGCATTTGTTCCGTCAGCAGTATCTGTAGCGCCTTCTTCTGCGTTACCTGCGGTTTGATCTTGGTTATCTTGTTTGTTTGCTTCGTAAGTTGATTGAGTTGTTTCTTCTCCAGTAATTGAAGAAATTTGACCATCAACTTTATTCAAACCATCTAGTGCAGAAGTTGCAGCAGAAATTGCATTATCAGTCATTTTTTCTGCAGTTGTTACAATTCTAAGATTTGCAATAGCCTGAGCATCTGAACCAATACCCATACTTATTCTGCCCTTACGAATATTTTTATAACCTTTTTTGAATTGCCATGCTGCAATTTGTTCAAGCCCAACAGTTACACGGTATTTACCCATTTTATTAAGAGTAACACCTGTGTTTCCTGTAAAATTAAACGCTTCTTTGTCAGCCGGAATTATTTTTTGTGCATATTCATTATTGCTTGCGATATTGTCATTTTCTTCTGGAACTGAAGTTGAAATTCTTGTTTTTTCTTTTGTTGTTTTATTTTTAAACTCTGCAACAGAAGTTTCAGAAATTTGTTTAATTTCTTCTATTCTTTGGTTGTTGTTTGTAATAGTTGCTTTGTGTTGTTCAATTTCTTTTTTGTCTGCATCGCTTGCAACATTACTATTTTCAGCTTTTTTATCAGAAGAATTGTTGATTTCTTTGTTTAATTCATCTCCTGATTTACCTGTTAATTTTTCTAATTTGGCTTTTGCTTGTTCATTTTCTTTTTCAAGTTTTACGATTTCTTCTTCACGTTTATCTTGTTCATCTTGGTAACGTTTTACAATTCTTGAAATTTTGAAATTTGCATATTTTGCGAACTTAGCATCATTTTTAGCAACTTTGATATTTCTTCTTGATGTCATAATTTGTTGTGCCAAATCTGATCTAATTACTTTGCCATCTTTAATTAATTCTTTTACATTTTCATCATTTACTATAAAATCTTCTTCTGCAGTTGTTTCAGGAGTTTTTGTTTCTTCTTTAGCTGCATTGTTATCTTCGTTTTCGTTATCAACAGTTCCTTCCGGTTCATTAGATGCCGGAGTTTTTGTATCTTCTGTAGCTGAAGATGGAGTTGTGTTCTCTACATCATCAGGACCTTGAAGCTCGTTTGCAGAAAGTACACTATTTTGAACACCCAAAATATCTGCAATATCTCCAACAGATTTTGTAGTATCAGAAGAATATTCTTTTGTATCGTTACCAATTTTGTTAGCTTCTTTAGCAAGATTTTTACCTTGAGCCATTGCCATAATTGTTCCGATAAAACCGATTTCGTGAGAAACAGTTTGAGCAGTCATTTTGTAATTTGCTTGAGATGTATAATCGGCTAAAGTATCGCCAATTTCAATTGTTTCATCTGCAAGTTTTTCACCCAAAACTGCCAAAATGTTGATATCATTCAAAGATCTTGCGATTGCGTTTTTGTCGAACTGCATATTATCAGAATTTTTAGTATTTTTATCTTCCAACATGCCAGTAAGTTGAGCATATTTTTTAGCTTCTGTATCTGACAATGCTTCGCCATTGTTAACTTTGTTTTGTAAAGTTCTCCATTCTCTAAGTTGTTCTTCGTATTCTTTTAGAGCTTTTTTTTGATCCTTAGCTTTGTTAAGGAAATTTCTTTCGCGTTTTTGTTTTTCAGGTAAAAGGTCTTCTACTTTGTCATTAATTTTTTCAGTAGTGTCATTACATTTTTCAATTTTCTTTTTAGCTTTAGGAATAAGGTCTAAATAAGGTTCTTTTTCTGTTGTGTTATCTCCTTCATCAGTATTGTCATCAGTGCTTTCAACATTTGCGCCTGATGTTTGTAAAATTGTATTTGCAAGGTCAACTATATCTTGAGGAATATTTACACCATTGTTAACCATTTGCATAATTTCTTCAGCAGAATAACCTGACCATTGAGGATCAAGAATTTTGCCTGATTTTTTTGCATAAGCTTCAATAGTATATTTTGTATTAATATTTGCTTTATTTAAAATCTTTGTATTTTCAAGATGTCTTGCATCTAAATTGTAACCACTTGCTACAATTATTTCATAACCTGTTTCATCTTTATAGAATTTTTCAAAATCTAATTTTGTGTCATCATCCAATTGAGAATATAGGCGTAATGCCTCAGAATAGCTGATTAATTCGCCATTCACGGTCAAATAATAGTCTTGAAATATTTTATATTTATTTGGTTGACTTTCTACTTGCATAATGACCCTTTTCCTTTAGTTTAAATAACGGGCTTTTTACAAGTATTCTTTAATTTATTTCAAAATTTATTAATAAAAATTTACATTTCAAGCAGTGAATAGTTCAATACAAAAACTACAAAACGAGTGTAAAAAAATTTTCACGTTTCACTAACTTATAAATGTTTCTCAATATTCGTAATAATTGTAGATTTTGGCATAAGTCCAACTAATCTTTCAAGCGCTTTTCCGTTTTTGAAAACAAGCAAACTAGGCAAACCGCTTATTGAATAATCTTGCGCAGTCTTAATATTTTCATCTGTATTAATTTTTACGAACTTAACTTTTCCGGCAAACTCCATTGCGACTTCATCCAATACAGGACTAAGCTTTCTGCAAGGTCCACACCAAGATGCCCAAAAATCAACAACTACCGGTTGTTCTGAATTTAAAACTTCTTGTTCAAAATTTGCATCATTTATTTCTATTGTGTTTGACATGGTTATCTCCTTTTTTTAATGAGAAGTTCATTTCGCTCGCTTTGCTCGGTAATTGATTTTGGTGCGATTGCACCTGTAACGGTCTTTTCACATTTCACGTTTCACTTCTCACTCACCACCATACCACATAATTTATTTTTGTGCTATCATCTAACTAGAACTCTATAGGATAGGAATATGGCAAGAAAAAAAGTAATAGAAATCGTTCTTGATACAGAAACGACGGGATTAGATTATACAAAAGAGAAGATGGTTGAGTTTGCCGCTGTAAGGCTTGAAAATGGAAAGATTAAAGATGAATTTCAAACTTTAATTAACCCTGAACAACATATTAGAAAATCCAGTATTGCAATACACGGAATTACCCCTGATATGGTTGCAGATGCCCCTACGGAAGCAGAAGCTATGCCAAAAATTTTGGAATTTATCGGAGATTATCCGATTGTTGCGCACAACTGTATTTTTGACTATTCGTTCTTAAACGAAGCCAGTCTTAGAACTACAGGTAAAGAATTAACAAATCCTCGAATTGACTCGCAACAAATGTTTAAAGAGGTTTATCCGGATTTGTTTTCTCACGGTTTAGATGCTTTGACAGAAAGATTTCATGTCGAACTTAAAAACCATCACCGTGCTATGGCAGATACAATGGGATTGGCTTTGGCTTATCCAAAATTAAAAAAATTATATTTCCAAAAATACGATTGGGAAGTTAAACAACTTGATAATGTTGAATACTTATTCGAAAGATTTTTGAGAATACAACAAACTGTCACAACATTGCAATCGGAATTGCAAGATTTAAAATCCGTATTTAAGTTATATTTTGAACAAGGTGGTGAACCTATTATTTCTCAAACAGGCGAAACTCTTGTTTACAATTCAAAGCAATCTTTTGGATATGATTTGCACCAAATAAAAGATGTTTTGGAAGAAGTAGGCGCTTTTGACAAAGCGGTTAAACTTAATACCGGATTTATTGACCGATTGGTTGGCGGATGTAGACTTGATGAAGAGAAAAGAGAACTTATTAAGTGCGCTCGTCACGAAATCAACGAAACAAGAAATATACAAATTATAAAAGCAGGAAAATAGTAGGAAATAGGAAAAGGATATGTTAGAAAAATTCGCACAATTTTTTAAAGAACCACCGGTGAAAGAACCTATTCAAGATCCGGAACAGGTTAAGAGCATGTATTCTCATTGGAGATTGAGAATTTTTTATGCTTGTTTTATCGGTTACACAATATTCTATTTGTGTAAAAAGAACATCGCAGTAGCATTACCGGGAATTATGGATGAATTTGGCTATTCTGCAACAGAATTAGGTTTGCTAGGTAGCTCTTTGTACTTGACATACGGTATCGGTAAATTTGTAAACGGCGTACTAGCAGACGGTTCAGACGTTAGAAAATTCTTCCCGACTGCATTGTTAATGACCGCAATTGCAAATATTTTATTTGCACTTGCTCCTAATTTTGTTAACATGTTAGGGCTTGATCCTAAAATGACTGCAATAGTTTTATTGTGGGTATTAGCTTTCTTATGGGGAGTAAGCGGATGGTTCCAATCAGCTGGTTTTCCGGCAGTTGCAAAAAGTTTGACTTATTGGTACTCAAACTCTGAACGTGGTACTAAATGGTCATTGTGGTCTTGTTCTCACCAAACAGGGACTTTTTTAAGCTTTATTTTGGCAGGTCATATTGCAGCTCATTTTGGATGGAGAGCAGCTTTCTTAGTTCCCGGTACATTAGCAGTTATTACCGCATTATGGTTGTTTGAAAGACTAAGAGATAGACCTCAATCTTTAGGCTTACCTGATGTAGAAGTTTACAGGGAAGAACCTGTTAAAGAAAAATCAGCAGAAGAACAAAAAGCAGAAGACGATATGTCTTATGTTCAAATCTTCAAAAAATATGTATTATGCAACAAGACTCTTTGGTTGCTTGCAATTGCCTATGTATTCGTTTACATAATCCGATTTGGTGCAGAGGACTGGATGATTATGTATTTGAAAAACGCTAAAAACATTGAACTTCAAGACGCAACAAACATGATTGCATCATTACCTCTTGTTGGGATTTGCGGAACTGTTTGTGCAGGTTTGATTTCAGATAAATTATTCAAAGGCAAAAGAGCGCCAGTTAATTTGATTTATTTAATCGGTGTAATTTTCGCAATTATTGCATTGAAATTCAACACAATAGCTAACTTAAACTACGTAATCATCGGTTTGTTAGGTGCTTTTACTTACGGCCCTCAAATGATGATTGGCGGACTTTGTGCAGTAGAAAGCAGTTCTAAAAAAGTTGCATCAGCAGCATCAGGTTTTACCGGAACATTCGGTTACATCGGAGCTTTCTTGTCTGCAACAGGTACAGGTTATCTTGTTGACAAATTAGGTTCTAACGGCAACCAAAACTGGGATGGTGCAATATACTTCTGGTTAGCATCTGGTATTATTTGTTTGATTATTTGTTCAATTCTTGCAATTGACGAATATAAAAAAGATGCTAAAAAAGCGTAGCCAGCACTTTTTCCCTCGCTCCATTGGGACACTAGTTCAAGGTAAAATAAAATCTTAAAAAGAACGGTATAAAAACCGTTCTTTTTTAATGCAGAAAATTTTGTTCATTGTATAATATTTCTATGAATAAAAAATTATTTGTAATATCAGGTTCATCTGGTGTCGGCAAAGGCACAGTTTTAAAAGGATTTTTAGAAAACAACCCCGAATTTATGTTGTCAGTATCTTGCACAACAAGATTACCTCGAGAAGGCGAAGTTGACGGAATTAACTATTTCTTTTTAACAAAAGATGAATTTCAGCAATGTATTGATAATGAAAAATTTCTTGAATGGGCAGAATTTGCCGGAAACAGATATGGTACAAAGAAAAAATTTATAAAACAATGTCTTGATGAGGGCAAAAATGTAATTCTTGAAATCGACACAAAAGGCGCATTACAAGTAAAAAAACAAATGCCGGAAGCTGTGTTGATTTTCATTTGCCCACCATCGTTAGAAGCATTGGAAAAACGTTTAAGAGGTCGGCATACAGAAGATGAAGCAACTATTCAAAAACGAATGAATGAAGTTAAACAAGAACTCGATAGGGCAGAAGTTTTCGACTATAAAATCGTGAATGATGACTTGCAACGAGCTATCAATGAGTTAAAACAAATTGTTGAAAAGGAGCATAAAAATGCTTAGCGGGAAAACTGTTCTCGTCGGCATAACCGGCGGAATTGCAGCATATAAGATTTGTGAACTTATCAGAATGTATAAACGAGCAAATGCAGAAGTTTTAGTCGTTTGCACTCCAAACGCTTTGAATTTTGTGACAAAATTAACTCTCGAAAATTTGAGCAAAAATCCCGTTGCAGTTGAAGAATTTGAAGACAAAGATTTCAAACCAGAACATATTTCTTATGCCGATAAAGCAGACATTATGGTAATCGCACCGGCAACCGCAAACACCATCTCTAAAATTGCAACAGGAATTTGCGACAATCTTTTAACCTCTATCGCTTGTGCATTCACCAAACCAATAATCCTAGCTCCGGCAATGAATTGCAATATGTGGGAAAATCCAATTATTCATCAAAATTTAAACAAATTAAACGTAGAAATCCTAGAACCGGAAAGCGGATATCTTGCTTGCGGTTATGAAGGTAAAGGTAGACTTTGTTCGCTAGACAAAATCTTTGACAAAACAGTAGAAATTTTGAATTGTAAAAAACTAAATGGCAAAAAAATCGTTATAACATCTGGTGGCACAATTGAAGAAATTGACCCCGTGAGATATATTTCGAATTATTCATCAGGGAAAATGGGCTTGGCTCTCGCTGATACCGCAAAAAATCTCGGTGCAGACGTAACTTTAATTACAACTTGTGATGTAATAAGAAAATATAATGTTGTAAAAGTAAAATCTGCTCAAGAAATGCAAACTGCAGTTGAAAAAGAATTTGAGACAGCTACTTGCATTATTATGGCGGCAGCCGTTGCTGATTATAGAGTGAAAGAAAAATTTACACAAAAAATGAAAAAGACCACAGAAAATGAAATCACTCTAACTTTAGTCAAAAACCCTGATATTTTAAAAGAATTATGTTTGAAAAAACATTCAGCAAATATGGTTGATAAACCACCTCTTATAATTGGTTTTTGTGCAGAAAGTGAAAACTTGTTAGAAAATGCAAAAGAAAAAATCAATAAGAAGGGTTGCGACTACCTTATTGCAAATGATATTTCAAGAAAAGATATCGGATTTTCAAGTGATTTTAATGAAGTTACTATATTAGATAAAAACGGCGGAATGAAAAAACTTGAAAGAGCAAGCAAAAAAACAATCGCAAAAGAAATATTTAATTATATTAAATTTTAATTTTCCTCTCTCTTTGTAAGATAGCGCAGTTCTTTGCGAATAGAATAAACATTAAAAATGCGGGAGAGGATTGCATTAGTAAGAGGTTCAAATAGTGAACAAATATGAAATAACAAAACGAATAGAGAAATTTGCACCACCTGAATTGGCAGAAAAATGGGATTGCTCAGGTTGGATTGTGGAAACGACTAAAACAGATATTCAAAAAGTCATGCTTTGCCTAACTGTAACAGATAATATCATCCAACAAGCCTTAGAACAAAATTGTAATATGATTATTTCACATCATCCATTATTTAATGTTTCTATAAAATATAAAAACATTGATATCTACTGCGCACATACAAACCTAGACAGAGCCAAAGGTGGAACGACGGATACGTTAATTAAAACTTTGGGATTATCGGATTTTTATATCAAAAATTTTGGAGGCGAATTTACTCGTTATATAGATTTTCAAACCTCAGTTCAAGACTTTATTACAAAGCTCAAAGTAATTTCACCACACTTGAGATATGTTAATAATAAAGGAATTACCAAACTTAAACGTATAGCTTTTTGTGCAGGAAGTGGAACAGAGTTTATACAAGAGGCATTTGAAAACGGTGCTGATGCTCTTGTTACAGGTGATTTAAAATTTCATACTGCACTTGATAGTCCTATTGTTGTTTTTGATATAGGACATTTTGAGAGTGAAATAATGATTTTAGATGTATTTGAAAAACTAATCAACAATTATGTAAAAGTTGTTAGAGCTAAAGAACATAGTCCTCTTATTTATCCTTTTTAGTTTGAAAAGGATAATCGCTTTTTATCTGCCAACCATCAAACATCATTACCGCTGCACAATATTGATTGTTTCCACCCTTTAACTGATTCATAAAAAACTCTCTGTTATATTTTTCTGGAGTATTTGCTTGGTATGTATAAGGTTGAAAGAAATATTGATCTTTTAATGGGCTATAAAATAAAAAACTAAACCTATTTACGCACTCAATTCTACTATCTACATCATCAATTAATTTTTTATCAGTATAATAATATAAATGAATTAACCCATTATGGTTGTCCTGAACATGATTAGCATTATCATCAGACTTTGTACTCCCAGCCCAATTTGTCATATTAATAACCGAACCATCAGAAAGAATTACAAATAAAGTGCTATGTCCTGTTTCTTCATCTGTTTTTACAAACTCATCAATAACCTTTAAATATGGTTTCAAGTAAGTATCAAACCAGCTTTGTAATTCTGGTCCATTATAAGCAGTCGTAAAACCTTGCCAATCTTCCATCGAGCCGTATTCGGCAATAGCTGAATTTGTCGCCTGCGACATTACAGTATAGAATTTTTTAACCTTATTAACCGTTACTTGTTTTCTATGGTTCATTATCAAAGTAGGCAAAGTCATCGCCGCAACAACCCCAATTATCCCTAAAGTTATCAAAACTTCCGCAAGAGTAAATGCAGGTGTTTTTAGTGAAAAGTGAGAAGTGAAACGTGAAAAGATCTTATCATTTTTAAAATTCATACCAAACCTCTTAATAATTATAATAATATACCCTATATTTACTATAGTAAACATTACAGTTATTATAATCTCTTTGCTGAACATTGTCAATAATATAGAATTATTTTATGGAAAATAATTTCGGATATATTTTAGGTTCAAACATAAGAGCAGAGAGATTGCGCCGACACCTAACACAAGAACAGTTGGCAGAAAAACTAGACATGAGCATAAATTATGTCGGGAAGCTTGAACGAGGTGTGATAATTCCGAGTGCATTAGTTATTTTCAAGTTATCAAAAATTCTTCGAACAGATCTGAACGAATTGTTCAAAGAAATCACATAAAATTATTGACAATTAATTTTTAGTATATATAATAGAAATGTACCCAGTAATGGGGTGTCGCCAAGTGGTAAGGCAGCGGTTTTTGGTACCGCCATTTCGGAGGTTCGAGTCCTTCCACCCCAGATTTTTAAAAGACTTATCAAATGATAAGTCTTTTTTAGTGTTATTTTTTACACACTTCTATTTAAGACACTTATTACAACTTTTTTTACTGTTTCCATTTCTTCCGGTTTTGCTCTCTGCAATAGTAAAGTTATTAGCATAAATAATATTCCATTATCTATAATTAGCTTTCCATTCTTATTTATTCAAAATAAACTAAAAAAACGAGGCTTCCTAAATTGAAAGCCTCGTTTTTATTATATTTAGCTTTAGTTAATTTTAACTTATGCTTTTGCTCCTGATTTTTCGATGATTTCTTTTTCAACGTTAGCAGGAACTTGTTCGTAGTTGTGGAATTCCATTGAGAATGTACCACGACCTTGAGTGTTTGATCTCAAGTCTGTTGCGTAACCGAACATATTTGCCAATGGAACTAATGCTCTTACGATTACATTACCAGTGTTACCTTGAGGTTCTTGACCTTCAACACGACCACGTCTTCTTGAGATGTCACCGATAATTGTACCAGTAAATTCATCAGGAATTTCGATTTCAACTTTCATCATTGGTTCAAGGATACAAGGTTGTGCTTTGCGGCAACCGTCTTTAATAGCCATAGAACCAGCGATTTTAAACGCCATTTCTGATGAGTCAACTTCGTGGTAAGATCCATCGTAAAGTTCAACTTTAACGTCAATCATTGGGAATCCTGCTAGGATACCACCTTCAAGAGCTTCTTCCATACCTTTTCTTGCTGGTTCAATGTATTCTTTAGGAATAGCACCACCAACGATTTTGTTTTCGAATACAAATCCGGCATTTTCTTCAGCTGGAGAAATTCTAACTTTAACGTGACCATATTGACCTTTACCACCTGATTGACGGATGAATTTAGAATCTTGATCAGCGTTTCCACGAATTGTTTCTCTATAAGCTACTTGTGGTTTACCGATGTTAGCTTCAACTTTAAATTCTCTCAACATACGGTCTACAATAATATCAAGGTGAAGTTCACCCATACCAGAAATGATTGTTTGACCTGTTTCTGTATCAGATTTAACTCTGAATGAAGGATCTTCCTCAGCAAGCTTTTGAAGAGCAATACCCATTTTGTCTTGATCTGCTTTTGTTTTTGGTTCAATAGCAACTGAAATAACAGGTTCTGGGAATGTCATTCTTTCCAAGATAATTGGAGCTTTTTCATCACATAAAGTATCACCAGTTGTAGTGTCTTTCAAACCTACTGCTGCACAGATATCACCTGCGTAAACTTCTTGTTCTTCAAGTCTTTGGTCAGCATACATACGAACCAAACGAGCGATACGTTCTTTTTTGCCATTTGTAGCATTTAGAACATAAGAACCAGCAGTAATTACGCCAGAATAAACTCTTAGGAAAGTCAAACGACCAACATATGGGTCTGTCATAACTTTAAATGCTAAAGCTGAGAATGGTTCTGTATCAGAAGAATGTCTTTCAGTTTTTGTTCCATCTTCTAATTCACCTTCAATAGCTTTTACATCAACCGGTGATGGCATATAATCAACAACTGCGTTCAATAGAAGTTGAACACCTTTGTTTTTAAATGCAGTACCGCAAGTTACAGGAACGATTTTGTTTTCACAAACTGCTTTTCTCAAAACAGCTTTCAATTCGTCAACTTTAATAGATGCAGGATCATCAAAGTATTTTTCCATCAATGCGTCATCTTCAGATGCAATAGCTTCAACCATAGCATCATGATATTCTTGAGCTTTTTCTAACATATCAGCAGGAATATCTTCTTCTTTAATATCTGTACCTAAGTCGTTTGTATAAATTTCAGCTCTCATTGTCATCAAGTCAATAAGACCGTTGAATTTATCTTCATTACCGATAGGCAATTGAATAGGAACTGCATTTGCGCCCAATCTTGTTTTGATTTGATCAACAACTCTGTAGAAGTCAGCACCTGTTCTATCCATTTTGTTTACGAATACCATACGAGGAACTTCGTATCTGTTAGCTTGTCTCCAAACTGTTTCAGATTGAGATTGAACACCACCTACTGCACAGAATACAGCAACAACACCATCTAATACACGCAAAGAACGTTCAACTTCAATTGTAAAGTCAACGTGACCCGGAGTATCAATAATGTTAATTTGGTGACCTTTCCAAGATGCTGTAACAGCAGCTGATTGAATTGTAATACCACGTTCTTTTTCTTGTTCCATAAAGTCTGTTACGGCTGCGCCATCATGGGTTTCACCAATTTTATGAGTTTTACCTGTGTAAAACAAAATACGTTCAGTTGTAGTGGTCTTACCAGCATCGATGTGAGCGGCAATACCAATGTTTCTGATTTTTTCCAATGGAGTTTTTCTAGCCATTTTTGTTTTTTCCTTTTTTATATTGTGTACATCGCTATTATATTTTGTAGCTTCACTAAAATTATCACATGAACATAGTTTTTTGTAAATAATTTCAGCAATGAGGTTAAGTAAAGTTCATATTTTTACGTGAAAAGTCCATTTCAATTTTTTCATGTTTGCCATATAATAAAAATTATGAATGAAACAAGAATAGCTGAAATAGTAAAAGATACAAACTTACAACACATTGCAATAATTATGGATGGTAACCGCCGTTGGGCTAAAGAAAAGAATTTGCCTTCCGCAATGGGACACAAAAAAGGTGTAGACGCACTTAAAGCAACACTTCGTGCTTGCAAAGATTTTGGCATAAAATATTTGACTGTTTACGCTTTTTCAACAGAAAATTGGAATAGAAAAAAAGAAGAAGTTGATTTTTTGATGGAACTTCTTGCAATCACTCTAACCAACGAGCTTGCGGAAATGCACTCAGAAGGAGTTGTAATTAATTTTATTGGCGACACAAAAAAACTTAGTCCAAAACTTCAAAAAATTCTAAACAATTCCGTTGAAACAACAAAAAATAATACCGGCGTACATCTTCAAATCGCATTTAATTACGGTGCTAGGGATGAAATCCTTCACGCAGTAAAAAATATTGTCACACAAGGGATTAACGCAGAAGATATTACAGAAAAAACGATTTCCGAAAACCTATATACAAATGGAATTCCGGATCCTGATTTGTTAATCAGAACAGGCGGAGAAAAAAGAGTTTCAAATTATCTTTTGTGGCAAATCGCATACTCTGAAATCCTTGTAACAAAACAATATTGGCCTGAATTTGATAAAAAATCTTTAGCAGAAGCCGTTGAAGAATTTCATAACAGACAAAGAAGGTTTGGAAAGTAAAATGACTAAACTCGTATTTGCGACATCAAATCCACATAAATTACAAGAAATCAAAGATATCGCAGGCGATATTAATATTGAGTTTTTGTTACCACCAAATGGATTTGACCCAATAGAAAACGGAACAACTTTTGAAGAAAATTCTTATATTAAAGCAAAAGAAGCTGCAAAATTAAGCGGAATTGTTGCTTTAGCGGATGATTCTGGATTATGTGTAGAAGCTTTAGACGGCGCACCCGGAATATACTCAGCCAGATACGCTGACACTCCACAAGCAAGAATTAACAAATTGTTGAATGCAATGAACAAAAAAGAAAACCGTAGAGCAAAATTTGTTTGCGCAATGACTTTGGTTTCACCTGACGGAGAAATCATTTTTCAAACACGTGGAGAATGTCACGGAAATATTGCATACAAACAGGCTGGTACAAATGGTTTTGGATACGATCCGATATTTTTAGTTAGCAATGGTTCTACAACAATGGCAGAATTGTCAGAGACAGAAAAAAATAAGATTTCCCACAGAGGACAAGCCTTGAGGAATGTTTTGGAATTCTTGAAGGACACAAATATCTAACCCCTCTCTGAAATTTCTAAGCTCATTACATTCGCCAAGAAATTTCAAAGAGGAATTCTCGCAACTTCTTACCCAAATGTTTTGAATGAGCTTTCAACGTTTTTGTCAACTACATTTTTAACAGAATCATATTCTGTTTGTAGGGCTGAGTGTTCTGTATCAAGTTTTTTCAATTCCAAATCAAGTTTTTTATCTTGATTTTCTAAATCCGCCATATCTTGATTGTATTTTGATTCCGCACGAGCGATTGCACGTTCATCAGAAACTTCTTGGATACAATTGTCCTCTGAAATCGTTGTTGTTTTAAATGATTTTGAAGTTGTTGAATAGTATTCCAATCTCAATGAACCATCTCTCAATGCAGCTTCAAAAACTGTATTATCTTTTAACGGAGATTTTTGAACATTGCCGGCAGTACCTGTTCCTACAGATGCGTATTTGTAATGCTCAGGATCATCTTTTGCAGTAGCCGGTGTGTTTGTGTATGTAAAATATCCGCTTGATTGCATTTTTGAGAAGATATTTTTGTAGTAATTCAAATCAGCTTTATTACCAGCATCAAGTGCCAATTGGTAGCTGCGAGGGTCAAATGATTGGTTATTATTTTTTTGATCTGCAGTTAAACTTTCATCTGTTCTCATGAATGCCTCTGTTATCGCCATCGCATAATCATACAATTCACGAGATTCATCTGTTGTACCTTCATAATTAATTGGGTTATATTCGCCTGTTGGTTTTCCATCATCACCTAATACCGCCCAACTTGCATAACCACTACCAACTGATGAATAGCCTTTTGTTTTAGCTTCATCTGCAGTAATAACTTTACCGTCTTTGTCTAAATATTCTCCTTTGTCATTTGTATCTAATACATTATTCCATTTGAATGTATATGTACCATCATCATAAATACCTTTATGCTCATCATCACTACATTCAATTCCTACTGATGCAAAATATTTATCCCAAGCTTCATGGATTTTTTGAGCTGCATCTTGTTTATCAGTAGCCGATAAAGAAGCAATATTCTGAACTGTCATATCTGATTGAGAATAACCTAATTTAGCCAAGAATTGGTTATAATTTCCTGCTGATTGCTTATAAGCATTTGCAATATCTTCTGTAACCAAAATTCTGCCCTTAGTATCAGTAACAACATATTGTTTAGTATTCGCAGCCATTTGTTTGTTTGTCATTGTGTCATACGAAATATCTGTATATGTTGCATCAGAGCCATTAAAACCTGTCAATACTGTCAATTTAGTAGTATTAAGAGCCTCGTTATATTCATTTGTAATCTGTTGTGTTTGATCAGCTAAACGTTGTTTTGAATAGGAAATACTTTGACCACTATTTTCATTATTGGTCAATCTTGCTGTTATGCTTAATAGTCTAGCTTGTGACGCTGCCATTCCCATAATAGATTTTCCTTTCCAAATTGTACAATCATGTCTACGGCACAATTGGTGGAAATCTTTAGGAAATGTTAACAGTTTGTTACAATATACAAAAATTTTTCAACTAAAAAAAGCTCCCTATTCATAAGGAGCTTTTTTACATTTGTCTTTTCTTATCTAACTAATTGCATCTGCGCATTCTTCGCAAATACCATCAGCGTTAAGTTTTCTATATTTCCAGCAACGAGCGCATTTCTCACCTTCAGCCTTTGTTACCCATACAGTATAACCGTCTTCTGAATATTCATTTAAAACATTTTCCGGTTTTTCATCTGTTACACATGCCTGAGATGTAATAAAGATATTGCATAATTCATCTTCGTTTGCCTTCAAAATTTCTGCGTTGTCAGATTTTACAAAAACCGCAACTTCTAATGAACTTCCAACTTGTTTTTCTGCTCTAAGAGGTTCAATAGCTCTTGTTACAACTTCACGAGCTTTCAAAATTTGTGTAAAATCATTTTCCAACTGTTCATTATTCCACTCTGCTCTAGGTTTACACCAATCAGAAAGCAAAATACTTTCCAACCCGTCTTTTTGACATTCAGGAACGCTCATCCAAATATCTTCTGCTTGGTGAGGCATTACAGGAACAAGCATTCTAACAAGAGTTTGCAATGTTTCATACAAAACAGTTTGACAAGCACGACGAGATAATGATTTTTTACCCGCAGTATATAATCTATCCTTCACAATATCAAGATAGAACGAACTCAAATCAACTGCCGCAAAATTTTGAAGTTGTTGGAAGTATTTATAGAATTCATAATTGTCAAAAGCTTCTGTAACACTTACAATCAATTGATTTAACTTGTGTAATGCAAATTTATCAATAGCTTTCAAATCTTGATATTCAACATAATCAGTTTTTGGATCAAAGTCAAACAAGTTTCCGAGTAAAAATCTTGAAGTATTTCTTGTTTTCTTAAAGATTTCTGCCAACTGTTTAACGATATTATTACCGATTTTTGTATCATTTCTATAATCTACTGAGGCAGCCCACAATCTCAAGATATCAGCACCGTAAGTTTTAATAATTTCGTCAGGTCTAATATAGTTACCTAAAGATTTTGACATCTTTCTGCCGTCTTCTCCGAATACAAAACCGTGAGTTAATACTGATTTGTAAGGTGCTTTACCTTGAACTGCAACACTTGTCAATAATGATGACTGGAACCATCCTCTGTGTTGGTCAGAGCCTTCCAAATACATTTCAACAGGTGTATGCCCCAAAACATCAGAACGTTTTTCAACGACTGCCTTCCAAGTTACACCGGAATCAAACCACACATCCATAATGTCGTTTTCTTTTTTGAAATGAGTTTTTCCGCACTTAGGGCATTTGAAACCTTGAGGCAACAACTCTTCTGCTGAATATTTTACCCACGCATCAGAGCTTTCTTTTTCAAAGATTTTTGCAACATTTTCAACTGTTTCGTCAGTTACAATAACTTCTCCGCAATCTTCGCAATAGAAAACAGGAATTGGTACACCCCAAGCCCTTTGACGAGAGATACACCAGTCTGTACGACCTGCAACCATGTTTGAAATTCTAGCTTCTCCGCCTGCTGGAATCCATTTTACACCCTTAATTGCTTCTAATGCTTTATCTCTAAATTTGTCAACTTTAACAAACCATTGAGGAGTTGCCCTGTAAATTACAGGATTTTTACATCTCCAACAATGCGGATAACTGTGGTTGATATCTTGAGCTTTCAACAAAGCTCCACAATTTTTAAGTTTTTCAATAACGATAGAATTTCCTTTATAATAAGGGACACCTTCCAAATCCTTATCCTTAACCGCATCAGTCCAAACACCTTTGCTATCAAGTGGCGAGAACACTTCAATACCATACTTGCAACCAACTTCATAGTCCTCAAGACCATGCCCCGGAGCAGTATGTACAGAACCAGTACCTGCATCAAGCGTAACGTGTTCTCCCAAAATTATAGGAGATTTTCTATCTACTAAAGGATGTTGAGTTGTCAAAAGCTCTAAATCAGATCCAACACAAGATCCTAGAACTTTAATATCTTTTTCATCCCATTCAACATCAGCCAAAAAGCTTGCTAATAAACCTTGCGCAACAACATAAACATCACCTTCATATTCAAAGAATGTATATTCAAACTTAGGGTGCATACTGATTGCCATATTTGAAGGAATTGTCCAAGGAGTTGTTGTCCAAATGATAGCGTAAATGCTGCTAAGAGGCGAAGCGGCTAAGCAGCTAAGTTTTTTAAGTTTTTCTGTACTTTCATCATCAAACTTAAATCTTACATAAATAGAAGTTGAAGTAACATCAGCATACTCAACTTCTGCTTCAGCAAGAGCAGTTTCGCAAGATGCACACCAATAAACAGGTTTCAACCCTTTTTCAATATAACCTTTTTTATACATTTCGCCAAAAACTCGAACTTGTTCAGCTTCAAATTCAGGCTTAATAGTCAAATAAGGATTTTCCCAATCTCCTAAAACGCCAAGACGTTTAAATTCATTTTCTTGACCTTTCAAGCTATTGTGGGCATATTCACGGCATTTTTGACGTAGTTCGTAAGAAGTTACTGCACTTCTGCCACCTTTAATATTTTTTACTACTTTGTTTTCAATTGGCAAACCGTGTCCGTCATAACCAGGAACATACGGAGTGTAATAACCGGCTTGTGCTTTATATTTCAATAAAATATCTTTAAGGATTTTGTTAAGAGCAGTCCCAACGTGAATTTTTTCAGAACTCAAGTATGGAGGACCGTCGTGCAAAATGAATTTATTTGCCTTATCACGGTTGTTAATAATCTTGTTATAAATATCATGTTCAGCCCAAAATTTTTGGATTTCAAGTTCTCTAACGGTTGCATTTGCTCTCATTGCTAAAGTTGTTTGAGGCAAATTTAATGTTTCTTTGTACTCTTTTTTTGTACCTGTTTCGTTGCTCATACTCTTTTCTATCCTTCTTTTATTTGTTCTAGTTTTTGTTGTAAATCGTGTCCAAGACTTTCTTCTTTAGACTGTTCTACAAATTCTTTCATTTTGTCATAATCAAAAGCTTTTTCCCACCTTGCAATAACAACAGTTGCAACACAGTTACCAACAAGGTTAATAGTAGTTCTGCCCATATCAAGAATTTGATCAATACCTAAAAGAATTGCTACTCCCAAAATAGGAATATTGAAACTTGCTAAAGTTCCTGCAAGCACAATTAACGCAACTCTTGGTGCGCCGGCAATACCTTTACTTGTAAGCATTAGTGCAATCATAATAATAATTTGTTGATTGATATCAAGATTTATTCCGACAATTTGAGATGAGAATAAAACTCCCATTGCAAGGTAAATCGTACTTCCGTCAAGATTAAATGTATAACCAGTCGGCATAACAAAACCAACTATATTTTTTGGAACACCAAAACGCTCCATAATCTCCATTGCTTTAGGAAACGCAGCTTCTGAACTTGCGGTAGTAAATGCCAACAATGCAGGTTCTTGAACAGCTCTCAACAAATTTCTCAAAGAAATTTTTACAATTTTGCAGGCAATAAATAATACCAACAACACAAATACTGCCAATGCAACATACATCGCACCAATAACTTTGAAGTAACTTTTCAAAACCGCCACACCGTTCGCTCCAATAGTAGATGCAATAGCTCCAAAAATTCCGAGAGGAGCAAAATACATTACGTATTCCGTAAATTTAAACATTATTTGCGAAACGGAATTTAACAGTTCAATAACTGGTTTTGCAGGTTTCCCAACCGCAACCATAGCCAAAGCAAAAAATATTGAAAATACTACGATTTGCAACAAATTACCCTGTGCCATCGCATCAATAATACTTGTTGGGAAAATACTTGTAACCATCTCACTAATCGACGTATGTGCCTGAGTTGCAGCCATAAGTCCCGCTTCTTGCATGTGGATAGCATGAATAGAATTGCTTGTTACAAAACCAATTCCCGGTTTGAAGATGTTTGCAGTAGTAAGCCCGATTATCAAAGCCAAAGTGGTTACAATTTCAAAGTAAATAATTGTTTTAAGCCCGATTTTACCCAAACTTTTTGCATCACCATGTCCCGCAATTCCGACAACTAAAGTTGCGAAAAGCAACGGAGCAATAATCATTTTAACCATTCTTAAAAAGATTACAGCAAACGGCTTCATTCGAACCGCAAAATCAGGGGCAAAATGTCCTACGACAACACCTAAAATAAGTGCTATAAATATTAGGGCTGTTAATTTTGAATGTTTCAATTTGTGGTACCTCAAAAACATTATATTATAAACATGTCCATATTGAAAAAACCTGTTACGTTTCGTTAAATTATTTGTAAATTATTGTTAACATTTGGAAGAAAAATAGCATAAAAATTATTGACGTGTTTTCATGTAGACAACGAATTTAGTGTAAATTTGAAAGGTATAAAAATTATGGCAGACAATATGACTATCGGACCGGCATTATCTATCGGCGGAAATACTGTCCAAATGACACAAAAAGGTAAAGTACAAGTAACCAATGCTCAGGGCAAAGTTAAAACTTTATCTCAAGATCAGTTCAAAAAACAATTAATCAAAAATGCAAATAATATTGAAACTGGAAAAGATTTTGAGTTTAAAAAAGATAATAATAAAACTGCATTAATCGCAGGTGGAACAATCGCCGCAGCAGCAATCGCAACAGGTATTGTTTACCGTAAAGATATTACAAAGTATGTAAAAGATTTCTCATGGAACAAGCTAAAGAAAGATGTTAAAGGTTTATTCTCTGGTGCAAAAGAAAAAATTTCAGGTTTATTTAAGAAAAAAGGTAAAATAACACCTAAAATTGGCGTAGAATATGAAAATGCAGCAAACTTAAATTTCGCAAAGGAATTTGATGCCTCATTCCAAAAAGGAAGTGCAGATAGAAATTTAAGAGCTAGAATGATTCGAGATGCTCGAGCTGCTTTTACCAACAAAGATTAGAATATATAGTAATTAAGTAAAATCACCTCTATTATAAAAATAGAGGTGATTTTTTAATCTTTTACAAATATAAAAATTTTATCAATCAAAATAGAAAATATTTTTCTTATTGCAAACGGAAAATCTGAAATAAAATCAAATATTGAAATCTTCATTTTTGCAGGAATTTTGTGATTAATTTGTCTTGACAATTTTATCAAATTTTTAGGATAATCTTTCAAATATTTTTCATAGCCGTCTATTGTAGTAATACTCGTATTTTTCAAATCAAATAACGATTTTTTAATAAATGGCATTTTATGATTTTCAATAATTTGCCGCCATTTCAAAATAGCTATATTATTTACATTTTCAAAAGCATTAACCAAAACTTTATATTTATAACATTTTTTTACCAGTAATTCTGTCAAACCGATTTCATATTTGGAAACTATCAATTTTTTATTATCTTGATGAACAACTGAGAGCATAAATTTTTGGAAATCTTCTGACGTAAAAATCTTTTTATTAAACGCAACAAAATAACTTTGAATATGCGGGCGTTTAACAAAAAAATGACCTATTGATTTTTTATACCCAAAATTATTTTTAGTAATCCCCCAAAAATCACAATCCTCTTTTTCCATATTCGCAAAAACTTCTGAAATAGGATAAATCGGGCCATAACAACTATCATTTGCAAAAATTAATTCATCATAAACATTCAAAAATTTTTTCAAATACAAAAAACCTCTTTTATAAGAACCAAAATCATATTCATCATGTTTTTCACAAATCGAATGAATTACATAATCTTTCACTTTTTCGATTTCAGAATTGTCTAACTCGCAACAAGAAACAAAAACAACTTCACATCCGGCTTCTTTCAATGATTTTAGGTAATATGCAACATAATCATCAATTTTATTATTTTTATCATAGTGCGCAAATACAACAACTCTTTTCATAAAAAAAATTATATCATGAAAATTTGTAATTCATTTGAGTTTGTAGTATCATTCAGTCAAAGAGAATAATTAAATCGAGAGGGAAGTATAAAAATGCAAGTATCATTAAACTGGTTAAACGAATTTGTTGATTTATCAGATATAGAAGTAGAACAAATTGCTCATGAGTTAACTATGAGTGGATTAGAAGTAGAAGCGGTTGAAGAATTAAAACCACAATTTACAAACATAAAGACAGTTAAAATTGAAAAAATTGATAATCACCCAAATTCTGATCACCTTCACCTTGTAACGGTAAACACAGGTTCTGGTTTAAAAACAGTTGTTTGTGGCGCACAAAACATTGCAGTAGGACAAATTATTCCTTACGCATCTGTTGGTTCACAAGTTTTAGATAGAAAAACCGGCGAAATGTTCACACTTGCTCCTGCAACAATTAGAGGAGTTGAATCTCAAGGTATGCTTTGTTCGGCAGATGAACTTGGCGTTGCAGAAAGAAATTATCAAGAAGAAGACGGAATACTTGTTCTTAACAGAATATTTCCGGATGTTCAAATTGGAGCAGATGTAAAAGATGTTTTAGGGTTCGAAAAAGATTATATCTTAGACGTAGCTCCGACCGCAAATAGAGGCGATCAAATGTCTGTAATCGGTGTTGCAAGAGAATTAAGCGCAATTTTTGACAAACCGTTAAAATTCTCTCCTCTTGAATGTACAAAAGATTTATCAACTGATAAATTCAAAGTAGAAATCAAAGACGAAGATGTTTGTAAATACTATTCAATCGGAGTTTTGAAAAATATCAAAATCAAGCCGTCACCTGAATGGATGCAAAAAAGACTTTTAGCATCAGGAGTTCGTGCAATAAACAACGTAGTCGACATCACAAACTATGTAATGCTTGAATACGGAACACCTTTTCACGCATTTGATTTAGATAAATTAAACGGTTATTTATGTGTAAGACGTGCGCAAGATGGCGAAAAAATCGTTACATTGGATAGTGTCGAAAGAACTTTAACAACCGATAGTGTTTTAATCGCAGATGAAACGAAAGGCGTGTGTCTTGCTGGTGTATTTGGAGGAGAAAACTCTGAAATTGACGACAATACAAAAAATATCGCATTAGAAGCAGCTTATTTTACTCCGGCAAGCAACAGAAAATCAGCAAGAAGCGTTGGTTACAGGTCAGAAGCTTGCGCAAGATTTGAACGTGGAGTTGACATTGAGGCTATCAAACCGGCTTTAATGCGTGCTATGCAACTTTTAGTTGAACTTGCAGATGCTCAAATTGAAGGAGTTGTAGAAGCCGGCAAAAACAAACTTGAACCTATCGAAATCACATTAAGATATGCACAAATTAAACGTATCTTGGGTTGTGAAATATCTTCTGATAAATGTATTACAATTTTAGAAAAACTAGGTTTTAAAAATCTTGGCGGAAACGCTGCTGCAGCAAAATTCTTAGTTCCGTCTTTCAGAGCCGGAGATGTTACTCGTGAAATCGACCTAATCGAAGAAATAGCAAGAATTAACGGATATGACAAAATCACTCCGACACTTCCGGCGAAAAACCAAACTCCAGAAATCACTTTAGAAGAAAAAGTTATTAAAAAAGTAAATGAATTAATGCTTTCATCTGGATTAGATGAAATTATCACAACTTCACTAATCGGAAAACCTTTGTTAGATAAATATATGCAAACATTTGACGAAACAAAAGCCGTTAAAGTACTTAATTCTGCAAGTGATGAAAGTACAATGCTAAGACAGGGTATGGCTGCCAGTGTTCTTAACTGTATGAAATACAACTACGACAACGCACAAAAAACTGTTTGGGCTTATGAAATCGGTAAAACCTATATCGTAGAAAATCCGGCTGATGAAAGAACTTCTGGCGTTAAAGAATCTCGTGTTCTTGCCGGTGTTTTGACTGGCGAAGTTGAAAATTCTAAATGGCAAGTTAAATCTCACACAGATTTCTATACACTTAAAGGTATTATCGAAAAATTGTTTGAAGAACTTGGTGTAACTAAAAGAATTAAACTTACACCATGTGAAGATATTGATTATATGCACCCATACAGAAGTGCAAAAGTTAATGTTTTGGGTAAAAACTTAACTTGCATCGGGTATTTCGGACAAATTCATCCAATCTTGAAAGACAAATTGAAAATCAAAGGTCAAGATGTATTTATGTTTGAAATCAACCTTGATAGCTTGATTTCTATTATCAAAGAACACACTGTTAGATTTAAAAAACTTCCTCAATTCCCGGAAGTTCGTCGTGATTTGGCTTTCGTAATCAACGAAGAAGTTTCATTTGACGATATTCAAAGAGTTATTAAAGGTGCAGTTCAACAAAACATCTTTAAAGGTAGCGAAGTTTTTGACGTATATCAAGGCGAAAACATTGAAAAAGGCTTCAAGAGCCTTGCTTTTCGTATAAAAATGCAAGATGAAAACGCAACATTAACCGATGAAGTTATTGACCGTCAAATGAACAATGTTCGTACTAAATTGCAAAAAACTTATGCAGAAATCAGCTTTAGAGAATAATTCTCTCTAGAAATTCAAATGGCAAGAATGCAAGACAAACTATAAAGAGGAAAGTAAAATGAAAAAACTTTTATTAATACTTGCGATATTGTTATTATCACAAATCAAAGTATATAGTGCAGATGTTGTTCCGCAATATGTCAATACTCAACCAATTAGCACACTTGGAGTATATCAAGCTCCAAACGAAATTATTCTTTATAGTGAGCCGGATGAAAGTTCTACTCTTGTCCACAGTATAAGTTGGATTGGCGAAAAAATTTTTCCAGAAAGCGTAAAACCACAAGACTTGTTTTTGGTTTATATTCCTGCAAAAAACTTGGGATACCTGACAGTTACAGATGATACAGAAGATTGGGTTCAGGTAATCTATAACAATTCTACAGGTGCAAGAGGTTGGATAAAAAAAGACGATCCGTATAGATTTTCAACTTGGGTAATGTTTTACAATATGTATGGAAGAAAATATGGTCTTAATATCTTGAAAGAAGCTCCTGATGAAGCGAAAGATTTGCACGCATCCACTGATGACAAATCCCAAATCATTGGAACGATTAATATGCCAATAAAGATTAACTTGAACTTGGTCAGAGGGAACTGGGCATTAGTGAGCGTTATGGACATTGATAAAACGCCAAAAACAGGATACGTAAGATGGCGTTCTGACAAAGGTATCAAATATTATTTTCCTGCAATAAAATAATATCTATAGTATCTGTAGCCGCATTATTTTTATTATTAATTCTAGTAAGGATAATTTGCCGGAATTTTCCAGTTATTTCCAATTACCTCTGCAGCACATTCAATAGGAGTAATTCCTTTGTCTGTTCCTTTTTGAAATTTGAACACATCATAACATAATTTATTAGGCTTTTTAGCTCCGTTAACATCTATATAAAAATAATTAACGTAGCTAGGCCTATCATTATTATCGGTCGTATAGTTAGGCAAGAAAATAACTGTTCCGTCAACCAATTTAAACAAGATTCTTGATTCATTTGTTTCTAAAGACCACCACAAACCAGACCATTTCACTCTATCTACATAACTATAACCACAATCGTTTTCATTAATGCAAATTTGTGGAGAATTAAAGTAGGGTTTAATATAGATTGTCCAATATTCCTCAATATTCATCTGGGGACCAATAGGCCAATCCTTCATATCTCCATTATCAATTTCCGACAATCTAAAACCGTTTGCAACTGTAGCGTAAGATTTTTTAAATTGAGCCATTAAAACATTTTCTCTGTATTTTTGTACTAATGAAGGAATAGTTACCGCAGCAACAACACCGATGATACCGAGAGTGATTAAGACCTCTGCAAGAGTGAAAGCGGCAGATTTTTGTGAAAAGTGAGAAGTGAAACGTGAATAGACCTTTTCAGAAAAATTTCGCTTTTGTTGGAAACAAGTTTGAGAGCCACGTCCTCCCTTATGAGGGAGGATTGAGGTGGGTGCTAATTGTGCAGTTTTTTCACAATCATGACAAATACCAGATTGCGCAACAAGTGCGCAATGACATGTATTAGTTATATTTTCGTCATTGTGAGGTTCTACTGAACCGAAACAATCTAGCTTTTTATTTGTTTTATTGCTACCAAAAAACGAACTAAAACCATTGTTATGAGAGGTTATTCGGCGATTGCCCCCCCCCCGATGAGCTTAAATAAATTCTTTTCCATAAAAAATTCCTCTCTGTTCTCTGTCAACATCTCTATTTTAACAGATTTTTTTAAGTTTTTCAAGAGGGTATCCCAATTCTTCCACCGCATTTAACCCTCTCCCGTAGTTTTAATGATACGGTCTACTCACTGTTCACCAATCACCATTCAATTATCTTTTCCGATACGGTCTTTTCAAGTTTCACTTTTCACTTTTCACTTAAACGAGTCGCTTTTGACATCAATACCAAAATTGCCTCTTTACCTCTAACCACTTATTTTCTTTACAATCCGAAAAAAACTCTCGACATTAAGTTTTGTTTAGTGTAGTATTAGGGTACTTGCGAATATAAATAGTACAATTATTATAAATATAAGGAGATATAAAATGCAGGTTATATTGAAAAAAGATGTTCAAAACCTAGGTGAAGCAGGCGATATCGTTACTGTAAAAGACGGTTACGCTAGAAACTTTTTGCTTCCACAATCAGTTGCTGAAGTTGCTACTAAAGGCGCTTTGGAAAACAGAGAAAAGAATTTAGCTAGAATTAAAGCTAAACAAGAAAAATTACACGCAGAAGCTCTTGAAACAGCTAAGAAAATTGAAGAATTTGCTAAACTTGAACTTTCTGCAAAAGCAGGTGAATCTGGTAAATTGTTCGGTACAATTACTACTAAAAAATTGACTGAAGAATTATTGGCAAAATCTGGTATCGAAATCGACAGAAAGAACGTTTCTTTGAACGCACCAATCAACAAAGTTGGTGAATACACTATGTTAATCAAATTAACTTCTAAAGTTAAATGTGAATTAGCTATTGTTGTTACTGCTTCAGAAGTTCTTAAAGAAGCTGTTGAAGAAGTTGCTGAAGAAGCAGCAGAATAGGTATTATGAAACAATAAAAACGAAGACATTGTTTTTCATTTTTTTTGAAAAATATGCCTTCGTTTTTTTATAAAGAGAGGTTTATGACTTTTAAATTAGCAGTCACAGGGAAAAGTGGTAGCGGAAAAACAACCGTTGTAAAAGGATTTTTAAGAGTTTTTCAAGAATATTTTCCTGAAAAATCAATTCTTCTATTTGATAATGATTTAACAAGCGAACTCGGTCACAGTTTCGGTCTTGATATCAGAAATACAATTTACGGTATCAGAAGCGGAAAACATGAGTACAAAACAGGTATTCCAGAAGGAATGTCTAAACAAGAATATGTTGAATGGGCGATGGAAGACATTGTTGTTTCATTAGACGAAAATACAGATATTATTGTTTCATGGTTTGTTGGGTCAAAAGATTGTCGTTGCCCGATTACAAGTCAAATCAATGATGCTGTTTTAAAGCTTATTGAAAGATATGATATCGTAATTTTTGACTGCGAATTTGACTTAAAATATTTAAATCAACTTGTGGACACTGATATTGATACAACTTTAATTGTTGCAAATCCGACAGATGAAAGCGCTCATCTTGCGAAACGTATTGAAGAATTTAGCGCAAAGTACGCTGCAGGAAATCAATTAGGTGTTGTCATTAACAAGGCTGACGGTTCTGATTTGAATGCTCTATATGAATTTTTGAAACGCTACGATCTTGACGTATTAGGTGTAATTCCAATTGACGAAGATTTAAAAACTCACTCTATGGATAGAGAATCCACAATCGTTCAAGACGCAATAAAACAGTTTTATTTTAGATTGAATTTACCTCAAGTAAGGGAGTAAGATGGCTATAATTTTAGATGGGAAAATGTTAAGAGATAAGATTTTTGAGAGTTTGAAAGCAAAACTCGATAAAATGCAGCAAAAACCAACCTTAGCAGTAATTTTGGTTGGAGAAAATCCTGCAAGCCAAATTTATGTTCGCAACAAAAAAAAGACTGCCGAAAAACTTGGAATTAACTCACTTTCAATAGAATACCCGTCTGATATTTCAGAAGAAGAACTTTTAAATAAAATAAAAGAGCTTAATTCTGATGAAAAAGTTACAGCTATACTCGTTCAATTGCCACTTCCTGCGCATATTAACAAAAACAGAATAATTGACGCAATATTACCGCAAAAGGATGTTGACGGTTTAACCCCCTACAACTTAGGCAAATTATTTTCAGGCGAAGAACCTTACGTGTATCCTTGCACCCCAAAAGGAATTTTATTACTTTTGGATGAATACAACATTAAATTGGAGGGTAAAAACATAGTAGTTGTCGGGCGTTCAAACTTGGTTGGGAAACCTGTTGCACAAATGCTTTTGAAACGCAATGCAACTGTCACAATGTGTCATAGCCACACCAAAAATCTCTCCGAAATAACAAAAACTGCTGATATAATCGTGTCAGCAGTAGGTAAAAAAGTTATAGGGGAAAAAATGTTAAAATCTGATTGTGTTGTTATTGATGTGGGAATTTTTAGAGATGAGAACGGAAAAATCAGTGGCGACGTAGATTTCGAAAATGTTTCTAAAACTGCCGCATATATTTCTCCGGTTCCGGGCGGTGTAGGCCCAATGACTATTGCATCTTTGATGCTCAATACTGTGGAATTGGCTAGGAAATAAGTATGTCATTCTGAGGGCAATTGATAATTTAAGCCCGAAGAATCTTAATAAGATCTTTCGCTAACGCTCAAGATGACGAATATTTGTAAATAAATATTCTAATATCAAGTATTTAGCACTAGCCACCGATTAAGTTCAATGTGCAAGAAGACTTAATATTGCTATTTACAAGGTTCTTCAAGCTTGAAATTTCATTTTCCATCAAACTTATCTGCGAATCCAACGAATCCTGTCGAGTTTCAAGATACGATTCTTCCTGCTGCAACTGGATATAAGTCGGATCATCGTCAGTATCAATTTCTTGATCTTGTAACTCTTGCGCTCTATAACCCATTTGTTTTGTAATGTAGTTTGCTCTGCTCATTACAAGTGTTTGCTCAAATTGCAGTTGGCTTTTCTGCAATGTAAATAAATTTTTCTGTGCATCCAATGCTAAAAAAGTCATCTCATCTCTCCTTATGTTCTTTTTAATCTCTCGTACTTATATAAAGTATTTTGAAAATTTCCAATTTCACAACTTGTCTTTTTCGTTACATAAGTTAACATTTTTAAGCCACCATATAATAAAGTTATAACAACAAAAAAGAACGGCAAAAAACCGTTCTTTTTGAATATTTTTTGTTGCAAAACCTGCAAGCAGATTAACGTTTTGAGAATTGGAAACGTTTTCTTGCACGTTTACGACCGTATTTTTTACGTTCTTTAACACGTGGATCACGAGTTAACAAACCTTCTAAACGCAATACGTTTTTATATTCTTCGTTAGCTTTAACCAAAGCTCTTGAAATACCATGTCTGATAGCACCACATTGAGCAACGATACCGCCACCTACTGCTTTAACTCTTACATCATATTTTTCTTGGTTGTCAGTCAAAACTAAAGGTCTGTAAACTAACATTTCGATTGCAGGTCTGTTACCGATATAGTTTTTCAATGTTTTACCGTTAACGAAAATTCTGCCTTTACCTTTTACAAGTTTAACAACTGCAATAGAGGTTTTTCTGCGGCCAGTAGCCATAATTTCTTTATCTGCCATTATTTAGCCTCCTTTTCCAACACGATTGGTTTTTGAGCTGCGTGTGGATGTTCAGGTCCATTGTAAACTTTCAATTTAGTGAATTGAGTATCACCCAATGTGTTGTGTTGAAGCATACCTTTAACAGCTTTTTCAATTAAAAGTCTTGCATCTTTTTCACGTAATTCTTTTACGCTTGCTGATTTCAAACCACCAGGAAAACCTGTATGGTGGTAATAAATTTTATCAGTTTCTTTTTTACCTGAAACCAAAACTTTGTCAGCGTTGATTACAATAACGAAATCACCTGTATCAACGTTTGGAGTGTATTCAGGTTTATTTTTTCCTCTTAAAATATTTGCTACTCTAGTAGCTAATCTGCCAAGAATTTCTCCTTCAGCATCGATTAAATACCATTTTCTTTCAACTTCAAGAGGTTTTGCTGAATATGTTTTCATGCTTTATCTCCGTTTTATCTTTAAACTCTTGTGAGTTTTAGTATTCTACTTTCACTAGTGTCAACCCGTAAGGACTGACTGTTTGCCCCGCTTCCCGTCTGTCACAAGCCATCAAAACTTGCTCCATACGTTCTGCAGGAAGATTATGCCCTTCTATCTCTAAAAGGGTACCGACAATTGTTCTTACCATATTATATAGAAATCTGTTTCCAACAATATCAATAATAACTTTGTCACCGACCTTTCTGCAATCGGCTTTTTCAATAAAACAAACTTTGCTTGGGTTTAGCGTTCCGGAACTTTTGAAACTTGTGAAATCATGCTCGCCCAGAATATAATTCAAAGCTTTTTGCATTCTTTCAATATTGATTGGGAATTTCACTCTCATCAAATCACCATCAAAAGCATTTTTACATTTTCGATTAATAAAAACGAACCTGTAAAATCTGCGTTTGGCAGATTTTTGAGCATGAAACCTACCATCAACTTCAGTCAAGTCACTAACAGAAATTTCTTTCGGCAAAATCTCATTCAACTGGTAGACAAACTTTGAAGCAACAATAGATTTGTCTGTGTCAAAATGAGCAACTTGTCCTTGAGAATTAACACCCCTGTCAGTTCTTCCGGAAAAGATTGTTTTAACTTGTCGGTTTTTATTTTCGGTATCACCGAATATCAATGTACTGATTGCTTTTTCAAGTTCACCCTGTATAGTCGGAGTTTCAATCTCTACGCCATTCTCAAACTGAATTTGACTTCCGGCATAATTCTTTCCAATATACTGAACTTGAAGCGCATAACGCATAGGCTTATACCAATTGGATTAAAGCCATTTCAGAAGCGTCGCCACGTCTAGGAGGTAATCTGAATATTCTTGTATAACCACCTTTGCGGTCAGAATATTTTTTACCGATAATTACGAAAAGTTTTCTCAAAACTGTTTCGTCAGCTAATTTTTTGTCTGCTTGAGGAGCATCAAAAACTTCGCCTGATGCTAAATCCATAAATTTGCCAGTTTCTTTGTCAAAAATGAATTTAGCTGCTTGACGACGAGCGTGAAGATCGCCTCTTTTTGCAAGGGTGATAATTTCTTCAGCATATGGTTGTAAAGCTTTTGCTCTAGCCATAGTTGTTTTGATTTCACCATGTACAAAAAGTTCGGTAGCTAAAGAGCGCAACAAAGCATCTCTTTGATCTTTTGCCTTTCCGAGCATATTTTTCTTAGTTTGGTGTCTCATTTTTTTGTCCTTTATATTTTATTATTGTTAAGTTACTGAGTTAATAAGGCTCTAGGGGGCAACTTAATGCCCCAGATGCCTTTTAAATTATACTTCTTCTTCAACTTCAGGGTTTGGAGCTAAATCTAAACCGAAGTGATGAAGTCTTTCGATTACTTCGTCAGAAGATTTCTTACCGAAGTTTTTAATGTTTAATAAATCATGTTCTGATTTTTTCAACAATTCAGCCATTGAATTGATGCTTGCACGTTTCAAGCAATTGTAAGCTCTAACAGACAATTCCAATTCTTCAATTGTCATTGTAGGAGTGTTAGCATCTTCATCTTTTTCTTCTTCAATAGCCATTGAAGGAGTGATTACCGGTTGACCAGTAATAGCAGCAATTTGCATAAAGTGGTCAATCAATAAGTTAGCTGCTTGGCTCAATGCATTTGTAACATCAATAGATCCGTTAGACCAGATTTCAAGAGTTAATTTATCAAAGTCGATTGAATCGCCAACACGAGTGCTTTCTACATTGTAGCTAACACGTTTAATTGGCATAAATGTTGCATCGATAGGAAGAACATCGATTGAAACGCCTTTTGAATCTCTTGGAACATCGTGAGCAACGTATCCTTTGCCTGTTTCAACAGTAACTTCAGCATGGAAGCTACCACCATCTGCAACAGTACAAATCAACCAGTCAGGGTTAACAACTTTAACACCTGCAGGAAGCTGAATATCACTTGCGAGTACTGCACCTGGACGATCAACATCTATTCTAAGTTGTTGAGGTTCTTTGGAATCAGTTTTTACAACCAATCCTTTAAGGTTTAGCATTACATCAATAACATCTTCTAATACACCCGGAATTGCAGTGTATTCGTGAGTGATACCTTCAATTCTAGCCGCAGTAACTGCTGTACCTTCAAGGCTAGACAAAAGAACACGTCTTAGTGAGTTACCAATTGTTGTACCAAAACCTTTTTCTAGCGGTTCAATAACGAATTTACCGTATTGTGAGCCGTCAGAACTTGTCGTTGTATTAACACATTTAATTTTTAATTCCATTTTATTTAATCTCCTAGTTTTTCGATTAACTATTTGTTTTTGACAGTTTTAAGTCTGTCTTGCTCGCTTGTGCTTAACGGGTTTGAGTAAATCACTTTACCAACAACCCTAGCTCACTCGCTATTTAGAGTAGTACTCAATTACAAGTTGTTCTTTGAAATCTGGGTCTAATTCTTCTCTTTCAGGAATTCTATCGAAAGTGATTTTTAGAGCCTCTTTATCAACTGTCAACCATGCTGCTGAGCAAGGCATATCAATTAATTCACCAACACTTTTCATGAAAGCATTGCTTTTTGATTTAATTGTGATTACATCGCCAGCTTTAACAAGGTATGATGGAATATCAACTTTTTTATCATTTACAAGAACGTGACCGTGATTAACGATTTGTCTTGTTTGTTTACGAGTGATACCCAAACCAGCTCTGAATAGAACGTTATCTAATCTTGATTCAAGAATTTGCAACAAGATAGTACCAGTAACGCCTTTTCTTCTAGCTGCTTCGTTGTAATATTTTGCGAATTGTTTTTCGCTTACTAAATATGTAAATCTAATTTTTTGTTTTTCTGCTAAGTGAATTGCGTATTCAGAAAGTTTCTTTCTAACTGCGCCATGCTGACCTGAAGCATTTTGTTTCATAGAAGAAGTTAATTTTCTGTTAGACAAATCTTTAACTTTTTTATTTCTAAATAATTTGTTTGAAGGTCCTGTATATCTAGCCATTATTTTCTCCTTTACTTTTTGCAGGGCATCTATGGTCTACTTTTTGGCTTAAAAGCAAGCCCCTGCGGTTATTTTTTGTCTTGGATTATTGGCAACTCGAAACTTTTCATTTCAATACATAAATTTTTATTAAATTTATTCCGTTCCATCCAGTTTCTTGTTATATCGTGCTGTGTTCACTTGTTGTTGCTCGCCTTATATAAATACTCAGCTCGCCCAAGCTCACACGGCGCACTAGCCAAATCCGCTATACTCTACGTTTTTTAGGTGGACGGCATCCGTTGTGAGGAATAGGAGTTACATCTTTAATCAATGTAATTTCCAAACCTGCAGCTTGGATAGCTCTGATTGCAGTTTCTCTACCTGAACCAGGTCCTTTGATATGAACTTCAACTTTTTTCATACCTTGGTCAATTGATTTTTTTGCTACTAATTCAGCAGCTGATTGAGCTGCAAACGGAGTACCTTTTCTAGCACCTTTAAAACCTGTAGCACCTGCTGTTGCCCAAGCAATAGCATTACCTTGTGTATCAGTTGAAGTTACGATTGTATTGTTGAATGTTGATTGAATGTGAACAACACCTTGCAATACGTTCTTCTTTTCTTTTTTCTTTGTTTTTACTGGTCTTGCCATTTTTACTTTCCTTTATGTTTTTTATTTTTAGTTCTTAAGTCTTTATGACAATAGGGCGTTTAATTTATAGTAATCAGTGTAAATACTTATTGCCTTATTATCTTATTGCCTTAGCGCCGGCATCACTAAACTGTTTTCTTCTTAGTGATAGCTAAGCCTTTTTTACCACGTCTAGTTCTTCCGTTAGTTTTTGTTCTTTGACCACGGCAAGGAAGATTACGTTTGTGTCTCATTCCTCTGTAAGAACCGATTTCTTGAAGACGTTTGATGTGTAATGAAACTTCACGTCTTAAATCACCTTCAATGTGGTAGTTAGCTAATTCGTTTCTTAACAATTTGATATCTTCATCTGTTAAGTCGTCTGTTCTCAAATCCGGTGAAATTTTTGTAGCTTCAAGAATTTTCTTAGCTCTAGTTGGTCCAATCCCGTAAATATATGTTAACGCGATTTCCATTCTTTTGTTACGAGGTAAATCTACCCCTGATAGTCTTGCCATTGTTTAATTTCCTTTCTTGTTGTTAGATTTTTTTGTGTATGAGGGTTAAATACTTCCTCACCAGTTACCGATTTTGCCCGTAACTTCGGCTGGTCTTAAGTGATATCAAGTTACTAAGAGCAGTAGCTTTAATCATTTTATAAAAAGACTTATCGCCTTATTGCCCTAGCGCCTTAACGCCTTTTACTAACCTTGTCTTTGTTTGTGCTTAGGGTTTTCGCAAATTACGGCAATTCTGCCTTTTCTTTTAATACATTTGCACTTATCGCACATTGGTTTTACTGATGATCTTACTTTCATTGTCTTTTCCTTTATGTTTTGTGTACATTATTTAAGTCTAAAAGTTATTCTACCTCTGCTCAAATCGTAAGGGGTCATTTCGACTTTAACTTTATCTCCAGGCAAAATTCTTATGAAATTTTTTCTAATTTTTCCTGATATATGAGCAAGTATTTCGTGGTCATTTTCAAGCTTTACTCTAAACATTGCGTTAGGCATAGCTTCCAAAATAGTACCTTCTAGTTCTATTACGTCTTTTGCCATTTAGTTATTTCCTTTTCAAATTTCGGCATTACAGCACAATTGTGCATCATAAATAATCTTACTTGCTAAATATTAGTTTGCAAGCAGTATAGACATGTTTTTGGAGCATTTGATGTATATAAACCCGTGATTGTTTTTCTAAAAACGCCACACTATCAACAAACACTTGTATCTCAAAAAATCCTGATAAGAGTAACTTTTCAGGATTTTGTAAATTTTTCTTAACATTCCTAATTATTTTATTTTTAATTAAACAAATCAGATATTATTTTACCTAATTTTTGAACTTGGGTTTTACACCGCTAATATATTCAGCAGCACAAGCCTCGCCATCACCGCCATTTTCACAACGATAATACCTATTTGTAGAAGTCCATGTTCCTTCCGTTCCAAATGGCACCAGTTTATTTTCCGTTATATAAAAGAAAAAGATATCTTTTCCCATAACATTTGGTCCTCTGAAACCATTTACATCAACAGAAACATCTCCGCATTCCATAACATCTGCCATCAAGCCATCTATTCCGTCAACGAAATTACAGTTTGGGGAACGATAGCCAAACAACACAAACATTCCATCATTCAAAATCACACCTGCTTTACTTTCCATTGACCAAGCCGCATCACCATTCATCCTTTTCCATTCATTAAGATGAACCCAACAATTCCCCTCAATCGCACCTTTATCACAAGTTTTTACAACTTTCAAACTTCCTTTAAACAAATCTCTAACACAATCTGTATCATTTGCTTCACAAAGATTAGCCAAACTTCCATTTTCTCGAATTACATCAACACCAGCTTGAGAAATAAGACTATAAGCCTTTTTAAGAGCCGCAATATTTTGTTTGTTATTGATATTATTAATCAATGTCGGCATTGTCATAGCAGCAACAACACCAATTATCCCCAAAGTAATCAAAACCTCTGCTAATGTAAAACCTTTTTTCATAAACCTCTCCTATGTTTAAGTACATTACTGTTAATACATGTGATATATCACATATATTAACAGTATAACACATTTTACTAAAATTACAATCCTTTAGAATTAAATTATTATGAAAAATAAAAAACTTTTAGAACTCGGCAACAAAATAAGATTTGAAAGAATGAAAAGGGGTATTTCTCAGGAAAAATTAGCAGAGTTAGCAAATATATCAATCAGAACTATCAGCGACATCGAAAGAGGCATAACAGACATCAGATACACCAACCTACTACAAATAGCAGAAGCCTTTCAGTTAACATTATCACAACTTTTAGATTTCAGACTATAACCAAAATATTAAAAATTATTACAACTTTTAAAATTTCTGAAATCCGACGGGAATAATATACTTATATATATTTAGAGAGATTATATTGAGGATTTTATCATGGCAATAAAAGTTGACGGTATTCAATCAGAAGATGAACTAAAAAAAGCGCAGGCTGCAGCTCAAGCGCAAGGTTCTACCATAACAAATTATAGCGAATGGTCAGAAATTTTAGGCGAATTCCAAGAAAATGGCATCCAGTCAACAGGCTCATATTCCGGTGATAAAGCTTTACGAGAAGAAATTAAAGCTGCTGTTGCAGAATACGCTTCACAGGTTCAAGAACAAGAAAAAATTCAACAGAATACACCTGATAACAAAGAAACTGAAAAGGTTCAAAAAACAACCGAAACAGACCGAAACCAAGAGATGAAAGCAACAGTAGCAAATGCCACAAGTTCACAAATCATGGCTGATTATATGAAATATTATCACATGTTGATGTAAATTATAAGATATTAGAGCTATAAGGCATTAAGTTCTTTACGGGCATACGCCAAATATATTTTCGAGCAAAGCGGACTGCATTAATTATAGCCCTTTAATTCTATTCAACGGCCAGAAAAGCACAACTGCACGTCCGATAAATCTATCTTCCGGCAAAAAGCCCCACCATCTGCCGTCAAATGAATTTCCTCTATTGTCACCCATCATCAAATATTTGTGTTCAGGAATTATAACAGGCCCACAAATCATGTCTTCTGTGCAAGGTTTATCATAGTATTCTGTAGCAATATAAGGTTCTGTCAATGGTTTATCGTTAATATAAACCGTGCTTTTGCCATTTTCATCAGTCTTAATTTCAAATTTATCACCTGGAGTACCAATTACCCTCTTAATATAGGCAACATCTTTGCAGAAAAAGCCCGTCAATCGAGAAAAAACTCTCCAAGTAGTATTCGGGAGCTTTTCAAATGGAGGGTAAAACACCATTATATCGCCACGTTTCGGCTTTGAATAAAATCTTGAAAAACGTTCTACGACAATTCTATCACCTTCAATTAATGTCGGGCGCATTGACGCTGACGGAATCCAACGGATTTCGCCAACAAAAAACCTGATTATAATTACCATTACAACGACAAAAACAACCGTTTCAATGATTTCTCTAATATTTGGGTTGATTTTAAGGTAATTTTCTTTTATTT
>ERZ1034678.20-NODE-20-length-90359-cov-23.812777_pt1 | contig 90359 bp, 73 predicted proteins | sample MGYA00520640_ERZ1034678 | MGnify/ENA primary metagenome ERZ1034678 (study PRJEB33766, sample SAMN09781767) | gut metagenome | biome: gut microbiome | host: Homo sapiens | place: Madagascar | study: EMG produced TPA metagenomics assembly of the PRJNA485056 data set...
ATTTCATTTTATATCTAGAAGTACATATTATATTCTTAAAAATTTGGTAGTTTAAAATATTTTTCATACCTTTGCAGCAGTTTTTAGGACTGCTTTAACCTAAAAGGTACACCCTATGTACAATACACCAAGATGAAGAGTAGGGTTGCCCAGGTTTGGATAGTACATATAGTATGAAGATTGAGCCTGTCTAAAGCATTATATATAGTAATAGTGGCCTACCAATAAAGCTATTAATAGAGTTTGGTTGAGGGAAAAGGTCCTTTGGAGAGCTTGATTTATTTCATAACAGAAATCCTCAAGTACCCACCTATTATAAAGTTATAATGCAATACCATAAGAAATCATAATTATGGTCAGAAAAATCTAGGGTTATTATTTATCTTAAAACTGAAAGTTAAATAAAGTTAAAGAATTTGCACATATAAAATATTATTAGTACCTTTGCACCAGATTACAAATAGTGCCTCTTAGTGTAATGGTTAGCACACAAGTTTTTGGCACTTAGAGTAGGGGTTCAAATCCTCTAGAGGCAACTATAAAAAGTTTAGTTGTTTGTTTGTTATTATAATATTAACCTCCTTAATCTGTGAAGATGGAAGAGGTAAATGGAGCCATCATCTAGTGGTAAGGATGCAAGGTTTTCAACCTTGTCACAGGGGTTCAAATCCCCTTGGCTCTACATTATAGAATATAATGGAGTAATTGGCTAACATACTTCTTTTGCAAGGAAAAATTAAGGGTTCAAGTCCCTCTTGCTCCACACTAACTATAGTGATAGTTAAGTTGATAATTCACATTATTAACTCTAAATTATATTGATATGAAAAAGATTTTATCTTTAATTAAGAAGGGTGTAAATGCTTATTTGAATGCTTTGGCTAAATGTCCTTACGCACCTTCAGGAACTATTCCAATAGGAATCTAGTTCCTTTGATGTAGAGTTAATAATATAATATATTGACATATAGTATAAGGGTTTATTACGATTGACTGTTAATCAATGAATCAAGGTTCGAGTCCTTGTATGCCAGCATAAAAGATATAAAAATAGGTAGATAGTTTAATGGTAAAACCCTAGTCTCCAAAACTAGAAGATGTGAGTTCGAGTCTTACTCTATCTGCAATGGGAAAGTAGCAAAGATGGTCTATGCAGAGGACTGAAAATCCTTAGATGTAAGTTCGATTCTTACCTTTCCCACATAAGGGTATATAACTCAATTGGTAGAGTACTTGACTGATATTCAAGAGGTTATAGGTTCAAATCCTGTTATACCCACTGTGCTAGTAGCTTAATTAGGTAGAGCAAAGGATTGTGGTTCCTTAAGTTGTGGGTTCAAATCCCATCTAGCACCCTATTATAATAAGTATTAAGCAATGTGGTTGAAAGAAAGTAATAGACCAAAACACCTACTTTATGCTATTCCTTCAGCATTTATAGGAACTATTCTATTTGCAGCAGGACTTGCATTTGGTATGGAGTTTAAAGACAAACAATGGGGAGGTAAGTTTGATTGGCTTGATATAGCTGCCACTTTAATAGGTGGTATTATTGGTCAATTCTTACAGATTATCTTTATTCTAGTACTAAAGAATCTGTAACTTCAATGAGAGAGCTGCTAAGATGATGGTTTAGCACTAGACTGTAAATCTAGTCCCTATGGGTAAACATTGTAAGTTTGAATCCTACCTCTCTCACATAATGCCTCAATGGTGGAATGGTAGACACGAGGGACTTAAAATCCCTTGGCCATTTGGCTGTGTGGGTTCAAGTCCCACTTGAGGTACACAATACTCACTTACCAAACTAGAGATGTGAGTTCGATTCTCATTATCTGCTCTTATATGCTTCCTTAGTTCAATGGATAGAACAAGACACTTCTAATGTTTAAATGTAAGTTCGATTCTTACAGGAAGTACATAATAAAGCTATAAATTCTAGAATAATGTAGCAACGTAATACAAAAGGCTCTCGGTTAGATATAATTTCAAGGTAAGATAATTCCTTTTTAGGTGTCGTAGAACCTACTCTTTAGCTTAGAGGTAATATAGCTAATAGTCCTACTCTAAAACTGTAGGACTATATACCCACTTGCTGGAATTGGTAGACAGGCTAGATTTAGGCTCTAGTATCTTAGGATGTGAGAGTTCAAGTCTCTCAGTGGGTACTAAAAATAATTATAAAAAAGTTGCTGAAAAGTTTGGTAGTTTCAAATAAATTGCTTACCTTTGCAACTGTAAAAAGGTCTTTTAGTACAATGGTTTAGTATACTTGCTTTGTAACCAAGTGATGTAAGTTCGATTCTTACAAGGACCTCTACTATAAAATAGATTATATAAGTTAATGCGGTAATACTTATATACTCTATGCCTACTAGAGAACTATTTTATAGTTTATTGTAGGCTTTATTACGGAGTGGTGTAAAGGTAGCATACTAGGCTCATAACCTAGAGATAGAAGTTCGATTCTTCTCTCCGTAACTATTAAATATATAATATGTTGAAGATATTAAATGCTTCTAATCTCAGATTACTGATTAAGCAGGCTAATGAGTTAGAACTAACAAAGAAAGACATAATTACTGTCCAACAAATGCAAGGACAGTTCTATCTAGTGTATGAAGAAAAATAAAGCACTATGGGAGACAATAAAGAGTTCAATACTGAGCCTGTCTTTTATTGCAAACACTGCTTGTCACTAAGGATTAAAGCAGTTCCTGGTCTTTCATATCTGGATTACTGTGATGAGTGTGGGGCTACAGATATAGCCCAAACAGATATAGAGACATGGAGAAAAATGTACAGGGAAAAGTTTGGTTTTGATTATTTAGATGAGTTTTAATATGGAAGAGAAGATGACAGTAGAGCAGGTAAAAGCTGCTGCAAATGAACAAATTAGCATCCTTTATAAGAAGTTACAGGAGGCTAATCTAGCTAACACTTTTAAGAGACTTGACTACCTGTTTAAGATAGTTGAAGGTAACTTTAGTGAGGAAATCAAGGATAAGGCAAGAACAGAGATTGACCATATTGTCTTTGGTTATCCACAGGAAGAAAATAAGAAAGAAGAGTAGGTGATGGATGGGAAAGTTAATAATGTTATAGGACTTTCCCAGTCACCACTGGGTGATAAGTTCTTCAAGTGTTGGTTTACTTTTCTCAGACCACTACATCATCTTACAGATAGAGAGATAGATGTTATAGCTTCATTCACTAAACATAGGTATGAGTTATCAAAGGTCATTAAAGATGACAATCTTTTAGAGACTGTACTTATGAGTGAAGAAACAAAAAGAAAGGTCAGAGAAGATTGTGGAATAACATTGGCTCACTTCCAAGTTATTATGGGAAAGTTGAGAAAAAATAAGGTTATTGTTGATAATAAAATTAACCCTATTCTCATACCAAAACTTGATGAAAATTCCGAAAGTTTACAGCTTCTAGTTTTATTTCCTATAAAATGAATAAGGACATTATACTAAATGTATCTAGTACTCTAGGAATATCACCTAATGTTGTTGAGAAAGTATATAAAGCTTATTGGTTGTATATTAAGACTACTATACAAGCTTTACCATTAAAAGAGAACCTTACAGATGAAGAGTTTTCCTGTCTAAGAACAAACTTTAATATACCTTCATTAGGTAAATTAAGTTGTACTATAGACAAATACAGGAAGACAAAAAACAGGTTTAAGTTAATAGAAAAATTTAGGAATGCTGAAAATTAATAGTATAAAACCTCTCTTCAATAAGATAGTTACCACTTGTGATACTTATGATAATGATAAGACTAAAGGTGGTATTATTATAAAAACTAATGGTACAATTAAAGAGTATCAAAGAGTAGAAGCAGTTGGTTCTACAGTTAGGGATATTAAAGTAGGAGACCTTGTTATGATTAACCCTACTAGATATATAGTCCCTAAGCACAAAGAGAAAAGAGGTGAATCCCTTAAGGGAGTTATAGGTGATGAACTTACATTTGGAGTTAATTTCCCTATTGTTGAGTATAATGATAAAAGACATCTACTCATCAATGACCAAGATATTGATTATATCATTGATGGTGAGGAAGTTGAAGAAGAGCAATCTAAGTCATCATTAATATTGCCAAAAGTAAAGAAGATTATTGTTTAATATAGAAGGCTCATGATTAACTTCATGAGCTTTTTTAGTTTAAGAAAGTATGAAATTATTCAAATATGAGGGATATAAAGTAGTTATCTCTGAAGAAGCATTTGCATTAAAAGTATTTAGGCAAATATGGAATAGAGATAGGAGTGTAAATAAAGATAAAGCCATAATGGAGTTGGGCTATGTCTATTTTATGATAGACCCTAGAAGTGATTACCAATATCTAGTTGATGAAGAGGAAAGGTCTAAAGCTATTATTGAAGGAGAAGGATTACCAAATAATTGGAAGCCAGATAAGGTAGTAACAGAGGCTATGCAATTCTATTCTAGGTTTAAGCCAACTGCTGCACTTCTTCTTGAAGACACTAGAGTTGCAGTTGAGAAGCTAAGGAAACTGTTAAGAGATATAAACCTTCAAGATACAGATGATAAAGGCAGACCTTTATATACTCTTAATACTATTACTGCCACAATTAAGCAAGTTCCTAGCTTAGCGAAAGACTTAGATGAAGCTGAAAGAGCACTTTCATCTGAAATGAGAAATGAAGGTAAGATGAGAGGACAAGGAGAGAAAACTATTTTTGAAGATAATTTGGACCTATGATAAGAGTAGAAGATATTGTAGAAGCTATAGGAAAGAGTCTTAACAAGACATTAGTTCTTCATAAGAGCATAAGGACTCATCAGACATTCAAAGTATACAAGATTTATACCTACTCATTATATGATATAAGCAATGATAAAACTAAGTTACTTACATTAGAAATAAGTAAAAACTTGTCTATAGAGAGACAAGAAGAAGCTTGGGATGATTGTGATAAGAGTTTTGTAGATACTCTAATAAATTGGTTGTCTAGTGATGAGTATAGGAGGATGAAAGATGATAGAAGTGAATAAACATCAAACACCTCTTACAGATGAACTACTAAGTACTCTACCAGAAGAGGTAAGAGACCAATTATTTGATATTATTAATAATGTAGAGTTCGTCAAGAGGTTAATATCCCCTACTAGAGGATATGCTAAGGATAGACCTAGAGATGAAAGTGGAAAGATTATTGTAGATTTAGCTAATCCCCATATACTAGAAAATATGGATTATTTTAGACCTACAGCTTTACACTATGAAAAATATGGTACTCTAACTAATCTAAGACCTAATGCTAATCCTAATAGTACTTATGGAAAGTGGATTAGGGAGGAGAAGAGAAGATGTTGGGAAGGTTATATAAGAGAAAGTGATGGAGAATGGATTACAGGTTATATGTATTGGTTCTTAAATTACTCTCCTATTATGCTCTCTAAGATAAGAAAAGGCTCTAAAAGAGCAGATAGAATTGAGGCTCTACCAGAGTGTTGGGAAGGAATCTATTGGAGATTTCATTGCATGGAACAAGCTTCAAATGGTGGAATATATAATAATTTCCAAGGAGGTCAGCACATGGCTGAACTTGCATCTAGAGGTAAAGGTAAGAGCTACAGTTTAGCATCTATACTTAATCACATCTTTGTATTAGGAGAGAATGAAGAAGCACATGAGAAGGTAAAAGGCATTGTTACTGCTTATCAGAAAGAATATCTTACAAAGGATGGTGTATTAAATAAGTTTGTAGATATGGCTAACTTCTGTGCATCTAATACTCAATTTCCTAGAAAGAGATTGAAAAATTCATTACAAGAAATGACTTGGATAATGGGTTATAAAGATGCAGAACTTGATATTGAAAAAGGTACTCAGAATACAGTACTTGGTGTATCATCTAAGGATGATGAGTCTAAGCTGAGAGGTAAAAGAGCTGCTAAGATTCTTATAGAGGAGTTTGGTACATTTCCTAGATTAACAGACCTTTATAATGTGCTTTTACCTTCAGTTCAAGAAGGTGATATTGTCTTTGGACAAATCTATATGCTGGGAACTGCTGGTGACAATGAATCAGACTTTGCTGGTGCTCAAGAAATTATGTATAATCCTAAGGGTTATAATATGTATGCACTACCAAATGTATTTGATAAGTTTAATCAAGGAAGACCATACTTTGTATTTTTCTTTCCTGGTTATATAAATAGAAAGGGATGCTATAATCATGATGGAGTGTCTGATGTAATTAAAGCTCTGATAGAAATTCTTATGAATAGATATAGGGTTAAGTATAATTCTACTGACCCTAATACTATCATAAAAACTATTGCTGAGGTACCTATAACTCCTGCTGAAGCTATTGTAAAGACAGGTGTAAATATGTTCCCTGTAGCTGACTTAACTGAAAGATTAGGTCAATTGGATAGTAATCCCAGGGAATATGATGATGTATATACTGGAGACTTAACTCTCAATAAGAGCGGAATAGTAGAATTTAAACCTACATTTGATATGCCCATTAGAGAGTTTCCTCATAAGGACAATAAGATTGAAGGTGCATTTGAGATATTCCAAATGCCTGAAATAGATAAAAAGACAGGCAAGGCTTATAATGCTAGATATATACTTGGATGTGACCCTTATGATGATGATGAATCAAATACAATGTCTTTAGGCTCTGTTTGGGTACTAGACCTATGGACTGATAGAATTGTAGCAGAGTACACTGGTAGACCTCCATTTGCAGATGATTTCTTTGAGAAAGTTAGGAGATTATGTCTCTTCTATAATGGAAGAATGAATTATGAAAATAATAAGAAAGGTTTATTTGCCTACTTCTCTAGAATGAATTGTACCTACCTTCTTACTGACCAACTAGAGTTCTTAAAAGATAAACAGATGATTAAAGATACTGGTTATGGTAATAAAGCTAAAGGTACTAATGCTACTGAAGCTATAAATGCTTTTGCTAGAAACAGACTAAGAGCTTGGTTACTTAGACCTGTTACAGTTATAAAGACTGTTGATGGAGAAGAGCAAGAAGTGGAAATTCCTAACTTATTTACACTCAGGAGTAGAGCATTCATAAAAGAACTTATAAACTATAATAGTGAAGGTAACTTTGATAGAATATCAGCAGCAGGAATGTTGATGCTACTTAGAGAAGATAGAATAATCTTATACCAAGGTAAGGTATCTAGAGAGAAGCAAGAGAAGGCTGATAGTAGTTATCTTGGCAATGACCCATTCTTTAAAAATAACTATAGACAGTAAATTTAGTGAAATTCATAAATAGTTCACTTAAACATTTGTTTAGGTGGATTATTTTATGTAACTTTGCAGAGTTAAATTAATAAAAAAGTTATGAGTGAATTTTTGCAGTTTCCACCTCAGCAGCTTCCTATGAGTAAGAAGACAAAGAAATGGAGAAAGCAAATTCTTGATTGGGGTTCTAACAGAGCTACAATTAATAGTTCATTAGTTAGGAAGAGTGTAATACATAAGAGGATTAACTATGACTTACTGAATGGTATAGTACATCTTAGTGATATGATGACTATAATCAATCCAGATAATATTAAAGCTCAGTTTATCCCTAGTAAAATACAACACTATCCTATTATGAACTCTAAACTCAATGTTCTGAGAGGAGAGGAGTCAAAAAGAGTCTTTGACTTTAGGGTTGTTATTACTAATCCTAATGCAATTTCAGAGATTGAGAACAATAAGAAGCAAGCTTTACTTCAAGATTTACAACAGGCAGTTGCTGACACTTCTCAGTCAGAGGAGGAATTTAATGCTAGATTGGAAAAGCTAAATGACTATTATACATTTGAGTGGCAAGATATGAGGGAAGTAAGAGCTAATGCTCTGCTAAATCATTACTCAAAGGAGTATAATATGCCCTTACTATTCAATAAAGGATTTATGGATGCTATGACAGTTGCAGAGGAAATCTACCAATGTGACATAGTAGGAGGTGAACCAGTTATTGAAAGATTAAATCCTAATAAAGTGAGGATATATAAGTCTGGTTATTCTAACAAAATAGAAGATGCTGATGTAATCATTATAGAGGATTATTGGAGTCCAGGTAAGATTATTGATACTTACTATGATGTTCTCACTAAGAAGGACATGGAATATATTGAAAATCTACCTAATAAGATAGACCAAGGTTCAGTAGATTCTATGGATAATGTAGACCCAAGACATGAGTTCATTAGAATAGATGATAGTACTGCTGGTGATGCTGTATATAAAGATGGGTTCTTTTGGAGTCCCAATGGTAATGCTAGTGGTGAAAATGATTCTATGCTGCCTTATGATATGGAGGGTAACATCAGAATTGTTAGGATGTTTTGGAAATCTAGGAGAAGACTAAAGAAGGTTAAATACTATGATGAGCAGGGGGAAGAGCAGTTTAAGTTTAGAGATGAAAACTATGTAACTAATACTGATTTAGGCGAAGAGGAGCAGATTCTTTATGTTAATGAAGCTTGGGAAGGTACTAAGATAGGTGAGGACATCTATGTTAATATGAGACCAAGGGTAGTTCAATATAATAGACTTAGTAACCCTTCAAGGTGTCACTTTGGTATTATAGGTTCAATTTATAATCTAAATGATAATAAACCTTTCTCACTGGTAGATATGATGAAGCCTTTCAACTATCTATATGATGCTATCCATGATAGGCTTAATAAGTTACTTGCTAAGAATTGGGGTAAGATAATTACTTTAGACCTAGCTAAAGTTCCTACTAAGTGGGATGTAGAGAAATGGCTTTACTTTGCTAAGACTAATAATATTGCAGTAGTTGATAGCTTTAAGGAGGGAAACATAGGTGCTGCTACAGGTAAACTTGCAGGAGCTATGAATAATGCTTCTAGTGGTGTTATTGATGCTGAACTTGGTAATTCTATACAACAGAACATCAATCTACTTGAATTTATTAAGATGGAAATGTCTGATGTAGCAGGTATTTCCAAGCAAAGAGAGGGACAGATTTCCAATAGAGAAACTGTTGGTGGTGTTGAAAGAGCTACTTTACAATCTTCTCATATTACAGAATGGTTGTTTGTAATACACGAAGATGTTAAGAAAAGAGTTCTTGAATGCTTCTTAGAGACAGTTAAGATAGCCCTTAGAGGTAGAAACAAGAAGTTCCAATATATTCTATCTGATGGCTCAATGAAAGTCATGGATATAGATGGAAATGAGTTTGCTGAGGCTGATTATGGTCTTGTAGTTGATAATAGTAATGCTATACAAGAGTTACAACAAAAGATGGATATGCTAGCACAAGCAGCACTTCAAAATCAAACTCTGAATTTCTCTACTATTATGAAACTTTATAATAGTTGCTCTATGGCTGAGAAACAAAGACTTGTAGAAAGAAATGAGCAAGAAATGATTCAGAGACAGCAGGAAGCTCAACAGCAACAAGCTCAAATGGAACAACAAAAGATAGAAGCTGATGCACAAGCTAAGGAACAGGAAATGCAGTTAAAAGACATGATGAATCAAAGAGATAATGAAACTAAGATTCTAATTGCTACTATATCTGCTAACTCAAATCAAGAGAGTGATGATGGTATTCAAGAGCAGCCATTCTCAGAAGAGGCTAGAGCTAATCTTATGGAAAAGATGAGAGAATTTGATGCCAAGTTAAAGCTTGATAGAGAGAAACTCAACTTAGATAGAGAGAAGGCTAAAACTGATGCTGAATTGAAAAGGAAAGCCCTTAATAAGAAACCTCAAACTAGTAAATAGATATGGCATTGTTAACAAATAAAGACCTAGAAAAGATAAAGCAGTACCTTATTGAAAATAGTATTAAGGATTCACAGTTTGAAGAACAATCTCAAATTAAAGGTGATGATTGGATAATACTAGTGGGTATTGAAGGCAATAAGAAGCTTAAGATGGAGACACTTCTTAACCTTATTATTAAGGAGGGTCAACATGACTTCAATAAGAGTGGTGTGATGGTAGTAGATACCATTGAGGAACTTGAGGGTCTTGATGCTAAGATATATGGAAATCTTGTTTATGTAAGACAGACAGATAGCTACTATAGCTATAGTAGTACAGGTCAGTGGGAAGAATTTCTAAAGGTTTATGTAGGGCATGAAGAACCAAAAGACCCAAAAGTACTTTGGATTGATACAGAGGATAATGAATCATTAGGGTCTGAAGCTGATAATGAAGTTCTAGAACTACAAAAACAGGTACAAGAATTAGCATTAAAGGTTAAAGATATAAGTAGACTTATAACTACAGGTATTGTTCCTGGTAATGTTAAGCATAGCTATAGAAGAGCTATAATGACAACAGCAGAGCCTATTAAACCAGATGATGCAGAAGGTGATGATGAAGAAGAGGATGACAGTGAATGGAAACCTGATACAGAGGTATCAGAGCCTACTGTATTTCATAATGCTGCAAAGCAAGATACATCAATAAATTTTGCTCAGAACAAGCAGGACTTAGTTGATGGAGAAATGCTTTTCTATACAGACAAAAAGAAGTTTGTAATTTATTATGGAGGTAAATTCTATGCTGCTTCTTCTGGAGGTAATACAGGAAGTGGCAGTGGAGTTACAGCAGAAGAGTTACAGGATTTAGCCTTAGACCACATGACTTTTGCTTGTGGAACTAAGCAATTTAGAGCTAGATGTAATTCTGATGGTATTTGGACAGTAACAGAATATAATACTGAGGAAACAGCTCCAGGTAGTCCATTAGCATCTTGGGGAGTTTATGTAGAGCATCTGTTATGTATAAACTCTGTATTCTGTGGAGGAGAAGGTTCTGAAGAAGCTTTAGTATCACATAACTTTATAGAGTTAGCTAATGGTTCTAAAGAAGATATTAATCTTAAAGGACTATATCTATTATATACAGATGGTTCAAGAAAGAGTGCCTCAGATATTGGTTATATTTGGAAAGTGTTACCACTTGAAGGTGTGATAAAAGCTGGTTCTACATTCTTGATTAGAGGAAATCAGTGTAACACATTGAAGGCTAGTATGATAAAGGTAGATAGCTCTGATATGGAATGGAACATATCATTTAATCAAGGTAACTCCAGCTTCTACTTATGTGCTGGAACAGGATTCCAAGAGTTACTTAATAACAATACCTTAAGTAATCCTTGGGTTAAGAATCAAGTAAAAGCAGGTTACATTGACTCTTGTGGCTTTGGTGAAGGTTCTGTTGGTGAGGGTTCTAAGCAATTCCTTGTAGATAGTGACTGGAATAAGGTATTATTTGTAAGATGGTTTATGCTTGAACCTGCTAAACAAGGTAATAAAGCCTATGCAGCAAGACAGACTACAGCTCTATGGACATATATAGACTTGGAAAGACAGTCTACTAGAGAGGGTAATAGTGTTCAATACTACTATCCAGATTATATGAAAGAGAGATTTGCACCTATGGCTTCAACAAAAGGTAAGACCTTCTTCACTAATAAGACTACATTCAATCCAAGACGGGCTAATTATCTTAATACTACATTTGGTATTCAAGCTACAGATAATGGAAGTGGTGCTACTAGATGTTTTAACTGGGTGTCTGTTGGTTACTATGATGAATATGTTGAAATAAGAAAGAAAGGAACTTCTGATTGGACTAGACATTATTCTATAACAGAAAAGAATAGCAGTAATACTGCTACTATCAATAAGTTTATTGAGCATTATAAAAGATTAAGATGGATAGCATCTGATGGAACTATGGTCACCACTCATAAATGTATTGTAAATGGTCTTACAAAAGGAGATTATGAGTACAGAGTTGGTAGAGATAATGACCCATACTATGTAAGTGAACCATTGGAGTTTAAGGTCTTAGCTAATAATGATGTTACAAGTTTTACCTATGCTCAAGTAACAGACCAGCAAGGATTTAATTGGGCAGAATATCAAGCTTGGAAAAAGTCAGCTATGATGCTTTCAAGAGAGGAACCTGATATTCAGTTTACTGTTAATACAGGTGATATAACTCAAAGTGGTAATAGAGTAAGTGAGTGGTTAGATTATTATGATGGAAGACAATATCTAAATAATCTAGTTGAAATGTTCACCATTGGTAATAATGACCTGTGTGGTCACAATGCAACAGAACTTACTAATGGTGAGGATGCAACTTCTAAGTATAGTCATATTAATGTTCTTAGATACTTTACATTTGAACTAGACCCAGATAATACTTATGAAGTAGAGTGGAATGGAGTAAAATATCCTATATATTCCCTGTATTCATTTAATTACGGTGATTTTCATTTTGTATCTTTAAATTCTGAGATAGCAATAGCATCTAGTAAAATGTACAAAGACTGGAGTAGTGATACCTATGCAGGTGATAGAACATTTGCTGAGGCAGCCAATGCACAGATAGAGGCTTGGTTTATTAAAGACCTTCAAAAATGGTCAGGTAAAGATATTCCAACTAACTGTGCTAAGTGTATAGTTTATATGCACGAAATGCCTTTTACTATTGTTACTTATGACTTTATGAAAGGTTCTGGTTCAAGAGCTGGTTCTCACTTAAATACTCTGAACACTAATGGCAATTATAGATTTTCTAGACTATTCAAGAAGTTTGGAATAAGGCTTGTAATGGGTGGACATAAGCATACTTATAGTATATCTAAACCTATTTATGATGCTCCTTTAAATTACATTACAACATCTAATAAAGTCAATAGTACAATAGATATTATGAGTTCTATGAGTGATGATTTGTCTAGAAAGCCAGTTATCCAAGTATTAAATGCTAAGGATGTTCAGACCAATAATTATGCTAGATATGAAGTAGTAGATAAAATTACTGCTCCTACTTATGTAATGTCTCAAGCTACTGGTTATAAACTAGTATCAAATAAGGAGCAACCATCTGGAAATGCTTATACAATACCTTGGTTAATGTCATATTTTAAGGCAAGTACAAATGCAAGCAGTCCTACTGAGAATGTAGCTCAACATAAGCCTATGTATATAAGGTATGATGTAACTCCTACAGAAATAAAAGTAACTGCTACACAAGTAGAGAATGTATGGAATGTAAATACTGAGAAGAATACAAAGTCTCTTGATATGAACAAGCAGCTTAGTGATTTAAGTGTTACTAAGATGACTCTTAGTACAATCTCAAATGAAGACAAAGCTGCATACAATATAACTGATACAAAATCTTACACAATAACTTTGTGATATGGGTAATATAAAGAAACAAAATCCTAATGGTAATTGGGATGTCTTAGCTTCGGGGAAAGCCACAGGAATAGCTGTGACTAACCCCAAGCTACTTCAAGAAGGTGAAACCATTAACTCTGTAGATAGAGTTCTTGAAAAACACCAAGATGCCATTGATAAACTACAGCACAATGTCTCTTGGCTAGCTAAGCATGGAGGTGGAGGTTCAGGAGGCTCTGGTGGAGGGGGTGGTAGTATAACTGAAGCTACTTGTGATATTACAGTTAATGACCAACTAACTGGTAATAGTATTCTCATTGATGAGAGTGGATTAAAAATTAGTCTTACTAACATTAGTGCAAAGGTTACAAAACCTTGGAATGTAACAGTAAGAATTGGTGCTACACAAATAGCTTCTACAGTTCTATCTTTTACTGCAAATACATTCTATCTAAGCTTAAGTAAGATTTCTCCTTATCTTACTAATCATACTGGTAACCTTACTATTGGAGCATCTTATGAAGATGAGACTAATGGTGTATATGGTTCAGCTTCATGGTCAGGAACTGTTCTAGAGGCTGTAGTTAATGTTAAAACTAGTAATTATAGCTTTAACTTGGATAAACTTAATACTGCTCAATTAGTATATAACTACTCTGTTGGTATTATAGGAGCTTATACAATGACTATTGTAGTTGAAAAGAATGGAGTTGAGTTTACTAGAAAAGAGATTCCCATCACTATTAATAGTACCTCAGCTCAGGTTAAGACTGTTGATTTGAGTAATATTATTTCAACAGAAATAGGTTCTGCTCAAATAGTTGGTGTATATAACATAACTACCACATTGTCCTATGACTCTAATCCACTTGTTCAAGAAAGTACTAAGAGCACAATCACTATTGTAAGTGATGAAATTCTTATTGCTTCTACTGTGATGAGTGAATCTCAAGATAAACCTATTGAAGTAAGCCTTAGTGCATCTATAAATGTAGTGTTTACTGCATATCTGCAAGGTGCTACTACTTTTAAGTATAAGCTACAAATAGCTAATACTGTTGTTAAGCAGGATACCATAGGTTATTTTGGAACAGAGATTAATGAGTACCTTCCTGTTAATGGAGATTGGGCTGTAGAAGATGCAGTAGTCCCATTGATTCTAACAGTTTCATCAGGTGAAAAAGTAGTAGAGAAGACTTATTATATTAAATTTGTAAAAGCTACAGACACTTTCTTAAGTGTATCAGACACATCGAGAGTTCACCTAATAAGTGAGATGTTAGCTAGAAACTATAATACAGGTGAGTCTAAATTTGACCTTACAACAAGTGGCTATGAGCAGGGAGGTAATAGCTATGATTTAACATCTGTCTTACAGACCTTTAATGGAAATGATTTAAGTACTATAACTAAGCTTAGTAGTGGTCTTCCATACTTAAGATTAAGTAATGGTGCTTATGCTAGTCTAGGCTCTTTCAAGTATAATAATAAGACATATACATTACCTAGTCTTATAGTGACAGATGCCTTTACAATGTCTATATGCTTTAAGGCTGATTATCACCCAGATAATAACAGAACTATATTATTCTGTGGTAACACTGATGTTACAACAGGAACTCTTACAAGTGGTATTTCTATTGATGCTCATGACATTTATATCAATAATAGAAGTGTTACCAAATTAACTGATGAATCTATTAACTCTGTTGATATTACTTGTCAGAAAGTAACAACTAAGGATATAAATGATAAGGGTGAAGAAATTACTTATGATATATTTATAATTAAGGTATATGTTGATGGAGTATTAACAGCAGTTACTAAGGAAACATCTTTTCCATCTTTATCAGACAGAGTATATTTTGGTGGAAGAATAGCAGGAGATAAGTCTACATATCTATGTGATTGCAATATCTATAATTTTCAATTATACGATACTGCTCTTACTGACTTTGACATAATGATTAACTATATTAATAATAAGGTCAGTACATCTTATATTAATAATCAACCTAACTTCTCAATCATAACAGAAGAATTGAAAACTAATTTCTGTGAAAGAGCAAGTGATGGTTCAGTTACTTCATATATGTTTAAGAATGGTGAATATACTATTGATTTTCTACTTGATGGTAGTTCACACTTGGATATAACAAAGTTGAGTAACTATGCTAAGGTATTAGGTATTCCAATTATGTTGATAGATGTTAGTACTGATGCTAACTGGACATTTGATGCCTTTGTTACTCAGCAAACAGCTGGTAATGTATCTCTTCCAAAAACTTCTGGTAGAACTATTCAATACTGGGACCCTAATGGAGCTAATACATCTATTATTAATATTACTAATGCTTCAGTAGAACTTCAAGGCACTTCTACACTATCTGACTCTGTAAAGAACTTGAGTATAACAGTTCCTGAAGATACAGTATTTATTCCTAAGGATACTTGGTTTCCTGAACAAACCTATACTCTTAAAGCTGATGTTGTGGACAGTTCACACAGCAACAATGCAGCTATTGGAGGATTTATCAATGAGAAACTTGGTTATGATGAACAGACAGGTGCTTTCTTCCCATTTGATAAGAATGCAATAAATAATGTATATACTGCTGACTATAAAAAGAAGCAACAACCCACAGTAACATTAAAGCATACTGTAGAAGGTTTTCCAGTGTTCTTGATAATGAAGTTTAATACCAACACTTCAAGTACTATCTCAGTTACTCCACTTGGTATTTATTCATTTAATATTGGTAGAGATGCTTATAGAAACTTAGGTTTTAAGAAGGTCAATAGTATTAGTGATTCTGTTGGTGATGCTCCTGAGATAAAGACATTCCCTTATCTTCTTGAGAGAGCTAGAATTAATGAGACTGACTCTGATGCTAATTGGATTGAGATTAAAGATACTACATCTGTAAAGGATTTGATTGAAGTTACCAATGTACTTCCTGAAAACTTTGATTGCTCAAAAGGTGACTTTTGGCAGGATGACCCATCAATTCTTGATGCTAGATATGAGGTTAGATTTGGTAATAAGACTGTTCCTTCTCAATATGAGAACTTTAAGACCTTTGTTAAGAATATAATGTCTCTTCCTATTGAAGGATGTAGTACAACAGATGTTCTTGGCAATAGAGACCAAAGCCAAATAACGGGAAGTTATGATAAGTACCAAGTAGATAATAAGAGTAATTATACCAAGACAGGATTAAAGAATGAATTTGTTACAGATAGCAACTCATTACCTGCTGACTTAGGATTTAATGCTGATAGTTTCTACAAGTATTTTGTTATAGGTTTACTATTCGGACTTATTGATAACTTTGGTAAGAACAGTACTTATAGAAGTTGGTTAGGTGGACAATATTTTATAGACTTCTATGACCTTGACTGTGGTCTTAAGGGTGACAACCAAGGAGACTTATCTGTAACTCCTGACCTTTGGATTAAGTACTTATATAATAGTATTAAAGAAGGTAAGAATTATGGCTATATTTGTGAGTCATTTGACCTTGATAAGACTTATGTAGGTAGTGGTCCTAATAGAAGGCAAACAGGCTCTAAAACAGTAGTTTCTGCTAATCATAATAAACTATGGCTATCTCTTGATACTCCTTTCTTTAGAGGTTATAGTGGTGATACTAGTAACTCCGTTTATACTAAGTATTGGTATCAACTAAGAGAAAAGATGGATGAACTTGCAAGTGCAGCAGGTTATGATAACTTTGCTGATTACTTTATTGATGAGTTCTATATAAAGCAGACTAAGAGTTGTGGTCCACTTCTGTTTAACTATGACTATAAGTTAAAGTATCTACTTCAATTTAGAGGTAATGAGTATAATACTACAAAAGACCTATCTAAATTACATGGTAGAAAAATTGCTGTTGCTAGAGATTGGTTGAAGAAGCATATCTCTTTTATGGATAGTTTATTTTACTGGAGGGATAATGGACAGACTCTAAACTTCAAGAATGACTTGGATAGTAGAGGTTCTAATACTGTTCTTAATACTCCTGAGAGCTTACCAATGACATCAAATACTCCATTACTTGTATATAATAGTGTTGGTGATTCAGCTAAAACATTCTACTTCATGCAAACTAATATGAAGACTTATGTTAATACAGCTGGTAATAGCTCTAACTCTCCACTTACTTGGAACTTCTCTAACTCTCCTAATATCATTGAATTTGGTGATACAGAGACTCCACTTAGTTCTATGAATATTAAGATTCTATCTTCTACTCCTAATAATAGAAATTTGAATAGTATTGGTTATCCTTCTATAACTAGCCTTCTGTTAGGTAACAATAAAAGCTTTGCCTCTTCATTCAATTTGGAATCTTTCTCTAAAGCCAAGGTTTCAGAGTTGAGAACTATAGACTTAAGTAACACCTCTGGTGAATCATTTACTCTTAACCTTGTAAATACAGCAAGTGATGGCTCTACTTATACCAAGTTTAGTAAGCTTACTAGTATCAATATTGGTAATAGTTCTTGCATATCTAACATTACTATTCCAACTATTCCTCTTAATGAATTAGTATTAGTAAATTCATCAATTACTGATTTTAATCTTGCTAATCAGAAATATATTACAGGTGTTGATTTAACAGGATGCAGCAAGCTTAGAACTATAGAAATCAATAAATGTGATAGCTATAAGGAATTAAGAGTTTCTAATCTTGCTAATTTGGAAACTGTAAAGATAGTAAGTTGTGCTGGTATATCAAGTGTTATTATTATAAACTGTCCTCGACTCAGAACAGTTAATATTGAGTATTGTGATAAACTTATCACAATTCAGATTAATAACTGTAAATCACTTGTTGGTGGGACATCTGATAACTATATCAGAGTAGCAAACTGTAATAATATCAATTCTTTGGATTTAAGTAATAACTTGAATCTTAAGAAAGTCTCCATTGATGGCTGTGATAGAGTAAAGATTGAAACTCTTAAAATACATCAAACTAATATAACTGATGTATCTTCAAGTACCAACTTGAATGATAATATGAAGCTTGACTTAACTGAGTTCTCTCAACTTAAGACATTTACTTGCTACTACAATAAGAGTGTTAAGTATATTGCTTTTGCAAATAATCAAAATGCTCCTATTCCTATTACAAGTACATTCCAAGAATGTTCTAATCTTGAAAGAATCTATGGATGTGTTGAGCTAAGTAATGCTTCTTATAGTGGAAACTATGGTCTGTTTAAAGGTTGTAGTAAATTTAGTGTTCATGGAATTATCACTACAAGATGGAAAGGTAAGAGTGTTAAGAAGGGTGCTGTATGGTGTACTCCTTGGGAGTTACTTAGAACTAATCCAAGTGAATATAATACAGTAACTTGGGCTGAAACATTCACAACAGGCTCTACAGCTACTAATATAAGGTTTGCTGATAAGTCTGGTCAGTTGGAAAGTCTGTTTAGAGGTACAGCTTTGACACAGTTTGATGTCTATTATATCTTATGTGTTTTAGCTCTCTCTAATGTAACTACCAATCAACATGCTTATTATACCTTCAAAGATATAACTCCTCCTATGTTTGATTGGAGCACAGGTAATCAACCTAATAGATATATGTTCTATGGGTGTTCTATGATAACTAGATTTACATACACATTTAGTACAAAGGATTCAAAGGATTTAAAGGTTTCAGAGTATTCAACATTCCTATATTCTCCTACAGTAGAGAATGGGGTAGTTACTGCTGATGATGGCTTATTTAGTCCTCTTATTAAGTTATCTGGTATTAGCTACATGTTTGAGTTTATAGTTTGTAGTAAGTATTTATTCCATAGAAAGAATGGTACTTATCCTATTACAACATTATATGAACGTGTAGAAAGAATTTATGATTCAGATAAAGAAGGTGAAGTTTATTCTAACATGAGTGATACTTCATTCCTAATGAATAATTATTCTAAGATAGGTAACTATGATGGATTCTTTGACTACATGCCTAATCTAGAAAGTATAGTATCCTTTGGTTCAAGTGACTTTGTAAACTTTTCTAAGTTAGTTATACCTACAACAGTTACACAAGTTATTGGGGCATTTAATCCAAGTAGTGGTCAAGGTACAATGGACTTGAGAAAGATATTTACTGCTGGAAGTCAATGTACTAGTATAGTAAATAGCTTTAGTGTTTCATTAAACACAACAGTTGCTAATATACTTGGAAAGGTTAAATTTCCTATTGCCAATGACACTTTTATCAATCTTAAGAATCTCGTTTTAGTAGGTTATAATTCTGCTAAAAGTATTGGTGGCTCAGAGACTCGAACTTCATTTATGGGTAGTGGTCTTGATAAATATATTGAGGGCAATACATTCCCAATTAATATAGTTTCTTCATTACCTAATCTAGAGGTATTCTCAGGTTTCTTTAGAGAAGTAAGAGGTGATTTATCAAGTCCTCCTGCTATTCCTGGAAAGATGTTTGAGAAGAATACTAAGCTTAGAGATGTATCATCTTTGATGTACAATGCAAGTATACAATTTACTTTAAGTGGTGATGGTTTCAAGAATTGTCCTAACTTAACTAATGTTGCATATTTTTGTTATCATGATGTTACTTCTAAAACAAGTAATAGAAGTAAACTTACAGGAAGTATTCCTTACCATATGTTCTATCATGGAACTAGTGGTAATGAGAATAAGGTCTTTAAAGGTACTAATCAAGTAACTAAGCCAGATGAAACATTTGATATGCAGAATCTACTAAGTGAGACTTTGACTTTCCCAGTAATGAGGAGGAATATAACTAATATGACTAGATGTTTCTATGGCTGTATTGGTCTTGAATCTTATTCTATGAGTACTCAAGATGTTGAGTCTAATCCAGACTATTCTCCATTTAAGTGGATGTATAATGAGCAAAATGACTCCTGGTATGAAGGAACAGACAATAAAAAGGTAGATGCTTCTTGGAGCTATGATGGTGCTTCTACGCAGGTTTCTAGCTATAAGTATCTTGATACAGGTGCTATTAGAGTTACAACTAATGTTCTAGATAAAATAGAGACTTTACACTATATGTGTCCTCCTGACTTATTTAGATATTGTGCAAATCTTAATAGTACGAAGATACAAGGTGTCTTTGAGAATTGTGGTCTTAACTATTCAGTTAAGACTGATGGTTGGATAAATAATAATGAAGGATATTATTCAACAGGTATTACAGGTAGGATTCCTCCTTATCTATTAAGACCTTTGTCTAATATTACAGACATTAGTTATATGTTCAAAAACTGTAAGAGACTAAGTTCTTATATGAAGGATTCATTGGTATATCAAATTCCAAAAGACTTCTTTAGTTATGCTCCTAAAATTACAAGTCTAGTAGAGACATTCCAAGGATTAGCTTTTATTCCTAATACTAACTTAACTGTTTTTGGTGTATTAACAAAGGCTCTTGATATTAGATGTATAATGCAATCTTGTATTTGGGGTAAAAATGATGTTACTTGGAATATTTCAGGTATATTTGGAACCAACACTATTGCAAGAATATCAGGTGCTTTTTCTATGAAGGACTTAAAGATAGATAGTAACAAAATACTTGGTGTTTCTGTTTTAGAATATAGAAATATGAGTATCCCCAATTCTACTACAATGGGTAGTAACTTTGGAACTAATAGTACTAAGATTCCTTCTCCTATAGCTACAGGTTATGTATATTATCTATGGGAAGATAAGGCTAATGATACATTAATAGATAACTCTAATAATAACTATAGTGCGTAAGTAATAAGTAATAAAGGAATCCACTTATATTATTGTATAGGTGGTTCCTTTTTACTAACTTTGCAAACTGAAATGTACATAAATTATAATTTATAGTGTATGAAAAGAACAATTGAATCACTGACTCCTCCTGCGAATAAGCAGGTAATGTGGTTGGATATATCTCAAGAAGTTAAGCAACTTAAAGCTTACATTAATGGTGAGTGGGTAGTTGTTAATGGTGATACTAAAAACGACGAGGAGATAGTAAATAAGGTATTAGAGAAGATTGATAAGGACTTTGAGTCCTATATCAAGAAGGAGGATGCTGATAAAGCCTAAGCTCCTAAGTCTGACCTTGAGAAGAAAGTAGATAAAGTACAAGGAAAAGGTCTATCAACAGAAGACTTTACTAGTGCTGAAAAAGCGAAGCTAAAGGGGTTGCCTGATAATATTAATGTCTTAGACCTTATGTCTTATGGTATTTCTTGGAAACCAAATGTAGCTGACCCTATTGTTACTAGAGTAGGTAATATGTCTTATCATAAGACTCTTCCCATTCAAAATAACATGAGAGGTTGTATTGCTCAAATGAATGGTGGTGTTAAGATTAAGTATTTCTTAGACCCAACAGATTGGAGATGGAGAGAAGACCCTAGAGGTAGTGTACTCAAGGACCAAACCTTAATTATCCAGAGTGTCGAGGATGGTATATACAGAATAGAAAATGATGTATTCAGTACCCTCCAATATGAAAATCAATGGCTAAGGATTCAAGGTATTATTCCTTGTCAAGTGATTGACATTGATACAGGAGTGAATGAAGCTACTATCCGTATTCAGGAGGAATTTAATGACGGTGAGTTACCAAGTTCAGGTGATGTAGAGCTAGGTGCTGTACTTAATGGTTATGATGGTGAAGTAATGGTTCTTGTCCCTGAATTTTGGATTAAATCTTGGGATACAGATACTAGAAGAGAGGTAAGAATATCACCATCAAAGATTGATGATACTTGGGAGCACCAACCTAGAATATTAATTGGTGCTTATCATGATACAGTACTTAATACTGTTCCTGAAAATATGGGGTACTTGAGTACATTAGAAGTTAACTCAGCTTTATCTATAGCAAATACTCATGATTATTGTAGAGGTGGTAATAATAGTGCTGATTATGACGAATATATAACTACTGATAGATTTAGAAGTATGCTTGGTAAACCTAGGACAGGTCTTTCAAGAGCTACTATGAGAGCTAATTGTAGAAAGTCTGGTAAGGAAATTCTTAGCTATCTACAATATAAGAGAGTTTTATACTGGCTATACGTTATTGAGTATGCTAACTTTAACTGCCAAGATGACTTTATTCCTAGTGATGACAACCCTAAAAATGGAGGTCTTGGTGAGGGTGTATCAGTAGCAAATAAAGAATATTGGACCTTTTATAATGATAATAACCCACTGACTCCTAATGGCTATACAAATAGCTTTGGTAATGGAACTAACATTGAGGAAATGATAACGGTAATGCCTACTACTAGTGGTGGTGAATCAGATAATGAAGTAACTCTATATGTACCTAGATGGCATGGTATTGAGAATCCATTTGGTGACGTTATGAATAATGTTGATGGTGTCCTCATTAATCCTAGTGTAGAATTAGGTAGTGTTAAATATAATGAAGTTTATGCTACTGATGACCCGTCACTTTATAGTGATTCTGATTATAGTAAGATGAGATTAGTTGGTATGGCGATTTGTGGAAATGGCTATATAAGGGAATGGGAGTTAGGTAATACAGCAGAGATTATTCCTAGAATGCCTGGAGGTAATACAACACAATTTAAGTGTGACTTTTATGCCGTTACAGCTAATACAGGATTAAGGCAGCTCTTTCTTGGTGGCAATGCTTGTAGTGGCTACTATGATGGCTTGGGTGCCTTCTTATCTAAAGCAGAAGTGACTGCTACAGTTCTTGATGATACTGGATACCGTTCTTCATGTGTTGTGAATTAAAATAAAAAAAGTTCTTAAAATATTTGGTCAATTTAGAAACTTTTCATAACTTTGCATCTGTCACCATCTTCTTTGAAGATTGGTGTTAGGAAGAAAGATAAAATATGAAAAGTTATAGTAATACTTAAGATTAGAAAATATGTTAGAGCCAAGGAGAATTATTTCAAATATAGCACCTGCTATTACTGAAAATCTTGGTAATGGTAATTGGTACTATAACTATGACATTAAGTCTGAGAAAGTTGAGTTACCTATTCAAGAAGGTGAAACAGTACCTAAGGAGGAAATAAGATATAACTATATTCAGATTAAGTTGTGGGGGAAGCCTAAATATAAAGAGTGTGTAGAACTTCTTATTAGAAGGTTTATTACTCAAACCCAGGAATTTGACTTAATTAACTCTGCTAATAAGGCTATTCTATCAGGAGCTAAGTCAAGTGAGGACATAACTAAATATAGAGAATATCTTGATAAAGTGGAGGAGATTAAGAAACAAGTAGAAAAAGACTTAGGTAAGTAAAAAATAATCCACTTATACTATTGTGTAAGTGGATTTTTTATTGTATATTTGCAGCATGAGAAAGTTAGTATTTATAATGTTAGCAATATTAATGCTATCAGCTTGCAGGACTACTACAAAGCTTGTAGAAGTTCCAGTAGAAGTTCCAGTAGAAATTGTAAAGAAAGAGTATATACATGACACTAAAATAGACAGTGTATATATACATGACAGCATTGATAGATGGCAGAAAGGTGATACTCTATATATTACTAAATGGTATACACAGTATAAATATAAGATTAATACTGATACCATAATAAGGATTGATACTATTCCTAAAATAGTTGAAGTTCCCAAGATAGTAGAGGTAACTAAGGAGAAGAAAGTAGAAGTGAACCACATCTATTGGTATCAGAAGCTATTGATGTGGGTAGGTGGTATATCATTATTATTATGTGTAATGTATATAACCTATAAATTAAAAAGTAAATGATTGATGTTGATGTTTTAATCACAGGAGGAGTAGGTTTAATAACAAGTATAGTTTCTAGTTGGACTACTTGGTTCTTTGCAAGAAAGAAGTACAATTCTGAGGTAGACTTAAATCTAGTGGAGAAAATGGAGAAGTCCCTGGAGTTTTATAGAAGTCTGTCAGATGACAATAGAACTAGACTTGAAGAAATAACAGAAAGAAACAATGAGCTTGAGAAGGAAGTACAAGAGTTAAGAAAACAGGTTCTTAATTTAACCATGAATATATGTATGGACTTAACTTGTGCTCATAGAATTAGAGAAACAGTTAGAAAATATGGGAAAAGTAAGAGTAGGCTCGATGAAACAGTTAGCCCTAGTAGAGGGTGATGTTAATCTGCTGTCTAAGAATGAAATCTTAATTTCAGAAGAAGAGGGTTATACAATCTTAAGAAAGAGGTTGGACTCTGGAGATATTGAAACATTTGTAGTTGTACCACTCAAAGACTTTAGGAAAGATGGAGATACTAGTAGAGAGAAAGTGGAAGAAACCTAACTATACAATAGGTGTAATGTCCATAGATGGAAAGAGATTCTGTGAAACTCTCGAAGATACTGACAGAGGTTTGAAAAATTCTATGTCAATAGAACAAATTAAAAGCCTTAAGAAACCCCACATTACTGCTATTCCAACAGGTGTTTATGAAGTAAATCTAAATACTGTAAGTCCAAAGTTTGGTTCAAGAAGTTTCTACAAGGAAGTATGCAAAGGTAAAGTCCCTAGGTTACTTAATGTAAAGGGATTTGATGGTATACTAATTCATGCAGGGAATAAAGCAGAAGACACTGATGGCTGCATCCTTGTTGGTCAAAATAAAGTAGTAGGACAGGTTATTAATAGTCAAGCTACCTTTAGAGAACTATACAAAATACTATCAAATAGTAAGGATAAAATAACAATTAAAATCATTTAATTATGGCAAAGAGTTAATCAAAGAAGAGACCAAAACCAATGTCTCCTAAAGCAGGTGTAGGTAAAGGAACTAAATATGGTTGTGGTGGAAAAATTAAGAAGAAGTAATCTTCACAAGCTATTACTATTAGTATTGAAATACATACCAATGGTAATAGCTTTATGCTATATGCTTAATACAATGTTCTATATAGAACCATTAAGTAATATAGCAGGAGTGTCTCTATTAACATGGATATTCTTATATCTAGCTTCTGTTGTGTTTGAGTTTTGCTCTTATCATAGAATGTTCCTTTGGTATATCCTAATAGATGACATATTAAATATAGTTGACTATTATTGGAATATACCAATTAGTACTGATAATTTAATCAGAATACATAATATATTAGCAGGAATAACATTATTTATAGTATTGATTCTTTATGTTAAAAGTAATAAAGTCATTATTAGAAAAAATAATAAATGATATAGATTGTGGTAATAGAAGTACAATTGGAGCATAATCATTTATTACACAGTAAGTGATGAAGAAAAGAAAGAAATCATAGATATGCTTGAAGGAGTAGGTTGTGATTCTAGAACTCTAGAATCTATTAAAAGCAACCTTAATAAGGCAGAATTAGACACTGGCTTTGCATACTCTAGCTATGATAAGCAATTCTCCATTGTTGTTATCCACAAAGCATCAAGTATAGGTGAGTTCATCAATACATTTGAGCATGAAAAGAACCACTTGGAGATGCACATCTGTGAGGCATTAGATATTAATCCTTACTCAGAGGAAGCTGCACACATGAGTGGTGACTTAGCTCAATTAATTCTTGAAGAAGCCTTATATTCTATTGTAGAACTTTAATAAAAAGGAGTACTAACAAGTACTCCTTTTGTTGTATTATAAGTAACTTTATTAGCTACTTGTTCAGTCTATTTATTCTTATTATCTTTGCACAGAAGTTTAATAAAGAAGTAAAACATGGAAGGTTTATCACTAGATAATGTTATGTCTGAGGAGGAGGTTGTAAGCCTCTTTGACCCAGAAGCTAATCAGGAGAAAAATGAAACAAAAGATACAGAAACTCCTGATGGAAAACAAGAAGAAAAGAAAGAAACTACTGAGGTTGTTGATGTAGATAGTTTATTTACAGATAAGCCAGAGAGCGTAGGTAGTGAAGAAGATAATAAGGAAAAGGAAGGCACCTCTTCTAAAGAGGAAACTTCTCCCAACTTCTACTCTTCCATTGCCAAAACCTTTGCAGAAGATGGTGTCTTCCAAGACCTTAATGATGAAGTTCTTTCTAAGGTTAATGATGCAGAATCCTTTATGGATTTAATGGAGAAACAGATTCAATCTAAGCTTGATGAAAAGCAAAGAAGAATTGATGAAGCTCTTAATGCAGGAATAGAACCTACTCAAGTTCAGAGATTTGAGAACAATATGAAGATACTTAATGGTATCACAGATGAAGCTATCTCTGAGGAAGGAGAGAAGGGAGAAAACCTTAGAAAGAATATCATATATGAGGACTATATTCAGAGAGGTTTCTCTAAGGAGAGAGCTATAAAGGCTATTGAAAGGTCTATAGCTGCTGGAACTGATATAGAAGATGCTAAAGAAGCTTTACAAAGTTGTAAAGACCAAGTTAGTAAAGCTTACAATAATGCAGTCAAGGAAGCAGAGGCAGAAAAAGCAAATGAAGAGAAAGAGTTGAAAGAGCAAGCAGAAGCTCTTAAAAAATCAATCCTTTCTGACAAGAAACCCTTTGGAGATTTAGAACTAGATAAGAATACTAGGCAAAGAGTATTTGATGCTATTTCTAAGCCAGTATTTACTGACCCAAATACAGGTGAAAGACTTACTGCAATTCAAAAGTTTGAAGCAGACAATCACAATGACTTTATGAAATATGTAGGTCTTACTTATGTATTGACTAATGGGTTTAAGTCACTTGATGGTCTTGTTAAAGGTAAAGTTAAGAAAGAGATTGGTAAAGGTTTGAAGGAGCTGGAGCATACTTTGAATAACACTGCTAGAAACTCTGATGGTACATTGAAGTTTACAAGTGGAGTAGGCTCAGACCCAGAATCTGTATTTAGTAGATATACACTTGATATTTAATATTTAATAAACTATTTATGGCTGGACAATTAGGTAAGTTTCAGATGGTTGGATTTGATGGTTGGAAGGGCTTAACAAAGCTTAACCACCTATCAGCTATCTTTCAGATGGCTCCCCAAAAGGCATCCAACTTAATGGTACAATTACTAGCAGCAAAGAGAGGTAAGACACTTGATACATTCCTAAGTCAATTCCCTGTGAAGGAGTTTGAAGATGAGAGTGAATATTACTGGGATGTAATAGGTTCAAGCAAGAAGAATATTCCTCTTGTTGAGGCTAGAGATGAAGATGGTAAGAAAGTTGAGAATGGTGATGCTCCTGTAGGTGCTGGCACATCTCCTTTCTATCTAGTTTTTGCAGAGGATTACTTTGCAGATGGTGAAGTTATTTTTGGTAACTTGAATCAAGTCTATCCTTTTAGAATCCTTGGTGATGCTAGAATGGAAGGTACAAACGCTGTATATAAGGTAGAACTTATGGGTGGTAACACTACAGGCTGTCCTTCTGATAGACTACAAGCTGGTGAAAGATTCTCTGTAGGTTTTGCTCCTGTTGAAAGAGAGCTTTCTAGAAAAGTTGGTGACATTAGATTTAGTACACCTGTTTCTATGAGAAATGAGTGGACTACAATCAGAATCCAACATAAGGTTACAGGCTCAATGCTTGGTAGAAAGCTTGCAGTGGGTATTCCTATGGTAGAGGAAACTGCTAATGGAGGTAAGGTGAGAAAGATTGCCAATATGTGGATGCACCATGTAGATTGGACACTTGAGCAGCAATGGGGTGACTATAAGAACATTGCAATGGCTTGGGGTACATCAAATAGAAATGCTAATGGTGAATACCTTAACTTTGGTAAGTCTGGTGAAGTTATCAGAATGGGTGATGGTTTGTTTGCTCAGATGGAGGTAGCTAACACTATGTATTATAACAACTTCTCACTTAAGCTTCTTGAAGATGCTCTATATGAGCTATCAGCAGCTAAACTTGGTATGGATGAAAGAATCTTTGTTATCAAGACTGGTGAGAGAGGTGCTATTCAGTTCCATAAGGCTATCCTTAACACGGTTAGTGGTTGGACACAATTTGTACTTAATGGTGATGCACTTAAGGTAGTAGAGAAGACACAAAGTAACCTTCATGTTAATTCTCTTGCTGCTGGCTTCCAATTTGTAGAGTACAGAGCACCTAATGGTGTTAGAGTTAAGGTTGAAGTAGACCCGTTCTATGATGACCCAGTACAGAATAAGATTATGCACCCTAATGGTGGTGTTGCAATGTCTTATAGATATGACATTATGGATATTGGTTCTATGGACCAGCCTAATATCTTTAAGTGTCAGATAAAGGGTCAGCCAGAAATCAGAGGTTATGAAAGTGGCTTAGCTGCCTAAGGTCACTATAAACAAGGTTAATTGCTGGAAACTCTAAAACTTAACGCTTCAAACATTTTAATATGGAAGAACAATGGAAGAAAATCCCTTATACTAAAGGATATTACATATCAAACTTTGGTAGGGTAAAGATTGAGAAATGTAGTAGATACCCTAATGGAATTATTAAAGACAATAATGGGTTTTACGCAGATAAGGATGGTTACTATAAATTAACTTATAGGATGCTAAATGGAAAGAGCACAGCATCTTTTATACATAGATTAGTTGCACAAGCTTTTATTAGCAATCCCAATAATAAGAAAGTAGTTAATCATATAGATAGTAATAGAAAAAATAACAAAGTTACAAACCTAGAGTGGGTAACTGCAAAGGAAAATGTACACCATGCTTTTCAATATGGAAATAGAAAAAAGTGTATTGATGTTCCTAAAATTTCTAAATTAACTCCTTATCAAGTATCTCAAATTAATAATCTAAGAAACTATTATTCTTTAAGAAAGATAGCAGATTTATATAATATAAGTTATACATCAATAAAGAATATAGTAATTAGACTAAAGAAGTTAAGTCAAGACAATCAGCAGCCAAGCATTTATGATAATGATTATCATAATGAAGGTTCAACGACTATCCCTCATGGGAGTACACTACAAGCTAATGGTAGTGGAAATGCCTTGCCCACTAAAAGTGGTGAAGATATAGTCTAAACTCTAGAGGAAACCTAGAGGAGCATAAAGCTCAATATAGAAGTTGCGTTCTATAAAAAATGTAATGTTAGAAATCCATTCACAGGTGAAGTAAACATTCAGTATATGTCACATGATGAGGATAGTGCAACTATTCATAAGATGGCAACATTTGGTGTTTGTGTACTTGACCCAACAAGAACAATGTCACTAATCCCTGCTATTCTACAGGGCTAAAATAATAAGGGAGGGGATTAACTCCTCTCCCTATTTTTAATTAAATGGAGAAGTAAAATGGCAAAAGAAACTAAAGTTACAGTAGATGATACTGTGGAAGAGAAGATGATTGAGCAACCAATTGTAAAAACAGAGAGGAAGACTGCAAGAGCTGCAGCTAAGAAAGAAGAAACAGGTCTTATAAATTGTCTTAGGAACGAGAGAGTTATTGTAAGGCACATTCCAAAGCAGAGTAGAATGGTGAGCAATCCTAAGCATATATTATATGGTGGTATGGCAGAAAGTGCCAAGAGAACTTTTGTAGTTCCAAGGTTATCATCAGGTAGATATGTTAATGTCCTTACAGATGATGAAAAAGATTTCCTTGAGGATATTATGGGTCTAGAAGTAAATGCTATGAGCATTTATAATAAGGTAAACAACTTTTGGGATGATAGTAATGATGCTGGTATCTCTAAGGTTACTCTTCTAAAGCAAGATAATTACCTTGACCTAAGTGACCCAGAGGATTACATCAGATATAAGATTCTCCTTGCTAATAAAGACTTAATTGCTCCTAATATGAAGACCCTTGAAGATTTCCCTAAGGCTACATATCAGTTTGTTATTATATCTGAGGGTGATGAAACCAAGGCTGCTAAGAAGGGTATGACTATTATTATGCAGTGCTATACTTTGTATGGTAAACTTGAAGATGATACTGATGCACTTAGGGTTATTGTTGAGACTCTTACAGGCGTTACAATTCATCCTAATACTAAGAAAGAGTTCTTGCAGACTAAGGTTAATGAACTTATACAGGGTAATAGTAAGATGTTCTTAAAAGTAGCATCAGACCCACTATTGCAGACAAAAGTTCTTATCAAGAAGTCAATAGAAGCTGGTTTAATTGCTCATAGAGGCAATCAGTATTACATTAAGAGTGGTAACATTCCAATGTGTGAAAGTGGTGAGCCTACATTGAACGTAGCAGCTCAGTGGCTCAATCTACCAAAGAATCAAGAAATTAAGTTTAGTCTTGAAGCTAAACTAAAATAAATATAATTGAAGCCCATGACCATTGTAGAATTTAGTAATGAATTTGATGTTCTTTACAATAATATAACTAGTAATCAGGCTCCTGGGCTTGATGAATATGAAAAAAGTGTTTTCTTAACACAAGCACAAGAAGACATTGTAAGGTGTTATTTTGACCCTAAAAGTAATAAAGTACAAGAGGGTTTTGATGGTAGTCAAAAGAGACAGTATGATTTTAGTTCTTTAATTAAAACTACTGAATTAAAAAGTATGGAAGAAATTATGAGTATTGAAGAAAATAATCCTAACTTTAATTTTCCTCAACTTTTTGATAATAAAAGCATACCTTTTTTATCTCCTAACAATCTATTCTTAACTATTAATGAGTCTATAATAGATACTAAAAATAATGAAAGATTTTTAGTAGTTCCTATTACCTATGATGAATATTTTAGACTAAAGGCTAAACCTTATGGAATGCCTCTAAAAAGACAAGCATGGAGATTAATTACTAATGAGGCTAATAAACTTGCTAGAACAGGTTATTATGTTGACCATAATAATACATCACCAAGCATTAAAGTGTGGTTTACTAGCATTAGTTCTAAGCCTGTAACTATGGTAATTAATTATTCTGCTACATCTCAAGCTCCTACAATTACAGAAGAAGAGGATAAAATAGTTATTACTCTTAAACCTAAGAAAGGAGAAATGGTTTTATATTGGGGTAAATATTTAAACACTCCTAACTCAGCTAATACAGAGTTATTGAAATATATAATGCCATTAGATGGTACAAAGTTTGGTTCATGGCCTAGTGTTGATTTATCTAGTAATGTAACTATTTCAACTGTTGGAAGTATTAATTCTAGTAATCAAATATTTGAAGTAATAGGTAAATTTAAGAATGTAGCTAATTTAAATTATAAAATTAGATATATTGAAGAACTTAAACCTATTATTCTTACTGATTTAACTGATGAAGACTTATCTATTAAAGGTTATAAGGAAGCAATGACTTCTGCATTACCAAGTAGTTGTCATGATGAAATACTTAAAAGAGCAGTAGAATTAGCCAAAGTTGCTTATACAGGAGGAATACAAGAAGCTTTAATAGTAGGAAATCAAAGTAGTACTGATATTGGTCATGTTTCTAATCAAAAGAATTAATTATGACTATAGAAGAATTTAGTAATGAATTTGATGTTCTATTTAATAGCTATGCTATCAATAATCCTTATGGTATAGGTCAGAATATAACACAGCTTGATGAATATGAAAAGTCTGTTCTTCTTACTAAAGCTCAAGAAGATATTGTAAGAGACCTTTATAATGGTAAGCTCACAGGTGATGGTTTTGAATCTACTGAGGAACAGAGGAGAAACCTTGACTATCTAGTTAAGACTCTAGAACTAAACCCTATTGACACTGATAAACCTAAGATGTCAGAGAACTCTAAGTTCTTTCAATTAGTTTCAGATGTATGGTTTATAACTTATGAATCTGCCATATTGTCAGATGATAATCTGAAATGCAAGAATAATACTAGAGTTGATGTTGTTCCTATTAGACAAGATGAGTATAACCTTGTTAAAGACAATCCCTTTAGAGGAGCTTCAAAAAATAGAGTTCTTAGAATTGATACAGGCTCTTCAATAGTAGAACTTATATCTAAGTATAATATACAGAGTTACTTTATAAAGTATCTCAGTAAGCCTAAACCTATTATACTAGAGGACATCACAGATGACAATTTGTCAATAGATAATGAGAAAGAAAAGATGGATTGTGAATTAAATACAGCACTTCACAGAACCATCCTTGAGAGGGCTGTAGCTTTAGCCATTAAAAGACTCCCCTCTAAGTAATGTATAACTTAAAATATTAGAAAGATGGCAACTTTTTCTGTTAATCAGAACAGGCAACTTTATGTTGCAAAGGCAGTAGTAACTACTACACCAGCTAATGTTGGTGACTTAAAGCTTGATGGTGACAAGGCAAGTACTTATATGTACTTCCAACACATGGGCTATGGTGGTTTAACAAGGTCAGATAAGATTGACCTAAGTAATGTAATGTATGCTAAGATTACTAAGGCAGCAGCACTCTCAAGAAAGCTAAAGCAGGCTACTGTAACTCTTGATGCGGAGGTTAATGGTGGTGAGCCAATCTCTGGTCAAGATTATATACTAAGAGTATTCTTTAGACAGTACATTGGTAATTCTGACATCTATCAGGAAGTTAAGTATGGTGCAGTTCATGCCTATAAGAACATGAGTGCTTCAGACTTCTACAAGGTACTTGCACTTTCACTTGCAGCTAACTTTAGTAAGGAGGCAATTCCCTTGCTTAAGTTCTACCTAAAGACTGCAAGTGGTAATACAGAAGTAACTGCAACAACTGCAAAGAAGGACCTTAGTGATACTTACACAGGAGTAATCCTTGAAGAGGCAGAGCAACCTTGGGTACTTGGCATTAGAAAGCAAGAGGAAGTGTTCTTTGATGTTATTCCTACAACTGTACTTTACAACAGTGAAGAGGTAACTTGGGGTACAGTAGCAACTAGTGAATCTACTACTACTATCAAGAATGGTAAGAAGATGGCTGACCTTGAGTACTTCTGTATGGGTGAAAGAGGAGACCAGTATAGAAAGATGGGTTGGCCTTATAACCTTGAGACTAAGTATCTTGTAGACCCAGACAAGGAATACAATGTTCTTGATATTCACTATTACTTCAGTGATAGTGGTGTTAATGTTCAGAAGTCTGAGAAGGATATTACCATCCTTGCTGATACTTCTGTATCTCTTACAACACTTGTTGCTGCATTAAAGAAGTTGGGTATCACAGTTGAAGACCCTAGTGCTAAGGCAACTCAGAAAGAAGAATCAGGAGGAACCCTGGGGGATTAAGCATACAGCTTTGTAAGTCTGAAAAGAACGGCAAAATCAACTGTAGATGCCAATAGTCCTCGATTTATTGGGTGAATCAACCCTAGTTCTTAATATAAGGGAGGGTAAAACCTCCCTTTAATTTTATGCCTATGATACAGTTTAATACACTAAAAATAACTCAAGATGGTAAGAGTCTTATAATCAATGCTTCGGTTAAAGACTTAGATTACTATAAGGATGTTCTCATAGGTTCTATCATTATAGATAATCAAGATACCTACTCTGCTAATGGTCCCAGCAGTAATCCTATCTATAAACGTTCATTTTCTAATATAGATTTGGTTACAGGTAAAGAAATTGGTGGCTTCAAGAAGATTAATCTTACAATATCAGCAAAGAAATTACAAGATAATAATGGTGATTTAAATGATGATATTCTATATATTTATCTTGTAGCAGTAGGAACACCATCAACAGACACTCCCTGTGGTATGGACAATATAAACACTTTGGGTGTAGCATTAAACTTAAGACCTATATATAACTCTGGTATGAGTTATATTAAACAAGTGGAGAAATCATGTGAGATACCTAAAGAGTTTATAAATTTCATACTTGAGTATAAGGCACTTGACCTTGCATTAAAGACAGAGAACTATCTTCAAGCTAATAAGTATTGGAATAAATTCTTCAAGAATAATAAAGTTGTACCTCTAAACACTACTAGCTGTGGCTGCACTTGATTATTTAACTAAAGAGGTAGCAGGAGCTATAGATAGATATATGGCTGTACTTAGTCATATAGGATATAAGTCTTACTGTGCTGTTGATAAGCTTCTTGTATACTCCTTCATTGAAGAGATACTATCTAGGTTTAGCTTTATAGTAACAGAGAGTGACTATGATTCAATAGCTAAGGTGATTAATTGCTTCTATGGTTCTTGTATGATACCATTTCCCTACTATGTGGAAAATACAATTGAATCTAAGGAAACGCCTCCATTCTATTATGACTACTTTAGAATAACAGAGGATAATAAACTTAGGTCTACAGAGAATAATAAATTAAGATTGAAATTATAAAAAACTCACTTAAACTGTTGTAGATATGGCAAAAATTTGTTATATTTGCAGCAGTTTTTTATTTATATAAAGATGAGTACATTCAGAGAAATTGTTTATATGTGTTCAGACCAATTAAAGTTATCATCTGATGATACTTTCTTTACTAATGACCACATATTGTATTTACTTAAAAGATACAGAGGGCTTTACTTATCACAGAAATATAAAGATGTAAGGAAGGAAATCCCAGAGTCAAACTATCAAACTATTTGTCTTGACTTAATTCAAGTTCCTGCTATAAGTGGTGAGCCTTGTGAGGGAGGAATACTCCTTAGAACTAAAAATAAGATACCTTCTTTATTAACTATAGGTGATGCTAAAGTATATCCTATAGATTATTACATTGGAGATATTACTATGGTATCAAGAGAAAGAATGAAGTATGTAGGACATAATAGATGGTTACAGAATATAATCTATTGCTCTATAGCTCCTGATGGTTATATGTATTTCAAGTCTTCAAACCCTCAATATTTGCATCTAGAAAATGTAAAAATGACAGGAATATTTGAAGATATAGATAAAGTTGAAGAACTATCTTGTGATAAAGAATCTAGTTGTGATATTCTTGATAGAAAATTTCCTATAGAGGAAGCATTAATACCACAGTTAATAGACACTGTAGTTAAGTTTATGACAAGTGGTTTATATAAACCAGAGGATGATGACAATAATGCTAAGGATGATTTAGCAACCTTGATGCAGTTCCTTAGAAATAATATGAAGTCAAATCTTCAGAAGCAGATAGAAGGATAATGGATAGTTTTAGAAAAGAGATACTTAAAGTTGATAAACCAAGGATTCATAAAGTAAGTAACTCATTAGGTGTTTATGATGCTTACAAGTGGCTAAGAAAGAATAAATGGTTAGATGTAGGACCTATATCAGAGCATGACTTCTATGCAATTATAAGAACTATGAATAAAGCTCTTGCAGATAACTTTCTACATACAGGTTCTATTAAGCTCCCAGAAAGAATGGGAGAAATATCATTAAGGAAATATCCAGTTAAAATAATATTAAAGAATGGTAAGATACAAACTAATCTCCCTATTAATTGGGATGCTACTCTTAGTCTTTGGTCTGAGGATAAAGATTCTTACAATAACAAAGTTCTAATAAGAGCAGAAGAAAGAGAATTGTTTAAGGTGCTTTATGATAAGAGTAAAGCTATATACAATAATAAATTATTCTATAAGTTTGAACTCAATAGAGATATAAAGGTAGCTCTTAAGAGAAACCTTAAGGATAGATTACTAGATGCTTTTATGTTATGTGGAAAGACTTAAATATGAAAGAAAGAGCTGCTTTTATTAAAGTAGCAGTAGATAATGGAATACTAGATATTAATGATATAATAGGACATTATAATAAATTTACAGAAGGAGGAACATTAGGTGAACCTATTAAAAGTTATGCAGACTTTGCTAAAAAGTTATCTAAAGCTTGGGGAGGACAAGATATTACTAAAGATGGTTATGATTATGAAAAGTACTATAATGATAATCCCGAGGAAGCTTATGAACAACTTAGATTAATACAAATGGGTATAGCTCCTCATTTTCCTGATGATGGTAAGAGTGGTATATATAAAAAGCCATCTCATCCTACATATCCAGATTTAGGAGATAAATCATGGAGTGAAAATGATACAGTATTTAATATATCTGATAGACAAGTAGAAGGTGATACTGATAGAATACTTAATTATTTAGGTAGTGATTTGAAATATAATAATGGTTCTACTAAAGTTAAGTATAATGAAGGAATAGTATTACCTACATTAACTGTAACTCCTAATGCAAGATGGACAGAGTTAGTGCCTAATAAATATCATACAGGATGGGTGTATCCTGATAGTAAAGCAGCAGACCCTAATATTAAACCTTTTGAATACATAGTACCTAATACTTATGCTAAAGGAGGTAAAATAGATAAAGTAAATCCTAATGCAGTGAGAGCATTAAATTACTTTATGAATAAGGGTTTAACAAGAGAACAATCTGCTGGTATTGTAGGTAACTTGATGGTAGAATCTAGTATGAATACTAAAGCATTAAATCCTTATAGTGGTGCTTATGGTATTGCACAATGGTTAGGTTCTAGAAAGACTGCATTATTTAATAAATATGGTAATAATCCTACATTAGACCAACAATTAGATTTTATATGGCATGAACTTAATTCTTCTCATTCAAGAGGATTAAGAATGCTTAGACAAAGTAATAATCCAAGTGATGCAGCAGCTAATGCTTTTGGTTATTATGAATTTAGTGCAGGACCTCTGCAAGCAGTAAGAGCTATGAATGCAGCAGGAAAGAATACTAAATGGAAGAATCCTGATGGTACAATAAGACTTAATGAAGGTATAAAGAATGCTAATATATTATTAGGAATGAATCCTAACTATAATCCAGCATTTGATAGACCTCCTATTAGTAGTACTATTAATTTAAGTATTCCTGATAGACCTATTGAAATACCTCAATATAAAGTTAATCTAGCATTATTGGAAACTCCTAGACAAGATAATCAATTAGGTTTATTTAATACAGAGCCTATACAAGAACAACAAGAAGAACCAAGACAAAATACTCAAATAGCTACATTGATGAATATATTAGATAGTATAGGTAAACCATCAGAGAGAAGAAGAGAAAGTAATATTAACAATTATACAATACATATATAATGAATGGTTTTATATCAATTAAAGAGATACTAGATAATCTACTAGATAATCCATTACTTCAAGACTTAACACTTGAAAGAGTAGTCAATTATGCTGTAGATTTTATTAGAAAAGTAGGAATGCCTAAAGCATACTTAGATAAAACTGTAGAGCTTAAAGTAGAAGAATTTAGAGCTTTATTACCATGTGATTTAGTAAGTATAACACAAGTTAAAGATAAAAAGCATGATGTAGCATTAAGAGCTAATACTGATAATTTCTATCTGTCTAATAAAGACTCTATGAATTTTACTTATAAAGTGCAAGGTAGAGTAATATATACTGCTATGAAGAATGCTACAATAGAAGTAGCTTATAAAGCTATTCCTGTAGATTGTGATGGCTATCCTATGATAGTAGATAATAGTTCTTTTAAAGAAGCACTAGAACTATACATTACTAAGAAGAGATATAAAGTATTATTTGATACTGGTAAGCTAAGAGGTGATGTATATAATACTACTTGTCAAGATTATTCATTTGCAGTAGGACAAGCTCAGACTAGTTTAATTATGCCTAGTATTGATGAAATGCAAAGTATCAGTAATATGTGGTGTTCTATATTAGATAGAAACAGTGAGCATATTAATGGGTTTAGTAATAATAGTTCTAAAACAGTATTAAATATACAATGATAAAACAAGATAATCATGCTTTTCAAGGAATGAAAAAAGATAGTCATCCTATTAGACAGGATGGTAAGTTTCTTTGGGAAGCACATAATATAAGATTTACAGCTCTTGAAGATAATACTTTATTATCTATGACTAATGAGAGAGGTAATAAAAAGATAAATACAATAGCAGGTCATTATGTTGGACATTGTGTTGTAGGTAATTATCTTGTTGTCTTTACTTATGTAAGAGCTGGTTTGAACTATATATATAGAATAGAGAAGAGAGGAAATAACTATAATGTAGTTAAACTATATGAGGGAGACCTTAATATAGTAACTGAAAATCCTGCTCAAACAATAGGTGTCTATGAGAATGATTTAGTTCAAAAAGTATATTGGGTAGATGGTAGAAATCAACCTAGAGTTATTAATATTGTAGCTGACAAGTTATTAGGTCTAACTCTTAGTAGTAGTAATATTATTAAAATATATCCTAAAGGATGTTTTGATTTTATAAGAGAATTAAATCTTGCAGAAACTGTAGATGTAGAGAGAATTGAAGGTATAGGACAATTTCCTACTGGCACTATTCAATATGCTTTCTCTTACTATAATAAGTATGGTCAAGAGAGTAATATATTCTATATTACTGGAATTTATAATACTTCTCCTATTGATAGAGGCGGTAGTCCTGAGGAAGTACAGAAGAACTCTTTTAATATTACTATAAAGAATGTAGAGACTAAGTTTCAATACATAAGAGTTTATTCTATTCAAAGAACTACATTAAACACTACTCCTATAGTTAAAGTTGTTACTGATTTAACTATTGATAGTAATGCAGTATCTTTTACTGATGATGGAATGATAGGTTATAATATAGACCCTACTAGGCTATTATATATAGGAGGAGAATCTATTATAGCTAATACTATTACATCAAAAAATAATACTTTGTTCTTAGGTAATATTAAATTAAATAGATTAAGTATTCCTTCTGGTTTAAAGAGTTCTTTAAAAGAAGCTTATAAGAATAGAGTAAATATTACCACTAGAGAAATCACTATTAATTATTCTGATGAGTTAAATTATCATTATGATAATCAATTAAAGTTAGAAGACTTTGCATCATTTAAGGGAGGTGAAACTTATAGACTTGGAGTACAATTTCAACATAATACAGGTAAATGGTCAGAGCCTGTATGGTTAGGAGATTATGCTATAAGTAATAATTATAAACCTGTAATAGACACTAATTCACTAGTAGTAAATAAATTATTGTTTAATCTAACTCCTACAGAAATAAGTACTTTAGGTAAGTTAGGCTATAAGAAAGCTAGGGCAATGGTAGTATTACCTACTATTAATGATAGAGATATATTAGCACAAGGTGTTGTATGCCCTACTGTATTCTCTATTAAAGATAGGTTGAATAATACACCATTTGCACAATCTTCATGGTTCTTTAGACCTATGTCTGAATCATGGAAGAATGATATATTTATTGATAAAGGAGCCATTGTAGAGTTTACACATTTAAGACCTTTAATAGGTTATAATAATAGAGGTGCAGAGATTCAAAGTATGGTATATAAGAAGTTTAATGAGGCTAATACAGAAGCTAAAAGTAATCCTGCAACAGACCTTAATACTTTCTTTGTTGACCAATCAATAGTAACATTTCATTCTCCTGATATAGAATTTGATGAATCCACTAAGATTGAATTAAATAATACAGAATGTTTATTTAATATAGTAGGTTTAGTACCTATAGCATCAAATGCAGGTGATATTAATATTCAGACTTCTTCTCCTGCTCCAGGTATTAATGATGTAGGTTTCTATCACAAACAATTAATATCTAGTGAATATTCTAATAGAATATTAGCATCTGGATTGTTTTATAGAAGTCATTATATTGGTAATAAATATACTGTTACTGATGGTGATAATGCTGATAAAGAATTATCATGGATGGTATATCCTTGGCATAGAACAGGTTCTCTTAATAATGATGCTACTAGACCTGCTGATAAAGGAGCTAGAACAGCAGTATTAAAGAGAAAAGTAATATCTAACTTAAGATTTTCTTATGATACTAAATGGCTTCAAGATAATAGTTGGCATTCCTTTGATACTACTGGTAATAAGAATGGTATTACTAAAGTTAATGTATTTGATAGTAATGAAGTATCATTGATTAAAATAGATAATTATGATAGTAATAAAACAGAGAAGCTTAATTATTATGGTAATGTAGATTCTCTAATTACTACTAGAACTAAATATCCTTTCTTAGCAGTATTAAATACTAGAGAGCCAACAACTGGTGGTAAAGATTATGACCCATTTGTAGAACCTAAATTACATCAATTAGATGTAGATAGTTCAGGTACTTTAGATACTAATTTAGCCTTTTCTAAAGACCCTGTAAGAATGAAGTATAAATCTTCACCTCATGCAGTATTTGCTTTTAAGAAATGCGAAGATGGTAGTCAGTTAGTATTACCTAAGTTAGTAAAAAACATTAATCAAGGAGCATCACTTACCTCTGCACCATTTTGGGAAGATAATACAGACTTATCAAACTATACAGAACTTAGAGCATTATTGTTGAATGTACCAGCAGGTAGTACAGAAGCTAAAACAGAAGCTAATGTAATAACAATACTTAACCTTGGTTATAGTGATGATAAAGTAGGTACTGTAGCAGCATCTATATGCTCTATGTATCCTACAAATACTGAATATGCTGATTTGTATATTAAAACCGCTGAAGGCAGTGCTTGGCAGAAATATAACTTTAGAGATTATGATTTAGGTAATATCTATAAATTCCAAGATACTTATTATAAAACAATTTATGTTAATCAAAAAGTAGGGTATGTACTTAAAAAGATATTAGCTCAAGCTACAAAAGATTATCTACAAGAGACTATTAATACTACAATACCTTATACACTTGATTCTTTCTTATACATAGGAGAGTTAGTAAGGGCAACTCCTAATCCTAATAAGTTTGGTGGAACTACTGATGAAGCATTGAGAAGTAATCAATGGATTCCAGCAGGTAAAGCAGTACCATTAGGTGTAATTATAGAGTTTACTAGAGGTGATACTTATTATCAAAGGTATGATTGCTTAAAGACTTATTCTTTTACTAATGAAGATGAGAATAGTATTATAGATATAGCATCTTTTATGTGTGAAACTAGAGTTAATATAGATGGTAGATATGATAAGAATAGAGGATTATATAGTAATTTGAATGTATCTCCTAGTAACTTCAATCTACTTAATAATGTTTACTCACAGAAAGATAATTTCTTTAATTATAGAATAATGGATGATTTGTTTTATAAAGAAATAAATTATCCTACACAAGTCTTATGGTCATTAGAGAAGAAGAGCTTAGAGAGTATTGATACTTGGACTAATGTTACATTAGCTAATTCTTTAGAGTTAGATGGTAATAATGGTAAACTCACATCATTAAATACTTTCAATGAAAATCTTGTAGCATTTCAAGATAAAGCTATTAATTATATACTATTTAATAGTAGAGTACAAATAAATGCTTCTGATGGTATTCCTATTGAAGTTGCTAATAGTGGTAAAGTTGATGGTAGTAGAGTTATAAGTAATACTATAGGATGTCAAGATAAGAATGCTATTACTAAATCTCCATTAGGTCTATACTTTATTGATAGTACTACAGATTCATTTTATTTATTCAATGGAGAATTAAAGGATATTGGTACTACATTAGGTAATAATTGGTGGTTAAAGAAATTTCATTCTAATTTTCCTTGGTATATTATGAACCATGAAGGTATTAGATTGAGCTATGACCCTGTTAAGAAAGATGTGTATCTAACTCCTGCAAATGACCCTGATGGAGAAGTATTATGTTATTCTGAACAATTAGGATGTTTTACTTCATTATTAAGTTATAATAGTGCAGTACTATTATCTTTTAATGGTTCTTTCTTATCATTATTAGATAACATTAATACTACTGAGTTATGGGAAAACTTTAAAGGAGATTATAATAGTTTCTATGGTAATATTAAATTACCTAGCTTTACTTATATATCAAATGAAGATGCTTATTACACTAAGATATTTGATACTATAGAATATAAAGCTGATGTGTATATCAATAATACTTTAAATAATACTAAAACTTTTGATTGGATAAAAGCTTATAATGAATATCAAGATTCAGGTATTAAGCATTTAAATCAATCTAGAAGAGTACTTAAAGATAATTCATTGAGAAAGAAGTTTAGAGTATGGAGAGGTCAGATTCCTAGGCAGGGAAGAGAAAGAATGAGGAATCCTTGGACTGCTATTACTTTAGGATTTAATGAAGATAAAACAACTCCTAGTAATAATAACTTTAAGATGGTTCTTCATGATATTTCAACTAAGTATACTATATAATTTAATAGGGGTATAGGAGAAATCTTATATCCCTATTATTTTTATTATTAGTTATTTGTATATTTCATTTCTTTTATATAACTTTGCAAAATAAAATAGTAAGATATGAGTATTAAATTTAATAACAAAAGATATAATAAGTTATTAAGTTATAGGAATAATTACTTTGCATTAGGTGGTAATCCTTATAACTTTAATAATATGCAGAATCCTTTACAGGGATGGGTAGATTCTTATAGTGGAGGTTATCCTGTAGATAATGGTGATACTGATGATGCAATTAGTGCTTTAGCATCATCACTATATTCTCCTAAATTAAATTTTACTACACAAAAACAAGCTTATCATAACCCTACATTCTTTGATAAAGTGGGAACTTCTTTTAATGAAGGTAAACTAAATCCTCTTATTAATGCTGTTGGAAGTGCATCAAGTGGTCTAATTAGTGGAGGTTTATCAAGTGGTGTAGGTAGTGCTTTTAGTAGTTTAGGTAATATTGCTGCTGCTATTCCTGGTCCTTGGGGAGCAGTTGCTAGTGCTGGATTAAATGTAGTAGGAGGATTAACTAATCAATTATTTGGTTCTAAGATAAATGACGCCAATGTAAGAAAAGTAGAGAGTGATATTAGTAGATTAAATAGTTTTCAATCTGATGCTAGTAGTTTTGATACCTTAGCTAATACTTGGGGTAATACTAATTTAGGTTATAGCTTTGGTAATTCTTATATAGGTAGAGATGGTTTGTTTAGTTCCAAAGCTAAAAGAAAAGCTAATAGTCTTAGAAATCAATTACAGGCTGCTGCTAATTATGCAGAGAATGCTATGATAAATAATGCTGATAATATAACACAAAATACTTTTAATAATCTAAATGCTAACTATGCTGCATTAGGAGGTTATTTAAATTACTTTGGTAATGGTGGTAGTATACATATTAATCCTGCTAATAGAGGTAAGTTTAATGCTACTAAGAAAAGAACTGGTAAGACTACAGAGGAATTAACACATAGTAAGAATCCTTTAACTAGAAAAAGAGCTATCTTTGCTCAAAATGCTTCACATTGGAAACATGGTTTAGGTGGTATTTTAAATAGTGAGTATCCTACAGGTCTTACATTTATTAATGAAGGAGGTTCACATGAGAGTAATCCTAATGAAGGTATTCAAATGGGTACTGCTCCTGATGGTAAGCCTAATTTAGTTGAAGAAGGAGAGTCTATTTATAATGATTATGTGTATAGTAATAGACTTAAAGTGCCTAATGATTTTAAAGAAAAATATAAGCTAAGAGGTAAAGATTTGACATTCTCTGATGCAGTAAAACAATTATCAAAGAGTACTTTAGAAAGACCTAATGATAGTATAAGTAAGAATACTTTAAATGATATTTTAAGTGAATTAGCAATGGTTCAAGAAAATATAAGAGAAACTCAAACTGGAAGACAGTATTCTTATGGTGGTGTGTTGGGACATCATTATAGTGGAGAAGGCTTAGGTAATCAAATATTAAGCATGAATAATAAAACTCCTAATATTACATTTGGTGTTGAAGGATTTAATCCTTATGATAGTGAAGGTAATATTGATTGGAATATAATGTATGGTAAAGATAGTCCATACATGAAGAGAAGACAATATGTTCTAGATAATTGGGATAGTTCTAAAGTTCAGCAATGGTTAAATAAATATGTTGCTGGTATTAATGAGTATAATAAGAATAGAGAAGGTTATACTCCAATGAGTACTAGTGATATTACTAGAGATATATTTGAAAAGAGAACCTTTGATAAATCATGGGGAGGAATGCACGCTGGTATTGATTATGCTGGAGACCCTAATATACAAGAGAAGACTAGATATTTCCTTAGGAGTAAAGATAAAGATGGTAATATAGTAGTTAATCCTTGGGATGTAACTCCTTGGGAAGGATTTAATACAGAAGGTAAACAATTCTCTGATTTATATCCTGGATATACTCTTGCAGGCAAACAAAAGAGAGAACAAGAAGGAGATACTGTATATACTGATATTTATTATAATGCTCCTGGAGAACAAAAAGATAAAGTTAATCCTCAAGATATAGAGTTATCTGATGAAAGTCTTAGATTTGTTCCAGCTTATGGATTAGGACTTACTGCATTAACTGATGCTCTAGGATTAACTAATAAGCCAGATTATTCAGATGCTAATGCTATAGAAGCAGTATCAAGGAGTGGTAACTATAAGCCTGTAGCATATAGTCCTGTAGGCAATAGATTAACTTATAATCCTTATGATATTAATTTCTATACTAATAAACTTAATGCTCAATCTGCTGCTACAAGAAGAGCTATTGAAGAGCAAGGAGCTGGTAGTGGTAGAACTATAGCAGGTATATTAGCTGCTGATTATGCTGCACAAGATAAATTAGGTGAAGCTTATAGAAATGCACTGTTATATAATAATGAAGAAAGACAGAAAGTAGAAGATTTTAATAGTAGAATTAATGCTCAAAATGCACAAGGAATGCTACAAGCTGATACTACTAATGCTCAATCTGCTGCTATATTAAGAGAAGCTGCATTAAAAGGTATATTAAGTGGTGCTGAGATGAGACAGAGAGCTAAATTAACTGCTGACCAAGCAAAGTCTGCTAATCTTTCTGGATTACTTAATACTCTAGGAGATATTGGTTATGAAAATAAATCAATGAACATGATAAGAGGTTTATATGCTTCGGGAGCTTTAGGTCCTATGACAGATAAAGTTGCTGAAATGTTTGATATAATTAAACCCAATGTGAAGAAAAAGAAATCAATTTTAGGTCTTTTTAATATATAAGATATGCCATTAGTAATAGATAGTAAATTTAGACCATTTTCTTTTGAAGAGCTTATTAGACCACTACAAATGTATAAAGAATCTTATGATAAAGTAGAGGCTGATTATTCTAATTTAGCTGCTCAAACAGAACAATGGAAAGATATAGCAAATCAAATACAAAGTCCTGAGGCTTATGCTATGTATAGTAAATATGCCAATGACTTAAATAATATAGTAGAAGATTTTAGTAGAGGAATGACCATGCAAAATAGAGGTCAACTTGGTGTTATTAGAAGAAGATATGCAAGTGAAATTATACCTATTGCTAAAGCTGCTACAAGAAAGAGAGAATTAGAGGATGAGCAAAGAAAATTAATGCTTCAAGACCCTACTAGAATATGGCAAAGGAATGCTAGTGAAATGAGTATAGATGAACTACTTAAAAATCCTAGTGCTACTTATGGTCAGAGTTATAGTGGTCAAGCTTTAATGGCTCAGTCATCTACTATTGCACAAAACTTAGCTAGAGGAATGCTAGATTATGGTTTAGGTAAACCTATAGATGAATATACTAATACTTTTATTCAAAGATATGGTCTTAAACCCTCAGATATTCAAGATTACTTAGCAGGTAAACCTACTGCTACTAGTGCTATGTTACAAAGAATACATGACCAAGTACTTCACTCTAGTGGTATTAATACTTGGAATAATAAAGAAGCTACTGCAAAAGCTACAGAGTTTATTAATCAAGGTATATGGTCTGCAATAGGCCAAGCTAGTGTACAAGCTATGGAGAATTATGGTACTAGAAAAGCTTTAGATTTTAAAATGCAAAAAGATTTAATGGATTATCAGAAATCATTAGAAACTCCTACTGACCCTCCTACTGATGATTCATCAATATCTCCTGACCCTAGAGATTTGTTTACTCCTGCTGAACAATCTGAGGTTGATACAAATCTTAAGCAATATAGTAAATATTTTTATACTAAGAATGGTAAAACCTATTTAAATAATGCAGGTTTACGGGAGTATAATTCTATGCTTCCTGGTCATGCAAGAAGTATAGATGGCACGTTATATCCAATTACTAGTAAAACAGAACATACAGGTTTTTATAAATTCTTAAATAGTATAGGTGCTGGTAAATATATTAGAGGTGGAAAGCAAGTAGGTCCTGGTAGAATTGGTAATCTGTGGAATCAATATATAAAGAGAGGTAATAAAGCAGGTGATGCTGTAAGGTATCAAGAATATAATTATAAAATAGCACCAAAAGACCAAGAGAACTTCTGGCAAAGTTTAACGTCTGATAATAAAGGAGATAGTTTTGATGTAGTAGAGTTTGGTACTGAAAAAGGCAAACCTTTGTTTAAGAGTGCTGGTACTGTAAGTAAAGAAACTCTAATGGATGAAAAATTTGTACCTACTGCTATTAGAGGTAGTGCTTATGGTATGTCAGTAATAATGAGTAATGGTAAGCGAAACATTAGAATTAGAATGCCTAAAGCTTTACAACAAAAGAAGCAAGAAGATGCGTTGAGTGCTTATCAAAGTGCTGCACAATTTACAACAATAGCACAAAGAGCTAAGAAAGCTCTTAATGTTAAAGATATTAGTATAGCATTAGAAGCTTATAGAAGCGGTATGCTTTATGGTAAGAGACTGACAGAACAACAGAAAGAACTTATTAGACAATGGGCAGATGCAGAACAACAATATAAAGACCATATTCAAAACGGACAGTTCTTACTATCTCAACTTAATGCGTCTAACTCAACAAATACAACAGAATTTAATGTTATAGGATATTAATATGACAAAACAAAAAGAACAAAAGCCTTTGGATATTACAAAGTCAGGGCCTAAATCATATAGAGATTTACAAAAGCAAAATGCAGCAATGTATGAAGGTATAGATGCTCCTACAGATAAAGAGTATCTATATAAAAGAAATCTTGCTAATGCTTATAAATCTAAATCATTATATAATGCAGCGGAGGCAGCACCTACAAGGGTGCAGTCTCCCTCGTATGATACTCATACTCCATTAGGACAAAGTGCTTATGACCAAAGTGAGTATAGTATAGATGAATTTAATGATGCAGGTTATATAAGAGGTGAGCACCAGTCTTGGATAATGCAGGCTATTAATGGTACTACTAAAGCTGCTGTACTTGCTGGTACTACTGCTTTGAACGGTGTTTTGGGAAGTATTTATGGTACTGCAACTGCTGTATATCATAAAGACTTTGATAGATTTTGGGATAATGATTTCTCTAATACTATGAAGTTTATCAATGATGCCTCAGAAGAGTGGCTGCCTAATTATTATACTAAAGAAGAACAAGAGAATCCTTGGTACACTAATATATTTACTCCTAACTTTATATTTGATAAAGTAGTAAAGAATATAGGTTTTACTGTAGGTGCAGCTTATGCAGGAGGTATTTATGCCAAAGCTCTTGGAGGTATTTTTAAAGGTATAGGTGCTATGAGAGCTTTACTTGGTACAGGTAGGTCACTTAAACAAGCATTAGAAATTGGTGGAAGAGCAATGGAAATGAGTTCAGCAGCTAGACATACTAAATCAATAATAGGTTCTGTAATGAATGCTATTGGTGAAGGTACTATAGAAGCAATAAATAACTCTGATGATTATGCAAGTGCAGAGAAGCAGAAATATGATGCTTTATCTGCAGAAGATATAGGTAAAGCTTATGATAGATTTGCAATGGAAGGAGGTGAATTTGATGCTAATGGTAATCCAGTATTAGATAATACTCCTAAATCTATTAAATTACAAGCAGACCTTAAAAAGATAGCAGAAGCTAAACAAGCTGCTTATGAAGGTATTGAAGAGTCTAGAAAAAGAGTAGGCACTTGGGATTTAGCTGCTAACTTGCCCATACTAACTCTTGGTGATTGGTACACTTTTGGTAAAATGTATGCTGGTGGGTGGAAGGGTGCTAAGAGTGTAAATGGTATAAGGACCAGAGCTACAAAAGAAGCAATGGATGCTGCTAAAAAAGAAGGTAAAGATGCAGTAAAAAGATTGCATGATGTAGTAAAGAAAGCTAAAAAAACAGGTTATCAAGGATTAACTACTGAGGAAAAAGCTTTAGTAGAAGAGAGTAAATCTTATTTATTAGGAGACAAATCTTATGCTACTTTAAAAGCTTTAGGTGAACCTTTGAAAGAAGGTCTTGAAGAGATGAATCAATCATTAGCTGCTAAGATACCATCTAATTATTATGGTTCTAGAATAGATGCTATATATGATGCTAAGATGGATAGAGAATCTACAGAACAAGTAGTAGATTGGTGGAAAGCAACAGTACAGGGCTTTAAAGATATTTATGGTAATATTGATAACTATGAAGAAGGCTTTATAGGTGCTTTAACTGGAATGATGGGTTCTCCTACATTTGGTAAAAAAAATAATAGTACCAGTGAAACTTATATAGGTAGAAGTAAATGGATTGGTATGTCAGGAGGTGTGGTACCTCAATGGAGAAATGCTGTTAAGGATAGAGAACATGAAGCAGAAATAATAAGTCACGTTAATAATATTCTTAAAAATGGTAACTTAGAAAGAGGAGTAAAACATTTAATAGCACAAACTTTCTTTGATAATAAGCAAAGAGTAGCAGTTATTAAAGATGATAAAAAAGATTATAAAGATTCTGAATTAGCTTCAATGTTTGAGAATATTATGTATCTTAGAGAAGCAGGTAAGTTAGACTTACTTAAAAGAGCTATTACTAATATGGATGGCTATACTGAGGATGATGCTAAAAAGATACTAGAAACAACTAAAAAAGAAATAAGTATTGATGGTAAAAACATTGAAACACTAATTAAAAGAAGAGATGATTTAACTGCTAAATATGAAGAAGAATTAGAAGCTTTTAATAAAGAAAAAGAAGGTACAAGGCAATTTGAACAATCTATGGACGCTAGTAATCCTGACCAAGTTGCCAAATTACAAGAAGCTAAAAATAATCAAGCAAAAAAAGAAGAACAATTAAATTCTATGCTTGATGATATAGAGAAAATATCTAAAGAAATTAAGGATGCTAACTCTCATACAGAATCTGGTTATCTTAAAGAAGATGGAGAATTAATGTCTCCTAAAGAAGTACTTGAAGATTTAAATAAAAGAAAAGAGAAGTATAATGAAATAATAGATTATGTAAAAAATACTATTAAAGATATTGATAATGCTACAGGAGAAACTTTATCTAATGAACAATTAAGTACACTAGTTTGGTATAAAACTATGATGAAGGATTGGCAAGATAGAGCTAATAGTATGGGTATTTCATTAGATAGATTAATAGGTAGTATTGTTAACAATCCTGAATTACAAGCATCTTTACAAGCACTTGATGATAGGCTTGAAGGTATTGATGAATCTAAACTAACTAGTCTAGAGCAAGTAGTGTTTGGTGGTCAATTAAGAGATAGAAAACTATTAAAAAACTATTTAGCTAGTGCTAAAAGTATAATGGATTTATTCCAAAAAATTAATGAACATTCAGAAAATGCTGGATTAGCTTTAGCAAGAGCTTTAAATGATGATACAGAAATTACAATAGGTGAAGGTAAGAATGCTAAGAAAGTAAAGAATGGAGACTATATATTTGATGCTCTCATTTCTATTATAGGAGCTAATAAAACATTTACTGAGGATGAAAAAATGGCTTTTAATAAGAATCTTACTGATTTAAAGAGAATAGGTAATGATTATAATACTTATATGAAGCTATTAACTGAATACACTAAAAATCCTGGTAATATAGATAAAGCACATGAAGCTTCTACTAATAGAGCAACAAGAGAAGCTAATCAAAACAAAAGAAAAAAGACTACTAATAGTGTTAGATTTGATGGTAAGACAGGAGAATTAGCTGTTGATTTAAAAAATCAAAAAGACTCTTTAGAAGAAATAGGTTATGATGAATGGAAAAAATCTTTATCAGACGAAGAAAGAGCTAAAGTAGATAAAGCTGAGAAGCTTATAGATGCTGTAGATAGTTTAAATGAAATGGTTGATGGACAAATAGATGATAAAACATTAAATGAAATAGCACATGCTATGATTAATGATAGTATAGAACTTTCTGATGACATTAACGAACTATTGAGGCATGTTGAAGCTAAAGAGGATGCTGAAACTCTTAGAAAAGTTATAGAAGCATCTTTATCAGACCCTGAAAATGATTTTGGAAATGTAGAAGAAGTTGAAAGGTTAGAAGCACAATATAGAGAGTTTTGGGATGACCATATAGATGAAGCTTTAAGATATTTAGATGCTAAAGAAAAAGCTAGTGAAGGAGACCAATCAAAAGAAGTTGAAGAAATGGAAGCTTCTAGAGCTAAAGAAGATGATTTAAGTGAAGGCCCTAATGATGAAAATGAGGGAGTAGATAATGGAATAGATAAATCTAAATCTAAGTCTAAGTCTAAGTCTAAGTCTAAGTCTAAAAAAAGAGGTCAAACTTTAGCAGATAGAAGAAAAGCACACAAAAGAAATAGTAAGAAAAGTTCTGATACTACAGTTGATAAAACTCCTAATACTGTAGAACAAGACCAAACAGAAGTAAAGAAACAAGCTGAAAGTAGAACTATTAATGAAAAAAGAAGCAGAAGACTAGAAGAAAGAAAGAAGAGAAACTATACTACTGCATATAGTAATAGACCTCAGATTAGTGAGTATTTTATGTTTGGTAATGACCTACAAACTTACTTACAATATATAACAGACCATCCTGATAAAATACCAAAAGCTCCTAAAGGTACTAGTCAAGAAGAGTTTAATAAAGCTTATATTCAATATATAAAAGCAGTGCATCAATATCTTAAAGATAATGGTGCTTTTGATTATGTTAAAAGTAAATTAAAGGCTGGACAAGAGCTTATATTTACTGTAGATGATGAACTTAGTGAGAATGCTGGAGTACCTATAGTAGTAATTAAAGCTAAGACTGAGAATGGTGACTATGCTGTAGTAGGAACTATGAAAAGTGAATTAGACTTTAATTCTATTAACTCTAGAACTAAGAAGTCTTATGGTGAAACAGATGTAGAACAAAAGAAATTATATGAAGAAGTACTAGAAAAATATAAAGAATATAAGGAAAATAAAGAAGAAGGAGAGTTTATAGGTGCTACTACTACAGTAGATAAACTTATGGGAGGTGATATAGCTTTTTCTACTGTTAATGAACATTCAGTAAGTGATATATTTGAAAATACTGGTTCTCCTATAATATTCGGTGTAGTTGATTCTAGTGGTAATATTGATACAGGTAATACAGAATATAATAATAGAATACTTCAAGTAGATATTAGTAATGCTAAACCTGGTCAAGTATATCTATTGATACCTTCAAATAATGGTAGTTTAGTTCCTGCATTATGTTATGGTACTAATCTTGAAGATTTGATGAATAATGATAATGATTGGTATGTCAATGACCTCATAAGAATTATACAATCTTTAACTCAGCCTACTAAGCTTGGGTCTTTAAAGAATGAATTAGCTAAAGCTTTAGGATATAGTACTCAAACTATTCATATTAATTATGGGTATAATGATGGGGGTAATTTTAAATCAACTAATGATTTAAATGAAGCTGATAGAATACGTGTTTCTGTAGTGAATAGAGCTGGAAAAACAGTAATAAGAATTATAACTTTAAATGAAAATAAAGAAATAACAAGAGAAAAAGCTAAAACATTTATTAATTCTTTAATAGAAGATAGTAGTACAGAAGGCCATACTTTAACAGTGAACTTAGATACTACTAAAAGAAATAATAAAGAATATTTAAATAATATAGCTCAATACTACTATACTAATGTAGTAAAAGGTGAAACACATACTATCAATGATTGGTTTACATATAATAGTATTAATAAAACAAATAAAGTCGAAAAACCTGTTACTCCTTCACCTAAAGAAACAACACCTACTGGAGCACCCAAATCAACTGTTACTAAAGTTATAAATGGTGTTACTTATACTATTAGAGATGGTGATGTTTATGATGAGAATGATAATAGATTAAGTAAAGAAGAAGCTGATAAAGTCCTAGGTAAGACTGAGGAAAGAAAACCTAAAGAAGAAAAGCCTCAAGAAGAATCTAAAGAAGAAAAGAAACCTAGAAGTAGAAGAAAGAGAAAAGGTAGAGAAAGTGTTAGTCTTTTAAATATACCTAAAGAAGAAGAGGATAAAGGAGAATCTAAAGAAAATGCACAAGAAGAAACGCCTAAAGAAGATACTACACAGGAAGAACCTAAAGAAGAACCTAAAGAGAAAGAAGAAGAAAAGAAAGAAGATGATAAGAATGATGATGGAGGAACTCCTACAAATACTTCTGAACTAGGTGAAGACAGAGCTAAAACTACTAGAGCTAAGCAAAGAAATAATAGAAGAAGAAGACCTAGAGCATCTAGTGAAGAATCTACAGAAACTAAATCAGAATCTAAAGAAACTACTAAAAAAACTTTAAGAGAAAAGACTGTAGATAAAGCTGTACAAATATTCCCTGATGCTGATAAAGGTAGATTAGAGAATATTGTAAATAAGATATTTGATTCTGTTGAAAATAACAAAGGAGCTATGGGACTTATTAAAGGCATTAGTAATGTTGTTAAATTCTTAAAGAAGTTATATGACCCTGTGGCAGGATTTACTGTAAGGCATTATAATAACTTTTTAGAATCTATATTTACTCCTTCTGAGATAGAAGAAATAGATGCAGCTGCTAAAGATGAGTATGGCCTAAGTGAAGATTATTCATTAAGAACTGTTCAAAAAGTAGAAGCTATAATGACCTCTTTAAAAGAATATATGGATGGTTATAATAGGGTTAAATCTAAATGTCTATTAAACGCTTTTAAAGTAATAAAGAATATAGTAGATACTGTAGGAAAGAATATAATTCTAATGAATAATTTCCTTAATAGAACTATGATTAACGCAGGATTTATAATGGATAATAGAAGTCCACAAGATAGAGCTATTAAAAATTCTCTAAGGATTAAATATGCTTTTAAGAATCTTAGTAAAGAACTTAAAGATGTACTATCTGCAAGAGGCATTTCAGAGCAAGTTTATTCAGCTTTAAGTCCATATCAACAAATGGCATATTTAAGATGCTAAGTGTGATAAAAAAGGCAAGAGGATTAATTTCCCCTTGCCTTTTTTATTGTTAATTATAGAATTGTTGTGCCTTTTCAGGATTCATAGTTCTCTTAATATTTCTGTACCATAATGTTAAAGGACTTCTCATGAATGCTCTATATCCACTAGAATGTCCCTTATATTCTCCATTCTCTATTTCATCATACCAATTAGGTACCCATAAACAGGTTTGTAAATTAGCAATATCTGACCAAATAGAGGTATTAGCTACAGGTGCTTTAACTAACTTAATACCTTCTGTAAGCATGAATGGTGAGGGAACTAAAGCAGCTAATTCTGTCTTCTCTCTAGCTGCCCAATAGTTAAGTATTTTCATTGCCCAGTTTCTATCTTTATCTTTAGATTTACCAAGCAATGTAGCAATAGCAGCTATTATCACAAACTGAGATACCTCAGTTATAGCTCTTCTACAGTTTCTTTGTTGCCAATCATCTAATTCATCCCATATTTGTTTAAGTCGTTTATCACCAGTAAGCACTTCATTATATAGTTGTTTACCAAATCCCCAAGCAGTTCTATAATATCCTTCAACTGTTCCTCCTTTCTTTAGATTAGTGGTTTTAGTACCAAATCTATACCTAAATTGAGAAGGAATCCAATCTCTGTACTGCATTAAGAATCTACCCCATATAACTTGTCTTGCTGCAATAGCACTTTCAGGATCATAAACACCAAATAAATGATGATTTACATACTTCATTAAGTTTGTTATTCTACTAACATCATTTCTAGTGAAAGCACTTCCATCAAGATTAGTTACACCTTCTTTAATCACTAGTTTATATCCTAGTTCAGGTCTTCCTTCAATTACAGGAACTCTAACTAAAGCATCTTTTAAACTTATTTCTTTACCATCTCTATCTAGTAATTTGGTTCTAATTGCAATACCTAAAGCTACTCTATTATATAGCCAATGGTCTCCCATAGTTTGACATATAAATTGCATTCCAGGGCCAAATACTCTAGTTAGCACAGTCTTATTTAACCAGTCTTTATTTTTAATTTTAGCCCTATAATCTTGCTTCACATCAAACATATCATCAAATAAAGACAACCAACTATCTTGTACTCTTTGACCTATATCTCCTACATAATCCTTCAATAAACCAACATAAGTGGCATCAGCTTTAGCTAATTCACTAGCATTAAAAAATTCTCCTGCTGCTGCTTCAACATTCATCATTGCAACACCAGTACTAACATTAGCTAGACCAGCTAAAACATTAACACCTAATTGTACAGCAGAACCTAATCTAAGCAAAAAACTCATGCCTTTATTAACATCAACACCTCCTATTTCACCACTATCTTTTAAGTATCTTTGATATATTTTAGATTCAAAGAATTGGTCTAAAGTCTTTTTAAAGTTAGACTGATTAACATCTATTGTAAGAGGAGATTCAGTAGTTCTACCTCCAGCGTGCCATCTTTCCATTAATTGTCTACCACCTTTAGTAGCTTGAATAATTCTGCCTTTACCATTTACATTATAAGCTAACCATCTACCTATCTCTAAAGGACTTAATACTTCTGACATAGCTTTATAGTTATAGCTCATTTCAGCATAAGCACATAATGTACTTATAACATCAGTAGATAAATCAGAGCAATCCATATTAGGATTTTCATTTATATAATATGTAGGTAGTTTTAATATTTCTTCTCCATTAAAACCTTTAATACCTTTAGTATATACTATATCATCATCATAGCTTCTTACAAATTGAGATTTAAGTTCTTTACCAAAAGTTTTAAAATCTCCTTTTAATAAGGCATCTTTAGTTCTTTCTATCATTCCCTTTCTAATTTTTATAGTAGAGAATAATGTAGTAGCTTTAGGTCCTAAATTAGCATCTAATTCATCCTTTAGTTCCATCCATCTATCATAAAATTCTTTCTGAGCATCACTAAATGAATTATATTTAGAAGGATATTTCTCATAGCTAGGAATATAATGTTTAAAGCCATTCTCTTCAACTACAAGCCTACTATTATCTTTAATCCATTGTTTAATAGCAGCATTTTTTTCTTTATATTCTTTACTATTAAATGCAGGATATTTACCATACTTAGCATCTAAAGTTTTAGCAAATGCTTTTTTTGCAGATTCATAGGCTGACTTATCATAAGCTACATTAACATTACCTTGCATTTCAACTCCTACATAATGCTTCTTATCATCTTCAAACATAAAGTCGTAATTAGTAATACCTTTAGCTTCAAATTCTTTAGCTAAGGCCATAATTCTTTGACTCATATCAATAGTATTTTGATTCTTCTCAACTATCTGTCTACTATATACTTTATCAAATATTTGAAGTAAAGCATCAGGATTATCTGCCATAGTACTAAACCATTGCTGCATTAAACTAACATCTCTATTAGAGTGCTTAAGAATAGTTTCTAGAGTAGTTTTAACCATCTCACCATTCTTATTTTTAACTTCAATGGTTTCTCCTACAAAAGGTTTTAAAAATTCTACAAAGCTACTTAAAGCTTCACTAGAGAATCTACTCATAAAAGCAGAATATAAATCATCTACAGTATGTAGAGTATCTAATGTATGTTTAATAGCATCTCCTAAACCATTAGTATTATCACCACTTAATCCAGCATATTCTACATCTACACTAGTTTCTTCAATAGGTAGTAGTTCATCTAATTTAGGACTAGCATCTCTAAATTCTTCATCATCTAGATATAATTGATTGTTCTCACCTTCTGTATATTTAGCAGTACCTTTGTCTTTAGCAGTAGTAGCTCCTGCTGGAGTAGGATAGCTTACTTTAATAGGTATTACATTAAGTTCTTTAACATTTATACCATATTTATCTTCGAGTAATTGTTTATATAAAGATAATTGTTTAGCATACTTCTTTTTAGTAGCTTGTTTGATTTTAGAGCGATGGGTCTTTATATCATAAATATACCAATTACCATCTTTATCATAACCTACTAAATCTAAAGTACCTACAACATTTACTTTATGTATCTTACCTTTACCATCTACTATTTCTATATGACCATCTACAGTTACATCTCTAGGTATAATGGTAATACCTTTAGCATCAAACTTTTCTTTAAGTTCTTTTAATTGCTCTCTAAACTTAATTAAATCTTTACCATTAGCATTAGGATATAACTTCTCTAATTCCTTATCAGTTTTATCGTCTATTTTACCTGCAAAGAAGTCTCTAACAAAATTATCTACACCAGTTCCTATATTAGTAGAAGGCATCACCCAAGGACTATTTTCATCAAAGATTGCACCATCTTCTGTATATTGAATAATATCAGTTACTCTCTTCGCTTTAGCTCCTGTTTCAGTATTTATATAGTATTTATTATCTTTTGATAATTGCCATTTAGAACTATTAGCAGTGATTACTTGTGCTATTTCATCAACACTTAAATTAGATGTATTAATAGATTCACTAACTTCATTCTCAAACTCTTGTAAAGTATTTTCCAAATCTCCTATTACAAACCTTTGATTAGCTATCTGTTCATCATTTAGATATTCAGAAGTCATTAATTCTTTAAGTTTAGATATAGTAGAAGCAAATGCCATAGCAGTATATAGACAGTTCTGATATACTACAAACTTATCTTTAGTACTAAGACCTTCTACATCTTGTAAACTTCTTATAATAGCTCTAAGTTCTTTAACTGACAATGATAATACATTAGCTATAGCAGCAACAGTTTCTTCTGTCTTTATACCTTCATTTACAGCTCTCTTTACACTATCATAAAATTCCCATGCCTGTGCTTTCTGTGAAGTATCTTCATCTTCTCTAAGTTTATCCAAGTTAGTTCTTAATGCACTTACTTTACTAAAGTTTTTATAAACTTCTTTAAGTGCCTCTGTTTGTATTTTTGCTTTCTCACTTAAAGCATTAAATATTTTATTAGACTTAGTGGCTTCAATTTGCTTTTTAGTTAGTTTAGTTTTACCACTAACAATACCTTCTGCTAACTTTGATAAATCTTTATTGATATTATCAATATTATTTTGTAAAGTAGAAGGATTATATCCTTTAAACAAACTAACTAACTTATTGATAAATCTCTTAATTAATGATTGTTTTACAGGCTTCTTTTCTTCTAGATTTAAAAAAGCATTTCTTAGTGCTTTACCCACTGCTTCTTCTGCAATTAAAGCAGCATCTCCATCATAGAAATCACTAATGGTATCATACTCTTCACCTAATATTTCTCTAGCATTATCTTCATTAGAGAAATGATTAATAGCTCTAAGTATCAAAGGGTCTTGTCTAAAGATTCCAACTATTAAGTGTGAAAATTCCTCAGAGATAGCTTTATATCCCTCCATATTATTAGCTACTCTAATAAGGTTTACAAACTGTTCTCCAATAGCTTTAGCATTATTAAAGTCAGTAACACCAACTCTACCAATACCTTTCTCTATACTCATTAAAGAACTTAATGTAACACCTACAGAAGATAACATATCAGTAATAGTTTCATTAAGCTTTAATATACTAGATTGAGTATTAGCTACTTCTCTATTAGCTGCATTATTTTCAACTATTCTAATAGTTAAGTTATCTTCATTGTCATAATCTACTATAGCTATAGTATAACTATGTTCTTTATTATATTCAGCAGCTTTATTAATAAGATTCTTAGTATTCTCAATAGTATCTTCTACATGAGGTTGAATTTTATTTTCTGCTTCAATAATAGTTTTTTCTGTAAAGTAATCTCTAACAAGTTTGTTTTTCATTATACTATCAAAAGTAGGAATACCATCTTTATCTAGTACTAAAGAATCTTTAAACTCATTGATAAACTTCTTTCTAGAAATTATATTAAAGATATGGGCAGATTTCTCATACCCATATCTTTTTTTCATTTCTAAGAAAGTATCTTTGCCATGTTTAGGCATATAAACACAACTCTTAGCCATTTTTTATTAACACATTTTATCTTCTGGGTCTTCTGTAGGACTTTGATAATCATCAATAGTACCCTCAGGAGCTTCCTCAGGAGTTTTCATATTTTGTTTTTCTAATTCTTCAACCTCTCTACTTTGGTCAACAAGGTCTTCTCTTTCCATTCTATCTATTGCAGGGTCTTCACTAGCAAGGTCTTCTGCATCTTCTCCTAGATATTCAGAAGCTTTATCATCATTATCCATTTCATCAACTTCCTTAGGAACAGATTTCTCTGCATCATCTAATTCAGCTTGAGACAAAGCATCTTCAACATCATCATCTATTGTAGATTCTGCCTTTTGAAGTTTTTCATCTTCTGTAGTTTTCTTATTTTTCTTTGTCTCTTTTTCTTTTAAGACATTGTTAACCTCTGATGGGTCTCCATAATCCTTCATCTTTGAAAAATCAATCATATTATCTTTATTTTCACTATAAATTTCTTTTTCACTATCATAAAAAGGAGTTGCTTTACTATTATATGTAACTTTAACATAAATAGGTCTAGAACTTGTAGGTTCTATAGTAAGTACATACATACCACCAAAACCTTTATCTTTTTGTATCATCACCATAGGTACTGCATTAACTCCATCTCTTGACTTTAACTTCTTTAAAGCATTCTCATCTTTAGGATACATAATAACTTTATTACCTTCTTTCTCAAACTTTAGTCCTTTTAATTTACTTCTAGATAATCTATAAGCATATTGAGGATTATTCATTAAGAATTGCTTTATATAATTCTTCATGTAAGAATCAAATTCTCCCAAATCCTCAGTTAATCTTGTATTTTTCTTTTTAAGAACATCCAAGTATCTAGGCATATTCTCATAGAAAGCATTGGTAAAGAATATACCAAAATTAGAATGACCAAAGTTCAATCCATTAGCATAATAAGAGTACTGGAATAAATCTTCTGCAAACTTTACTACCTCTGGGTCTTCTGATGTAAGAAGTTGCTTTAATTCATTAGAGAAGTATTTTCTACTCTTAGATGATACTTTACCTACATTAGTGAAAGTAATACCTGATTTAGCACTAACTCTCATACATTGTATTAAAGTCATTTGCTTTACATTTAAATGTTTGAATTTACCATTTTTATCTTTAGCATTTAAGAACTGATAATACTTAGCAGGAAAATCATGAATATAATAATTTCTTTTATCCATAATATCTTTACCTTCTTCGCTACCAAATCTTGAATCTTTACCTGACATTAAATACATCACTAATTCATTATAGAATCTTCTAAGTTCTTTAACATCTCTAGTTCTAGTTAAAGTGTTATTAGTGTAGTTTCTAAGTGTTTCTACAGCATTTTCAACACTACTAGATAATTGTGGTAATAAATTATGTCTTCCTGTTATAGTATAAGCACTTCTAATACCCAAAGTATAGAATGCTTGAACTCTAGGAACAGACGATTTCAAGATAGCTGCTCTAGTATCTTCTCCTTCATAGATAGCATCTAAATCAATATCTATAAAATTCTCAAAACCTAAGATAGGACTAAAAGGACTAGCTTTTAATACTCCATCTTCTCTAACAGTTACTTTATTCATAAACTCTTTAGCTTTAATCATCTGTTGAGTTACTTCTTCTGTGCTAATAGCCAAAGCACCATTAGGAGAATCACATCTAGATATTGCAGAAGATTCTTGTAGCAATTCACTTAATTTTTGAATATTATCCATCCATCCTAAAAATCTAGCAGCATAAGATAAATCCTCTTCATTAATAGTACCATTTAATCTATACTTGGTAATTAAATCAACAATATCAGAAATATTACCATCAAAGTCTTGCCATGATTTAGTTTCCTCATATAAATCTTTATTTGCTGATACCTGAGTTCTTATAGCTGATATTAAATCATCACAAGTATTTAAGTAACCTATAGTTTGTGGGTCACATCCTATTCTAATAAGGAACTCTACTCTACCAATAGTTGAGGAATTACAACCTAAATCACCTAATACAGGGTCTTTACCATTATCAGGTGAAGCAGCTTGAAACTCTGCACAAATATCACCTATTTTAATTCCTGTAAGCGGAGATACCACACTATCTATAGTATTAACAATCTTAGGCTTTTTTTCTCCAGGTAATGTTATTTTAAACTGAACACTATCTCTAAGCTTCAAACCTTCATTCTTATTAATAAATTGGAACTTATAATGTGAAGATGAATTAACAGCAAACATACCAATAAGGTCATTACCATCCATAAGATTTCTATGATTATTAGCATAGTCAATAATACTTAATGGGTCATCTACAGTAGCATTCTCATCATAGAAATTATCAAGAGCATCAATACCATCTTCCACAGTAGAATCTTCGTTCATTCCATACTTATTAAGAACTTCAAATAAACTACTCTTTTCTATTTCATCCTTATGTTTATTATAGAATTTCTTTAAAGCTTCCCTATTATGTAGTATCTTCTGTTGTCTTGATGCTTGCTTAACATTATCATAAGAACCTGGAATAAAAGAACTCTGACTACCTGCATTAGATGTTAAACCTCCTGCAATTAAATCAATAAGCATATTATCTCTTATCTTCTTTCTAATAGCTTTAGATTTTCCTTTTTGCAAAGATAAATCACTAATAGGCATTCCTTTATTATAACTAGGACTATAGGCATAATATTTAGGTTTAGTAACTAAATTATTGCCTATAAAGTTATGATAGTCAGCAAATATCTCATTACTCTCTAAATAACTATTAAGTTCTTCTTCTGTTAAGCCTCTATTTATTGCTTCATATACTTCCTCTATACTTGTATCATTATTATCTATACCTTTCTTTTGCAAATATTTATCAAAACCTTCTCTATACTTTCTGCCAGTTATGACTCTTCTAAAGTTCTTTATCATTAAAAAGAGTTTATCAATATCAAAGTCAGTACCTGACATACTAACAATATCACTAGGCAGCATAATAGCAGTACCTGCTGATATAGGTAAGAATCCTTTAATTCTTAATTTAAATATAGAATATTTATTCTCTGTAGGGATTCTATAACCTATTATATCTAATAAATCTTCATTACCTTTAATTTTATTATAATCTACTTCCCAATATTCTTCACCAGCAGAATCCTTTCTTGATACTAGTAAATCCTGTATTAAACTTCTCTTATAAGCAGGCATATAACAAGGTATATAGTCAATAGATTTTCTACCTTCCCTATCTACTTTATAAGCAGTTTGTAAGTCTTCACTTAAACCAAAGTTAGACACTAGGATAATATTACCACCATTAATCTTCTGCTTTTGTATAGCATTTTTAAAAGTACTTAATAAAAGTTCTTCAATCTTATTTTTAAGATTTGGATTATTAAATGGTATTTTAAACCCTGTTTCATCTTCATTTAATTCTAATGCTTCTTCAACTTCAGGACCATATTTAGGATTATTATGAATCTTATTTAATAAAGCTTTCTGTAATTTCTTTACAGTACCAAATTCATCATTTACCTTACTAAATGAATCAAGTAATTGGTCAACTATAATAGTATTATAGAGTTCAATATATTCTTCTCTATTCAAAGTCTTAGTATCTTTACCAAACTTTACATCTATAGAGAAATCACTAGGTAAGTCAGCAGGAAGAATATTTCTTAACTGAGAACCAAAGATAGCCATTAAATCATCCTCTGTTAAATGGTCTCCAGAAGGTTGAACTACCATATAATCTGATAATGGTATAGTATGAAGTTTTTCTTCATTTAATACTAGATTTTCATCTTCATCAAAAACAGCCTCACCATTTTCATCATATGCTCCAAATTCTTCTTCAAGCTGAGCATAGCATCTATCAATACCATCCTCTGAATCTTCAAAGTCTATGTCTTCAATAGCCTTATTATATTCTTTTTGTGTTATCTTTTCATCTACAATAGCTTGTTTTAGATTTTTTATAAAAGTATTGTAATCAGTAGCTTTAATAAGCTCATTACCCACTTTTATGTTATCATTAGAATCTTTTAAAGCATCAAATCTTTCTTTATCATAGTTAAGATTTACTTGGCCATAACCTCCTACTTTTACTACTGATTTAAAGTGAACTACATCTATATTATTATCCTCCATAAACTCTTGTAAAGCTACCAGTTGAGGAGATTTTGATAATACAGAACCTATCAGACTATAGAATGCAGTCATCATATATTCAGAATTTTTATGCTGTACAGGAACTTTCTCAGTTCTATTACCTATTTTTACAGTTTCATGACTATATACAAAAGGCTTAATATTATTCCATATAGTATAGAAATCTTTCATATCAAGTCTTTGTTCTCTAGTCATTCTGTCATAAGCTTCTTGCATATCTTCTGTCCATTTACCTCCCATAGCTTCAAGTATTTTCTTCATTGAAGCAGGAGTTCTAAAGGATTGTCCATCAGTAGCATTAATACCTCTAAACTTTTCAAGAGCACTAAGAATCATACTTCTAGTAAGATTAGATACACCAACATTACTTTCAAGAATTTCTTTGATACTATCATAAGTGTTAGATAGTTCTATTTTATCTTTAAGATAAATACATCTCTCTGTAAGCTTTTCAGTATTATGGCCATGCTCATCAGTTTTCATACCATAGAGTCTATCTCCAGCAGCATAAGCTTGCTTATTTCTTTTGATAAAATCTCTAAAGTTCTTATAATAAGCTAAGTCTCCACCAAACATCTGAATAATCTGAGACTGGGCAAAATAATCATTATAAAAGAAATTTAAAAGTATTTCATTTAATTCTTCTTCTTCTTTATCAGAGTTTTCCTTTACATCTTCTGTTTCTTCATTTCCAAATAAATCATCTATATTCTTTTCATTAGAATCTTCCTCTTCTAATTTATTATTAAGATTCTTAATCTTTTCATAAAGAATAGACCTTCTTTCAGCATCAAAACTATTAAGAAATTCAGTAGCTTTAGATATTAATACATCATTTACTAAAGATGTCAAATATTCTGTACTTTGAGTACCAAAAGTATAAGAACTGGCCTTAGACAATGATTGATAATAATCAATTATTTCATCTAATCTATCATTTAAAGCAGGAAAGAAATTAAATTTCAAACCATTCTTCTTACCAGTATTATAGTTATCAATTTCTACACCTTTCTTATTATTTCTCAGAGCAATAATTCTTTCAATCTCTTGTTTTAAAACCAAAGCAAGTTTCTCAACAATTTCTTGCTTATAATTTTTTCCTTTATATCTAATATGTTTAACTAGTACTGAGGCATCAGTATCTGAGAATAAGGCATTTCTATAATAACCATAACTATTGCCATGTTCATCTTTACTTTCATTTAAGAATGCTAAGATGTGATTATCTATAAGAGTTTCCTTTGATATTTTACCAAATGTATCCTTTTCACTATTACCACCAAAACCTAATACATAAAGTATTTTAAAGTTCTTTCTAATGCTATAGTCTCCTGCATCTCCAGGTTCATATAGTTGCTTTAACCATGTATTATACCATTCTTTAGTATTTTGATTTCTAAAGAAGTCAAAATTGCCATAATTATCATCTAAGAACTGAGTACCTCTTATTATACCTTCCTCTGTATCAGTTTTATTAAGAGTATTTACAGTTCTAGTAATCATGTTATATGCTACATAGCTAAATCTATTATTTCCTGAAAATCTAAATGATGTTTGAGAATATGCTTCATTGGCCAGTGTTAAAGAATTACCTATAGAAAGATAAGATGTTTGAAACTTAGTTACTAAATTATCATTAGCTTGATAACCTTTAGATGGTGCAGTAATAATATTAGCTCTAGTTAGAATATTACTAATATTAGACCTCATCTTAGTAGTAAACAAAGTATTAAAATAATCTATTATTTCATCTTCTTTAAAACCATTATCTAATGCTTCATCAATAAAGTCTTGTGCAAATACAGGCTTACCATCTTTTAATATAATGTTACCTTTTTCATCTAATTCTAAGGCTTCAATATTGGGTATTAAAGACTCTAGATTCATGTTAGAAGTATCAATGCCTAAATTGTTTAATAATGCTTCTAGAGATATTTTTCTAAATCCACCTTTACCATCAGGAAATTCTCCTCTTAGTAATTGAAGTGCTCTAGTTAAATCATATATTGAAGAGTTTTTCTTAGTTAATACATTATTTACAAAATATAAAGGATGATTTTTTATGATAGCATCTTTTTCTCTACTTTCTTTAGTACCAGGAGCAGCAACAAGTTTGTGCATATTTTCTACATTATTACTATTTCTAGTACCATCTGCATTATATATAGAATTAGGTCCTAATATCTGATGTCCTTCATAAGCAGTAGTAACCATATCTAAGAATGTACTAGATTGATTATCTCTGTTTAAGTAGGCTATAGTACCTTTATTTGTTACCATTGCAAAAGAAGCAAATGATTTACATGCTCTAAAGAACTCTTTTCTAAAATCTAAGTCAAACTCTTGAGGTACTTCTGGATTAAATACTACATTATCTTTAATACTTTGCATCCAAGGATATTTAAGTACAGCTGCTTCAAACATCTCATCTAATTCATCCTCAGAACTAATAGTTTGGAACTCATTAAGCAAAGTATAATAAGCAATCATAGGATTTAATTTAACTCTAAGACCTAAAGAATTGAACAGGAACTCTATATTATTATCTCTATTAGTATTAAAGTTCATCTTATAAAGATGTGCTAACTTATTTTTAAGTTTAACAGAAATAGTATCTATAGGGTCAGTAAGCATGTATTTAATCATATAACCCTCTTTATTAGGGTTCTCTTTTTCATTTTCTACATCATTCTCTTTATCTTCTCTTTCTTGTGTATTTTCTACTACATTACCTCTAGTATCTAATCTAAGATTCTCATTAAATTCAATATCAAATGCTGCTTCTTTAACTAAAGCATCAAATACTGCTTCATCTTTAAAGTAAGTACTAAAGTAATCTGTAAGCTTTTGTACTCTACTAATAGCATTATCCCTAATCTTTTTAATATCTCTTACATCAGTGTCATCAAGACCTTTTTGATTCATTTCCCAAGAGAAACTTTCACCTAGCAAAGTGTCTGTTCTAATCCTAAGTTCATAATTACCATTATTATCTATAGGAACTTTCTCTAGGTAATAATCATAGACAAGCTCTCTAATAGCATCTTCATCACCTTTAGCTGCTTTAAAGTCATCAATAATATCTTTAATATTATTAAATATTTGAATAGGTACTGGACCTTTATCTGCATTTAAAGTTAGACCTAATACAAACAATCTCTGTTGTGCTTCTGTACCTCTAGTTACACCATTAACAAGACTTTCGTAAGCTTTATCACCATAAGTTTCTCTACAATAAGCTTCATAGCTTAAATCTTCCTTTAGTTGTTTGATAGTGTTATCTAATTGAATACTAAAATAATCAACAATAAAACTAATAGCTGCTAATCTTTCTGTAACATTAGGAAATGTAATATCTAATAAGTCTTTTACAATATTATCATTCTTTATAGCATCTTCTTCTGATATAGGTCTTTCAGCTTTAAGACTTTCTCTTACTTCTGCTTTCTTTCTTTCAGTTTCTTTCTTCTTTTCTTTACTATAATCTGTTTTATTTATATTACCAGTTAAAGCATTTCTAAGTGTTTTTGCTACATTATTATCTTTAGATAACTTACTACCTCTATTACCTGCTACATTAAGAGTTTTAATATTATTATCTTTAATCCATTGTCTTAATTCTTCTGCAGTAGGATTTACTAAGAATGGTTTTTTATGTTCTTCTGCACTTCTTCTAGTTGCTATTAAACCTGCACTATCTTTACCATAGTTAAAATATACAGTACCATCAGAGTTCTTAACATTTAAATCTGTCCTTCCTGTATAAGGGTCTTTCTTACCAGTTCTATTTGTATATTCTTCTTGTTCTTCATCTGTTATTTCTTCAAGACCATAAGATTCAATATCTTCTTTATCTACACCGTCTTCTCTCAAAAATCCTTTAGGTGCTTTACCACCTGTTTCTATACCTAGTCCTTTAGCTACTTGCAGACCTATAGTATCTACACCTGTTTGTCCTCCTGAGATGATTCTAGTTACAGAAGTAGTATTTTTAGTTTCTTCTTTATTACCTTCTTTCTCTTCTTCTAACTCATTAAATACTTCTTCATACTTACTCTTTAAATATTCATAAAGCTTAGGAACTCTTTCTTTACTAATATCTGAAATACTTGTTTTATCTCCCTTTTTACCTTTAGCAGGAAGACTTTTCTCATGAAATAAAGATTCAATAGGAGGTAGCATAACTCTATCATACTTACCACTATTTAAAGCTTCTTTAATAGCTTCAAACTCTTCGTCTATTGTCTTTTTAAACTTTTCAAAATCTTCTTTATTCCATCTTCCAGCTTCCCAAGTCTTACCATTCTTAGGGTCATAGAATTGCTGAGTAGAGATAGGTAAACTATTATCTAGACCTCTAAGTATTGCTAATGTTATACTAGGATATTTTTTATCTTTACCATACTTTTTAGCATACTTACTATTTGGGTCTATTAATGTTTTACCAGAAGTTCTATTAGTATTATCTGTAAAGATATATAATGTTCTACTATCTTTCTTAGCACTTTCTCTAGTAATAGGATTACTTACATCTGTAAATACTATTTTAGGCTTACTAGAAGTATCTTTATCTTCCTTGGCTATTTTTCGATGCTCGTTGATAAACTCAATAATAGCATCTTTATTCTTTTCATCTAACAAAAATTCCTGAGAATAACTTTCATTCAACAAAGTAACTATTGATTGGCATTCCGCATCAGTAAGATTTTTAATAGTATCTTTACCTATAATGCCTTCAATTTTTTTCTTTGTAATTCCTATGGAACACTTAATACCACTCATAATATATAATTAAAATTTTAGTGCAAAGTTAAATAATTTTGTTCATTATACCAAATGTATAAGAGCAAAAGTTGATTGTTTTAAGAAAAAAATAGGGAAGAGTATAAACTCTTCCCTTAATAATTAGTTTACAATATACTTAGTACCATTGTAGATGAGCTGTGAGATAGTATTAATATTAACAAGTCTCTCTCCTGTTTCTTTGTCTGTCCTAGTAATGTCCATGTCCATACATCTGTACTTACCATCTCTAGATACAAACTGCATCTTATATCCTCTAAGGATTCTATTTTCACCTTCAATATAGTCCTTTACAGGATTATTCTGAATGAATTCAAGAGCTTCCTTATAGGCTACTGCCATTGACTTCTTAGCTTTCTTAGCTTCCTCTCTCCAATCAATTTGATTATTTTCTATAATGTAACTCTCACTTATAGAAGCTCTATAGGAATAACCAACTTCATGTGGGTAAGCATCAGCTATAAGTAGAACAGACTTAGTAGAACCCTCTCTCCAAGAAGTTTCTTCTACAATCTTCTTTATGACAAGCTTATAAAACTCATCTCCATCACCTCCACATGTGTTTCTAGCATTCTTTACAAATTTTATAAGTTCATCTTTATTATCAGTTAAATCATTATTAGGCCAGCATTCGTCTAAAAGCCAATCATCTATAACCATGTTTCCCCAATTTCTGATATATCTAATTTGGTCTTCTTTATCAAGAGAGTTAAATTTTTCCCATCTCTCATCATTCAAATTTAACTCATAATGACCCTTCCTTAAATAACCACTAACTGTACAATTTAATATAACTGTTCTTTTCATACTTTTTATTTTAAAAATAGATTATACAAAGTGTTACAACTGCTAGTTTCTTTTAAGTGATAGCACATTATTTCAGCAGATAAACTCACTACATTTATCTTTCGGACCTTTGTATAATTTCAAGATAGGGCTACTTACCTTAGAGTTGTTTTCAATCCTATCTATCTATTCATTATCACATCTAAATAATAATGCTCCGTAATGACTAGTTAACACTCTAACATCATCAATTCCTTTAAGACAAAATCCTCCATCTTCAACATTTAGTACTATTTGAGTATAATCTTCATCAGGCAAAATACACCTTAAATAAGTACTCTCTCTTGTATTAGCAATAGGTAGTGTAGTGTCTAACTTAAAGTAAGCATCTAACTTCTTCAGTATTTTTTCATCATCTACTGGATTCTTTAATACTATTATAGCATAATCCTCAGCACGTCCTACAGCTTCATTAATAGTAATTGAAGGGTCTTGAATTGATTTATATACATTTAAAGAAGCTAGTCTAAGCATTAAATTATTTTGAAACTTTTCATAACTTCTAGGATTAACATCAATATAAGCAGTAGCATCTTTATCTATGCAATATCTTGCAATTTCTGACATTAAACTCCTTAAATGCTTAGCATTCTTTATAAAGTATGTTTTAACTTCACCTTCTTTACCAAAGCAATCTTTACCTACAATCCTAAGAGGATAAAAGAAAGGATATTCACCGTCTTCAATTAGTAATGGTGTTATTAACTCTATATTATTTATCACCATAATGTTTGAAGTTTATTTCTTACTGCTGTTGCTATTTCTCTTGCCATAGGATGAGCATCATTAGCACATCTTTTATCAAAGAAATTCTCCCAAGCATCTTTAAAGCCACATGAAATAAGCTCAGACTTTACATCTAAAGGTAATACACCTCTAGCATATTGAGGAGATTCTTTAAGTTTTAATAGCCTCATATAGGTTAATTCAACATTAATCATAGCATTTAACCAGTTATATTTAGGACTCTCGTCTGTTAAATCTTCACTGTTATAGAAATCAGTTGCAGTATATTTATCACACTCTTCTATATCATATCTGTCAGGTATAATAAAGGTTAATTGATTATCAAATTTATCTTTATTATAATTACAATATCTAGTACTTTCGCCTAAATGACTAAGAGTAATATGAGTTCTAAAACTATCCATTGTTACTCTACTGGTAATAAAATGTACTGTATATCTACTAGGAAAATAACAATTATCTTGCTCTGTAAAATACTCAGCTATATAAGGACATTTCTTTATAATTTGAAGATAATGTCTGTAGTTAGTTGTTATATAGGTATACTCTGGAAGTTCCTTATACTTAATCCATACAGGGTTATATAATTCACAATCTACTAGGTCATGTAAAACCTCTTCAAATGACATTCCAGAAGTTACCTTAAGATGTACAGTACCAAACTCAAGAGGTCTAACATGGTCTTTTTTCATAAGCATATCTACAAACTTCTCATAAGAATCGTCTGTAATCTTATCTTCTGATTTGTAACATACTCTGCCACACCTTTCAATGAACTTCTTAATACCTACAAGACTAAAATCCTTTTGTTCTAGAATCTCAAAACTTTGTTTAATTAACTTCATATTCTTAATTATTAACTACTATACCATATCTTTTATCATTAAATCCTTTAATACTTTCATTGTCAAAGACATATAGATAAGACCCTTTATTATCTTTATATAATGATATTCCAGGAACACTGTTCATTAATGCCCATTGACCTCCAAGTTTTTTAAAAGTATTAGTTACTTCACTATTTAATGTTTGGTATCTCATTTAAAAAGCCTCTATATAATCAGCATCAGGAAAAGTCATTCTTACATCATCCCATGCAGCATCTCTTTCATGTTCATCATTCTCATCATAGTTATTACTATAATGTTCTCTATGATTATCTTTAAAATGTACTATAAATTCCATTATTTCTTTTGACCTAGTTTAATAATATTACCTAATGCTGTTACAGCTCTTTTGAGTCTCTTTTTATCTATATCTTTAGCATTCATTAATTCTCCATAGTCTTCTTCAAATATATAAGAAATTAGACTATTTCTAAGCCTAATAGCTTTTGTATGCTTACTATCAGTTAATATATTTATTCCCATATTACTTCAAAATCATCTTCAACCCAGTCATTATCATTAGGAAGTGTTATTTGGTCTCTAACTGCTTGCTCTAAGTTACATTCAGAAAAGTCATAGCTAGTGCCACGATAACCCTCTTCATCAAATTCCTTTTTAACAGTATAGTCAGTAACCTCTACCTCCACTGTTTTGCTCAGTGTTATAGACACAGTAACCTCAATCTTTTTTGGTTCATGGTCTACCTGATTCCAAGGTGCATCTGGAGTATCTGCACCAATAGGATAATTATTCATTTTCTTCACCTTTTAATGTTTATATCTAAATTATTTTCTTTAATAAGTCTTCGAGCTATAACACTTTCTAGTTTATGAGGGATGGAGATATGCCTTCCCTTACTATTAACATAAATGGCATGGTCTCCACTATGTCTATTATAAAAGAAGCCATTTCTCCTTACCACCTTAATAAACTCTAATTGTGTATATTGCTTCACTTATAATTAGGATTATTTGGCTGATTTGGATTAGGATTATCACCATATACAGCCTTGAATTTTTCAAAGTCACAATGCTTTATTTTGGTAATAATTCTTTCTCCATTCCTAAATCTAAGTCCATAGATAGTCCTAAGAACTAATCCCTCTGCATCAAGGTCCTTATCCTCAGAAATCCTAGACTTAAAGCCATTCTTAACAAACTCTATAGCCTGTGGAATAGTCATATAGCCAATAAGAGAAACTATATCAACATTACATTTCTTAGCAATGTCCTCACAATCTTCTCTCTTAAGCCACCAGTCATTAAACTTTACATCAAATAGAATGAAATTGACATCATTCTTAATGTATTTACTACCTACTTTTTGAATGCCTGCTCCATAACCTTCACCATATATACACACAGTATCTTCAGGTGTTAGTGCAGGAAATACCTTAGCCCAATCTACCTTGAGGAAGATATTTTCAAGCTTCTTGACAAGCTTACTAGGAAGCTCTGCTCTATTAGTTCGACCCTTGATAGTCACACCATAAAGCCAAGGATTTTCACCCTCTCCAGCTTCCATAGTTACATAGATTCTGATGTTAGTTCCATCAATTTTCTCTGTACATTCCCAAAGATTATCCTTGAGATAATTGAACTCTTCACAGGTATACTGTGTAGGAATGATAACATTCTTAGCATCTCTCTTAAAGAGAGTATTAATCTTCTGGTATTCCATTTTCTTTTATTTTAATTACATTATTAGTACTACTCATATATTCAAATTTACTTCTCATTGTTACAACAATTCTTTTAGGACAGATTCTTACAACCTTACAGACATTTACACCACAGCCGTAATATGCTATTACTGTATCACCTACTTTGATTGTGTGACCTAAAACATCTATTGCAGTTCTATGTAATCCTTCATATTCCTTCTTTGTCATTCTCCAATCTTCTTATTTCATCGTCAATATAGAATCTTGCTTTTTTCAAGTCTTCTATTTGCTTTTGTTTATCACTCATTTCTTGTTCAGATTTATGACCTGACTTAAGAACATATTTTATCACATTCCCTAGATTAAAGTTCATGTGTCTAGTAATATCAATAACCTCTATACCACATATACCTTTAAGCCAGTTATAATGAGCTAGATGTTCAACTCTATCCAAATTTTTATCACTCATTTTTATAAAAAATTAATGTCTCCAACAATCGTCTACTTCTGCAACAGCAGGAATAGGAACTGATTTACAATATTTACTAGCAGAATATTCCATATAACTTTCTACTATTTTAGGAAATTCATCAAAATCTTCTGGAAATTCCCAATTACATTCATCATGAGTTAAATTAGCAAGTCTACATTTACCAAAGTATCCATTACTAACTACCCAATGAAATAATCTTATCTGTGAATCTTTTAGTATTATAGCTCCAGTTCCTTGTGTAACAGAATTAAGAGCTTTTCTATCCCATTTAGAGACTTCTTTAAAGTGATTTCTTACTTCTTGATATATACTATCTTCATTTGGTTTATGTATTCTCCTATATTCATCCCAAAACTCAGGAGTAAATTGTTTTTGTTTATCTTTCCACTTATTAAAAGTTGCCCAATAAGTTTTGTGTCCTGTTATAGGATTTAATAGTATATACCCTTTATTTCTAACTTCTTTAGACCCTTTTTCTTTAAACTTTGCAATACCAGGAAAACCTTCTGCATAGGCTTTAGCAAATTCTTCTGCTTTCTCTATAGTACATCCCATAGCATTTTGTATAGCAAAAGCTGAGCCTCCAAACTGCTGAGAAAATTCAACAGATTTAACTTCCTTTCTTAAATGTGGATATAATTTTTTAATGCTCTTAATAGGAGTATCTCTAGGAATTTCTTTTGTATATACCATATAAGCACACAGTGAGTGCATATCACCACTACCATGAAGAAATTCATCAATCATAGATTTTTCTTGATATATGTCAGCTCCTAGCCTACTTTCTATAGCACTATAATCACAACTACACCATTTAAATCCTTTAGGAGCTGTAAAACAGCCTCTAGTTATTTCATCAGCAGGTAATTGTTGCATATTAGGATAAGGACAGGCTTTACCTTCTTTCTTTTGTTTATTTGAAGGATTAATTGGTAAATGCTTTAACTTAGCTAAATCATTATTATTATCCTTTGCACCAGAAGACATTCTTCCTGTATCACATCCTAATTGTCTATAAACAGTATGTATTCTTTGAGTATTAGGATTAATAGCATTAAGGTGATTTTGACCAAAAGAAGTTACTACTTTAGCAGAACCATTATATCCAGCATAATAATCTTCATCTTCTGATTCTCCTTTACCTAAATATAGCTTAAGAAATTCATCATTAATTCCTTTTTGCTTTTTAAGTACTTTTTCCATAGCACTTTCTTTATCTTCTCCAGTCTTCTCATCTTGCACCTTAGTATCAAATCCCAATTTCTTTAATAGAGGTACTACTTGTGCAGAAGATGCCCAATTTATAGTACATTTTGGAGCTAAATCAAATCCTTCAAAAAGGTCCCCTTGACGAGTAACATGAGTAAATTCCTTAAGATTAGGGTCAGAAGTTACAAAATTATTTAAATCATTAATAGCTTCTTGAAGATGCTTATTATCAAGTTTCATTTTTTCTTTCCATTTAGTTGCATCTAAATGAATACCACACCATTCAAGATAAGCTATTACAGGAACAAAATCACACTCTAATTTAGCCCCAATCATACAATTTTGTTTTTTACAATCTGCTAACTGAGAATACATTATATCTGCAAGATATATAACATCTGTAGCAGCATAATTTATTACAGAATCATCAATACCCCTCCATTGTATTTCTCCTCTTACAGTTTTATCTATATAAACATTTAGTCTCCTTTTAGCAATAGAATTTAAACTATAAGCTATACCATTTATAGGGTCTTTATATTCTGGTGGATAACCTAGATAAAGAAGTTGTTCTACTACCATAGTATCATATACCTTTAAAGGTACAATATTATAGTTATATAACCACTGTAAATCAAACTTTAAATTCTGTCCTATTAAATATTTACTTTCTAGTATTTCTTTATATAGTACAATATTTACAGTAGTACAATCTACTAATATTTGTACTTCCTTATTTATCTTTCCAAACTGAGCTAAAAGTAAAGACCCTACATGAGGGTCTTTACCTAAAGTTTCAGTATCAAATTGTATAATATTCCACTCTTTTAATATAGCTATTGATGTTTCTACATCTAGGGTTTTATAGATTTCACTTTTAAATAAGATTTTCTGATTAGTTACTAAATAAATCATCTTTCAACTTCTATTATGTAATTATCATTATCTTTATTTATAGATTTAACTACTCCAATTGAAAGTTTATCTTTTAAAGAAATCATAGGACCACCACTAATGTCAATGAAAGTATATTTGTCTTTTATTCCATCAATAGTTCCTAATCTTACATAATAAGACTTATGTACTAATCTATACTTATTGTCTTCAATTTTCTCAAGATATACTTCTTCATTGTATCTATTAGGTAACTTAATCTTATTTCCTTGCATATACTTCTAATGTCTTAAAATCAATTACATATTGATATTTCTGCAAAAAGTCTGTACCTAATAGACCATGAATCTTAACTCCTGTACTTTGTTCAATGTATTTAGCAGAATTTTCAAGTCCTTTTGATATTACAAGTGTTATATCATATTCTTTACTAAGTGTATCTTTTACTTTGACTTCAATAGAACTAGACTCATTAGTTATTGCTCCAATACCTGCAATTTCATTATTATTCTGTATTTTATTACCTTTTATATCTTTAAGTACAGATGGTATTATATGAGAAATATTACTACCAGTATCAATAAGGAAATTAAGTGCTATACCATTATTAGTCAGAGTAATGACAGGCAAATCACCTGGCATATACTTCTTAATGGAGATACTGTCATTAGAAGGCTTCTTAGTGTGCAAATATACACTAGCAAGACTTCCAATAGCAGCAACTCCAGCAAATATCATTATAGTCTCTATAATCATACTCCAGTACTTCCAAAACCACCCCTATTGTTATTTTCATTAAAGGAGTCTACAAATATAAACTTAGGTTTGCTAAATAGCCACTTTAATTTTTGCCAAGGGGTAGCAAACTGGGATAACTCTATATGGAATTGACAAATTCTGTCTCCCTTATGTATAGTTTGTTTAACCATAGATGTTACAGGAATTTTCCAAATATCATTGTCTCCTCTATAACAATTATCAATATAACCGCCACCCATTTTCTTAATATTTAACTTGACTACTCCACTGCTTCTTTCAACTATTCTTCCTACTAATCCTTTCGGAAGTTGAATAGCCAATCCTAATGAGATTACTTTAGTATCAAACTTTACATCTCTAGTTTTAACCCCGCTCTTTTGACTTAAAATACCTGCTTGAGGAGCTTCAAACTCATAGTCTGCTGCTGCTCTGAGGTCAATACAATCCCCAATAGGATTGATAAAAGAAGTACTCTCTCCCTTTTCATTCTTAGCCTCCGTATAGAGACCTTTTACTATCTCTTTTACTTTAATCTTCATTTTTAAAACCTTTAATTATTGTTCTTTTTTTGACAGTTAATAAATTTACTACTTCATTATTAGTTGTAGTTTCTCTACTACTATAAATAACTATACCAAAAAGGGTGATAGTTTTAGTTCTCACTGCACTATCACCCTCTTTATATTCACTCATTTCAATATGAAACATTCCAAAACTTTGCTGTTATATCTTTAGTAAATACTTTATCTTGAATAACATCTATTTCTAGCATTACTTGATTAGTAGTTTTACTATTAAGAGGGCCTTTATCTTTATCATAATGGCCATACTTAATATAATTGAAATTACTCATATCAATATCTTTACTGATATAATCTCTACCACTATACCATCCTACTTTAAGATTAGGATAATATTCCTTAATGTCCTGTGCAATATCATCTACTTCACTTGGATTAGCATCACCTCCCATAATACAAACACAAGTTATACCTCTATTAGAGTCTATCAAATCAGTCAAGTGTTGTAAATCAAGAGGTTCTCCTATATCTTCTGCAAGATAAGATGAGTGACATCCTTCACAATGGCAAGGACAATTAGATATGTTAATAGCAAGAGTTATTTCATCAGGAATTTCAGCAAAGACAACTTTACTATCTACATACTTTAGCATATATCTTTTAGTTTAGAATAGACTCTCTTTCCAGCCTCAATGAATCTATCAATACCAAATGCTTTAATAGGTCTCAAATAACCTATTACTCTAGTGTACCAAGTAATGTTATGGCTATGGCACTTAGGGCATTCTATTATAGGATGCTTTGTAATATAACCACAATCATCACATTTACTATTTGGTATATTAAAGGTAAAGTAGTTAGTACCTTCTTTGACTGCAAATTCAATTAACTTAAGATACTGCTTCTTACTCAAATGGTCTTCAAGATTAATATGACAAGCTGAACCTCCATCACAATACTGTGCTGTCTGCCTTCCATGCAGAATCATCTTATCTAGTACTGAAGTATCATCATGGGCATCAAAGAAATATGAGTTATAAAGATTTTCATCTTCGGGAACCCAATATCCATCTTTTTTGTCCCATCTATAGTTCTTACCACCAAGAGACTCAGCAGGAACTACCTCAGAATTAAACAAGAAAGGTCTCTTACTATCATGGATAGAGTGCTTTTTATTTGCTTCCTTAATAGTACCAAGAATCAACTGCAAGAACTTAATATATTCAGGATTATTAGATACCTTAAGACCTAAGAATCTAGCTGCTTCATTCAAGCCATTAATACCAATAGTACTATACAACTTGTTCATGTGTATATAGCCACCATTGCAAGCTGCAAACATACCTTTCTCTTCTTGTTCATAGAGCATAGTCTTATAAGCAATATGATACTTGTAGACTCTATCAAGAATAGATATTAAATAATCCCTAATAAAGGAAGTATTCTCCTTCCATCCTCCATTCCTCTTCAATCCATAAGCCTTATTGCAATCTTGCACAATCCTATTAATATTAAGAGTGATAACATGACAGCTACCAGTCATAACACCAGTAAGACCTGATGTGGGACTAAATGTATTCTCTGCAAGCTCATTTCTCAATCTACAGCATGATGCAAGACTATCAGCACTGTCTGAAATATAAGTAAAGAATGAATGTCCTTCTGCATACATTTCTGCACAGAAGTCCTTATATTCTTTATCTATAATATCCTTGCCATCATGTACCATTGCAAGAGTTTCAACGGGGAATGTTAATATCTGCTTGGTTCTAAGCTTATTGAAGAACTTCATAAACATCTTCTGAAGAACATTAACTGCAGCCCATTCAGGCTTAGTTCCATCAGGATAATAAAATTCTCCAAACAATGAACTAAAGTATGTATGGTCATAATAAGACACATTTGTAAATGGACTCTGATATGACCTATTACCAGCAGGTTGATTAATACCATAGATAAACTGCTTAAAAGCTTTCTCTATGAAGTCTCTGACTGTCCTTTGAACTTTACAATGGGAATTTGTTACAACACAATCAAGCTTTTCATACCACTTATCTCCAAATTCTGCAATAATGTAATAGTTTAGAGCAATGAAATATTCTCCAAAGGCTACTGCACCTTTACATTGAGAAGAAAGCAAGAAGGTAAGATTAGTTATTTGTCCACTAAATGACTGCAAGTCATTAGGAGGAGATGGTGTCACACCGTCTATATTACCTACACCCTCTGTCATAAGTGGGTAAAGACTATCTGCTTGACAATAGAACTTCAAAGTAGGTACACTAGCTTCATCATGAGGATAAATTATGTGATTCTCAACATCTATCTCATACTGCTTTGCTACCTCTGGATAAAGGACATTAAGCTCATCTTTCATCCTTTGTCTCTGAATAATTCTATTCTTTGTCTTATAGACTTCACCATCAAGACTAGCAACATTCTTCTGAGTTACATTAGCATTAGGGTCAGTCTCTGAAGAACTAGCAGCATTATCATCAGAATCTGCATAGTTAGACATATAATCAATCCTTTCTCTAATAAACCTAGATTCTTCATGTTTATTTCTATATATAATATAGGCCTTTGCTACATTATAAGGTGCTAAATCCATAAGAATCTTTTCCACTTCCATTTGAATAGTTTCAACTCTCACAGAGCTTACATCGCTATGGTAAGTAGGAATGTAGGAAAGTTCCTTAAGAACCTCTTCATCAGGTTCTTTTTTCTGAGAAGCATAGGCTTTCTTTACTGCATTGACTATTTTATTCAAGTCAAATTCCTCAAGCTGTCTTCCACCTTTCTTTGTTCTTTTTAATACTTTCATATCTCATTAATCCAATCTTCTAGTTGATTAGGATGAACTCTATCTATCCCATTTGGAGTAATTGGTTTATCCTTTAAATAGTTAAATAGCTCTTTGCCTATTGTAAATGGGTCTCTAAGTACTACTTGATTAGCTTTTCCTAATTTAAGTTCTCCTACAGCTTCTGTAGATTTGAAGTTCCATACCAAAGGTGTTAGAGTCCTTTTATTAGCTACTATAAATTTGTATGGAGCAAGTTTGAAATCCTTAAAATAAGGGTCTCTATCCATATTGTCTCTTATGATTCTCCAATATAGTCTAGCCTGTATGTCATAATGCCATTCAATGAAACTCTTATAGAAATCCCATTCAGTCTTAGAACTAGTCTTCAAATCTACAGGAACAACTAGTTTTTTATCGTGAAATACAATTATTTCATCTGCCATACATCTGTAATCAACACCACTGAATGATGCTTTGAATTTCAATTGATAAAATCTCTCTATATTATCATCAAACATACTATTTGGTTCAAAGTAGAACTTAGTAGCATCTGATGATTTAAGTTTATCAACTGTATTCTGAACATCATTATATACTTGGGTGCTGATAATTTTCTTATTTCCTGCTAAGTACAACAGTCCGTAGTATCCAGCACAGTCCTCTTTAATCTTTTTAGCCCTTGTTTTTGGTAGCCAATGATTATTCCACTGAATGCCCTCTATTGATGCTATTATAGCATCATCAGGAATATCCTTTAAGGCATGATAGGTATCTTTAAAATCATTGAATAGCTTCTTAACTATTGTAACAAGTGTATCAGAGATACCATTGTCAAGCTGTGCTACCATAAATAATTGGTTGAACTCCTCTTCACTTCCTGTTATTAAGGTATCAACACAAGAACCAAAAGTAAGAGAGGGGGTCTCTATCTTGTCAAATAGTTTATCCAAGTTATTAAAACCCTCTCTCTCATAGCGTGCTAAAGTACTATATGACAAAGCTGGGTCTGCCCTATAGGTAGGCTCATCTACTTGCCATGATATATCCTTTAGGCTCTTTCTTTCCATTAATAATATTCATCTAAGTCATTAGAAATATCAGATAAATCCAAGTAAGAAGTATACTCTCTTACATCCAGAGTTAGCTGCTCTAACTGACCTCTATCAATATTTACCCACTTATCTCTATGTACACTCCTATAGGCATCTCTCTTCTTCATTACAAGACATGATTCTACTATATCACGAAGTTTTTCAAAGTCTCTATTTTCTAGAAACCCACTACAGAGTTCAGTATCTTTAGGTGGAAGGCATTGAAGCCCCTGCTTGATTCTCTGATAAAGTTCGTTCATACTCCTTGATTATTTCTACAGCTTGTAATAGCTGTTTCTTATTATATATCTCAAAGTATATTGAATGCTGCCCAGTTCCAAACAGCTTATCATCAAGGAATTTTCTGAACAATTTCTTCTTTATGTAAAAGACATCATTCTCTATTCCTTTAGCTTCGATATATACATCTAACTTGCCATACCTAAAGTAGAAATCTGGGGTATATCTGATTCCAGTAATTTTACCAGTTTTTGCTATTAGCAATCTATTCTTAATAGTACTTCCATTCTCAATTCTCTTAGTTTGCTGAGTATCTGTTTCTTTATCATAGAATGGAGTTATAGGAACAAATCCACCCCATAATTCAAATGTAATGGGTTCATATTGTGGATTAAATCCCTGCTCTAAAAGAGTGTTATAAACACTCTTTTCAAGCTGGGACTTAAAGGTCAGATTACCAGATTTACACTCTGTGGCATTTCTGATTTTCTTGTTATTAGGCATTAGCAAAAATAGACTTGAGATGCTCTCTAACAAGACTACAAGCAATCTTAGCATCCTCTACATTTCTAAATGCAGGAAATGCTCTGTAATTCTTTATAGTCTTCTTGTTAATCTTATGAATCCTGCCATCCTGAGGACTTACAGCATAAATTTCCTCACTCTTATTAATGTGGTCCTTATATTTTTTGTCCAACTCAATGGCAATCTCCTTGAGTACAATCTGTAATGCTGCCCAAGGATTAACAGACTCAATAGTGCCGAGAATACCATTAAGTTTGTCAAATTTCCAGCCTGTCTTCTTTGATAGATTAATAAGAGCATTATTCCAAGTAGTATCATTCCAAATATCATTATGCTCAGTATTGTTAGCAATATCATCAGTATCTACAACTTTGACCTTCTTATCTGCTATAAGTCTCATAAGGACAATCTCTGTTACAGGAACAACCTTACTTACTTTCATAAAACCAAAAGGAGTATTAGTTTCAAACATAAGGATAACTTTATCACCAAGTTTAACCTCTTTACCACTCTCTACCACAATAAATTTCTTCATTTCTTTATATTTAATTAATTAAAAAACTTTTTCTTTGAACCACTCTATTCTCTCTCCATAGAGTTCATAGAGTTTATTATTTATGTCATGCCAAATATGATATGGCATTTTCTTGTGTGTCCTTGCAAAATAAGCAGGATGTTCAATTTTGATAACATAATTGTTCTTACCTATATAAGGTTCTAATATTTGTGCTTGATTTCCAAACAAAACATAAATAATCCCAGGATTAATCAATGACATCTGCTTTAAGAAAGCAACCATAAATGGTCTCCATTTCATTATATGAACCCCTATTTTATTTACTTCTGTTGTTAATGAAGAATTAAGCATTAGGATACCTTGTCTCGCCCAACTCTCTAAAGTGGGGTCAAAGGTAATCAAATTATGTGGAATCTCAAAATTTATAACTGATTCTTTTATTACTTGCAAGGACGGAGATAGTTTATTTTCTGGAGTATCAGATGAATTACCAAATAGAACTCCTTGAGCTACACCTCTTTGACAGTAAGGGTCTTGCCCCATAAAGATAACTCTACAATTATTGTAAGGACAAAGCTTGAATGCCTTAAATACATCTTTTATTGATGGACACAAAGTTGGTTGATTAAGAGTTCTCAACCAACCCATTATCTTCATAGTTTCTGTTCTATCTAGAACTTTCATCCAATCTCCAAAATATTCATCTATTGTCATAATTCTCTATTGACAATACATTCCTTAGCTATTTCAAGCAACTTATCTTGTATACTTTCAACTGTAGTTCCAGGAATCTCTGGGATATTAATTTTATAGGTAGAATCCTTCTCTGTACCCATAGTACCCTCATAAATTACCTTAGTAACATAACTACAGTCAAAACCATCTTCTACATCCAATGGAATAACATCATTATTCTCATCATAATGTATAACTTCCATAGGAAGATAGGCACAAGTTCTAAGCTTTCCATAGCCATCACGCGGAGGAACTGCAACTACATCAGCAGGATTAACTAAACAAGCTAAACCTGTACTTCCATAATAGTTCTTTTTAAGCCATCCTCTACCACCAATATGAAGTCCTGTACTACAAATATTATCCTGTACAGTATCACACTTACTTCTGTCCATAGTAACCATCTCACCAATTCTAATCTTGAAAGTGTGAGAATGGTGGTCAGTAAATACATTTTCCTCTTCTGTTTTATCTACATTTCTATAGCCAACAAAGAAACCACATCTTGAGATAGTCATACCATACTTCTGCAAGAACCAAAATAGATTCTTTCTACACCTTTCATCGGGATTAAGAGACATAAGAGTCCAAAAGTTTCTATAGGTAGAAATTTTTAGCTCATCATGCTTTTCCTCTGCACTTACAATAGCTTCTGCAAGTTTCGGTGGAATAGATAGACAAGATACATCCTCCCAATAGATAACATCGTCTTTAACACTGAGAATGTTGGACTTCCCTAATCTTTCAATCAGTGATAAAGCCTCATTGCGAGAGTCTACTACCTCTTGATACTTTGGACATAGAATCCTCAACGCTTCATCATCTGACTTAGCATTTACAACTTTCTGAAAGTCCTCTTCAGTAATCTTTCTTTCAATAATATCTCCATTTTCAAGAAAGATAGTAATATTGTTATCAACTTTAATTACTTTCTGCATAATACTTTTAAAAGTTTGTTGTTCTTAATATTTTTATAAGCCCTAGGACTAATCCTATAAGCTTTATTCTTCATCAATACTGCTGTTATAAGCAACCCATTAAGGGAATATGTATCACTAGGAGCAAGACCTATATCTAGACAGGTTTTCTTGTAAATATCAATGTGCTTTATAAGTTCCTTACATATATACTCTGTATATTCATCTATATCAGTACATTTCATTCTTGCCATATCCATATAGTCACTATCAGAGAAACTATGATAAAAGTTTATAATATCTATGAACTCACCCTTTAATGGCTCTGGAACTGTCTCTAACATAGTACCTATTGAATATCTAGTGGGGACTCCTCCCTTATCAAAGCACTTTAATATAGTGTGAAGTTTGATTATAGTAGGGTCTTTTGTTATCATCCATTCCTTATCTACAAGAAAGGTAGGATTAAGCTTTTTAAAGACTTCAACTATATCCTTTCTAGTTCTGATAAATTCAAGACCTCTAGCATCTGCTATATCATACCAACTATCGGAACTTTGCATATCAGTAAGAATAATTCCTTTTTTCAAGCCCTTTATATACTTTATGCAATGTTCTATATTAGTGAAGTACTTTCTGTCTCTATATTCTCTTGTCTTTTGAACATATATGATAAAATTCCTGATTTTTATAGTAGGATTCTTATTTGCTTTAATGCTTGCCTTATATAACAAAAAGTCCCTATTGGTATTAATATCTATAGGAGTTATATTTGACATTATATAGTCATACATATACCCTATAAAAGAGTCTCTACTATCATTAAACTGAGTGCATGATAGAGCAGGTATAGCCTTAAGTATATAATTACTAAAGTCCTCCTTAGTAAAACTAGTGATTATTGTGTAATTAGAATAATTATTTTCTAACCAGTTTTTAGCGATTGAAGTTAGTCTAGTGCTATCAGTTAGACACACTATCTGTTTACACTTTAATTTAACCCTGTCCCTTGCATGTGCAGGTATCCTGGCTTGATAGAACTTTCCATTATAAAATAACCCCTTGATATTAGGAAGCTTAGTATTAAAGAAACTATTGATTACACTAATTTTACCATCATCTAACTTAATTCCCTTAAATGTAATAGTACTAGTATTAATAGTAGTACAGTAATTACCATCTCTACTGTACCTATTATAAAAACAAGAATCATCAATAGAATCATTAATAAGGTCATACATTATATTACCTCTCGTTGCAAGATACAGTTCATAGAGATTATCATAATCCCTACTGCACTTCTTTGCAACCATCCCATCAAGTTCTTTCTTTGCATCACTAATTCTCTTATCGATTTTAGCGATAGTATCATTTGAATAGATGATATTCTCTCTATTAGGAGTTATACTCATTTCACCTACATCAAACTTTATCACTATACCAGAATGTTCTATCCTATCCAAGAAGGCTCTAGATTCCCTAGCTAGCATACCTCTATTACAAGGGTAAAGTACATTGCCTAAAAGTATCTTAGGGTCAACCATACAAGAGGCTACTGCAAAGTTATTGAACCTCTTCAACTTTGTATTATTATTCTCACTATCAATCCCATCAATGTAAACATTAGGAAAGAATACTATATATCTAAGTGCTCTCCTATATGGTTCTATATTGCGGATACTCTTTATAGTAACCTCTACTCCATTCTTTTCCTCTGTAGGCTTCTCCATGACCAAATTAGTAGTAATTGTATTACCACTTTTGACCATTACATACAAAAAAGCAGTTCCATTATAATAAGAAGTTATATAAACTGTATTACTACAAGCTAATGAACTATACTTTCCAATACCAAATCCTCCTATGAAGTCATTGCTCTCTCTCTTAGTACTGCTACCAATATTACAATATACTTCTTGAAATCTTTTTGGACTAAGACCTGTACCAAAGTCTCTAATAGTTACTTCCCAATGTATATCATTCTTTCTAAATCTAACAATAACAGGGACGTCAGTAGTTCCTGCCTCCACATGGCTATCCCAAGCATTGCTTACAATCTCTCTAATAAAAGATTGCTCTGGGTCAGAGTATAAGTTTGATGATAATAATGTGGTAATAAACTCTAGATTCTTTGGGTCTATTGAGGTCTTAAATTCTCGGATGTCTCCTAAGACTTTTATATCTCCTTTTTCTGCATTTATTATCATATCATAAAATAAAAAAAGTGAGTAGGAATTTTATTCCTACTCACCTAAAGTTCCTTAAGAGTTGATATAAGACATCTCTGAATCAAGAAGAATGTGTTTCTTCCTCAAGATTTCAATGAGCCTATCACACTTACAACCCTTACCACAACTATCCTCTACTCCTCCTGTAGTTGAAGTTTCAGCTGTATGCTTTGCAATAATAGCTTCAAGTTTTGGGTTGCTTACTCTAGTATAATTATCACCATACTCTTTTTCAATTTCCTCTTGAAGGTTAAGTTCTTTAACCTTTGCAAAAATTTCTTTTCTACTCATTTGAATAAACTTAAAATTGTTTGTTTGAACTGTTCCTTATTACCTAGAACCTTATATAGGTCACTGACATCCTTACCACCTTTGAATTGAGGTAATACTACATTAATAAAACCTGTTTTACTAGCTAATTGAATTGCATCCTTTAAGCCAGCTTCATCATTATCAAGACAGATGTAGATTCTATTAAATCTTTTTTTAAGTTCATTAATTGCAGTATCACTCATTCTATAGCCCTCACCTTGTATAGCTAATGATGGAATACCTGTATTAGCCCATAGACATAAAGCATCTTTTAAAGAAGAACAAATACATATTCTATTACCTTTTTTAGGTACTTTAGTCCACAAACTAATTACAGATTTATCATGTTTATTAGACCATTTATATCCTTTTTTATTAAAAGGTTGGTAAATTTTCTTACTACACTTGCTTTTACACAAGCAAACTTACTTACGTCCTACCCATTACACTCAACGCTAGCATGAAGTTATAGTACTTAACACATTTAGTAATGATTATAGTGAAATACCTTTCATGTAAGTTTTTGTAGTCTGGACTATTTCACTACCATATTAGAAATCTTGCAAGTAGAGAAATTTTTACTTCCCATTTTAGGAAAGTATCTACTCAGACATTTTTCAATGTAGTAGCCAATCTCTATTTCTAACTTAGGTATCTCCTATATAGTCTCTACACATTTATGAACCTTCTCCTCCACTTAATAGGCAGCTACTCCTATCATTATTTTACATTGGGTATTATATCAGTTCAATTTAGCTCGTCATCACCAAAATCTATGTCACCATAGATGAGGCTTCTGTCGCAATTATTATTTTGAACTATCGGGTTGAAGGTCATAGCACCACTGGCAACCCTTAGTGGACTTCTACCACATTACGAAATTTCTTCAACTATGTTGAAATTTCCCTCTTGATTAAATGTCAAGTGTTCTTATCTATAATTGTTTAATTAGGGAGATTCTACTCCTATGATTTCTCATAGGGCACTCAAAATTAAGTCTAAGAGTTACCTTACCTTCTTTAAATTCTACATAAGCATAAGCATATTTATCTGCTCCAAAGGTATAGCTTATACTATCCTTTATTATAATCTTATGTGATATAGGATATATATCTGCATATTTCAGCCACTTTAATGATATTCCATAAGAATCCCAGTATTCTAAGTCATAGTCTCTCCACTCTCTTACTTTACATTGTAGGTCTATTTGACTATTTACTTTACAATGTCTAGTCATATATCCTCCTACTCCAATCTTAGTACCATAGGACTTATCTCCTAAATCATTGTAGACCTTAGCTGCTGCTTCTGCAACACTGCAATTCCACATTTTAGTTAATAAAGTCCATATAGTACCAGATTCTCCAGTACTAAAATCCTTGTAATTGACTTCAGTACCTTTAGGACAATACAATGCAAATGAGGGCTTAGAGTCTCTCCTTAGTGGACTATGTATTAAGCTAGGTATTGACTTAATATTTAGGTAGTAGGCAGCAATATCTGCTTGAGTTAAGTTGCTCAAGTTTAGATAAGGTTCTTTAGATTTACTACCTTTACCTATCATAGTCTATAACTAAGCCCAAGGATTTCCTGCATCAGCACTTGGTGCATCAAATGGCATATCACCACTTGGTGCTGCATCAGCACTTGGTGCAAATGTAGTAGGAGTTACAGAATACTCATGTACTGCCTCAGCAGAATACTCTGTACTAAGTACCTTATTATGTTCAGAAGCATAGGCTGCATCTGCCTGCAACATCTTATCAAGTTTATTATAATTTGTAGAGGCATTACTCATAAACTTCTTGGTATATACTGATTGGAACAACTTACCAGAGTCAGGGTCTGTTCTTACACCAAGACAAACCTTTACCTTATTATTAGGTTGGAATCCAAGAATCTCTTTAATCTCTGAGAAATCACCTTTGAAGAGCTTCTCAAATGACTCTACTTCAAGCCTACACTCACATTCCTCAGGCTTAACATCATTGTTAGGAACCATACACTTATTGTCATTGTCCCACTTAGTAATACTAGGAATACACAAGAATGCCTTGATGAAAGCAGTAAGCTCTTCCTCACCTACATAAGCAATTCTATAATCATTGCTGATGTCAGCCTTCTTACCATTGTTGTATGTAGGAATCTCCTTGGCAGAAATCTCTGTCTCTGTTGCCCAAGCAAACCTACCATACTTATCTACAACCTGGTATTTTCCAGAATTGGCACCATGCTGCTTCTGATTAGTAATAAAGAGAGGCATAGTTACAAGAGGCATATCAAAGCCAATCTTCTCTACATCAGGTGCAAGAACTACACTGATTCTTACATTCTTATAAGTATTGCCTTCTGCATCTTCCTTGTCTTGTACATAAACAGGGTCTTCCTCCAAAGTAGTATTGAAGAGCTTTTCATGCTCTGCCTTATTAGGATTTACTGCTTTAACAAATACTGGACAAACACCAATATATCTCTTAAACTCTTGAGCCTCCTTTGAGGCATTTCCTTTGCTAATTGCCATGATTTATTATTATATTTAATTGTTTGTTATTAAAATGTTTTTGTTGTCTCTGTGGTCTCCTCACTTGAATCCTCTACATCACTTGCTGTGGTCTCCTCCTCAGTTACAGGAGGAACAATAGTGTCAGGATAGATGAATTCAAATGTAACCTTCTTAATGATGTTACCATTCTTATCTACTTGGTCAGTAGGAGTTACTATCTTCTTGATAATATCCTCTGTATGGTAACCAGTCATAGCCACAGTAGGAGCATCAGTAAGCTCAATCTGCTCATTAATTTCAGCAAGTTCAGCTTCAATCTTAGCTTTCTTTGCTTCCAACTTGTTCTTCTGCTTGAGGAAACCCTCAACATTCTGAGCTGTTCTCTTCATTCTTGCCAGCTCAAACTTTGTAAATTCTTTCTTTGTCATTGTTATACAATTAATTATTAATAAATATTTTTGAAGTATCAAACTTTACTTCATTGTTCTCATTTGATTCTGCTACTAAAATCTTCTTTCCTCTAAGATGCAGAGGTCTGGCCTCTCTTATGGTATTGTCTCCACCTTCAAAGGATATAAAGGTCTTATTTCCATCCCTATAAAGGTAGCCTACTGCATCTGCCTCACCACAGATAATATCACCTGTTTTACCAGCCAAATCTACAGCCATCTCTGACATCTCCTCTCCATTCTTCTTGATTTGTTTGTCCTTTACATGACAGACAAGAATCAAGGTTTCACAGAGGTTTTTGAACATATCTACAAGCTGTCTAATAGCTTTTCTCATATAAAGCCATCCTGCACCATTAGCAAGTTGTCTTACATCAGCCTTAGGGTCTACCATAGGTTTGCCTGTCTTAGGATTCTTAAGAACCATTCCTTTGGCATCAGTCATATAACCCCAACTAGCTCCCATAGGAGTAGCTCTATACAACTCTGCTGCAAGAGCAACCGACATTTCCTCAAGCCTAGTTGCATTATCAATGGTAATGAACTTGTAAGGAGCTTTATGCAGTTCCCTACCTTTAGTTACAATAGCATCTCTGATTTCCTGCAAGTCCCTTGCTGTTCTAGCTTGTACCTTCATTACAGCCAATGCTCTGTAACCATCTTCCAAATCAATGATAAGATTGTCATCAATAGCTGCTACAAAGGAACTCTTACCAGATTTAGGCTTACCAAAGATAACCATAAGCTTAGGATTGTAGTTCTCTACTACACTCCTTTCTGTTGGTAATTGTATCATAATTAAAATGATTTAATATAATCTGTTTGATGGTCTCTACACTTTGTAAGAAATACACTAGTATTAATCAAAATATCAAGAAGCCTATTAGTATCTTTAAGTTGACACTTTATTTTATTTCTTGCAATAATATAAGCCTTCTTTTCAGCTCTAGCTCTAGCAAGTCTCTTACCAATTTCTAAATTAAATTCTTCATTCTTTGCAATGGCTTTACCTTCTGTTTTAAAAGTAATACCTTGAAATTCAAACTTTGCTTTAGCTACAACAGTCTTGCGTTGTGGAAGTAATTCATACTCACAATTAATACTCTTTACTTTAAAGCGTTCTCTTCCTTTAAAATCTTTCATAATTTAATAACGTTAGTAATTTTATAAACAAAAGATAATAATGTTATCTTTGTTTTATTTTGAATATTTCTATATATTCTCTCCAATTCTAAAGAATCTGATGGTTTAGGCAATTCTTTATAATAATTTATAGCTCCATTAAAATATAATGGACATAATACATTAGATTCCCCACTTCTATTAAGAACTACTTCTAAACATCTAAATTTACCTTTAAGTATTCTTATATTATAACCTAAATATTCAGGTAATTCAAAACTAAATGGATTAGTAATACCTAACATTACATCAACAGCTTTACCTGTATCTTTACTATCTGATAATCCAGCCAGCGTAGGCCTAATCTTATTATTCTTAAAAGCATCTAGACCTATAGTCTCAATGTTTTGTTGTTGGACTATTACAGGTATATAATTATAATGATTTCTAGCAATAATCAGATATTCACATAATTTATTAATAGTTTCTCTTAAATTAAAGCCCCTTTCTGTATCTAAAAGAGATACATGGTCTATTATAAACATTACATATTCATTCTTTTTATAAGGTTCATAATAATCAAAAGCTTCACCAGTTCTTTCTATTCCATCAATATCTTTATATTTATATTCCTTCTTATGTACTACACCATGATTTTTAGCATAGGTAGTAATATCTTTCCATATTCCAGTAGGATTCTTTGAATCACAGAATCTAACTGTTTTTTCATAGAAATTAAGAATATCTACTATCTCTTTAGAATCTAAAAGGTCTAATATTTCTTTACTTACAGGCTTTTTAGCATTAGTAGAAGTTAAATCTTTAGGACTAATTTCTACATTATATATAGTGTATAATAAATAACACATAAACCTAAAAGTAATATTCTCTTTAGTTTCTTCTAAAGCATAATAGAATATTTTAGGTACTAATATAGTAGGATTCTTATAAGCAAATAACACAGTATTATAAAGAAATAAATAATTCATTATTTGTGTTTTAGATGCTTTTGAAGCTCCACTAACTAAATAGAATTTACCTTGTTCAATGCCAGGAAACTGTTCAGAGAATCTAGGAAACGGTGCAGGAATACAATTTACTTCACCACTTAGTACTTTATTTCTTCTAGCTTCTAGATATTCTTTTAGTCTCTCTCTAATACTCATATCATTGTACCTACCCAATCATTTCTTTGTTCATCAATTTGACCACTATTTTCTATATGAGACATTAACTCTGACTTTACTTCTACGTTACCATCTGCATCTCTTACAGATTTAAGTATAAAGTATTTAAGAAGTTGCATATATCTATAATTGCCATTAAAAGAGTTTACATACTCTTTAGTAGCTTTAATTACTTCATCATGATTAATATTATAACCATACTTAACTACAAGTGTTTTAAGCTTTCTAGCAACTTCTGATACAGTGCCTCTCCACATATAAGTAGTTCCTTCCTTTCTGCCTGTAGGATAGAGTTCTCTAAGCTTATTAGCGAGTCTTGTATATTCTTCATCCTTATCTACTATGTTCTTATCAGAGTTAACTATAATAGATGCTATTAAATCTTTTACTTTATTACTGACAACAATATACCTATTATCAGAGAAAAGGTCTCTAGTAGCGAGACCCTTTCTTATTACTTCTTGTGAAATAGATTTAATATCAGCATTTTTAGCACCTAAATATAGAACTAAAAACTCTTCTAGAGTAATATTATGTTGCTCTAGGATATTACTGTCTATTGTTATTTTCATCTTTCTCTATTTACTTCATAATTAATATCATTAATATTAAAAATAGTTG
>ERZ1034678.22-NODE-22-length-84976-cov-15.124633_pt1 | contig 84976 bp, 69 predicted proteins | sample MGYA00520640_ERZ1034678 | MGnify/ENA primary metagenome ERZ1034678 (study PRJEB33766, sample SAMN09781767) | gut metagenome | biome: gut microbiome | host: Homo sapiens | place: Madagascar | study: EMG produced TPA metagenomics assembly of the PRJNA485056 data set...
TACCGCTAATTGCTTGATTTAAGGCAGTTGGCGGTATTCTTATTGAGGTGGAGTTACTATGATTGATTATTTTTGTGGTTTTTGCTTTTAGATTAAAATTGATAATCTGCTGATTTGTTGACTGAATTGCCGCAAAATTGCCGCAAAAGATTTATTACTTAACTCTTTAAACTCTATACAACTTCTTGCTGTGTAGAGAGACTTGCCATTTAGGGAAATCTTTGTGATGTTGCTGTACATATTGTATGGGTTTGTTGATTGTAATGTGCTGTAACTTAATGCAAAGGTAATTATTAAGGATAGAATAAGAGGGAAAGAGAACTGGGTTTGTTTGTATTACTATGCTTAAATATTATTAATTAATTGGGGATTTAAGAAATTATCTATGATATTCTAAAAAGAAAATTGTATATTTGCAGTACTTAAACCAACAATCATAAAACACTATAAAATAGAGTGTTATGATGTTTGGTTAAAGTAAAACTTTAAGTAGAAAAATATAGATAATATGGAAGTAATAAAGAAAACAAGAAGCAGGGATGAACTGAGATGGCAGGCTGAAGATGATGTCCGAGTAATGGCAACTTATCAAGAAATACTTGGAGATAAGACAAGAATGAATAGGGCTATTAAGGTAGCAAAGTCTCAGGCAGCAGACCTTACAAAGAGAGCTAATGCTCTACAGAGTGTGGCAAGGACAAAATCATCATCTAAAAGAAAGTAACTTATGGGTAAGAAAGAAAATCAGACTGTACAGAAAACTCGGATTGACTATATGCAGGCTACTTCATTGAGAGAGCTTTTGGATAATGTCAATACTCATAATAAAGAATATCCTGAGAATGCAATACTGAAGGAAGATATTGTGAGAATCCTTAAGGAAGAAGGGACATTTATTATGTTATATTATAGATAATGTAGTCTATATATAATAATGTATAACCATCTAATCAAATACAAGTATGGTAGAACAAGAGAATATAAATGAGATGGAGTCTGATACAGTGTGCTTCTGTTCCAGATGTTATTCCTTAAAAATAAAGTATGAGGATTCCATTGGAATGGATTGCTGTGGAGACTGTGGTTGTACAGACTTTAGGACAGCAAGCTTTGATGAATGGGAGAAGCTGTATAAAGAAAGGTATGGTCATAAGTATGTAGAAGGAACAAGGGATATAAAGAAGTCACCTATATTCCAGATGTCAAATGACAAACTGAAAACAATGGTTTCTAATGATCCTTCGTGGAGAGAGATATGTAGGGCAATGTATCCTACATTTCCTAATTGGCTTAGCAAGGCAGACTCTGTCATTTTATTGTTTGCAAAACTGTACCAAGAGAATAGGTTGGATGATTTGAGAATGGAATTAATAAAAAGAAACAATAACAAACACTAAAAGAGAGATATTATGGAAGAGCAGAAGAAACTTACTTATGAACAGCTTAATGATGCTTGTAATCAGTTGTGGCAGCAGAACAGACAGCTTATAAAGAAAACCAATGAACTTGAACAGTTTGCCATGAACAAGAGACTTGATTATCTTTTTAAGGTGCTTGAACATAGCAAGGAATTTTCAAGTGATTTTATAATCAACTGTGTCAATGAGGTTGAGGAAGCAATGACTATTCCTCAGAATACAGAAAGTACTGATAAGGAAAAGAAGCATGAGTAATAGTAAACAAGGTTTGCCAAAGCCTAACAACATAGTGACTATCTCTACTTCTCCTGGCATAGAGTTCTTCAAATGGTGGTGTGTATTCCTCAGACCATTCATTAACCTTACCAATAGAGAGATAGATGTCATAGCCAGTTTTCTGAAACAAAGGTGGGAGTTGTCTAAAAGTATAAGTGACCCTACTATACTCGATAGTATAGTTATGAGTGAGGCAACTAAAGCCAAGGTGATAGAGGAATGTCAGATGACACAGCAACACTTCTATGTGGTAATGAGTAATCTGAGAAAGAACAATATTATAGTGAATAACATTCTTAACCCCAGACTTGTACCAAATATAAGAAAGGATGATAATGGATGTTTTCAGTTACTTATACTGTTCAAGGAAAACAAGAAGGCTGTATGACCTATGATGAGATTGTGATTGAAGTATCCAAGAAATTAGGACTCAGTAAAGAATTAGTCAATAAGACTTATAAAGCTTATTGGAGATCTGTCAAGGAGCACATAGCTTCTTTACCTCTGAAGAAAAATTTGTCAGATGAGGAGTTTATGAAGTTACAGCCAAATGTGAATATACCTTCACTTGGTAAATTCTGTGTTACCCTTGACAGATATAAAGCAATGACTAAAGCATTTAGAAACAAAACAAAAATAAAGGAGAAACAAGATGTTACATGTAACAAAGATTAAACCATTGTTTGATCACCTGCTTATTACAGCAGATAGGTTTGAAAAGGATATGATACATAGTGGGGTTATCTTAGCAAAAAAAGGAGACCTGAAGCTATGGCAGACTGTAGTGGATGTTGGTTCAGTGGTAAGGGACATTAAGGTTGGAGACAAGGTAATGATTAATCCAAATGACTTTGCTGTAAAGAAGTATAACAAGAACTCTGTGCAAAATGACTTGGACAACAATCCAGTAATAACATATAACTTCCCATTTGAGACTGTTGATGATGAAAAGGGAAATCCAAAAGATTATCTCTATATCTCAGACAGGAATGTAAAATATGTGTTTGAGGGTATAGAGAAAGATGATTCACTGATACTACCAGGAAAACCGAAGTTGATAATATAAGAGTAGAAGTTTGCAATAGCCTAAGTTTTAATCGACTTAGGCTTTTTTAGTTATAGAAAGAAGTATGGAGAACATAAGATTTAACAAGTGTCAGACATCTTTGGAAGATTTGCATTTAGAGGAATATCCAAAGGAAGTGCAGGAGCAGTGGTGGGACACAATAAATAATGTACCCTTTATTAAATGGATGGTGTCTGAGGACAGACCATTGGTTTCAGAATTGCCAAGAGATAAGGAAGACAGGGCAATAATAGACATAACACATCCACCTATTCTTGAGGGAAGTGATTACTTCAGACCATCAGCATTGGCATATAAGAAGAACAAAGGAAGATATACAACTCTTAGACCAAATGCCAATCCAAACAGTGACTTTGGCAAGTGGTTGTATGAAGAGAGGAAAAGAGGATGGAATGGTTACTGCAATCCAAAGACAGGAATGTGGGTGACAGGAGATTACTACTGGATGCTTAACTTCTGTCCAATGCACCTTGTAGAGAAGAACAGTAATGGAGTAGCAATGAGAACAGTGGCCCATCCAAGGTTTTGGGATGGTCAGTTTCTTATGTCTCATTATCTTAACCAAGGCAGAATACATGGACATCATGCTTCAGCACTTGCTTCACGAGGAAGAGGAAAGACATCATTTGGTGCAGGACTGCTTTCAAGAAGATGTATAATAGGGGAGTCAGAGGAAAACTCAAAAGAAGTGCAGTGTATGGTAACAGCAGTGGATAGAACAAAGCTGATGGATACCAATATGATATTGAAGGTGTTCAAGGACAATCTTGACCATTGTGCAAAGTATACACAATTTGCTTCACATAGATTGAAATCCTCAGACCAAGAGATGGAATGGAAGATGGGATATAAGAAAGCAGGAAGTGAAGTAGAATATGGAAGCAAGAACTCAGTGTCAGGAATTATCTCAGGAGTAAATCAAGATAAGCTGAATGGTTCACGTGGTGTGTTATATCTTATTGAGGAAGCAGGTATCTTTAAGAACCTTCTTAGTATGTATAACATGATTAGACCATCAGTAGAGCAAGGCAATGATGTGTTTGGAGAGATATTCTGTTATGGAACAGCAGGTGATGATCAGAGTGATTTCACTTCATTTGCGGAGATGTTCTATTCTCCAATAGGTTATAATATGGAAGCACTTGACAATGTATATGATAAGGAAGGTCAGGGAAGAAAGCAGTGCTGTTTCTTTTATGGAGCCTATATGAATTATGCAGATGACTGTATAGATGAAGATGGTAATTCAGATATTACAAAGTCATTGTTGCTTATATTATATGACAGATATAAAACAAAATATGGTTCTACAGATGTAAATACTATTACTAAACGTATATCACAGTATCCTATAGTGCCGCAGGAAGCAATGATAAGAAATCATGGTAATGTATTCCCAGTGACAGAGCTTAATGAGAGACTTAATCAGATAGACAATAATCCAGATGAGTATGATGACACCTATGTAGGAGAGCTTGTGCAGGACAACAAGACAGGAGAAGTGAAGTTCAATCCTACTACAGATATTCCAATAAGGGATTTTCCTACCAAGGACAATAAGGTGACTGGAGCCATTGAGATATTTGAAATGCCAAAGAAAGGCAGTGATGGTAAAGTGCCCTTTGGTAGATACATCTGTTCTTGTGACCCTTATGACAGTGATGTTTCAAATACAATGTCATTAGGTTCAATTTTTGTGATGGACTTATGGACAGACATGATAGTGGCAGAATATACTGGAAGACCCCCATTTGCAGAAGACTTCTATGAGATATGTAGGAAACTATGTCTGTTCTATAACTGTAGATGTATGTATGAGCAGAATATTATGGGTATGTTCTCATACTTCAGTTCACATAATTCAACACATCTGTTGGCAGAGACACCTGAATATCTTGTGCAAAGAAATATGATAGGAGGTATAGGATATGGTAACAAAGCTGTAGGTATCAGAGCTACTACACCTATTATAAATGGTGCTTTCAAGATGATACAGACATGGTTGAGGAAACCAATAGTTACTGTAGAAACAGATGCAGAAGGAAACAATACAGAAGTAACAATACCAAACCTATATAGGATAAAGAACAGAGCATTGTTAAAGGAACTTGTGCTATGGAATCCACAAGGAAACTTTGACCGAGTGATGAGTCTTGTGCAACTGATGCTGTATAGAGAAGAGAAACTTGTACTTGGTCATGGAGACTTGAGAAGAACAGAGACAGTGAGTGATGGATTAGAGAATGATGAGTACTGGGAGAAGAACTATCCAGGGGAAATGAGAGAAGAATGGTGAGCCTCACTGAGCCTAATTGAGCTTGCTTTAGGAAATAAGCCTTACTAAGCCTAATTAAGCCTATCTGAGCCATTGAAAAAAAAAGAGGGAGAATAAGCCTTACTGAGCCTAGTTGAGCCTACCTAAGCTATTGCTTGGGAGGTTTGATTAGGCTTTATTGTTTTTTTTTGAGGGGATTATTAAGAACTTCTTTTATTGAGGCTTAGAGAAAAAATAAGAGATAATATTACGCATATATGTTTTTGTACTTTTGTGGAAAAGAAAAGCTTAGAGAAGTAATGTAGAATTAAAGAGAAGAAAAGTATGGAAGCATTAAGTTTTGACAATATCTTGGGTGAGAATGAGATTGAGACTCTATTTGTAGACCCAGAAGATAATGAGGTTGTAGATGAACCTACAAAGACAGAAGAGGAAGAAGTAATAGATACTCCTGATTCTAAAGATAATAAACCAAAAGAAAAGAATAAGACTACTGAGGTTGTTGATCCTGAGACCTTGTTTGAGGAAGAGACACCAGAGAGCGTAGGTAGTGGTAAAGATAAAGAAGGTAAGGAAGATACTGTCACTGACGAGGGATCAGATGGCACTTCTCCAAACGATAACTTCTACTCTTCCATTGCCAATGCCTTGGCTGTGGATGGTATCTTCCCTAACCTTGATGATGAGACAGTGAAGAAAGCAGTTGATGCTGAGACATTCAGTGACTTGATTGAAGCAGAAGTAAATGCCAGATTTGATGAGAAACAGCAGAGGATTTCAAAGGCTCTTGAGAATGGAGTAGAGCCAACTGATATTAAGAAGTATGAAAGTACCCTTGACTACATCAACAAGATAACAGATGCAGCTATTGCTGAGGAGAGTGAAAAGGGAGAGCAGTTGAGGTACAACTTAATTTATCAGGATTTCCTTAATAAAGGCATGTCAGCAGATAAGGCAAAGAAGTACACAGACAGAACCATTAATGCAGGAACAGATGTTGAAGATGCTAAGGAAGCATTGCAGAGCAACAAGGAATATTTTAGTGGTGAGTACAACAGATTGCTTCAAGAGGCACAGCAGCAGGCAGATGAAAATAGGGCAGAAAGGTCAAAGCAAGCAAAGCAGTTGCAGACCTCCCTTCTGAAAGACAAGAATTTGTTTGGTGATATGGAAATCAGCAATGACATTAGGAAGAAAGCCTTTGAGACAGTATCCAAACCAGTGTATAAAGACCCTGAGACAGGAGACTATTTGACAGCTCTTCAGAAATATGAGATAGAGCATAGGGCAGACTTCTTGAAATACACAGGTCTCATCTTTGCAATGACCAATGGCTTTAAGGATTTTGATTCCTTTGCCAAAGGTAAGGTTAAGAAAGAAATGAGAAAAGGTCTTAGAGATTTAGAGAAAACCCTGAACAACACATCAAGAACAAAGGATGGTAATCTAAGAATGGTAACCAATCAGAAAGATGATCCAGACTCCTTTATCGGTAAGGGAATGAAACTTGATTTATAAGACCATGAAAAATAATATTATTAAATGCTTAAATGTAAATAAAAATGGCCGGAAAATTAGGTAAGTTCCAGAAGCAGACATTTAGCCATTGGATAGGTACCAGCAAGGCAAATCACCTTGGTGGTATATTCCAGATGCAGCCACAGAAGGCAACATCCTTGATGGTACAGCTGCTTGCTTGGCATAGGGGTAAGACACTTAACACATTTTTGTCACAGTTCCCCACAAAGACTTTTGACAGTGATGATGAATACACATGGGACATTGTAGGCAGTTCTGCAAGGAACATTCCTTTGGTAGAAGCAAGGGATGCTGATGGTGTAGATGTAACAGCTACTACTCGTGATGGAGCCAATGTAGGTGTGAATGGTGAGCCATTCTACTTGGTATTTGCAGAGGATTGGTTTGCTGATGGTGAGGTAATTGTAGGTGAGCGCAATGAGGTATATCCTATCAGGGTACTTGCAAATGGCAGGAATGAAGGTACTAACACAGTCTACAAGGTAGAATTGATGGGTGGTATCATTTCAGGTATTCCTGTAGATGAGTTGCTTGCAGGCAAGAGGTTCTCAGTAGAGTATGCACCAGTAGAGAAGGATTTCTCTCGTAAGGTAGGTGATGTACGTTTCTCAAGTCCTATAGCAATGAGGAATGAGTTTACTACTATCCGTATTCACACTAAGGTAGCAGGCTCAATGATTAACAAGAAGATTGCCTTTGGTATTCCAGTAACCAAGGAAGTAAATGGTCGCTATGTTAAAGACACTGTAAACATGTGGATGCACTATGAGCAGTGGGAGCTTGAGCAGCAGTGGGATGACTATAAGAACAACATGCTTGCTTATGGTCGTTCAAACAGGAATATCAATGGTGAGTATCTTAACATTGGTAAGAGTGGTGAGGTAATTCGTATGGGAGCAGGTATGTTTGAACAGATGGAAGCAGCCAATACCATGACTTACAACACCTTCTCACTGAAGCTTATTGAGGATGCTCTTTATGAGTTGTCAGCAGCAAAGCTTGGTATGGATGACCGTACTTTTGTAATCAAGACAGGTGAGCGTGGTGCTATTCAGTTCCATAAGGCAGTACTTGATACAGTGAGTGGTTGGTCAGCATTCCAGGTAAATGGAGATGCAGTAGGCATGGTAAGGAAGGTACAGTCACCATTGCATGAGAATGCCTTGTCAGCAGGTTTCCAGTTTGTAGAGTTCCAGGCACCAAACGGTGTAAAGGTGAAGATTGATATTGACTCTCGTTATGATGACCCAGTGCGTAATAAGATTATGCATCCAAACGGAGGTCCTGCATACTCATACAGGTATGACATCTTTGACATTGGTACAATGGATCAGCCCAACATCTTCAAGTGTGCAGTAAAGGGCATGGAAGGTGATATGACCTCTTATGAGTGGGGCTTGAGGAATCCTTTCACAGGTCAGATGGGTAACCCTAACATGAGCCATGATGAGGATTCAGCAACCATCCATAAGATGACCACAATGGGTGTATGTGTGCTTGACCCAACAAGGACAATGAGCTTGATACCAGCAATCATAGCTTAAAATATAGAAAGAGGCAGTGAGGGAACAATGTTTCCCTCCTGTACTCTGACTAAGATAAAACAAAAAAGAAAAACAAAACAAAAGGAGAAGTAGAAATGGGAAGAGTTAGTGAGAAAGACAATCCAAACACAGAGACAGTTTTGCAGGATATGGAATTGGATGTGACACCACAGGAAGAAATAAAGACAGAAATTCCGTTGCCTAAAGCAGAGACAGAGATAAAGTCAAGTTATGCAGAAAAGGCAGTACCAAGTTATAGTAGGGAACCAGTAAATTGCTTGAGGAATGAGCGTATTATAGTAAGATTTGTTCCAAGTCCTACAGCAATGGTACAGCGGAAGGGACATCTTTTGTCAGGAGGTATGGCAGAAAATGCTACACGAAGTTTTGTAGTGCCAAGGCTTAGTAAGACAGGAATGTTCAAGAATGTTCTTACAGATAGTGAGAAGACCTTTTTGGAAAAAGCGATGGGATTGGAAATCAATGCTCTCAGTATCTATAAGAAAGAAAACAACTTCTGGGATGACAGTAATCCAAATGGTATAGGCAGGGTGAAACTGCACAAGCAGGATAACTATCTTGACCTAAGTATTCCAGAGCAGTATATACAGTATAAGATACTGCTTGCCAACAAGGACTATATTGCACCTTCAATGGAAGAGCTTGAGAACAAACCAAAGGCAACCTATCAGTTTGTGATTATCTCAGAAGGTGCAGAGGCACAGAAGAATCTCAGTAAGATGGACATCACAATGGAATGCTATACAGAGTATGGTGCTGTGAAGAGAGATAAGGATACACTTAAGACTATTATAGAGCAGCTTGAGAAGCGTCCTATCAGTCCTAATGTAGAACTTGGTTTCTTGCAGAATAAGGTTAATGAGTACATTCAGGCAGACCCACGTAAGTTCTACACAGTGATTACTGATGAGTATTTGCCAGCAAAGGTTCTTGTTAAGAGAGCAGTAGAAGCAGGACTTGTAGGAACAAAGAATAACACCTACTATCTGCGTAAGGATGGTTCTCCACTATGCGAAATGAATGAGGAGAGTACCTTGAACAATGCAGCCAAGTATCTCAGTTCAATCAAGCATCAGGAGCTGAAGTATATGTTGGAAGCACAGTTGAAGGAAGCAGAAGAAGAATAAATTTAATCATATATGGAGTTTAGGTAAGGAAACATAACTCCTTACCACTCCTTTCCAAAAACTATAAAGATATGTCAGTAGAAGAGATGGATAATATGTTTGATGTGTTATATAACAATATAACCTCAAACCAAGCACCAGGACTTAATGCCTATGAGAAGAGTATCTTTCTTACCAAGGCACAGGATGAAATTCTGAAGAACTACTTTAATCCAAAGAGCAAAGGCAATAATACCCAAGATGGCTTTGATGGTAGTGTCAAGAGGCAAGTGGACTTCTCCATGCTCACTACTGTAGCTACTACAAGTGCAACATACTATTCTTACACTCTTATAGCAGATAAGACAGACAAGGATGGTAATCCAGTATATTCAAGAACAAAGACAACCAGTTCTACACCTCAGTCTACTTACAGCTATACAGAAGCTTATGATTCTGAAGGCAATGTATTGAAAGATACCAAGGGAGATGTACTTTATGTGAAGAATGAAGGAACGGATGTTTCAGGCTTTGATAATTCATTGTTTGATACACGACCAAACAGCAGAAGCATAACTCTACCACCAAGGCTCATGTTTGCTATCAATGAAATGGTAGAGGTAAGTAGAAACAACAAAACTATACTTTTGCAGGTAGTGCCAGTTAAATTTGATGAATATTCAAGGTTGATGTGCAAGCCCTACAAGAGACCACTGAAATATCAGGCATGGAGGTTAACTAACAATGATGTAGTTAACAAGGCAGACATAGTAGTAGGTCCTACAGACGTACTAACAAAGTATACCATCAGATATGTAAGGAGACCAAATCCAATCATAGTATCAAACCTTGATGGACTTTCCATTGAAGGTAAGGAAGATAAGATGGAGTGTGAGTTGGACCCAATACTTCATGAAGAAATACTTCAGAGAGCAGTAGAGCTTGCAAAGATAGCTTGGACAAATACAGGGCAGGATAACCTACAAGCAGTAATGCAGGCAGGACAGAGAAGTGAGTAATCATAAATAAAGAAGATATGACAGTAGAGGAGTTTTCAAACAGCTTTGACACATTGCTTAACAGTTATGCTCTCACTCCAAATTTTGGAGAAGAGACTTCAAAGCAAACCATAGCACTTGATGAATATGAAAAGTCAGTGTTTTTGACCAAAGCGCAGGAAGAGATAGTGCTTGGTCTATATAATGGTAAGAATCCTTATGGGGACATCTTTGAAGGAACAGAAGAGCTGAGGAGATATTTGTCAGATTTGACAGCAGAGAAGTTTCTAAAGCCAATAACAAATTCCTCAGGCACACCCCTTGGTCTTGAAAGCAAGTCAAAGTTCTTTACTCTTCCAGAAGACCTATGGTTCATAACAATGGAATCAGTGGTAGTAGACAATGGTAAGTGTGGTGCAGAAACCATAATGAAGGTATATCCAGTAAAGCAAGATGAATATCAGGTAATCCGAGATAATCCCTTCAGAGGAGCCAATGACAGAAGAGCATTGAGGCTGGACTTGTCAGAAGGAAATGTAGAGATAATCTGTAAGTACTTAGTGTCAGTCTACTATATAAGGTACATAAAGAAAGTATCACCTATTATACTTATTGACTTGTCAGATGGTTTGTCAATAGAAGGACAGAGTAAAGCAAAAGACTGTATCTTGCATGAAGCTCTTCATCAGAAGATATTAGATAGGGCAGTACAGCTTGCATTGCAAAGTAAAGGATATAATATCAATAAATAATAGTTAAGGTCTACCAAGTAGACAATGTTTAATTAAATACATAAATAAAGATGAGTGTTTATAGTTTGAATCAGGTAAGGCACCTGTATGTAGCAAACAAGTCAGTAGAAGCAACAGCAGAACTGGCTAATATTGGAGATTTTAAGGTGAAGACCTGTGGTAACATTGAGAAAGAAGTATACTTTGAGGTACAGGGTCCAGACACAGTGCTGAAGAGTGACTACATTCCAGTGAAGAACATCAATTATGTCAATGTCCTTAAAGCAGCTGCTATGGCAACACCTATGAAGAAGGTGAAGGTAGTGTTGGATCCCACGGTTAATGGAGGCAATCCTATTGCAGGACAGGACTATGTACTTCGCATAAACTTCCATCAGTTCTTTGGTATGGGTGCTCAGGACCAGTATGTAAAGGATGCAGCAGTACATGCAAGGAAGGGTATGACAGCAGGACAGTTCTATAAGGAGCTGGTAAAGGCACTTAACCTCAGTTTTTCACGTGAAGTAAGGGCTACTGCTACAAGCAATCCCTACCTTAAGTTTACAGCCAATGCAGACAGTATTGAGATTGAGGAGGTGCCACAGTCATGGACATTAGGTACAGAGGCACAGGAACGAGTACTCTTTGATGTAATGCCTACTACAGTATATGATGGTGTAGATGACTTGATATGGGGTACTGTGACTTCAGTAGCTTCTACTACCATGGTAGGTAATGGTAAAAAGATGGCAGACCTTGAGTACTTCCTTCTTGGTGAACGTGGAGACCAGTATAGGAAGGTAGGTTTCCCGAATGACATTGAGACTAAGGGTATGATAGACCCAAGTAAGGAGTATGATGTGATTGAGATTCACTATACCTTTACAGACACAGGTGTCAACAGCTATAATACAGAAAAGGATATTACCATTGCAGTGCCATCAGAAGGTGGCGAAACCTTTGTTGAGATTAACAAGATTATTGCTGCTTTTAATACAGCTACAGGTCTTACTGTAAAGCCTCTTGCGAAGGCTGACGGTGAATAATTAGTCTTTTGTTTCATATATTATTATGGAGGGATTGGGGAATGTATCCCTGATTCCTCTTTTTTTTGTTTTATTTAAAGAAAGTAAGATATGATACTATTTGACCAATTAAGAATCTCAGATGATGGACAGAGACTGTATATCAATGCACATGTGAATAAAGCAGACTATTTTAAGAACATGTATATAGACTCTGTAGTGATAATGACAGCAGATAAAGTGTCAGAAACAGCACCAGGGACTCCAACCTCAGACTATATATATAAAAAGGAAATAGAGGGTAATGTAAAAGAATTAGATTTGGTACTAACTCCATTGGACTTTACAAAGTCATGGGAGACAGATCCAAAAGCAATGGCTTTTAATAGGGCAGACATGAGCAACACACTATTCTTTGTATATATAAAATGTAAGGGAACACCAGTAGAATGTACTCCCTGTAGGCTTGATGAAGAGACAACCCTTGGAGTAGTGTTTGATGAAAATATTCTTTATCAGAGAGTGATGGACTATACCAAGGAGTTAGTAGCAGACTGTAATATTCCTACAGAGTTTACAGATTTCATATTGCTGTGGAATGCTTTCAAGGCAGCTATAGAGACAGAGCATTATGTAGCAGCCATCAAGTTCTACAATAAACTGTTTGGTGTAGTAAGGAGTGGCTATAGCAATAATATAATAAAAACTTGTGGGTGCAATGGATGAAATATTGTTTGAAGCATTGTCTGAATATTTTCATGCCTTAGAGTTGAAAGGATATATGTCAAAGAGTCACAGCATGAAGCTATTGGTGCTGAGTTTCTACAGAGACTTTGTATTCAAGGACTATAGAGGCATGTTGAGTAAGAGAGATTATTGTTTTATAGAGAAAGCATTGGACTGTATCTATGGAACAAGTTGTTTAATACCTTATCCAGATTATTTGAAAATGGGAAAGCTACATTTAGGAGAGATGACAGAGATGGCTCAGAGGTTGAAGACCCTTGAGAATACAGAAGTTGTAAAAGTAATACATGAAGCTGAGGCTGATACTCAGTCGGATGTTGTGGTTATGATGGAAGAGAAATAATGGATTGAAGTTCCAAGGCAGACATTCTATAAACAAGAATAACAAGAGCCTTGGAACTTTTAGCTTAAAACAAGAAGAGATATGTTAGTGAAGGAAATCATATATATGGTGCTGGACTTGGCAAAGGCAAATACTTCAGATGACTCATTCTTCAATGAAGACCATGTACTGTTTCTGTTGAAGAAGTATAGAAGTTTCCTGATAAAGAAAGAGCAGGAGAAGCTGAAGACATCTACAGATATAGCTTCAGAATTTGAGTATCAGCAGATATGTCTGAACTTAGAGAAAGTACCAGCAATGGATGGAAGTCCATGTACAGGAGGATATTATCTTAGGACAGAAGAGAAGATACCAAAACTTCTTGAAGGAAATATGCCAAGAGTATATCCTATGGACTTTTATCAAGGAATAAACATAAGTTATGTGCCAAGAGACAAGATGAGATATATAGGTACAAACAAGTTTTTGAGAAACATAATATATGTGTCATTAGGAACAGATCTGCATCTATATCTTAAAAGTGTCAATCCTCAGTTCCTTAATCTTAGGAAATTAAGGATGAGTGCAATATTTGAGGACTTTGATGAGATAGAGAAGTATAAATGTGAAGGAGAGGGTACAGTATGTGATGTAATGGAGAGGGAGTTTCCAATAAGGGATTATCTGGTACCAACTTTAACAGAGCTTGTAGTAAAGGAACTTGTAGGAAGCATGTATAAACCTGTAGACCAAGCTAATAATGCAAGTGATGATATGTCAAAGGTAGCAACAAAACAAAGTTAGAAATGGACTATAAGGAGTTTAAAGCCAAGCTTATAAAGACAGATGTTCCAAGGAAACCAAAGGTAAGAAATTCATGGGGAGTGTATGATGCCTATAAGCATATAAGAAAGAAAGGCTGGTATGATATAGGCAGACCTTTGAAAGAGCATGAGTTCTATAGTATTGTCAGAGGTGTAAATGACTTAATGGCTGATGAAATAGTCAAGGGAAACATAATAAAGTTTCCACACAATATGGGGGAGCTTGAATTGAGGAAATACAAGCCAGAGGTGAAGATAGTAGATGGAAAGCTGAAAATAGGTTATCCTGTAAACTGGGACAAGACAATAAAGCTATGGTATGAGGATGAAGAAGCAAGGATAAACAAGACACTTCTAAGACATGAACCAAAATACATATACCACATAAAGTATAATAAATATCATGCCATGTATGAGAATCAAGTCTTTTATGAGTTTGAGGTAAACAGATTTATAAAGCGAGCATTAGTAGGAAGTATTAACAATGGTAAAACAGATACATTATGGTGACAGAGATACAATATACAAATATAAGGAGGGTGCTTGATGACTTAGTAGAGCACCCATTGCTGAAAAACTTGACACTTGAGCAAGTGATAAGACACACTCTTAGATTCATATCCCTGCATGGTTATCCAAGTCTATACCAAGACAAGATAGAAGAAATAGAGATAAAAGATTTCAGAGGACTGTTGCCTTGTGACCTTGTTTCAATAATACAGGTAAAAGACCTTGATACAGGTATTTGTCTGAGAGCAATGACAGATAAATTCACAAGAGGTTTGGAACCTAAGCCAAGAGAAGACAGGAGACCTAAAGACTTGCTGAATAATGTACAACATGAGTATATACCACCAAGGAATGTATGTGTAGAAGAAATGTCATTCAAGACACAAGGTAGAGTGATATTCACATCCTTTCCAGTAGGAAGAATAGAAGTGGCATATAAAGCAATACCAGTAGATGAAGATGGTTTTCCATTGTTGATAGACAATGAGACATATCTGAATGCACTGGAGGCATATATCAAAGTAAAGGTGTTCACTGTAAAGTTTGATACAAACAATATATCAGCAGGAGTATTGAGCAATGCACAAACAGATTATGCTTGGGCAGCACATTTGCTACAGAGTGAAATGACAACACCATCAGTATCAGAGATGGAAAGCATCACAAGGTATCTTAATACATTAATAAAACCAGTGACACACTTTGACAATGGATTTAAGAACTTAGGAGATAGAGAATATAGGAGGAGGTATTAATATGGCAAAGAAATATATTAATTGGAAAACAAAAGGCATGAATAGAGACATGTCAGTATCAGCCTTTAATCCAGAGTTTGCTTTTGAGAATCTTAACATAAGACTTGCTACCAATGAGGGTAACACAATGATGTCTTGGGTTAATGAGAGAGGACCAAAGAAACTAAAGCTTCGTGTAGATACCAAGCCTTGGGCTACAGAGGATTTTGTTGATAGGTATGATAGTAATGTTGATGAAGAAACTAAGGAGATTACTGATGCAACGGTTATTAGAGGAATACCTATAGGAACTGCTGTACTTAATCATAAGTTAGTATTATTTACTGTCAATGACTATATCTATCTCTTTGAAAAATCAGATGATAAGGACTATGATCTTGAAGGCAAGGTTCTTTATTTTGGATCACTGGGATTTAGTCCTAATTATCCTATAGAAACCTTGGTGTCTTATGAGTCAGAGAATATTCAGAAAGTGTATTGGACAGATGGATTGAATCAGCCAAGAATAATCAATATAGCTTCAGCTATGGATTATAAGTTAGGCAAATATAATGATTCATCTTTTGACTTTGTACCAGAGTTAGCTTTAAAGGAAACAGTATCAGTCAGTAAGATGTATGGTGCAGGAGAGTTTCCTCCTGGAGTGATACAGTATGCCTTTACTTATTATAACAAGTATGGTCAGGAGAGTAATATATTTTACACAACACCCTTGCAGTATATCTCTTATATCAACAGAGCAGGAAGTCCAGAGGAAAAGGTAGCAAACTGCTTTAAGATTAAGGTAAACAATATAGACAAGAACTTTGATTATATGAGGATTTATTCAATCCTTAGGACATCAAAGGATGCTACACCTGTGGTTAAAAGGATACAGGACTTGGAGATACGAGAAGATGCTACATCTGTAACATATATAGATAATGGTACCAGTGGTGAGATAGTAGACCCTACAGAGCTGTTGTATAAAGGCGGTGAAGAGATTGTAGCTAAGACTATAGAGCAGAAAGATGAGACACTGTTTTTTGGAAATATTACAGTGAAGAGACCACCTCTTAGTATAAAGGAAAGGTTGTTGAAGGAGAATGGAGTTAGTAAAAATAGTCCTTTAGCTAATGGAAATGTTTATGCAACACAATCGAAAAGATATTTTAAATTAGTGTCTAACCCACCACTTACTTATTATAACACTCTTGATACTGATGCTAATCCTGATACAGGTGATACTAATTATCAAGGAGCAGCTTGTTTTAAATCTAGAGAGTATTATAGACTTGGAGTACAGTTTCAGTATAAAAATGGTAGATGGTCAGAGCCATGTTGGATAGGAGATAAACCATGTAATGCAATTCCTAAAGAAGAAAATTGGTCACATCCAGATGGTACTAAAACACATGACATAGCAGTTCCTGAGTTTAGGTATACTATGAAAGCTGTAGGAGAAACAGGTATTGGTAGTATATTTGAAAATCTACATGAACAAGGTTATAGAAAAGTAAGACCAGTATTTGCTGTACCAAGAACACAGGATAAAACAATTTTGTGTCAGGGAATAGGATGTCCTACAATGTATAGAAAGGTAGATAGAGATAACAATCTGTATGCAGTTTCATCATGGTTATTTAGATCTAAACTTACAGATAGTATCGATGGTACTGATTGGAATGTTCCAAATGCTACATATCAAGAAAAAGATGGATATACTGGTGGAGGTTATGTTACTTCAGATGATATACTTAGATCTCAATATAGAACTCAAGTTATTAATGATATAATTTCACCTTATTTATCCAGTACGGAAGTTATGGGTACTTATAATGATAATGACTCTTTCCGTGTAGAAAATACAATGTTAACCTTAAATTCTCCAGATGTAGAATTTGATGATTATATAACTCATACAGATTTTAAAGGTTATGAGCTATTTATTCCTGGAAAGGTTTATTTTGATAAGACTTATGGAGATATAAGTATTCAGACATCAACTCCAACTATAGGTTCTAATTCTGCTGGATTTATTCATAGAAGTATTGTAGCTCCAGGATACGGTGCTCTTATTTCAGGATTGTTTTATAATGACCATATAGTAGATGATATAGATGCAGAAGGAAAATATGGAACCTATTGCCCTAACAATCCCCCTGTAGATTTTCCAGTATATATGTGGCATAAGAATGGTTCTTTGAATAATGATGTTGCAAGGGATAATAGGAGTGCTCAGTTATTAAAAAAGAGGATAAGTAATTATAAATTTGGTCCTAAAACTACTTATTATGATATTGGAGATGCTCCTATATTAGGAGAAAGAAAGTCTATAGACATTCAATTATTTAATTCTGACATTCTTTCCATTATAAAGGTGAATGGAAAGGTATATCAGGGAAATGTTGATACTATGGTAATGCCAAGTGAGCCTTCTCCTTATTATTTTGTAGGATGGCCATGGAGAACTTCAGTAAATACAGATTATAAGACAAAATGTCAGCTTAAAATATCTCTTGAAAATCCTAATGATCTAAGTTCAAAGTGTGGTATATTTGAATTAAAGAAAGTTGATAATTCTTGGGTTTGGAGTATGCCTCTACAAATAAGTAATCCTATTAAACCTACTATTACAGTTAATGGTAGTGATATTGGCGATCATGTAAAAAACATATCTTACTGGAGAGAAGGTGTTCAAATAAAATATAAATCCACTCCTCATTTGATATTAGATACAGATTCTACAATTTCATTTAAAGCTAAAGGGGAGTTCCCACTTATTGAAGTCTATAAGAAATATAATAAAGATATACTCTTTGGAGGTGCATCAGATGAGGCATTGCAGGCAGCAACATGGATACCTTGTGGACCTTCAGTAGCATTTGATGAAAACACCAAACAATGTATATTGGAGTTTAAGTGGGGAGATACATATTTCCAAAGGTATGAATGCTTGAAGACCTATCCTTTCAGTTCAGAAGACAAGAATCAGGTAGTGGAGATAGCTTCATTTATGATGGAGACAAGGGTGAATATAGATGGAAGGTATGATAAAAATAGAGGACAGGTAAGTAATCTGAATGTGACACCTCAGAACTTTAATCTTATAAATCCAGTGTACTCACAGATGGATAACTTTTTCTCATATAAGATAATGGATGAGGATAGCTATAAGAATACTGTATTTCCAAATACAGTGACTTGGACTAAGACTAAGCAGAATGGAGCAGATGTAGACTTGTGGACTAATATAACCTTAGCCAATACATTGGAGATGGATGGAAACAAAGGAAAGGTAAACAAGCTTATAAGGCTTAATAATCAATTGCTTTCATTCCAAGACAATGGTATATCACAGATACTGTATAATGAGAATACACAGATTTCCACCACAGAGGGAGTGCCTATTGAGATAGCAAACTCACAGAAGGTTCAAGGAAAGAGGTATTACTCAGATACAGTAGGCTGTTCAAACAAGTGGTCTATGGTACAGACACCTTCAGGCATATACTTTATGGACAGCAATGAGAAAAGCATATATCTGTTTAATGGTCAGTTGAATAATTTGAGTACAGTAGGAGGTTTTAATGCTTGGGCTAAGCAGAATATTCCATCAGCAGAGGTAGAATGGACAACTAATATGTTTGATTCATTTGTAGCTTACTATGACAAGTTGAATCAAGATGTGTTATTCATAAATGAGGAAATAGCATTGGCTTATTCAGAGAAGTTCAACTGCTTCACTTCATTTTATGATTATGGTGGAACACCATTCTTTGTAAATCTTGATGATATAGGAATATGGATAAAGAACCTTAATCTGTGGCAACACCAAGCAGGAGAGTACTGTAATTTCTTTGATGAAAATAAATCTTACTCCATGACTCTTGTAGCTAATCAGGAACCACAGATGGATAAGATGTTTACTAACTTGGAGTTCAGAGCTTGTGTAGAAGGTGAAGGAGTATATGATGAAAATACAGGAAAGTTTAAGCCTGCCTTACCATTTGACACTATAGAAGTATGGAATGAGTATCAGCATGGAATGCTTAGTCTTAGTGATAGAGATGGTCATGATAGATTTACTCATGGGAACTCAAATGGTAATGCTTCACTAAATAGAAAGTTCAGAATGTGGAGATGTGATATTCCAAGGGACAATGCAGAGGTAAACAATGCTACAGAGTCCTTGATGGGAATAAAGAGGTTTAAGGCAAGACCATTGGATAGGATAAGGAATCCTTGGGCATACATAAAGCTGACTAAGAAGGTGGCAACAAGTAAGGTAGAGGTACATGATATTATGGTGACGTACTTTGGGTAGACTAATAGTAGGTAGGAATATGAGCCTCACTAAGCATTCTTGAGCCTTACTAAGCCTTAGATGAAGAGGTGGGGGAATCTTAGTGATTCTCTTACCTCTTTTTATAATATAGTTTAGGATGGAACATTGATACTGATAAAAAAGTATCTTTGCAATAAACATATTATTAATATGAGAAAAAGAAATAAATTATATACAGTGAACAAATGGAATCAACCATTGTTTGCTCAAGGTATAGATAGAGAGCATCAGAATATCTTTGATGGCTTGGATTTTAGCTACTTGAATAATGTTGATGCAGGAAGTTTGGGAAGTCTAAATAAAACAATAGACCCATCAAAAATAACAAGTTCGGAGATGTCAAGCTGGCTACCTAAGCAGGTAGATGTACCTGTAGGTAAAGTAGGTGGAGCAGGTAAAATAGGTAATGTTGTAGGTGCATTAGGTGGTGTTGTCGGTGGTGCTGCTAATAAAATTATAAGTGGAGGACTAAGTTCTGGCGCAGGTAATGCAGTAAGTAGTATAGGTAATACTGTTGGAAGTGCTATCAGTACTATTAATCCTGTGGTAGGAGGTATTGTATCAGCAGCTTCTGGCATTATTGGTGGAGGTATAAATGCTCTCTGGGGTATGAAGACAGACCAAAAGAAGCTTAGGGCAGCTAATGAGGGTACCAACTATTTAAATAGTTTTGTATCAGATGCTTCAACCTTTGATGATATACAAGGACCAAATGCTGTGGCTAATGTACAGAATGCTTATAAAGGAGGAGTCTTTAAGAAAGGTAAGGCAAGAAGGAAGAATGCAGCCCTTAGAGCAGAAAGAGCAAATGCAGAGTCATGGGCAAATAGAAGTGTAGATAACAACATTAATAATATAGCAGAGACACAAATGGATAATATGCTTGCAAACTATGCAGCTTTTGGAGGTCCACTTGGAGGAATGCCTATTCAAGATACAGGAGCTATAGATTATGGATTTATGTCAGATTATCTTGTAACAAAGAATAGAATGGCAGACATGAAAAACAAGATTACTGGAACTGTATTTGACAATATACCTTCAACACCTATAAATACCTTTGAGTCAGGTGGAGGCATTCATATTAAAAAGAGTCATAGAGGATTATTCACTAAAGAAGCTAAGGCACATGGTATGGGAGTACAGGAGTTTGCATCACATGTGTTAGCTAATAAAGATAAGTATTCACCTGAAGTGGTGAAGAGAGCTAACTTTGCAAGAAATGCTGCTAAGTTTGCTTTAGGTGGAGATATGCAGACAAATGGAGCAGACTTTACAGATGGTCTTACTATTATTGGTGCAGGAGGTTCACATGAAGAGAATCCTTATGATGGTGTGCAAGTAGGTGTAAGCAGAGAGAATGGCCAGCCAAACTTGGTAGAAGAGGGAGAGACCATATTTGATGATTATGTGTTTAGTCAGAGGATAAAGGCAGATGCAAAGACAAAGAAGAAATTCCATGTAGGAAAGAAGACAGAAATAAGCTATGCAGACCTGTCAAAGAAACTTGAAAAGGAAAGTCTTGAGAGACCAAATGACCCTATATCACAGAATGGATTAAAGAAGCAGCTTCATGATCTTGCAGATGAGCAGGAGAGGCAGAAGGGAGAAGAAATGCAGGATGCTTTTGACCAATTGCCACCAGAGCAACAGCAGGCAATAATGCAACAGATAGCTATGCAGGAACAGCAGGCTGAGGAAACACAGCAAATGCAGAATGAAGAGCAGCTTCAGAATGCACAGCAGGAAGAGCAGCTTCAAGGACAGCAAGATAATGGTGAGCAGATGGTTGAAGAGCCTAATATGGAAGAGGAAAATGCAGAACAGATAAATGCTTGTGGTGGAAAGATGAACAGATTTGATAAGGGTGGAAATATGAAGAGGAAGATATACAATCTCTTGAAAACACCTACAGATAGAGAGTTTAACAAATGGGCGGAAGACCATAAGATAGACAAGATAACAGATTGGGAAAATGTATTGAAAAACAAAGCATTTGTAGAAGCTTTAGGAAAGGACAATCCTATGTTGAGAGATGCTATTTCAAGAGGATATGACTTTGGTTTCTATATTCCAAATGAGAATGGAAAACTAACCTTTGACTTTGTGCATGGAGGTTGGGGAAAGGAAGATTATAATGCTTGGAATGGCAGTACTGATGCAGCTTGGAAGGAAGCTGTAAAGAAAGGACTTGTGAAAAAAGGCATGAAGTCAGAGGAGATAGGCAAAGCCTTAGCACAGACAGATGCTTATAAGAGAGGTTCAGATTGGCTAAAAGAGAATGAGAAAAACAGACTGTTCTACTTGCAGCAGATACTTAACAGTAAGGATGCACCAGAAGCAGCAAGGCAATATGCAGCAAGATATGTTGATAATAATGGTTGGCTGAAAGATGCAAAGAGAGACTATCAGACTATCTTTGAAGATCCCAATGGAACTGGTGTTAGAAACACTCATCCAGGAACATATTGGAAAACCCCTGATGAGATGTTGAGAAACAAAGTAACAGGGAACTTTGTAGTAAATGATGATGGGACAGTAGATGAGATTGTAGGAGATATACCAAAAGAATGGAATGATGCAGGTAGTTATAATTGGAAAGATGCTAATAGTGATTATGAGTATAACTATTATAAAAGACCTATAGAAAATGTAGTTACTCCTAACAATGGACAAAAAACAGATGATGAAGAGTATGAGCCAGTACATAAACCAACATGGGGAAGGACAGCTGGACTACTTGGACCAGTGGTAGGTCTTGGGATGCAAGCCTTAGGTATAGGAAAACCAGACTATTCAGGGATGGATGCTTCATTGGAGATAGCAAATGGAAGTCCGGCATTGGCACATGCCCAGTTTATTGGTAATCGTCTTAAGTATAGACCAATGGATATATGGTATGAGCAGAATAGGATGGATGCCAATAGTAGGGCTACAGACAGAGCAATTCTTAACAATGCTTCACCTATGGGAACAAAGATGGCAGGATTGTTGGCAAATGGCTATAACAGTCAGATAGCAGACGGTGAGCTTTATAGGAAAGCTTTGGAGTATAATGATGCACAGAGACAGAGAGTTGAAGAGTTTAACAGAGGTACAGATATGTATAATGCCAATGCTGCAAATCAGACATCAGTTACTAATGCTCAGATAGCAAACAATAACAGACAGCTAAGAGCACAGATGCAGATGGATGCTGCAAGACAGAGAATGGCTGCTGATGCTGCTTGGAATCAAGGTATATATGGTAATGTGAATGGCTTGTTTGCAGGTTTGGGAGCCTGGGGTAAGGAAAATACACAACATAATATGATTGCAGATATGGCTGCTGATGGATTGTTTGGAACAATGAGTGACAAGCAGAATATAGGTAAGACCTATATAAGAAAGAAAAAAGCAGCATGTGGAGGCAAGATAAATAGGAAAAAGAGAGGTTTAACATTTTAAAGAGTAGAAGATATGCCAGACTATTCATTTGTAGTTTCACCAACATTTAATCCATTCAGTATGCAGGAAATGCTTGTACCATTTTCTGCATACAAGGATGCTTTTGAGAAGAGTGAAGAACAGTATGACACCTTATCACAAGGTGCAGATAAATTTAAATATCTTAGTGAGACATTGCCAGAGGGAAGTAAGGCAAGGCAGATATATGAAGGATATGCCAATGACCTCAGAGCACAAGCAGAAGACCTTGCACATAATGGTCTTACTATGGGCAATAGGAGAGCCTTGACATCCTTGAAGAGAAGATACCAGGGAGAAATGGGTAGAATACTTCAAGCAGATGAGGCTATGAGAGAAGAAAAGAAGCTAAGGCAGAGTCTTGGGGCACAAGACACTTCACTGCTATATGCTAATGACAATCTAAACATAGATGACTTCTTGGATGGAAAGAATCCTAATCTATATAGGATTAGTGGTAATGAGCTGTATACAAGAGGAGCAGCTGCTGGTAAGGCAGCATCATCGAGGATATTTTCAGCAGGAGATGCTGGAAGTACACTGAATGGTTATTATAGAGACTATGTACAGAAACTTGGATATAGTCCTGAGACCATAAGAAAGTTCTATAATGATATGTCTACAATACCAGAGTTACAAATGGCTGCTGATGCTATACTTGAGGAGAGAGGAGTAAATCAAAACCTCAGTGGGTATAATCTTAGGAGAGCAAGACAATCAGTCATTAATGGTATGATAGACGGTGCAGTATATCAGGAGAATCATAGTCCTCAGAGGGATTTGGGAGTGCTGACACCTATGGAACGAAATCAGATAACTATGCAACAGAAGCAATTTAATCTAAATAAATCTCAGCTTGATGCAAGAGCAGCAGCTATGGGATATAGGATAGATGATAATGGTAACTTACAAATAGACCCTGATAGAATGGAAGCTCTAAAGGAACTGAAGAAGAGTAGTAAGGGCACTGGTAGTTCAGATAATTCAAATGGATATGATACTAAAAATAAGAAAAGTATACAACTTACGTGGCATGGAAATAACCCTAAAGATAGAAATGGAGAAGCTGATGATGATGTTACAATAAAAGAGTTAGAGGATGGTGCTTCATTACCAGGAAATCCTGTAAAATTTAACGAACTTCCTTCTTTTGTTAAAGATAAGGTACAACGAGCAATTGGAGGAAGTAATACAAATTTCTACAGATATTATTATAAGCCATTTAAACAAGGTGCTTGGGGTGGTATTTGGGATGATACAGAAACAGAAGTTGCTATAATACCTACTGATGTAGTAAAATATAACAGCGATCCAGAAATTCCTGCTGATTTAATAAATCCACAACAAAATAAAGGACAGTGAAAACTGTCCTTTATTCATATACTTTTTCAAGAGCATCTTTAGCACTTTTACATCCTTGATTAGCAGATAAAGTCCAATAATACTTTGCCTTTGTTATATTAGGCTTTAAATAAATACTATCTGGATTATCTAAAATATATTTAGTTTCATTTTTATCCGTAGTATAATTTCTGTTTTCTAAAGTTATAAAAGTATTATTACCATCATAAATATAATCATCAGTTCTTCCTAAATAATGTATTGAGTAATAAGCTAATCCATTTAAATAGATATTACCTAAATTGAATTGAGCTATAGAATCTCCATTCTCTGCTCCATTATTTAACCAAAACAATGCTTTATCAAAATCTTGATTTACACCATTACCATATTTATATGCTAAACCTATTTTCCCTTGAGCTTCAGCATTTCCCTTTTTAGCTGCTTGCATATACCAATATGCTGCTTTTTCTTGATATTCAATAGCTTTATTTCTCATAAGGTAATAACTGTCTTTAGACAATCTATCACCTAATAAAACTTGAAATTTTGTATTCCCTTTTTCCGAATAAAAAGTTAACAGCTCTAATGCTTTATTATAAGCCAAGTCACTGTTAATATTCAGAAGTTTATTAATATTTGTTATAGCTTTATTTGCATTTGATTTGCCTTCTTGATATAAAGAATTACATTGGTATGGAGTATACCAATAAAATCTAACAAAAGCAAATATAATATATAATATTAGTACAGCTACTGCTAAAGCAATAACTATTCCTATTCTTTTGCACCATTTGGTGATTATATGTTTATTCATAGTTTTATAAAATTACAGTATCCCAAGACTCAATATTTTCTTTTCCATTATATAGATATAACTTTTTTGAAACAGTAAGACCAATTCTTAATGAATTCTTATTTTCTGAAATTTGATTGGCAGATAATTCTCCCATAGAGGGAAAGAAATCTATAAATATTTGTTTGCCATTAGTTTGGGTAAGTATACATTTGTGGTGACGTTTACCCCAAAAGGTTTGAAATTCTCCTATTTGCATAGTTGCATTATTATCTGCTATATATTCTAATAAACTCCAACTTTTTATAAAAGTCATATCATCATTTGTTCTCATATAATTAAGTTTCTTGATAACAAAATAACCAATGATAACTGGTAGAATAAATACTAATGTAAATACAAAAGTAAGTACAATGATTCCTCCATCATCGTCATTACCCTTATAACCACAAGCATCAAGTATGTTTACTGTTGCAATTATATAAATAAGTGCAGCTATAACATAACCAACGAAGTATAAAATGTATTTTATCATATTACTTATTTTTTTGTTTATAATTATTCTTTAAAACCTAAATCAACATCATCAGCAATATTATCTTTTCCTACATAAAGATAGTATTTATTGTTTGAAGTTCTTCCAACTTTTAACTCATCTTTTCTTTTACTTATCTCTTCTTTAGTTAGAACTCCGAGGGTTTTGTAAAAGTATACAAAGGTCAAAGTATTATCTTTAAAGAAGATACAACTTTTAAATACTTCTCCAGTTGTATGATTGGGACAATCTCCCACTTTCATTCTATCAAACTTTTTAGCAAATTCAGTAAGAGACCAAACTTCTTCAACACAGGGACCTAATAGGTTTTCCTCATTATCTGTATGTGAAGTAGGTTTAGTATGGGGAGTAGATTTGGTAGGTTCTGTTATAGGTGTTGTAGGTGGGGTAGGTATAGTATTAGTAGTCCTACTTATTATTGCTAAGCAATATATTACTATCACTGCAATGATACTAATGATGAGTATTGTCATAATTGTGATTTTAGTTGTGATTGAAATGTTTATGCAAAAGTAAATATTTTATTGAAGTTATATCTATGATTGATGATTATTTTTATATATCCACATCCTTCCAAGCCTTTCTTCTTCCTTTTATCAGACTGTAGTGCCCTGCCTTTGACTTGATGACAGCCAAGTCTTCTTTCATATCTGCTATCTCTCTTTCAGTAAGCACACCTAATTTAGATGAAAATGCTACGAAGGTCTTTGTCCCATCTTCTTGTGTGAATACACAACTCTTAAATATTTCACCAGTTTCATGATTGGTAAATTCTCCTACTTGCATCCTTGGACCATACTCTTTTATAAAAGCTATCAAACTCCATGTGTTTGAGGAATGTCTATTATTTTTCTTGGAGTCAGAGGCAACATTGAAATCTCTATAAGAAGAGGCAGATTTAAACTCTTCTTCTGTCATTTCCTTATAGACATTGTATTTCTTGAATACCTTAATAACCTCTGACTTCAATTCTTCTTGAGTGAGAAGATTCAGCTTTGAGTTAACTTCTATATCCCATCTTAGTGCTGCACATATTGAAGCCAATATCTGTGTGTCATTTGACCTAAACATGAATCTCCACATACTGCATATAACAGAAAGGAAGTCTACATAGTTAGGAGCTATATTTTTTGTTATTGATGTTTTAAGAAGTTTCGCTATTTTTGAAGAAGACACAACAATCCTCATTACATCTCTTGCATTGTTTCTACTATGGTTTTGATAGTAGAATCTATCAAGAAAATGCTTCCTTATATCATATAGGTCTAAAGAACAGTTCTTGTATAAGTCATATAATGAATATTGCATAATATTGAGTTTTATTAGTATAACGTAGGATAACTCAATTTGTTGTATGGTATCTACTAAAAAACATATACTTTTTAAGTGTTTTATTTAAGTCATTCTTACACTAATCCTTAATGTCTACCTTTGTACATATAGAATAATCGAATAATAGATAATATAATGTTAGACAAAATTTCTACACTCATACAGTCCTTTTCTGACTTCTTAGGAGGATTCAGCAAATTGAATGATGTCAATGACCATTCAGTGACTGTGTTTTTTAAAATCATTCTCTGCACCCTTGGTGCTCTTTTCTTTGGTAAGCTGTTCTTACGTGATGACCTTTATGACTGGGTTGTCACTATAGCTATGAAACCTAATCCTATTTCTATTGCTGTAGTTGTAGGTCTTGCTATGATTGTGTATTCCATATATGCACAGAGAAGGATTATGGCAGCAGTGTCAATTGCTATACAGCAACAGAAAAAACAAGACAAGCTTAAAGATAAAGAGTGCTATGCACAGACATCAAGAATAGAAGAGGAAGCCAATGCTCTTACTGATTACCTCAGAAAATCACTCAACTGTGATATAGTGACTATAGAGCTGATGCACAATACAGAGAAATACATTGGAGGTTATCATAAGAGATTCTATGATGAGAGTTTCCCCTCAATCAATACTGCTGAAGGTGTTACCTTTAACTATAAGGATTTTCAATGTATTCCTACTAATATCTTCCCTATCATAGGACATATACTGAAGACTAAGTTCAAATGGTTTACATCAATGGATGAAGTAGCAGAGATTGATTCTGGTTATGCGCATATCCTTAAGGAAACCAACTGTACTGCCCTTGGCATGAGAGCAATGAAGACTTCAAAGAATGAAGACCTCGGAATACTTACAGTGACATGGAGGAAGGGACATGAAGACAGGATACCTGATTTGGATATTATACAGGATATGATGACAGAGGTAGCTTCTAAGCTTGAAGTTCTGCTGGATATGTCAGCTTACGAATAACAATATATAGATAACTTAATTTTTATTACAATGAAAGAAAGTAAGAGTGGAGTTAATTGCATATTTGTTCCTAATGCTCCTAATGGTGACAGGTCAAGAATGTTTTTGGACTTGATGGATAAAAAGAAGGAGTTTCGTTATACAAGGGAACAGGCTATTGGAATATATGTAATATATACTAAATCCAATGCTAAGGAGAAGATGGAAGCTGTAAAGAATGCAGATGGCTCTCCAAAGTATCACATAAACAGTCAAGGGGAATTTCCTGCAAAAGATGTGGTAGACTATCTTGGTGTGGAAAAACAGATGGAGGAAATAAACAACTTTGATGTAGAGGAATATAGACTTGGTGCTGTAGATAGTATTGGTGGAAAAAGAGTTGACTATACAGATGCAGAGGAAATTCTTAATAAGGTAAATGACTTCAATAATAGTCATACAGGTCTTGTTGCAGGAGTAGAACAACATACTACTTCTGATGGTACTGTATATAATATAAAGGTATATGCAAAAGATGCTGGAACTATAGATGTACCAGTGTCAACAAGAGAAAAATTGAAGGCTTGGGAGATATACAAGCAAGTATTCAATGCTAATGGTATTGATATTACTTCTATGCCTGAAGAACTGAAAGGTACCTTTTCTGCTTATAATCTTGATTTGGGAAAGCAGCTTAGAAATATTTCAAAGATAGATGTTAATAATCTCTATAGAAAGGATGCCTTGATATTATTCACTATAGATAAAGATTCTAAGGAAGTACAAAGGCTTATAGATAAGTTTGGTTCTATAGAAAATGCTGCTCAAGCTATTGATGACTTCAATCATAAAGTTATAGAACTTGACAACTCACAACGTCATCTTCTTGCTATGGCAGTAAGTCATGCCAAAAATTTACACGGTATAGATGTTGAAGCATTGATAGACCAGATAAACCAGATAACATTTAGTATTGAGGTTAACAGTCCTGAGGTAGAGTGGAAAGAAGAGATTGACAAATTAAATAAGAAGTTTCATATATTCAAGGGAGAAACAAGAAGAATCAATGATGATATAGACAATGTAAGTCAGGCTTATTCTGAGATTATAATACAGCTTAAAAGAAAAATGACTGCTCTGCATAAGGAAAAAGGAGTGACAGAGGAAGGTAAGGAATTGGAAAGACTTTATAACAAGCTACAAAAGGAACTGGCTGAAAAGAAACATTATAAGAGTATTGTTGACTTCCTTAAACTTGCTACAAGTGATATAGAAAATATAGAGGAAGAAATAAAGAATGTCTCTCTTACTGGTGATAGTATGGAAGTCATTATGAATAAAGCCCATGTGTTGAAGCAATATAAGGATATTGAGAATCAGTATAGGCATATTGTGTCGATGCTTGCCTTGGACAATATGGATCTTAATGATATAGAAAATCAAGAAGACATTGATACTATAAAGGAAATTGCTCAGAAACTGAAGACATACTTTGAAAATAAGGAAGGAGTTATAAAAAGGCTTACTAAACAGAATATATATGATATGGCTAAGTTGATGTCTAAGGGTAAAATCTCTGATTCTGAACTTAATGATATGCTTGAGAAATCATTGAAGAGTGTTGGTTGGACAGACAGATGGCTGAATAGTGTTGGAACTGCTAATAACTTGCTTATCAATGTTGCAGGTACTGTAATGCGTAATCAGGAGATTATGAGAGATCAAGCTATGGAAGAAACAATAGCAAGAATAAACATTGCTAATGAAAGACTCAAGAAAGCTGGTTTTAATTCCGAGTTTATGTATGAGGATGAAAAACATATCATTAGTGATATTGACTGGGAGAGATTTGATGCTGCCAAAGAAGATGAGAAAAAACGATTAGAAAGAAATGGTCTTAGGGGATTTGGCTTGAAGCAAGCAATGAATAATTGGGAGTATGAGAATACTGAGGACAGACTTGTAGATAAGGAAAATGGTAGAAAGGAAAGAGTTCCTAATGAGGATTATAGAAAAGCTGAAGACTTTCAGAAGGACTGGGCACCTGCTCAGAAAGAATACTATGATACCATCATGCAGATTAAAGGAGAGCTTGAATCTAACTACCCTGCACATGCACAGAATTACTATTATCCTCCTCAGATAAGGAGAACATCAATGGATGCTTTTCTTAAAGCTGGTGAGTCTTTTGATGCAAAGGGTATGGGTAAGGCTATCCTTAATAAGCTCAAAGACCCGTTTGTCATAAGAGAAGATGACACTAATTTCATTGATAATGCTGTAGTGGACGGTGAAAGAACTACACTTGTAGAAAGTGATTATGACAATACTCCTAAAAGAAAGATTCCTATATTCTTTCAGAACCAAGTAGAGGATGGAGAGTTATTGCGTGACTTCTCTTCAGGTATAGCTCGTCTTGCAAGTTCTGCCATTAACTATGCTGCTATGTCTGAGATAGAAGACATGATGTATATCATAGCTGACTTTGCTGACCATAAAGACCCTGCAACTCCCAAATCAATGGTAGAAGTTTCTAACAGTAGGTTCAATAAGGTTATCAAGGATGTCTATAACTTTGGTAGAACTAATAATGTAGGTGCTGTGCTTCATGGTTTCATTGACCAGCATATTTATGGTATAAAGAGAAACCCTAATGAGAATAAAGTCTTTATTAAATTCTGTGACTCTATTATTAAGTACACATCATTTAGAGGACTGGCTACTAACTTGCCAGGTATGGTTGCCAATGGTGCTGTAGGTATATTACAGATATTCATTGATGCAGGAAGTAATGAGTTCTTTGGCTATAAGGATATGGCATGGGCTTTTACCAAGTTGTTTGGTGATACTGGTGTCAAGGGTGACATGTCTGAGTATTTGTCTAACAATACCAGCTCTAAGGGAACATTGTTGCAAAAGATGTTTGACCCTATGCAGGAGAACTTTGAAAATGCCTCTAACAAGAGATACTACAATAGTTTTCTCAGACACTTTATCTCAAAGGATTTCAGTTATGCAGGTTATGGTGTAGGAGAGTACTTTATTCACATGCTTCCTATGTATGCAATACTAAGACATGAGAAAGTAAAGCTGGATGGTAAGGAGATTAGTCTGTATGAAGCTTTTGATGTTACAAAGAAAAAGGACGGTAATGCAGAGCTTATAATAAAGGATGGAGTGACAGATCTTGATGGTAATGCAATTACCAAGGATTATCTTGATAAGATAAGAGGTAAGATAATGTATGCCAATCAGTCTATGCACGGAGCTATGAATGCAGAAGATAAGGGACTTATACATCAATACTGCATGGGAAGACTTGTAATGAATTTTCGTCAGTGGATGGTTGGTCATTATAGTCGTAGATACAGAGGCAGGCATTATGACTTTACTCTTGGAGAATGGAGAGAAGGTTATTGGGTGAGTGTTTGGAAAGGTTTGTTCAATGATGATACTAAGGACACTTGGAAGTCAGGACATAAAAAGGATGCTATGCTAATGTTCATGAAAGATTGTTGGTTGATGATGACAAAAGCCCAGACTCAGTGGAACAATCTTAGTGAGATGCAGAGATATAATGTCAAGAGAGCAAGAGCAGAAATATTGGTATGGATTAGTCTTCTTGGACTTAGCTTTGTTCTTGGTGAAGAAGATGACCATAAGAAGGAATGGTTCAGAAGATGGTGGATTTATCAGACCAAGCGTATGCTTACAGAAACAGAAGCATCAATGCCTGGTATAAAGATGCCTAATAGTATTATAACTATAGTACAATCTCCTATTGCAAGTGTTAATACTCTTAATTCTCTGTTATATGTTATATATGGACTTACTAATGGTGATTTGTTTGAGGAAATTCAATCAGGTAGACATAAGGGAGAAAACAGATATTGGAGGAATGTTGTAAAATATGATTTACCTTTCTATAAGGACTGGGAAAAACTGGTGACTATGGATGAAGATGACTCACTGTTTAAAGTGTTTGACTCTTCTCCAAGCAATCATTAATATATTAAAGAGTAGTACTTTAGAGGTACTACTCTTTTTTTTTGTAAAATTTATTTGAAAAAAAAGATAGGAAGTTTCCTCCCTATCATAAATTGATATTGATGTTAATACTGTCAATATTGAAAACCAACTTGTTGTTTTTCAGATTATTGTTTTGTGATTTTATGGTGTTGTTCAAAGGTTTATAATAAGTGTTATTAGACTGATTGTAACAAAGACACTTATAGTAATGCTGTTCAATAGCCTTGACAGACCTATTAAGATGGAAGGCAGACCATCGGAAAGCCTGAGATAAATTGTTTGGACTCTTTCTAATATAATTGAGAATAACAGAATCCTCAAAATTTGAATACTTTTTGTACTTCTTTATAATGGTTTTGTTTTGATTGTTATAAATAATGAATGTAATTTTAATAAAGTTTTTGAGATTAACAGAGCTTGTTTCCTCCTATCCCAAATGATAGGAGTGGTGATGTGTCCCTTAGGATTTTGTACAACAGTAAGGTTTTGAAGAAGAGCTTAGTAAGTCAATAAGCTAAGATAATGGAAGTGCTAAATAACATCGAGACATCTAAGTAGTTTATTAAATTTGCAGATAGAACTAAAATAAAGAGATTATGCCAATAGAAAAGATAAGAGGATTGAGAGGGTTAAAGGGATTAGATAGTTTATCTCCTGAAGAGCGTGATGCTTTTATGAAAGCTAATGCTAATGTATTAGACCAATATCATAACCTTAATAATAGAGATAAAGCAGCTAATATCCTATATATGAATCAGAAGTATATCAATACTTTTGGTTTAGATGCTTTTAATTTAAATAATGATGGAACTGAGGATTCATTTAACTTTAGGAATAAGCAGACTAAGGCAGAGTTGACTTGGAAAGCTTTTGAAGGTGCTTATGGTAAGGATGATAATTTCAATGAGTTGGCTACTTTCCTTGATACAGATGGAATGTATGACTTGTTGAATAATGATGAGTATCTTGGTAAGACAAAGATACGTAATAAGTTCATTAAAAACATTAATGATTCAAAGGCAATGCAGAAAGCTTATGATAGTTCTTTGAATATACCATATACTGAAGCAGCATTTGCCAAGGGAATAATAAGAAGCAAGACAGCCATAAATCCTTATGAGCAAAAGGGTAAAGATGAGAAGAGAGATAAGGAGATACTTGACAAGCTGTATGCAGAGTCACAGCAGAGAAGGGAGAAGGACATACAGGGTGATGCAAACATCATGTATGCTAATATGCTTGATGCTGATACTAATGGACAGAAGAATATTGCAAGTTGGTTGAAGGACTTTGACAAGATGGCTTCAAAGAACTCTAATTACTATTTTAAGTTTAAGAACTCAAGTTGGCTGAAAGACTATGATGATGAAAATAAGCTGAAGGACTATGCAAAATATCAAGCACTGAAACAGAAGTATGGTGAAGGAGTCGCCTTGCAGTATCTGGATAGAGACATACAGAATAGGATAGCAGAAGCACAGGATGGTAAGTTTACAGGCAATACACTGAAAGGAGTATTAACAACAGCATGGTCAGATATAGGTTCAGATATAGCATTGTTTGCCAATATGAAGAACTGGTATGATGTAGACAGAATGGCTATAATCAATCAAGGTAAAGACCCAGACAAACCTATATATGACAAGAAAGGAAAGATTGTTGACTATAAGAGGAATGAAAATATCTGGACAAACCCTGACTATTGGAACAATGTATATAAGTATAATACCTTCTCTCCGACAGAGATAAAAGCAATAGAAGAAAAAGGAGGAATATCAACAGATGTGAATGTAAGAGAGTATGGTTATACACCAGACTTCTTTTCTTGGGATACAGTACAGGAAGGTTTCAAGCAGAGTGGTCACTTCATTGAACCACTATTGACAACAGCTCTTACAGGAGGTGCTGGTAGATTGGTAGGTATGGGAGCTAATGCAGCAATGAAGGGAGTAGGACTTTCAGCCAAGGCAATGCAGACTGCTAATAAGGCAGGAAGAGTAATTAATGATGTATTAGTGAGAGCAACTACTGGTCTTTCAGGTTCACAATTAGAGGCAATGGGAACCTTTGATGAACAAATGGAAACAGCTAAACAAAAGATACGAGAACAGATAAATAGTGAACTTCATGATTATCAAAGGTCAATAGACTATAACAGTAAGGAGTCAAAGGCAGCCTTAGACTACTACTACAAACAGTTGAAGATAAAAGACAACAGAAGAGTTGCAAGTGGTAGTAGAGAAGGAATGACACAACTGCCAATGAGTGATGAAACATTGAAAGCACAGGCAAAACAGATGTACACCAACCAACTGCTTGGTGCAAAGCAGAAGGAACTTGAAGAGCTACATAAGAAAGATGAGATGGAAGCAGCAAGGGCAGCAACAAAAGCCTATATGACAAACTTTGCCCTTGACTGTGTGAAGAATATACCTCTGACCACAGCCGTACAGAAATTCCTGATAGCCAAGGGTTCTATGCGAGGAGCCTTTGACAACACCATAGACAAGAATATCATAGCAGATATAGAGAAAGGTGGTGTGAAGAGAGCTGTAGGCAAAGGTGATAAAGAGATAAGATTCTCATCTGGTAAGGGACTTGCAAAAGAAATAGGAAAGCAGTTTGCAGGAGGCTTTGCAGATGAGTATCTTGATGGTATCAATGCTTCATTTGCAGGAGGTGTAGGTAGCAATGTCTTTGATAACTACATGAAGAGGAACTATGATCCAGAGGCTTATGATAGTACAGTAGATTCATTTGCAGGAAACTTTCTTGCAGGATTGTCTGAAGGAATGGAAGGTATTACTGACAGACAAAATTTGTATGAAGGATTTATTGGAATGGTGTCACCAATGACAACAGTAGCACCTAACATGAATGCTGTCTTTCATCCAAAGGATACATGGAATGCTGTATTGAATAAAAAAGATGTTTATGGAAACAAAATAAACTTTGCAGAGAGAGTAAGCAGTGTGCTGATGAATCCATTGCTTAATACCATTGCAGAAGCAAGGCAAAAAGACAGAAGGATAGACAATACAGTAGAAGCAATAAACAGAGTAGTGGCAGCTAACAAGGATAAACTTGATTCAGCAGCCAAGACTATATCTGTACTGAATAACTTCAATACACCAGTTAATGGAAACAATCCTATGAATATCCTTGACTATAAGGATAATAAACTGCTGAATGCTTTTACCTTGATAAAGTCACTAAATGAGCTTGAAGACATAGGTGGAACAAAGAGTAAGCTGTATGAGGACACCATGCATACTATACAAGGATTGGCAGAAGGAACATTGTCAGAGGAAGAAATGAGCAATGAGGTAGACAAGTTCATTGCAGACCCTGACAATAAGTCAATACTTGATGGTAATGAGGATTCAAAGAAAGTGGCAGCAGAGAGATTGCAAAAGAATGCCAAGTATTTCATGGATATGAAGAAAAAGGTAGATGAGATACAGCAGATGTTTGCCAATAGTCCAAGTATGAAGAATGTAGATCCAAGAGTAGCAGCAACACTTGTATACAATACTGTGGCAAAGGATGATTATAAGAACAGACTTGAGTCAATATTGAATGAGCTTGGAACTGGTAGTGCAGATACAGAGTCTACATATACTCCTAACTATGCCATGAGGTATGATACAAAGAACTCAATAAAGAAAGCTGTTGCAGCAAGGGAGAAAGAAGTAGCTAAGGCAGACAAGGAGATAGAAGAATTGTCTGCAAGCAATGGTTATGCAAGAACTAAAATTCAACAGCTTGAAAAACAGTTGGAGAATACTACCAAGGAAGGGGAAAGAATCACTATAAAAGAGGACATCAGGAAATATAATGAACTGATAGATTCACAGAACTTTCAGATACAGACATTAAGAGAGTCAAAGGACAGACTCTTGGGTGAGAAAGAAGACATCAGTAAGATAGGAGAGGGTGAAGACAACAAGACTTCATTCACTGTGAATGATATTCTTAATGCTGATGTTAGGGATATGGCATATATTCTTGATCCTAAGAATAAAGAAAATTTCTCAAAGAAGAAACAGGCAGTCATTGATAAAACTATTGCACGTTTAAAGCAGAAAGACCCAGAAGCATTGAGGAAGATAAATGATGCAGGAATACTTGTATCAAGAATTGATGATATGGAGACTGTGTATAACAAGATTAGTAACAATGACAAGCTTGCTTCTACATACTTTGATGCAGCAGAACAAAGTAGAGGTATGGCTGCTTGGGGTGAAAGTATACAGAGGGAGATAAAGAAAAGATATAAAGACATATCAGATGCTTATCAAAACAGAGAGGAAAATCCTGAGGCTTTCAGAAATAAAGTGCTTGAAGCAAACAGTGAAGTGGTAGAGGCATATATGAATGACCATCCAAAGCAAGCTGAAGCAATCAAGCCTTACTATGATATGCTGAAGTTTAATGATGATGTTGCAGCTATTTTAAATAATAGCAATTATCGTTATGAAGACAAGATGATGGTAGCACAAGCTATAGATAGATTTCAAAATTCATCAAATACAATGGAAGAGTTTATGACAAAAATGGAAAATGTCATAGATACTCCAGACATGTATGAGGGATTTGTAAGTAAGATTAATGAGATACTCTCAAAGGTAGAACAGCTTGGCTATCTGAGAGATGCTACTATTATTGAGAATAGAAAGCAAAGGAAGGAGCGTGAAGCAGAGGAAGCAAAGAAAAAGGAAGAGGAAAAGAAGAAAGTAGATGAAGCTGCAAAGAATGCTGCTGAGAAGAAGGTTGCTGAGGAGAAAGATAAACAGGAGAAGCAAGAAGATATGGGTGAGGTTCCTGGTAAAAATGATAATTGGACTATTACAGGAGATGTGGACTTATCTATGGGTGAAGAACCTTCTGAAGAACCTCAAAAAGATGAGACAAATAATGAGAAGACTACAGCACCTGTGACTCAGAATGTTAAGACTATCTTAGGTGATGGGTCTGGAGATATGAGTATTACAGCAGGAGAGATGTGGAATGGTACTGGAGACAATGCTAAGAAAGGTAAATTCACTATGACAAAGATGGAAGGTGAAATATCCTTTGACACAAATGATAAGCATGATGTACTGAGTATTGCATCAGATGAGTATGAGGTGACTCCTGAGACAAGTGAGCATGAGGAAAATGCTGTGTTTGAAGCAAGTTCTATGAAGAAAAAGGGTGATGATTGGTATTTTGTAGGTAACTTTGTAGGAACCAATAAAACAACAGAAGTGAAAGCAAAGAAATCTTTTGACATAGAAAAAGCTATAGAAAGACAGCAGAAAGCCAGAGAAACTGAACTTGCAGCTAAGGGAACAGATGTTGGTAATGTGAACATTATTGACAATGGTGACAGTGTTCAAGGAGTGTCAGCAAGTATTGATGCACAAATCAATAACACTGATCCTAATGGTAAGGAAGTGCATATGTCAGAGACAAATGTAGATGCTGATGATTTGAATGGTACAGGAGAACATAACACAGAAGCAAATGTGACGACTCTTAGTGGTAATGCAATGAGTAGATATGAGCCTGATCCATTAGCAAAGGATGGTAAACTTGTTAATAAAAAAGGCAAAGATGATAGAAAGCAGATGGATGAATATTATGCTTGGATGGATGCTGCTGGAATAAAATTGCAGAATATCATAGACCAAGAACTTGGAAGAATACTTAGGAGAAATCCTAATGCTAAGGTGAAGTTTATGTCAGTAAGACCTGAGAGTAATGCAACCAATGATAGTGCTATGCAGAAACACTATATGCTTGTATTGGACTATGATAATAGTATCAATAAAGGAATTACTGCAATACATAATGACAAGAATGGTGGTGTGATAGAGAGCAATGGCAAGAAGTATCTTGTGATAGGTGTAGCTGGATTTGCAAAAAAGAACTTTGCACAGAAGTCATTGTATGATGTGCTTACAAATCCTATAGCTCCTACTTATAAGAACAGTACTGGAGAACCTTTGGGATTGTTGGTAAAGCCTAAAAAAGAGTTCTTTGAGACACATCCTAATGAAAGATTCTATGTGAATGAGAATCTTAGTACTGAGATAGTGCCATATACATTGATACCAGGATATATTGTAAAGCAAGGATTAAATGACAGTAATACAGAGTTCAGGAGTGTGAGAGAACTACTTGCTGACAAGGAGAGAAATCCTATGGGATATGATATGCAGAGTGTAGCATGGGGAATACAAGAGTTGACAAAGTTCTTGACTGTAGGAACTTCTGTAGATAATGTGATGGTTCCAAGGAATACTATAAGGAATGCAGGAAGTGCTTTTGTGTTTATACCAGCAAGTAATGGAAAACTGATACCTTCATACTTGAAAGTGCTAAAATATAATGAAATGAAAGATGGAGTACTGAAGGATAAGGTAGAGAGACTGTTGCAAGATGTTGTATCTCCAGACTATGCAACAAGGTATCAGGCAGTAATGGACTTGTGTAATATCTTCTACTTTGACAAGGATGGAGATAACATATTACTTAAGAAAACCAAGGCAGAGGTATCATTGGTACATGATGGAAAGGTACAGAAGACATTTACCCTTGACAGTAACTTTGACAGAATGGAGTTTATGAAAGCCATAGAAGACATGAATCCAAGAGTTAACATTACTGCAAGAGTGCTACAAAGTCAAAAGTTGCTGAAAGAGTATGATGAAGCAGGAGCACTGATGACAGATATAGCAATGTTTGGTACAGCAGGAAGCTCTTATAGTATCTATGGACTGGATGGTGAAGGTAATATGTTAAAGCCAAAACAGATAGTGAATGAAATTCCTAAGGCTACTGTTAATAGTGACTTTAAGAATGAAAATAAGAGTCAGGTGATATACAAGCATCAATATTACACTCGTAGGGAAGATGATGGAATGTACTATCTTAATGGAGAACCTGTCACTGATGAAAGGATTATAAAACAGTTGGATTACAACAAAATGATTATAGACAATCAGCTTAGTCCTATCAAAAATGAAGGAGTATGGGAATACTTTATCTTGAAAGAGGGAGAGCATCCAGAGGCTATAAAGGTGAATAGGAATACTAAGGAGGTGAAGAATGTCAGTGAGGAAACAGCTAAGGAGATAATACAGAAGATAGAGGAAGAGACTGCCAAGAAGCAAAGAGATACTGAAGCACAGAAGCAGTTGAAAACCTTGAGTCTTCATGATGTAAAGATAGACCTTACAGGAGATTCTGAAACAACAAGGTTTATAATAGATCCTGAGACTGGAGAAATGGTTGCTGATAATACTGTTGATGAGACTCCTACTACTAAGGAAGAGAAGAAAACAGAGAAAAAGACAAAAGAAGTAAAGAGGGAGTCAGAAGAAAAGAAAGAGGGTAAAATGACTCCAATTGGTGGAAACAGTCCCTCAACACAAACCTTTGCAGAACTTTATGGAAAGAAGGCTTATAGGATGAATATACTGAAGCTGATTAAAGGTAAATGGAAAGATGCTCCTACAATTCCTGCACAGCTTGAGAAGTTCTTGAGAGATAAAGATGTGGAGGTAGACAGTATTGGAACATCAAGGGATGATATAGATGCTTGGATGAAAACAATAGAAGACTGTAGATAAGACAGATTGATATAAGAAGGTATATTGAGGTGAAAGATTTATTAGCCTTGATATACCTTTTTATTTGTTATTAGAACTTTATTTACATTATATGAATGGTTTTATTAATTGCTTAAAATACAGGAAAAGAGTTTTTACATTTGCATAAAATAAAATCATTAAGTATGAATAAAGGAAATTACTTTAGTGAAGCTGCCATGAAAGATATTCCTAAGAAGAAGCTGAAGCTTGAGATTAGGGATGGTTCTGTGACAGAGAAGAAAATAGCTAATAATGCTGTTACTACAGATAAGATAGAGAATGGTGCTGTGACTTATGAAAAACTGTCTGACAATATTATGTCAGATATGAAGAATGAAGTTGTAGAAAGTACCTATGAGAAGATGAAGAAGAAGTTTCTGCCATTGACTGGTGGAATTATAGAAGATGAAGATGAAACTACAGGAAAAACAATTGTAACAATAGGTCATCAACCTCAGACAATACTGAAAGGAGGAAGTATTGTGGTTAAGAAGGGATATCTTCGGAAACCTCTTCTTGGAATTACATATCCTCCTGGAACATATATGCTTAATATAGAAGATACTGTTTCTATTTCTGAGAAAAGTATTATAGGTTTTCAATCAGAGACTGCTACATCAGGTTATAATAAATCTAACCTTAAGTTTCAAATAGATGAAGATGGAGTACAAGCTAGCGGTTTTAAAACTACATCTCAGAATATACAAGGACTTCTTGCTAATGATGGTAGTATAGCAACCGCAATTAGTGAAGGTGATATAGATGAAATGTTTAATAAATAAAGGAGAAGGAAATGGGTAAATTTTTAGATAAAGTAGGATTGCAACATTTTGTAGAGAAGATAACAGGCCTGCTTAGTGGATATCTACCATTGAGTGGAGGTAGAATGACGGGAAGTATTAAATATGGTTCTCTAGTTTCTTTGAGTAAAGATGGTTTAACATGTCATAATGCACAACAACCTGAATGTTCATCTGAATTCGATACTGATGGTCTTCAGGTGTCCTATACAAATTATAATCATCCAATATATGGTTTTATACCAGTAGGTTTAGCTAAAGTAGCCTTAACTGGTATAAACATTCAGGTTGGTGGTAAAGGTCAAGCTACTCTTAGCATTGAGGAATGCAAAACAAATAAATTTACATTATATAGGGATTCAAGTAGTGAGGGTCTTATAGCCAACGACTCTGAGACGGTAGTAAAGGAGTTGAGCGATGAGCAGATAGATAAATTGCTTGCTGGTGATACAAGTACTATTAGTGATAGTAAATATTATGTATCAGGAGCTAATTTAGGAAGATTTGCCCAGAATGTAGCTAAAGATAATTCTCACACAATAATAAAAACTAATGAGATTGTAAAGATAACAACATCAAAGGGGGAAGTGGCAATACCAGCAGGCATAAATTATCATATTTATGAAGATTATAAAATAACTAATGGTAAGAACTATGTCAGTAACCTTATTCAAAGTGGATATGCACAGAATGGTAATAAATATTTTGATGGATTGAGTAATCTTTCATCAATAGATGTTTCTAAATTAAATATAAGTAATATAAAAGACTTGAGTTTTTATTTCAGAGGCTGTTCAAGTCTTTACGCTTTAAATATAGAATATTGGGATACAAAAGAAGTTAAGAATTTTGCTGGAATGTTTACTGGTTGTAGCTCATTACCGGAATTGAGACTTTACTTTTGGGATACACGAAATGTTAGTGCGATGAGTACAATGTTTGCAGGATGTACAAATCTTAAGACTTTGAATCTTAGCGGATGGAATACACAATCAGTTAATATAATGAGTAATATGTTTTCTGGGTGTTCGGCTATAACCAGTTTATATTTAAGTGAAAATTTTGGACGTATGGGGGGTGGCGTAGGCACATTAGACCTTTCAGCATTGATAAAGTGGGCTGATAATTCTGTACAGACATTGTTGAAGTTATATGACCGTAAGGCAAATGGAATGGGAGTGATAACAATTAAGTTGTCAGCGGCTACTAAGAGTGCTTTGGGTACAAATGGAATACAGACATTGACTGCTAAGGGATATACTATAGCTTAATTGACAAGAGTTAAGTTGATAGATAAACAAAATAAACAAAATGAAGACAATGGAAAAAATTAAAGCAAGTGAAGGAATGTATCTGACACAGAAGGAAATTGAGAATGAAGGTGCAAGAGTGTTTGCAGTTTCATTGTTCCTGGCAGATAATGACAGTGCTGACAACTGGCGTGAGGCTACTATGGAAGAATACTATAAGTGGCAGCAGGAGCAGGATGCTAAGTTGGAAGCACAGATGGCTATGTAAAAAAGAATACTGAAGAAGAAACAAAACAGAATGAATAAATAAAACAAAATAGATAATACAAGTAAAACAAGGAAGTAAATAATATGAGTAATTTTTTGGATAAAACAGGTCTACAGCATTATACAGAGAAAGTAAAAGCATACGTAGACAGTAAATCAGGTGGTGTAAACACAGATTTGACTTCACACATTGGTAATAAGAAGAATCCACATGGTGTAACAAAGGATCAGGTAGGACTTGGTAATGTGACCAATGTGGCACAGATACCGTTGAGTCAGAAGGGTGCTGCCAGTGGTGTGGCTACACTTGGTACTGATGGTAAGCTGACTGCTGCACAGCTGCCTGCAATGAAGACTGTGAATGGTGTGAGTGTAGTAGGCTCTGGTAACATCAGTATTGACTTGTCACTGTATAAGGTGGTAGACACTCTACCTACTACTGGTATTGACGCTACAAAAATTTATATTGTTCCTGCTAAGACTACTGGGGACAAGAACATCAAGGCTGAGTATGTGTACACTGGTAACCCTGCAAGTGCTTATGATGCTACAAAGTGGGAGAAGCTTGGTGAGGCTCAGACAAACATTGTGGTAGATGCAGAGCTAAGTGCCACATCTACAAATCCTATTCAGAATAAGGCCGTAAAGAGTGCTGTAGATGCGCTGAATACTACTGTTGCAGGAAAGCTGAATAAGACTGATTATGTAGTAGATGCAGAACTGAGTGCTACTTCTACTCATCCTGTGCAGAATAAAGCTGTGAAGAGTGCTGTGGACTCTTTGACAAGTTCAGTGAATAGTAAGGTTGCCACTTCTACTTATAACACCAAGATGTCAGCATTGGATAGTTCTATTAGTGCTTTGCAGAGTAAGAATACTGTACAGGATAGTGCTATTGATAAGAAGCTGGATAAGTCGGCTTATGTGGTGGATAATCAAGTAACTCCACAATCAGATAACCCAGTAAGTAGTACAGCTGTATCTATTTTTGTAGATGGCATAAGAAGAGATCTTATAACTGAACTAGATAAAAAATTAGACAAGACAGACCTTGTGGCAATCACTAATGAGGAGATTGATGCAATGTTTTAAGAAATGAATTAAATAGAATAGAATGGCAGAGGGATGGTCCTTCTGCCATTTTTTATTGTAGGAAGGGAGTTAATGAGCCTTTTTAGGCCTATTTGGGCCTTACTGAGCCTTGGATAGTAGAAAGAAAATTGTTAATGAATCTTCTTAGACATCTTTGAGCTTTGGGTAATAGAAAGAAGACTGTTATTGAGTCTTACTGAATTTTTTTTGTATCTTTTTAAGTCCTTTCTGTTGTTCCTTTAGTTTTGTTTATTAATATCATAAGAGAAGTTCTGAGGTCATCTTGTTTTGTAAGATTGAGTTTCTTTCTGATATGAGTGCGTTGACTGGTGATATTGGAAGGTGTTTTATGGAGAGTAGAACATATTTCTTTTAGAGATTTATCCATAAGGATAAGTTTACAGATTTCTATTTCTGAGGGTGTAAGGGAGGGACAGGTAGAAAGTAGATTAAGAGTTTCTATGTACTGCTGATGGTAATAATCCTTAATATTATTAAGCAGTTCCTCTTGGTGAGTAGAAGACAATCTTGATAAGAGAGAGTAAACTTTCTCTTTATCTGACTTGTTAAGATTGATGAGCATATCAATGGCAACTTGTTCTTCTTTAGTAATATTGCCAGACAGACGAAGACCTTTGGTTGCATTCTTGGAGTCAAAGGTTATGATATAGAGAATAAACATATAACCAACAAAGAAAACTCTCATAACTCTAACAATATGATGAATTGGAGAAGTAATGCAAAAGATGATAAGACTAAGAGTTAGGATTGTTGTTATAGTAACAGCTAACTTACTTAAACGTATAGCTATAGCTACTGAAGCAAGGATGAGGATGATGCTTAAGTTACCAAGGATATGGATGCCATAAGTATCAGTTGTAAATAACTCATAAAGAGATTCTGCTGACAACTTGACAGTAACAGCTATAAAGAATATATAGACAGATGCTTTGGTAGAAAGAGTGTCAGTCCAGAAAAGAATCTGTAGAATAATTACAAAGATAAGGTGAAGCCAATTATAGGTATCAAAAATGATAGAATGATGGTAATCATTGAGACCAAGAATGTTGGCAGGAATATAGAAAAGTTCTACAAAAGTAGTGAAAAGAAAACATACAAATTGTCTGCGTTCCTGAAGACCACAGTAATAAGGATATTTGATATGTTCAAGTTTGCTTATAAAATTAAAGAATAATGTTGTCATAACTGTGAATTTGTTAGAAATAGTAATGGTTTTATAATAAAAGCAAAGTTAGGAGTAATAAATGAAATAAGAAAATGAATAATGTTAAAACTGAAAGAATAAGTATAAATCAGTTTTTCATCAATAAAAAATCAGTAACTTTCAGTATATTTCAGTTTACATTAGTTTGTTATGTTTGTAATGTTGGGATAAATTTGTCAATGTGAAATTAGTACATGACATTAAAAGCTTAGTATTATGAAAACAAGACAAAAGAAGAATGAAACAAAAGACAGTGGGGACACTGTAGTAAGAGAGAACAGTATTTGGAGATTCTATCAATATGCGGCAGTGATATTCCCAATATTATTAATGCTGTCACATTGGTGTATATTCTATGTATTCAGTCAGAACACTCAAGAACTGATGAAATATTCAGAACAAAATGAGATATGTATAGTATGGATATATGTATTTCTTTTCTTGGTACTACCATTGATGACTTTGCCAGCAAGTTTTCTTTATGGATGGTGTAACTTCCTCAGAATACCATTTGTTTACTTCATATTCATTAATGTAGAGAGATGGTATTATGGTTCATGGTTCTGCACAAATGAAATGGTAGACACACACTATATCCTTATATATTGTATACTCTGCATGTATGTGATGGATACAATGGAAATATGTGTAAAGCATAGGAAGAGTGTAGAGAGAATTCTAAAATGTATGTTTGTATATTTATTGAAGATACTCAGAAAACCATTTGAAGGAAATGAGAAAACTAATGAGTTATATAATGATGTAATAATGGAAATAGAAAGGAGAAAGTCATGACAACACCTGGAGAGCAATGGTTGTGCAGAGCACTTGACAGATTTAAGGAAATAGTGATGAAAGGACTTTGTTCAAAAGTAGATATTACCTATTTCAGTAACTTGTTGAAGTATGAATTTGGAAGAAGAGAAGTCAGTATAGATGAAAAGGAATGGCTGACTAAGATAGAAACAAGCAAGATGCTTGGAGTGAGTACTTCAACCTTAGACAGAATGATACTGAGAAAAGAGTTTCCAAAAGGAAGAAAGATAGTGCATCAAAAGAATTTGGTGTGGAAAAGAGAAATAGTTGAGCAATATAAAGAAAGACTATTACTCAAAGGAAAGACTTGATATACAATGACTTAGACTATAGGTTGAGCAATGTTATATTGCCCAACCTTTTTTATTGTATATTTGCAATGTAATCGATTACAAAGTGTTTTATAAAATTTTGATAGTTAATTGCTTAATAAAGATTGTATCATGGATATGACAAATGAGAAAGTCATCGAGAAAAAGGTTTATGAAGATGACAACAGAAAGCATGATTATGCAAGTAAGGGTGTAGCAGGAACAGCTCTTGGTTTAGGTATAGCAGGTACTGCATTGGGAGTATTGCCTTGGCTTACAGGTAATGGTGGTAGGAGTATTTTTGGCTCACTTGGAAATGGTATGCCAGACAATGTAAACATCAATACTTATGGAGGTATGTCTGCTAACAATGCAGCTCCAACAGCTCTTGAGGTAATGGAGAAGGAATGTGCAGATGAAGTGAAGTTGCTTACAGACATGTTTGGACTGAAGCTTGACACTGCAAATAAATTCTATGCAATGAGAGAGACAGATGTGGCAGAGAAGTTCAGTATGTGGAAAGGCTTTGTAGAAGCACAGAATGCTGAGAATAGGAGAGCTATGGAAGCAGAGTTTGGTCTTTATAAGAGCCAGAGAGATGATAATGACAAGCTGAAGGATGCAATGGTGCAGCAAGGCTTTGGACTCTACAAGAGTCAGAGGGATGGATTTGATACACTCAATGAGAAGTATGCTGCAAAGTTCAATGAACTTGACAAGAAGGTTGCTATAATGGAAGCTATACGTCCATATCAGGACAAGCTGTTGATGGATTATACTGACAAGAAGACTTGCAAGTGTATATATGGTCAGCTTGTATTGCCAAGTACTCCTACAGTTACAGGTTATGGCAGTTATCAGGGCTGCAACTGTGTCAGTAGTGGAACACCAGCAGGAGCCTAAGAAGGTTAAAACTCGTAAGAAGAGATAGATAAAAAAGGAGCCAGCATAATTGGTGCTGGCTCTTTTGAAGAACTTAATAAGATTCTCTAAGCCTCTCTAAGCCTGACTAAGCCTAGTTAAGCCTTAGAGATAAATGCTTGAAGATTGAGCTTTACTAAGCCTATATAGGCCTTATTAAGCCTGAGGATATAGGATTGGATTGTTTATTTAAAACTATAATTATGTGAAGGAGATTGATATGATGAATTTTGGATCAGACCCAGTATTAGGTGGACAACAGAATCAAGCCTTGGAACAGTTGAACCAAGAATGGGCACAGAAACTTGCTGAATTGCAAAAGCAGAAAGGTGTGTTTAACATGCAGCCACAGCAGACAAAGACTCCTACTTGGGATGAGATAGACAAGATAATGGATGGGTTGACAGACTCACAGAAGAATTATCTGAACAATAATGAAGAGTTTGTAGAAAGCTATAAGAATGTAGCAGACATACTGCAAAGAGAAGAACTAAGAATAATCAGACCTTTAGTAGAGCAAACTAAGGATGGAAAGGAAGCTTTAGAGAAACATCTTTCCCTTATAAGGAAACTCAGAAAAAATGCAATGCAGGCAGAAGAAGAAAAAGCTGCATTATGGAATGAGTATATGACAAATTATAGTGACATGACCTTTAAAGACTTTATGATAATGATGAAAGCAAAGAAAGGAGGAAACAAATGAACATACCAACATTAAAGGAGAAGTTTCTAAGTAGCTTGGATTCATGGTTTAATAACAGAGTGAATGAAATGGTGAAAGACAATCCTACACTTACAGTACCAGCTGTATATATCAAAAGAGGATGTCATAATATAATAAACAAGTATGAAGGAAAGATAAGTGAAGGTGTGGACAATGCAGCACTGTTTCTTGCAGATGAAAATGGAGACATAAATCCAAACACATTGTTTACAGATGCTATGGAGATGTTCAATAGTATGGAAGAGACAACCTTTGATATGGGGTTTGTAAAAGGAGTAATGGGTAAAGGAAAGGTAGCCATAACATTACCAGACAATATACTAATGAACCTGATATTTGGAAGTAAGAAAACAATAACATTCAGTAGTGAGGATTTTATGGAACTAAAGTCATTGCTTACTACATAATAAACAAAACTTGAGATATGGAAAAGAATGAGATAATGAAAGCCTTTGAAAGGCTATATAATAAAATGGCAATGTCAAAGGAACCAAAGTATATGAATATATTTGGTGGTGTCATGGAATGTATGATGAAAGACATTGCAGATTGGAGACCAGATGCAGCACAGGAATATATAAACAGATTGGAAGCAATAAACTGGTATAATTATCTGTCGAAGAAAGAAGCTGCACAAATAGTAGGTAGTATGGAACCTAATGGTGGATGGAGTACTTCAGAATGGGAGAGTTGTATGAAGTCACAGGGAATTTGTTTGGAGGAAGAGCCTTATTATAATAAGTGGGCTTTGTATACAGCAATGAACATGATATATTCAGACAGTATAAAGACAATAGCAAAAATAGCAGGGAAATCTTTGACAGAGATGTCGCAAGAGGAAATATTTAATGCAATACATTTATTAGCATTGGATAAGTTGAAAGATAAGGATGGGGTGTTTAATGTGAGGAAGTATTTTGGAGTGTAAGTTTAATGAGCCTTATTAAGCTTAACTGAGCCTCTTTAAGTACTAAGCCTTACTGGGCCTGAGTAAGCCTTTCTATGCCGTTGGGTATGGGAAGGCTATTTTTATGTTAGGAAGTTAGATAGAGTTAGGGAAATTCTTAGGTGAGGTATTTAGTTAATGAGTCTTATTATCTTTGTCTTAGAATAATAATAAGAAAAATAAAGAAGATAATATATGGCTTATAATGCAATAGGTGGTTTTCCACCACAACAGCTTTCTTTTAATAAGAAAGGAAAGAAATGGAGGGCTAAGTGTGTGGACTTTGGTGATAACCATAGTCTGATGCACTGCCATCTGACAAGGAAGTCAGTGAGAGCAATGAAGATAAACTATGACTTGCTGAATGGTAAGATACATATGGATGACTTGAAGGTTATAATGAACCCTTATAACATTAAGGCATCATTTATACCTGAGAACATACAACACTATCCAGTGATAAACTCAAAGCTTGAGGTGCTGAGAGGAGAAGAGTCAAAGAGAACTTTTGACTTCAGAGTGATTGTGACTAATCCAAATGCTGTGTCAGAGATAGAGGAAGAGAAAAATCTACAGGTGAATGCAATGCTTCAACAACTTGTGATGGATGATTCAATGGATGAGGAAGGCTTTAACAGAGAAATGGAGAAACAGGCAGACTATTTCACTTATGAATATCAAGACAAGAGGGAAGTAAGAGGAAACTGGTTGCTCAATCATTACATGAAAGAACTTGAGATGTCACAACTCTTTAACAAGGGATTTGTAGATGCCTATACTGTAGGAGAAGAGGCATATATATGTGATATAGTAGGAGGTGAGCCTAATTTGGAGAAGATAGACCCTCGGAAGATGAGGGTAATAAAGTCAGGAGTATCATCTTATATAGAAGATGCTGACATGATAGTGATAGAAGACTACTGGAATCCAGGAAGAATAATAGATGCCTATTGGGACCAATTGTCAAAGAAAGATATTGAGGCATTGGAAAACACAACAAGTAGTACAGGAAATAGTCCTTATGCAGACAGTATGGACAATATAGACAGTAGGTATGGTTTTATACCTAATGTAAATCTATCAACAGCTGGAGATACTGCTATAGACCCATTAAGTCTGTTTGACAATACAGAAGATACAGCATCTTTGCCTTATGACATGAATGGTAATGTAAGAGTGTTGAGAGTATATTGGAAATCAAGGAGACAGATAAAGAAGGTGAAGAGTTATGACCCTGAGACAGGTGAGGAAGAATTTAACTTTTATCCTGAGACTTATCACTGTAATCCTGACAATGGAGAAGAAGAACAGACATTCTGGATAAATGAGGCATGGGAAGGTACAAAGATTGGTACAGACATATATGTGAATATGAGACCAAGACCAGTGCAGTATAACAGATTAAGTAATCCATCAAGATGTCATTTTGGTATTGTAGGAAGTATATATAACCTTAATGGTGATGAACCATATTCTTTGGTAGATATAATGAAACCATACTCTTATCTGTATGATATATTTCATGACAGACTGAACAAAATACTTGCAAAGAATGTAGGTAAGGTGATAAAGATGGACCTTGCAAAAACACCAAAGGGATGGAGTGCTGACAAGTGGTTGTACTATATCAATGTAAATGGTGTATCAGTAGAAGACAGCTTTAAGGAAGGCAGTGTAGGTATGGCAACTGGTAAGCTTGCAGGAGCTATGAACAATGCCTCATCAGGAGTGGTAGATGCCTCATTAGGTAATGAGATACAACAATATATAAATGTGCTTGAATGGATTTCAACAAAAATAGGAGAGCTTGCCGGTATATCAAAGCAAAGGGAAGGACAGATCAGTAATAGAGAGACTGTAGGAGGTGTAGAAAGAGCAACACTGCAATCATCACTCATTACAGAAAGATTGTTTTTTACCCATGACAGCGTAAAAAAGAGAGTATTAGAATGTTTCTTGGAGACTGCAAAAATAGCAATGAGAGGCAGGAAGAAGAAATTTGACTATATACTGAATGACGGTAGCAAGAAGCTTGTTGAGATAGATGGTGATGAATTTGCAGAATGTGACTATGGAATAGTAGTTGATAACAGCAATGGTACTATGGAACTTAACCAGAAGCTTAATACACTTGCACAGGCAGCACTTCAGAATTCGTTGCTTGACTTCTCTTCAATAATGAAGCTCTATACTACAACAAGTGTTGCAGAAAAACAGAGGATGGTTGAGGCCAATGAAAGAAGGAAGAGGGAAGAAGCATTGCAACAGCAGCAACAGGCACAGCAGATGCAGCAAGCACAGCTACAGCAACAGCAGCAGATTGCACAGATGCAGGCAGAGCAGGAGTATAAGATGCACCAAGAAGATAATGAGGTGAAGCTATTGGTTGCTCAGATAAACTCAAAGGCTGAGGCTGATAGAATGGCTATTATGAATCATGATGCCTTAGACACTACGGCTCTTGAAAGAGAGAAACTATCGGAGAATGCAAGACAATTCAATGAAAACCTTACACTGCAAAAGAAAAAACAGGCAGATGATGCAAGGATTCAAGAGAAAAAGGTGAATGCAGCGTTGAAAAGGTAAAAGGGAGTTAATGGGAGTTAATGGGAAGTTAGGAGAAGTTAATGGACAATAGTTTTATTGATTATATATTAAGACATACGTCCACTAACTTCCTACTAACTACAGGTGAAGCCTAAGCTTCCTCTAACTTTCATCCCCTTAATTACTTTAAATTAAACAATAATTAAATAAAGGAAGAGATGAAGTTAATAAAGATAGAGAATTACTCATTGCAGATAGCAGATGAGGCATTGTTGATAAAACCTATAAGGAAACTATATAATCAAGATAGAAGTACTTCAAAGGAGCAGTTCTATAAGCAGATGTCATACCTTTATTTTATGGTAGACCCAAGAAGTACTTACTCATATATATTAAATGAGGAAGAGAGAGCCAAGGCTATTATAGAACAAGAAGGATTGGAGAATGACTTTAAGCCATCACCATTGTTGCAGGAAGCAATGGAAGTATATAAGAAACATACAGTGACACCATCACAGGAGTTGCTTAATGCAGCCCTTGTAGCAGCAAGGACTGTGAGTACTTTCTTGAAGAACCCTAATATCTTGAATGAAGAAGATGATAAAGGAAGACCTAAGTATCAAATATCTGCAATAACTACAGCACTGAAAAATGTGGAAGGAATAGTATCATCATTGCAGAATCTTCAGAGGAAAGTGGAAAGTGAGCTTAGTGAACAAAGTAAAGCAAGAGGAAGTCAGGAGTTGACAATATTTGATGATATAGATTAAACAATAAAGATTATGAAAGCAGGTAAATTACAATATGATATTATTTATTTAGACATATTGAAGAGTGGTGTTTTGTTTATAGTATCTCCAGATAAAGAGACTTTTCTAAAGAATATTTCAAGACTTATTCATAAAGAGATAATTGTTAAACAACATCAAGAGGAATTAATAAAAGATTTGATAGATTGTTTTTCAAAGGACAAAGTGTTATATCCAGGCACAACCTTTGAAACTTTTACTACTGATGGTACTCAGTACTTAATTATTGTATTGCAAGAAGAATTAAAAGATTCTGATAGCATACTTGTACATGAAATGTACCATGTTGTATATAAACTCTTTAAGGAACGTGGTATTGAGGATGAGGAGACATTTGCTTATACATTAGAATATCTATTCTCTGAGGGAAAAAAGCTTCTTGAAAAGTTTAAGAAAGAAAGTAGTCTTAATAATAATAAATAAGGTGACTTTGCAGAGAGGGTAGAGAGTAGAAGTTCTAGATAGTATAGGATGTTCTAGAGTAGAGATTGTAAAATTAAATAGTATGAAAGAATTAGTTGCACAATATATTAGAGCAATTAAAAATCCTGATTGGAATAATTTGTCTATCTCTGATAAAGCTGAAATGATGAAGGTTGCTATTGCTAATGGTATTACTACGTTGCCTGAAATAAGGAGAACTTATAATGAGTTTGCTAAGGGGGGAAAGATGAATGCCTCACAAGGATATACTCCCTCAGACAGTATAAAAAAGAGGATAGCTAATTGGGAGGGAAGCTCTATGAAGACTAATAGAAGCTTTGAGGATGAGGCAAAAGACTTTAACAGAGTAGTGCCTGCTGAAGTGAGAAATAGACTGACACAGCGACAAAAAGATGCTTTGTATTCTTATGGATATAATGTAGGAATGGGAAGACTGAAGCAGAGAGTAGTGCCAGTGTTGACAGCTTATGCTGAAGGAAAGGCTTCAAAAGAAGATGTGCAAAGAGCTATGTGGGCTTCAAGGGATAATGAACTAAGAGGTCTTACCACAAGGAGAAATGCTGAAAGAGAATTGTTTGGAGGGGATTATAGAACTAAGTTTACTGGAACAGGGAAATTTGGAATACATATTGACCCTTCAGAATATACTATACCATCTAATTACTTCAATAACTTCAATGCAGAGATAACATTACCTCAGATGCAAATGCCTAATGGTATGGATGTAGACCCAGAGACACTTTATAAAGCTCCTGTTATAGATGAAACAATGTTTGAAAAACCTGTTGAGACAGTGGAAGAGACTGTCTATAATCCTCAAGAAGATAGGATGGAAGGAATAAGAAGGCTTGGAGCAGTGATGAGGATGATGGAAGGAGAAGATAACTTAGGATTGAGCCTTACTAAGCCTACCTAAGCATTCTTGAGCTTTGAGTGAGAGAGGAGTGGGTGCTGTAGGTGTTGTAGGTAATGTAGGTGTAGTAGGTATTGTATGTGTGATAGGTGAGAGGTAAATGTTTGGAAAAAAGAAAGGGAGGTAGTGACACCTCCCTTTTTGTTTTTACTTTTATTAGTATGCTTACTTCTATTAGCAATACTTGTGGAACTCAGCTATAGCCTCATCCTCATTGAGATTAAGGCCTTTTTGCTTGAAGACCTTTTGAAGAAACTTGGTGAACATTTTTTCTTTTTCCTTGATAGTAAGAGCAAGTTTTTCAGCACCAGAATGGTCAAGCTTAGGATTCTGAAGCATAATCAAGTCAGCAAGAGAAGAGAGGTTTTTGACCTCCTCAGTCTTGGTGATGATAGATGTCTTTACAGATTCCTCAGCAATAGATTCCTGTGGACTTTCAGTCTTCAAATCAGAAGCAGACTCCTGTACTGTAGAGGCTGGTTTTTCCTCAGAAACATTTGAGACTTCACTTAGAGGATTTGTAATCTCTGAGGTGCTAATCTCAAGGTACTCACCATTATTGCTAAGAGGTTTTACTCTCTTAAAGGTAAGTTCTTCAGAGGCTGAAGAGTCAAGGTGCCAGTAATAGGTTTCCTTACCTACTTTTGTCTTCATGTAGGAGACATCTGTAAGGTCAGCTATTTCTTCAGGTCTGTATACTCTAAGTTCACCAGTCTTTAAGTTGACATTATAGTGAGTATCCTTACCACCCTTCCATGGAACAAGCTTATTGTTGTTCATATTATTGCGGATGAACTGATTAATCACCAACTTAGGCACAACAGTAGGGAAATGTCTATAAGTGTCAACATAAGATGCACCAGTGTTCTCATTCTTTAATCTTTCCTTAACATAGGTAGGAACCAATGCCATGAAAGTCTTAGGAGAGAAACCAATGCCAGCACGGAAGAAACTGTAGTCAAACAGCATCTTAGAGAGCTTAGGGTCAACCTTATGGAGGTCAATCCAAGCACTGCGAAGTTCTTCCTTACGCTGTTCATCCATACCAGTGATATTAATTGAAAGATAAGGATGTCCAGTGCTCTTGGCAACATTCATTCTAATGGCTTGAATAAACTCATTATCAGGATACTTAGCCTTAAAGTTCTGTTCTATAAACCACTTGGGGAATGCAGTAGCATAATCCTTAAGGTTCTTAGGATTGATAACCCCAGACTGCACAAGAAGATAAGACTGATAGAAGTTGGAGAACTGATCAAGTAACTTCTTATCACCATACATCTTGTCAGCAATATCCTTTGGCAACTGAGCAAGCAAGTTTCTAAAACCAGTACTGCCAGCAGGCATATCAGAGAACAGAGACTTAGCTATGTCAACAGTTCTTGCAAACTGCTTCAAGACAGGATGATCAAAGAAAATGTCATCAATATCCACAGGAACATCATCAGCAGTGTAGAAGTGAGTACCATTGTCAGTATTGGCATCAATAAACTGAGACATTTTGTGCTCAATTATAAGATTGTCAACAATGAGTGGGCCAACAGCACTGGAGATAGAATTAAATCTTGTGGCATAAGTAGGCTTACGCATAGCATCAGTAAGACTTCTCATCTTTTGGAAAGCAAGCAGTACCTTATAATCAGTAGCATCATGCTCCTCAGAAGTAAGACCATTAACAAGTTCCTCAGTAGAAAGAGGTTCAGTATTGATGTTAGAAGAATCACTGATATTATACTTCTGACGATAAGTGTCAAGCCACTTATTGATGAGGCTATCAAGAGACACATAGTTAGTAAGATTTTCTCTATTGAACTGATTAAGCAGACGCTCTATAACATCTTGAGAAAGGAAGAGGGCAGCATCATTGAAAGTCATACCCAATCTCAACATAGTATTAAGCATACTAGCAGTAGTCATATTAACATTTATAAGATTGAGGATAGGGTCTTTCACAGCATCAGCAGAAGCAGATACAAGAGAACCAAGAGTCTTACCAATGAGAGTGCCCTCACGGTCATACTTTTGGTCTATCTGCATTCTACTACCAAAGGTAGTGCCAGCAATAGTGAAATCATCATTACCACAAATCTCAGACACATCAAGGAAGATGTCGTTACTTTCAAGAGTAGCATGAGCTACCTTATTGACAGCAAACACACCAATCAATAATGCAGCAGCAGAGTTCTGCTTATAGAACTGAATCTGAGTATCAGCAAAGGTGAGGTCCTTGTCAGTATAAGACAACTTCTTGAGTTCGTCAATAGACATACCTTGAAGAGCATTCCAAGAGATACCTTTATTAGCAGGATTCTTATAGGCAGCAACCATGTATCCCATCTTCTTAGGAGCATCAAAACCACCAGGATTAAGAATCTTGTCAGCAGTCATCTGATTAGTAAGAACAGCATAAGTCATATCAATAATCTTATTGTCACGATACATTCTTCCACTTGTAGGAGCATCAGTATAGTAGGCAATCTGTTGATATTGACCATAAAGCCATTGCATAAACTTATCAGTAGACTTCATCTTTTGAGGATTGTCAAGGAACATTCTAACTTGCTCACTAATCCAGTGATTACGAGTCTTGCCATTGTGAGCCTTAGCATAACTTTCAGAAGCTCTCTTAAAGAGTTCATTCTCAATATCCTTTCTTCTCTTAGTCTTAATAGGAATGTCCTTACGCATGACATAACGCTTATCAACATCAAAGTCAGAATCATCAATCTCAGTAAGCTCATAAGGAAGCATGATAGCATCACCAGCTTCACGAGGCATGAAACCAACAACCTTCATAGGAGCACAAGAGTACTTATCCTCAGTAGGAATACGGTAGCTAACCATCTTTAGAAGTTCCGGGTCAACAACATTGATAGCATCAACATTAATAGCACCATCAGAGTTAGAGAACTTGTCAAAGAGTTCATTAGACCATATAGGACAGAATACTTCAAAGTAAGCAATACCACCTTGATTCCTCTTGAGATAGTCCTTATAAGAAAGACCATCATGTTCAGAGGAAACATAATCCTCTTCAAGAGGAATGAGATTACCCTGTTTATCATTGAATCTAATGTGAAGCTGTTTAGAAGTACCAAAGTTAGACACCTGTACAATAGGACCACCAGCAATCTTCTGCTTGTTAACTCTGTTCTTAATAACAGAATTTATAAGCTGTTCAATGCGTTTAGCCTGTATAGGGTCACCCTTAGGTATTCTAAATTCACCAGTCTCCTTATCAATAGAACAAGCCTGCACAAGGTCAATGCCATAGCGAGGAGAAGATAAGACCTCTCTTTGAAGAATCTTGGAAAGAGCAATATTTCTCTCACGCTTATCCTCACTATTCAAGTGAAGTTCGGCAGAAAGATTGTCAATACTCTCTTCTATATTATCAGCAATAGTCTGCTCATACTCCTTACGAAATTCATCAGCCTTAAGTCTTTTGTGAGTACCATCAGGTTCAGTCCACTCATAGAAGTTATCCACTTGTTGACCCTTTTCATCAATAGTGAAGAGGTCAAGGTCAGAGGGAGTAATCATTCTAATCTGAGAACCATGAGCCTGAGAATGCTCCTTGAAATGCTCAGGAACTTCCTGCTGAAGACAGTAATCCTCAAAAGAAGTTTCATGTACAAAGGTATCAGTGTTATAATTCTTATAAACTCTTTCACCTGTAGTATCAGTCTCCTCCTTGAAGATTTGATTCATCATAAAGGTATAGGCAGCATCCTCACCACCTTCCATATCTCTGAACTGATAGATATTCATCTTGCCTTGAAGACCAGACTTGATGGAAGATTCAAACTGAACAGTATCAATACCTTTAGTAGGCATAAGACGTTCAGAATCCTCCATTACTCTATAGACAGCTCTAAGAAGATTAGGTCGAGAAAGCTTTTCACCTTTAAGGATAGCATCAGCCATGATAAGAAGATACTCAGCATTCTTAGCCTGGAAAGGTACCTGCATACTATGAATAGGAGCATTAGCTACACCCATATCCTTAGTAAGCTTGGAATACACAAAAGGCTTTAGAGGCTGGAAAGCAGTCTCAAGGTCAGTATATGTGTATTCACCTTTAAGCATCTTCTGATAAATATCCTCAGCATGACGAGACCACTTGCCAAAGATGTAAGCCTTCTTTCTGTAAGAAGAGGGGGAAGAATAACCTTGAGCATCAGTGACATTAATCTTAGTGTACTTACCATCCTTACCAACAAGAGACTCCTTGAGAGCAATCATTGCAGCCTTCTGATTGTCAGGGGCAGCAGTAATTTTTCTATCAAATACCTCAGCAATGTTAGCTATGATGTTAGACTTGAAAGAATCAAAGTCCTTCAAGATGAAAGTTCTGTACTTACCATCAGACACTCTATTACCATCATAATCAATAGCGTTAATATTACCTCTGACACCAGGAGCATGAAGCTGAGCAAGACGTTTTTGCAAATCCTCAGTATCCTTATAGAAAGCAATGTCAGAGAGAGTTAGCTGAAGAATATTCTTAGAAGCAAAAGAGTCATTCCAAAGGAAGTTCTCCACTTGCTTTCTAACCCAATCATTGATTACATCTTCTCTCTCTTCATTCTTTATGTTTGAAGAATTATCAAATTCAGAAGGATATATGTCCTTGATGTTCTTTGCAGCCTCAAGAATACCATCGCTTTCCCATATGTCAAGGATAGACTGTACTCTGTTCTCCATAAACTGACGGATAATTCTTTCAGCAAGCTTACCAAGTTCAACCTCCTCATCAGGAGTAAGATTAGTCTCACCCTTAACTTTCTTCTGAAGAAGAGAAGCAAACCTATTATTGTCAGAAGATACAGAGCCATCCTCATTACGGAGAACATCTCTTTTAGACACATCACCATCTTCAAGATAACTATTGAATACAGGAAGGAAACAGAACTTACGGCCATTAGTGTCAAAGTTCTTGATAAATCTAGAGTCATCTTTAGACATGTTTCTTCTGAGGACAGTCTGTATTCTGCTAATCTCTTGCAGGAACATATCATGAAGACCATTAACAATAGCATTCTTGTAACCATCACCTCTATAAGAGTAGAACTTGATGAACTCAGAAGAAGGCTTATTGGACTGCATAGGCACTCTGAACCAAGCAGGAACTTGGTCTTCAACCTTTGCACTCTCAGAGAAGTACTCAGTAATGAGAGAAAGAGTATACTCAGCATCACTCATATTGCGCATATAGTTATGCTTATTGAAGTTAAGCTCAACCTTATGGTCAAACACCTTACGAGCATTCTCATCTCTTGCAAGAAGTCTGAGCCACTCATTACGCCAACCCTTACTAATATCACCATCACCAGCACCAAACTTGAACCATTCAGAAGAGCCATACTCATTAAGAATGAAATCCTCAAAAGCCTGACCTTCTTGACGAAACTTGTTAAAGAGCTTAGTCATGAATGAGGGAGTTACATAAGACTGATACATCTTGCCACTATCATAGAAAGCATTGACAGCAGTATCCTCAAGCTTATCAGTAATAGGAGTGAGGAAGTTGCGGAGACTACCATTAATACCAAACTTAGTGCCAAAAGCAAAAGGATTAAAATCCTTCATTTCACCCTTATGCTGAGCAGAAGCAGCACTATCAAGGTCTTTGACAATGAAGTTAAGAGCAGAAGTCACCTTATTAATATTCTCAGCATTGACAACACCAGAAAGCATGTCTTCAGTGATATTATAACCGAAGGCTTTACAAACAGCCATGATATTATCAGAGACAGATTTAGACATATCCTCATCAAGAGTCTTACCATACTTGAGAGATTTGTCAACAGTCTGAAGTTCAGACAATGCCTTATGAAGAGTGAAGTCATTGCTAACAGAATCAGCAGAGCCAAGTAACTTAGTGTTAACCTTACCATTAGTGCCAAAGAGAGGATGATCACCAATCTTAAACTGAGCAGTGATAGTGTTCATCACATCAGTAAGAGCAGGGTGACTATTGACAGCTATACTATGATATTTACCATCTTCAAGAAGAACAACAGAGTAAGGTTGGAAATGCTTAGAGAACACTCCATAGAACTGACTTTGAAAATCAGTCTCACTACCACTCTGGTCAGACAATCTCTGAATAAGCTGAGAGAGCCAAGGGTTCTGAGGTTGCTTAGTAGAGAGCTTCTTAATCATATCATTAAGAGACAGAGAACCTTGAGTCCAACGAAGAATACTGTTAACAGCTTCACGAGGATTAACACGTTCAGCAATACCCCACTTACTCATGACCTTACTACTATCAGCATTAAGACGATAACACTCATGAATACCTTGTCTGACAAGAGCAGACATAGAGTTAAGGACATCAATAGTGCGATTTTCTATTTGCCAATGCTCTTGCTCATCCTTACCACCTTCTTCAGCAACAACATCCTGATCATTAGAATAATCATTGAAATTGTCATAATCAATATTAGAAGTATTAGTGGTAGTGAAATTGCCTTTAGAGAAGTCTTTGGTGATACCAAAGCCCTCATTCATGGCAAAGACATCAGCAGCAAGATACATGATAGCATCCCAGTTAGCAAAGATGAGGTCAGCTTGAAGACCACCATCCTCAGCATTCTGATATGAATCCCAGTTAGCCTCAGTATCAAATATAGACTTAACTTTATCAATAAGACGATTGATGCCAACAGTCTCAACAATCTGTTTTCTTGATGCAGATTTAAAGTCAAGTTTAGTCTTGAGAGTAGGGAACTGCTTTTCAGCAAGACCCTCTTCCTTTTGAAGCTGAGAGATAGAGTCAGAGATTTCATTTGCTACAAGTTCAGCAGTATGACGAATCTCAGATGCAGAAAGATGAGCTACACCAAGTTCATCAAGATGATAAATCTCACCATCAGACTCCAAGTCTTGATTGCCAAGAAGATTGTCAATCTGACGATTGAGTTTGTCATATTCATCAAGAGTCTTATCAACTTGTTTCTTTTCAGAGTTCTTTAACTCTTGAAGATACTCTTTCTCACTTGTTGCCTGTAAAATGTTGTCCATGCGATTGATAATGTTTTTATTATCCTCTATGGATTTTTCACCAGAGATTTGAGCATCAAGTTCCTTGAGATATGGAATCTTCCAAGCTGCATCTACTGGTGTGTCCTCATAGAGGTCATTAAAGTATTCATAACTTGGAAGAGAAACAGTTAAAGGCTCTTCCTTAGTAGGGGTAGTAGGTTCTGTAGGAGTAGTAGGTTCAGTAAATACTATAGGAGTGGTGAGAGAAGTTCTTAATTGGTCAAGAGATTTTGACTCAACAAGGTCTCTGACAGTCATGTGATTGAAATCCTTGAGAGTGAGATTATCAAGGTCTTCCTTAGACCAAGAGCCAAAGGTAGCCTTGACTTCCTTCCACATATCAAGAATCCATTGCTTAAGTTTTGAGATAATGTTTTCACTACCCTTATTCTTAGCAATATTAGTAAGAAGCTTCTCACCATTCTCACCTACAAGTCTTGCATGAACCTCAGAAGCAATAAGACCTTCTAACTTCTCCTTAGAAAGATTCATAGACTGCCACAACTTACCATAGTTGTCAGCATTAAGAACCTCGTTCCAAAGTGGAGTTTGTTTCATAAGTTCAATACCACGTTGCCAAAGCTTAGGATTATGCTTCTGAACAGTTCTGTCCCATAAATGAGTATACTCATGAATAGGATGTTCAGGGGAAATCTTAGTTTCATCAAGATAGATGTTACCTTCCTTATCTACAAAACCATAGACTTCTCCTTGAGGAGTAGTATAGAGTTCTACACCATCATTCCACGCTCTTCTCTCCAGTCCTGTGTCTTTCTGACCTTTTCTGCCATTAACACTACGTCTGTTGTTGAAAGGTGTTCTCCCCTTTCCTCTGACTGTTGAAACCATGCCAGCATCAGAAGAAGAGACCATCTTGAGTTCAGCAGTAATGTCAATCCCTCGCAAGTGCTCTGCCGTAATTCCAACTTGAGACAATACATGATAAATGCTTCTCTCAGAGAAGTTATGGGAACTTGCGATGTTTCTAACAATTGTTCTAATGTCATCTTTAGTAATAGTATCAACGTTATACACCTTTCTTATACCAAAGCCATCACCATCTTTAAGATTGTCAGCAAGTTCTTTGTCAGATGAATGGTCAATAAGGTACAGAACTTTATTGTTTTCACTATCTAAAGTAACGACATCAGTGCCAGGATTATTGTATTTATTAGCTTTAATAATAGCTAAAATTTCAGGAATCTTGGCTTTGTACTTAGAGTTCTCATAAGGAATTTCCTCACCATAAGTAACAGCTTGTTGTAGATACTGCAAGTCATGAGTCTTTAAGAACTCCCCCATAGCAGCTCTATCAAGAACATTAATGCCTTGAGATTTGAGATGAGAGATGAGCTGAGATATAATAGATGAAGAGACTCCTTCTGTAGGTGCAGTAGGTGTTGTAGAGGTAGTAGATGAAGTAGGTTCTGTAGAGGTGAGGGGAGAACCTTCCTTCTTGACATTGTTAGACACAATAGTTACTGTGTCAGTAGCTCTTGACACACCAACATATTCAAGCTGCTGCTTGAGATTGATAGCTTGGGTAGGTGCTGTATGTTCAGTAGGTTCAGTAGGTGTTGTAGAGAAATCATTTGAAAATCCTAAATCAACATCTTCTGCTTCTCCTGTGAAATTAGCACTTGAAGCTACATTATTATCTACTTCACCAAGGTCAACAACCTCCATAGCATTGTTACTATTAAGACCAGCTCTTGATATATCAACATCATCCATAAGAACATTGGTAAAGGTAGAGCCTTGAGACTTATGAACAGTCATGGCATAACCAAAGTCAATGGTCTTAGCTTGAAAAAGATTATGATTGCTATCCTCAATATTATCATTGACAAAAAGAAAATTATCAATGAAATTGATTCTTTGATGGATTTTAGCCTTAGCATCTCTACCAACAGCATGTTTGGCTTTAGCCCAAAGCATCTTCTTTTCATTAGCAAGCTGTATAGCAGCCTGAAGATTAGAAGAATTGCTCTTGATGTCAATAAAGTCGAAGGTATCTACATTACCAACAGGGTCTTCAAGAGTGAGAGGAATAGCTTCCATAGTAACAGTTGTACCATCATTGAGGCTTGTTGCTATTTTATGGGCTTTGCCTACCTTAGACACCTTATAAGACTCAGAGTTGATGAAACGGTAAGACTTTGTTTTCCAATTATAACCCCAGTTGTTATAACCAGTCATAGGCTCACCTACTTGTGGGATAGGAGAAGTGTAGCCAAGGAGTTCTCTGACTTGATTGTTATAAGCAGATACAGCCTTATTGGTATAAACAAGAATCCTAAAGTAGTTAGGGTCTTGTTTAAGACCTTTGACATAATGAGCTACAACACTGTTGATTTCATCCTGATGATTAGGATATATATATGCAACACCTTCACCCTTGTTATTGAAAGATGAAATACCAGATAGAGGATTACCATTACGAAGTTCAGTAGCTTCCTTTAGGATAGCATTATCATCAGTACGCTCAACTTGAGTAAGAGTAATGACTTTACCCTCACCATTACGGAAGACTTTTGATATTTTATTCTCACCTACAGGAGCAAGTTGTGCAGAGTCTCCTACATAAATAATCTTAAGGTCATTCTGTTTGGCAATGTTATTGAGAATATTATAATTCTCCTCATTAATCATTGATGCTTCATCAATAATAACAGTAGTGCCTGGAGTAATGTCAGCATCCCTCAAGACATTCACCAAATTGCGTGCATTGTAGGTATTGCTGTTAGAATCAACCTCAACACTAATACCAAACACCTTGTTAAGTGTAGCAGCCTTAAAGCCTGCTTTAGAAACACGTTCATTAAGAACAGCAGCAGCCTTGTTGGTAGATGCACAGAAGACTACAGGACGATGCTGTTTTTTACCTTTCTGAGCAATCATCTCCATAAGAGAAGTCTTGCCAGTGCCAGCATAACCAGAGAGAGTCATAGAAGTTTCATTAGACTTCATGAATCTATCCATCTCATTAAGAGCATCTATCTGCTGAGCATTTGGCTTGAATGGAGCTTTGACAGTTGTACCATCAGCAAATGTAAAGTCCTGAGGCACAGCTTTACCACTATGCTCCTGCTTAGGTTCAATACCATTAACAAGGTCATAGTCAGCAGACTCCTGCTTAATAAGATCAGTTTCATCTTTCAGTTGGGAAGATGACATAGAATCAATGAATCTTTGTGCTTGATTCTCAACATCACCCATAATATTATTTGCTATAGACTCATCTTCAAACTTGGCAAAACAGTCTATTACAGCTAAGGAGCCATCAGGTTGTTTAATGACATTTTCTGGACGAATATCAGTGACAAGATAACCATCCTTGGTATATTCAGCATTAATACCCTTACTCTTAGATAATGTAAATCCAAGAGAAAGCATATAATCCTTTATTTCATCTATAGTAGGTGCAATGCCACTATCTTCAATAAAAGGTTGTTCTACTATAATACTAATTCCATTATCAGATGCTCCTACTTTAAGCATTTTCATAGCAGTTGTGGGAAATACTAAATTATGAATCAGTATTCTATTCATAAGAGCTTTTGGAGTACCATAATGATTAAGAGAAATATTCTTTACAACAGTTCCCTTATCATTATTTTTCCAAACCCTTGTTTCAGAACCTGCGGCACTGTCACCTAAAGTCTCTTCATAATAATCATTTGGCTCTACAATCAGTTGTTTGTTCTTTGTAGCCCAATTTATTAATTCTTTTTGTTGTCTTAAAGATTCTTCATGTAATTGCTTTCGTAGGCTTTGGTTATTGCTTGTCTTTTCTTTACTGCCTCTGCCCATTCTTTGTTGCTCATCTTTGACGAGGTTGAAGGTACTCTCAAAGACTCTTCCTGCTGATTTAATTGCTTTGTCATATTTCACAAGTTTTTTATTTTCTAAACGCTGATTCTGTTGATTTATTGTGTTATTAGCTACTTCTTTTCTGAGTTGACTCTTAATACCATTATAACGCATGTAGGTATCAATATCAAAAGCATTGAGAGCTTTGTCAAGAGCATTCATTGAACGCTGATAGTAAGTGTCAGAGGTATGAAGACCCAAGAGAGACTTAAAGGCATCAAGAATCCTTGACCAAAAAGACTTGTTAGCTTTGTTTTGCTTGTCAATCTCTTGAATCTTACCTCTAAAGACAGGGTTAGCAAGTTCTGCAACAAACTCAAAGACATCAACAACACCTCTTTCACCTTTAAGAAGAAGGTTGTTCTTGAGGTCTTGATAGAGAGAGTTGATCTCTGTACGGAACTCCTGCAAAGCTTCAGGCCTCTTCCAATTCTTAGTTTGATTGGAAAGAGCATACATAGAGATAGAATGAAGCACTTCATGAAGAATAATAGAAGCCTTTTTACTTGTCATTGTATCCCTTTCAAGAAAAGACTTCTTGTAGGTGATAGTATTGCTATTGGTATATCTACCCATAGTTCCAAAAGGAAGAGTCTCATTAAACGAAACTTCAATACCTAAGTCCTTAGCAATGCTAAAGACTTTATCAGCCAATATCTTAGAAGTTCTGTCTTCATTGAACCTGTTATATAGCTCTTGAACCTTAGAAATGGTATAGGTTTGATTCTCCTGAATGCCAAGATTAAGCTTCTTGACATTCCTCATAGAACCAATGTTGTCAAACTCATTAAAGAAATCATCTTTATCATAGTTAGCTTGTTCTACAGGTCGTTTAACAGAAAGCACATAATTACCCTTGGCATTTCTGTAATGAACAATAGCTGACTGAGGGAAGAATCTTGAGGCTTCCTTCCTTGCTACTTGAAGTTGACTAAGAGACTTGAACTCTTGTGGAGTGTTGTACATTTTTCCCCATAGTTCTCTTACAGACTTACCAGATTCTTGATAATGAGAATTACCAAGTTGAGCTTGGATATAAACATCTGTAGGAAAGAGAGTTTCATTACCAGTCTCTAACCAATACTTGTGAGTGATAAGCTCAAGGGTATTGTCAGCAAGATTATGACGTGCTGCAATATCCTTGAACTCTTTACTACTTTTATTTACACATCCCATAAATGTTATGTTTTACTATTTAAAAATATAGGGCAAAGATAAAGAAATTAATTATGTGATTGAGGGAGTTAAGTGATAAGGTTAGAAGAAATAAGTAAGGCTATTTTATACTAATGATTATTAATCGTCATAATTCTTTTTTCTATATGTTTCTAACTCTTTCTGATATGCTTCAGTATTAACATATCCACAACAATTAAGTTCTCTACAAAAGCCACTGTATACGCAATTAGGAACCATCTTATCAGCCATGACAATATCTTGTTTAGCAATCTCAGACTTGACAGCTTTCCATGCTTCTTGTGTTTCTTTAGATGCACATTTACAGAGTCTCTTTCTGCTGATGTTAATCAGAGTTTGAGCATTGACAACAAAGTCTTGATCATTCTCAGAACCTTGTGGAAGTTCATCCCTACTACAATTAAGTTTTCTTCTATCTTCCCTTTGAGAATGAATAAAAGGTAACATGTGTTCATGTCTTAACAAATGAACTCCAACCCATTGTCTGAGATTTTTAAAATGAATGCAATACTCAACCAGTTTAATAGGACTATGTTCTGCAAGAAGAACCTTAGCTTTCCAATTATCACTTGGCTCTTTATGCAAAGGTTCTTTACCAATAGTTCTTCTTGCTGCATCTAATGCTCTACTCCAAGGAGTTTCTTGTATTACTGTTACTTCCATTACTTATAACTTTTTAGTTGTTCTTCTAATGCTTTCTTTAACTCGTTAAAACACTTTACTACCTTAGGATTAACCACTCCTGATTCTATAGTAAGACAACTGTTTTCATAAGTCATTGCCATATCATAGACAGGTTTAGCAAAATGCTTGTATATAATGTTAAACTTCTTTTTGTCCATACTTTAATCTTCTTCTATAGTAAAATCTTCACCCCATACTACAACTACATCATCGTAATTATGACCTAAAGATTCAACAATATCTACTGTAGTAGCATTATCATCATCAAATATAGGATGTTTATCTGCATTGTAAATGTAGATTTTATTATTGTCAATTACTACTAGTTGTTCCATATTGATTTATATTTTTTATTACCAATCAGTTAAAGTAGCACCAAAAGTGATTATAAATGCAATCAATGTTATGAGACCATATAGGAAAACAACATCTTTTTTAGAAATATAGTATGCTAATATTTCTAAAGCAAATAATATAATATATACTATAGCTACTATAATTGTTTGTATCATACTAAAAAGCTTCTATATAATCAGCATCAGGGAATGTTGCATAAACATCATCCCATGCAGCATCTCTTTCATGTTCATCATTTTCATCATAATGATTGCTGTAAGTTTTTCTGGGCTTGTCTTTGAAATGTATTATGAATGTCATAGTTGTGGATTTTAAAAGTGGTTATTTGACTAAGCCTAACTGAGCCTAAATAAGCCTTTTTGAGCTTTTAGTGAGGCTTTTAGATTTCTTTGATGACATCTAAGTCATCGATGATCCAATCTTTAGTGGCTTTGGAAATGTTTTTGTAGTGAGTCAATTCTTTTTGGACTATAGCTTTGGCTGTAGGAGTGGGGGTTATGGAAAGCTCATCTTCCAAGTGATTGATTTTTTCTTGTGAGAGGTGTTGTAATTCAGTAAGTAGAGAGAGAATGCCAAAGGTATTGTTATCATTTTCAAATTCTTCAATAAAATTGGTATTATCGAAGTTTGGCTCATCGTCAATGATTTCATAATTCCTTATTGTGACAGGTATAGACTTGCTGAGACAATAAGAAACACAACAGTCTACTTGAGTAGGTTCAGGATCTTTCTGATTCCAAGGAGCCATACGTTCCTCAGACTGAGAAAGAAGGGGATAGTTATCTTTCATAATAATAAATATTAAACATCAGCATAAATAGTGTAGTTATCAAAATTGTCGGAGATAGATATAAGAGCATTTATATATTCCTTAGTTCTTCTAAGTAATTGCTCATAGGTACCCCAACCATTAGAAGGATTGAATTGCTTGAAGAAATCCTTTTTTTCTAACAATTTTCTGTAACACTCCATAACATCTTCTAAGTAATCCATATTAGGTATGGATATTCCAAGATTATCTTTTGGATGCCATAGAAAATCATATAGAGTCGCAAATATATCTTGTGTTTTAGGAGTACATATACTTATAATTTTACATTTAATAGCCATTTCTGTAAGATTATGAGTAAGATTTAAGTGAAAATAAGTGTCACTTTCATAAGTACTCTCCTTAATATCATCAGGATTAATATCAGGAAAATGAGTTAATACTTCTTGCTTGGTAGTAAGTTCTTTAGTCTCACCATTGTCCCTAATATAGATTCCTGTACCTCTATGAAGTACAGGAGTATTACTCTTTATATATAAGTCTAAACTCATTGTTTCTGTTTTATTAATAACATATTAATCTTATCCTTAATATAGAAAATTGCTTTTTGCAAATCTTCTATAGCTTTAGTTGTATCATCATAGCCTTGCTCAGACTTATGTCCAGCCCTAAGAAGATACTTTAAAGCATTGCCTGTATCAAAGTCCATGTGACGTGTAATATCTATCACTTCTACACCACAAAGCTCTTTTAAATAAGAGTAATGGGAAGGATGATTGACTTTATCTTTTGAAGGGGAGTCTTTTTGTTTAGAGGTGGATTCTTGAGGATGAGTGCTATTGTAAAGTTTCTCAAGATTAGAGACTTCATCCTGTAACTGCTTTACTTCTGGTGAAATAGACTTTATACATATATAAGTATTAATGGCAAAGGTGTCTCTATTGGGTTTTATGACAACAGCAGAGATTTTGTTAACTAAATCCTTTATTTTCTGTATTTCTTGTTTCATTGTTTTGTAATTTTTTTGTGAGAGAAATGATAATGATAATGAGCCTTGCTGGGCCTCTATGAGCCTAACTAAGCCTTTGAAGAAAAGGAGAAAGACTGTGAAATGAGCTTAACTGTGCCTTTCTAAGCCCTACTAAGCCCTTGAAGAAAAGGAGATTGGAGATAGCCTAACTAAGCTTTAATGAGTCTTTCTGAGTCTTTGATTGGAAGAGATTATTATTTAGAGTCTTAGTTGGTGTTGACTATTAGCCAGTCAGCAGAATGCTCATAAGGAACCCCTTCTTTGTAGTTGATGCTCCAAGGATAGGATTTACGCATAGCAGTACGTAAGGTTTCAATGTCAGCAAGTTTTGCTCTAATAGCATCTACAGCCTTTATACATCTTAAGTTGTTAAGGTCAACAGAAGGAGTCTTCTTATCATTCTTGTTATAACCAAAACATTCAGTAGCCTTGTCAACAACCTCAGACCACCTATTAGATAAATCATTAAGATTGTAAACAGAGAAAAGAGCAGTAGGGTCTTTATGAAGAGTCTGCTTCATGTCATGACAACACTGAGAGAATGTGACAGAAGCAATCTGAAGCATTACAGATATGTAATGAAGAGCAGCAAGACAATCAAGATGCTGCATCTTGGCATTCCTAAAAGAGATATAGAAAGCACGATGAAGCTCCTCCTCCTCTTTTTCAAACTGTTCTTCAATATTGTCAGAGAGAATATTCATATACCTAATGTTCTGACTGCTGACAGCCATAAGACTATCTGGAAGAGCTTCCAGCTGTTTACCAATCCTGTTAATGGACTGCTTGTTAAGATGACGATAGAAAGACTTTTCAGCCTTTATGTCATCAATGTAATCCAAATAAGCATACCTTGCCATAGTGATAGAAGGCAGGCAACAATACTGGAAGTATCTCCAGATAGTAATTAAATCGTCGTCTGTTATAACCATAATAAATTAATGTTTCCAAAATGGACCAACCTCTTCTTCAGCAGGAAGAGGAAGTCTGTGACAATACTTTGCTCCAACAGTTTCCATGAAATGTTTAGTAGCAGCAACAACCTCAGAAGTGAGTTCCTTTGGACATTCTTCACAAATTTCATCATGCACAGGAACACAGAACTTAACCTTATTCTGATAACCCTTGTCAAGAATCCAAATGTAGAGAGCATAGGTGAACTCCTTAAAGATAACAGCACCAAGACCTTGAGTAGTGCTATTGACACTATTCTTGTCATACTTGTTTCTTGCAGCAAAGTGTTCATTAGCTTCTTCAGTTCTTGGCAAGCCAGCAGCTTTTCTTTCCCTGTATTCATCCCAAAATTCAGTAGAGCGTTGTCTTTTAATCCACTTCTGCCAATCCCACCAACGAGAAATATGCCCAGTTTCACGACATACTCTGATTATGCCAGTGGACTCAGTATACTTCTTACACTGTTCTTGATACTTTGTAGCACCAGCAAAACCCTTCTTGTAGTTTTCTTCAATCTGCATAGCTTCTTCTTTAGGCATTCCATAGTTGCCTACAAGAGTAGCCCAGTTACCAAGGAAAGCAAAAGTGAACTCAGGACCTTTAGCAGATTGTCTAAGAGAATGATACTTCTCCTTAATACTTCTGATATCAATATCACGAGGAATCTTGTCAGGATAGATAAGCCATGCTACATAGCTGTGCATATCATAACCTTTTTCAAAGACCTCAAGCATACCTTTGTCTCCAGACAGACTTGCAAGAAGTCTTGACTCCTCACTGTTATAGTCTATAGAAATAAAGTCATTGCCTTCTTCTGCTATAAAGCAAGAACGGACTTCATCAGTGTTAGGGAGATTCTGAATTTGAGGATAAGCACAAACTTCTTCAGGATGGCTTTTTCTTGGCTGTAAAGGAAATCCTTTAAGAGTAGCTAAATCCTCATTCTGCTTTTGTGAACCACAAGAAAGTCTGCCAGTGACAGTATCAAGTTGACGAAATTCAGTATGAATTCTATTAGTCTTAGGGTTGATGGCATTGATGTATTGTGGACCATAGGTAGAACAAAGCTTCTCAAGACGTGAAAGTTCAAGATATAAAGCAGAGAACTCAGGATTGACATGCTTTTGCTTCTTAACCAGATCAGCACCTTTGCTTTCAGTCTCCTCCTTCTTCTCTTTATTCCAACCCTTAGTGTTATAACCAAGGAACTTTAAAAGAGGAACAACATCGTCAGTACTGTTCCAATTGATATTGCACTTAGACTTGTCAGAGGTATCAACATCCTCAAAGAGGTCAAGCTGAATAGTGTTTCTGATGAAATCCTTATTACCAAGATTAACAACAAAAGCATTAAGACTGTCCTTGACTTTCTGCAAATCACTGCAATTACGTTTGTAAATACTGAGCCACTTATCTTCATTAATCATCACACCACAATACTCAAAATAAGCAATAGGAAGAACAGCACTGCACTCAATCTTTAAGGCAGGCATGGCATTTATAGACTTGAAGTAAGCCACCTGTGCATTCATGATGTCTGCAAGATGAACAACATCATTAGCACCATAGACAATGACTTCTTCAGTAATGCCTACATACTTAATCTTACCACGGACAGACTTGTCAATATTAACACCAAGATACTTATAGCCAATGGCATCAAGAGCAAAACTAAGTTCATAATAAGTTCGGCTTGGACAATTCTTTTTGGCTTTAGAAGTCTTGATATGATAAGGAAAGTCATATTTCTGCTCTTCATATTCCTCAGGAGAAACAGGGATTCTTGGGAAGCCAAAGTATCTAAGCATTTCAGCAATCATAGTGTCATAACATCTACGAATAAAGATGCCTAAAGCCATAAGCATCTTGGCATCATACTTAAGATTTTGTCCAACAAGAAAGCCCTGTTCAATGACATCTTTATAAAGAAGAGGATCTATTGTAGTACAGTCAACTACAACTTGTGTAGTTTTGTCCATACTACCAAACTGCATAAGAAGAACTTTTGCAATATGACAATCAAGTCCTGTACCCTCAGTATCAAACTGAAAGATTTTCCAGGACTTGATAAGAGCTACAGACTCTTCTACAGACATAGGTTGAAAGCTATTGCTTTCAAATAGAGTTTTTTGATTAGATACAAAATAAATCATTCTTTACTATAAGCTATCAGTTCCTTGAAATCAAGGACATACTTGTAGTCGTTAAAGAACTTAGAGCCAAGTATGCCATGAATGGTAACACCAGTCTCCTTCTTGATAGAATTGAATACCCCAGACATATCCTGAATGACAAAGGCATACTCATAAATCTTGTCTTTGTAAGACATGGCAAAGGTGCATACACCTTCAGCCTTCTGACCATTGCCTTCAATGCCAGTAACAGTATTCTCAACATCGCACACTATTCTGTGATTAAGATTCTTGAGATAAGAGCTGTCAATGATACAATTATTAGAGCCAGTGTCAAGGAGGAAATTGATTTTCTTGCTGCCTTGGTAGAATGTGACTACAGGAAGTTCAGCCAAGTCAATACTGTTCTTGAAAGACATGGCATTAGGATGAATATCAAGGAATTTGTTGATTATTTTTTTGAGCATAGTGATGGAAAATTTTTAATGAGTGATGAGTCTCTCTAAGCCTTTCTTAGCTGACTAAGCCTTTGATGATAGGTTTTAAGCCTTGCTGAGCCTATTTAGGCATTTCTAAGCCTTTAGGGTAAAGAGACTTTAATTATTATTTGTTTTTCTTTTGTTCGATATTTGTCAGAACCAGTGCCTAAGCCACCTCTGTCTTCATTGTGGAGTTCGTCTACCTTGACAAGTTCAATCTTTGGAGAGAATAGCCAACGAAGTTTCTGCCAAATAGTGGCTTTCTGTGAAAGCTGAATCTTGAACTGAGCAATGGGAGTGCCTTTAGGAATGGTAATACTGCGAGTAGCAAGAACTGGCATTTTCCAAATGTCATTAGGACCACAGAAAGTCTGGTCAATCTCTCCAATGGAATTGGTCTGTATAATGCCCCACTTCTTGAATGTAGAACTGCGAGGCAAGAGAATAGCTTCAAAGCCTTTAGGAAGTTCAATGACAACACCAAGATCGAGAAGAGCATACTGAAATGATACTTCGCCTACTCTTTCTATAACTTTGTTGCTACCTTTGTACTTGCTATACTTCTTGATACTGGGACACTTGAGAATATATTCCTCAGAAGTCATGAGGTCAATGCAATCACCAACCTTGAGGATTTCAGGCATACAGCCTGGGGTAATTTCTTTTATTTTGATTTTCATATTTTTGTTTGTTTATTGTTATTAATTAAGCCTTACTAAGCCTTTTTAAGCCTCTTTAAGCATTCTTTTAAGCCTTACTAAGCCTTACTGAGCATCTTTAAGCCTTTGGGGATTTTAATAAGCCTAACTAGGCCTCTTTGAGTCTTTCTAAGCCATTAGGTAGAAAGGACTGATTAATGCTGTAGGAATAGGCTTGTGATATTAGTTAATTTAGGGGAATCATTATCTGAGATGGATTCTACTTTATAAAACTGTTGATTGGTGAGAGGACTACCAAGACCTCCAAGTTCCTGATCATAATGACCAATTTTGACAAAATCAAGATACTTTAGAATACCTATCTTGTCTTTAGGAATCATGTCAAGACCACAATACCATGCAGTCTTTATTCTTTGATGAGCATACATGAACAATTCAATAAGAGAATCAATGTCATGCTCACCACCAAGAAGACAAAGACATGTAATGCCTTGGTGCTTGTCAAGGAGAGACTGAAGTTCCTCAATAGTAAGAGGAGTGCCTTTGTCCTCCCACAGTTCTCTGGAATGACAGTAATGACAATGAATCTGACAACCAGAGATAGAGATGCCAAGGGATATTTCCCCTGGCACCTCACTGAATACTTCTTTACAATAAATATACTTTAGCATACTTCATTCTTTTTAGCAAACATACGATGACTACCTTCTTGCTGACGACTTTCAGACCATGACTTCATTGGCTTTAGATAACCTATAACACGAGTCCATAGAGTAGTATTATGACTACCACACTTAGGACAAACATGGAAAGGATGCTTGGCAATAAACTTACAATCATCACACTGAGTCTGAGGGACATTGAAAGTAATGTAATTGTTACCTACCTTGATTGCATATTCAAGAAGTTTGGTGTATTGTTCTTTAGAAAGATTGTCTTCCAAGTTGATATGAGAAGCCTGTCCACCATCAATAGATTGAGCAATCTGACCACCCTGCATGGCAATCTTGTCAAGAATAGAAGTGTTGTCATGAGCATCATAGATGTAGGAGTTATATAGATTCTTATCAGAGGGAACCCAATAGCCATCTTGCTTGTCCCAATTGTAATTCTTCACACCAAGACTTTCGGCAGGTACTAACTCCAAATTGAACATGAATTTCTTGGAAGAGTGTTGCCTGTTGTACTGCTTAATGACATTAAGAACCCATGATGCAAAGTCAAGATACTCCTTGTTGTTGCTGACAGTAAGTCCGAGAAACCTTGCAGCCTCATTAAGACCATTGACACCAATGGTGCAATAAAGTCTGTCAAAATTGATGTAACCAGCTTTGGTCTGAGGGAACATACCATGAGCATCCATCTTATAAAGACCAGTCTTATAGGCACGCTGATAATCATAGACTCTGAGGAGGATACCTTCAAGATATTCCTTTATGAAAGAGGTATTTTCTCGCCATCCACCATGTTGTTTTATACCATAGCTTCTATCACAGTCTTGTATAATCCTATTAAGATTAAGAGTCATAACATTGCAAGAGCCTGTCTGCACACCAGTAAGACCAGTAGTAGAAGAGAATGTGTTGTCAGTGACTTCATTGCGCAATCTACAGCAAGAAGAGATACTATCAGCATTTTTAGAAAGATAGGCAAATAAAGAATCACCTTCTGCCCATTGAGTAGTAATGAAATCCTTATACTCCTTGTCAAGAGCATCATTGTCATTAGTAAGACAGCAGACTGTAACTACAGGGAATGTAAGTATAGTTTCAGTGCGTTCTTTATTGAGCCACCTAATATATCTTTTCTGTAACCAATTGACAGCATCCCAATTAGGCTTAGAACCATCGGGGAAATAGAAATCATCAAACATAGTATGCCAATAGTAGCTGTCAAAGACATTAAAGTTGGTAAATGGTGATTGATAGCCACGATTGCCAGCAGGTTGATTAATATAATGAGTGATAGACTGAAAGTACTGATTAATGGTCTGACCTATAGTTTTCTGCTCAAGACAATGTTCATTGGTAATAATGACATCTTCCTTCTTATAATATTCCTTACCCCATTCTTTCTCACAGAAATAGGAAAAGAAATTGAAGAACTCACCATAAGCTCCAGCACCTTTCTTTTGTGCAGACAATAGGAATACGAGATTCTGAAACTGTCCGCAGAATGAACTAAGATGATGGGGAGCATGATTCTTGGTGCCATCAACATTGGTAGTACCATCAACAAGAAGAGGGTAGAGAGTGTAAGCACTACAATAAGGCTTGAGGATAGGACAACTCTCATCATGCTGATAAAAAATGTGATGCTCAAGGTCCTTAATGTATTGGTCTCTATAAGGAGAATTAATCTCAGCAAGAAGTTCCTTCATCTGAGAACGCTGTACTAAGCGAGAGGTATCCTTGTAAAGTTCACCCTCAAGAGTAGCAGCATTCTTATTGATGGTATTGGCATTGTCGTCAGTATTAGAAAGATTGGTAGCAGAGGATTCAGAGTCATTATACTTGTGAATATACTGTACCTTATCCTTAATAATGCGAGCTTCAGTATGCTTCTTTCTGTAGAGCATGTAAGCTTTGCCTACTGGGAACCAACGCTTACAAAGATACTTCTCCACCTTATTCTGAATGTCTTCTACAGATATGTCCTCATGTGCTTCCTTCTCAATGTTGTCAAGAAATACTGAGACATCCTTTGTATCCTTTTCAGAAAGTGGGAAGTTGCAAGCCTGGAATGCCTTGAGCATAGCAGACTTAATCTTTTCTGTTGAAAACTCTTCTTTGGAGCCATTGCGTTTAATTACAAACATTTCATATTGTATTATGCAGTTAAAAAATTAATAATTGGGTGGGGTGAGAAGCTTTTGGAGGCATGGAAGGACTGAGCCTTACTAAGCCTTTCTATGCCTCTCTAAGCCTTTGATGATTGGGAGTAAGGGCTATTTAGGACTATGCCTTTCTGAGCCTTCTTAAGCATCTTTAAGCATTCTCAAGCCATTGATTGGGGTTGTGACTACTTAGACCTTAACTGGGAGGAGGGAGATGGGAGGATATTTCTGCTTTAGGCAAGTGATGGTGTTGATGCCATCCTTGTCAATGCCTACTGGGACAGTAGGACGGAGATTGAGATAGCCTTGCAGTTCCTTGCCTATTTCAAAGGGGTCTCTAAACTCCTTGCCTTCATTGTTGACAAGAGTGCCTTTAGCTTTTGTGAGGGGGAACTCCCATACAAGAGGAGTAAGAGACTCCTTGTTGACAACAATAAAACGATAGTCTTCAAGAGTGAAATCCTTGAAGTAAGGGTCGTTAGACATGTTAGCCTTGAGAATACGCCAATACAACCTTGCCTGTATCATGTAAGACCATTGCTCAAAGCTGTCTTGAAAATCCCACTCCTTGTGTCCACTGGTCTTGAGGTCAATGGGATATATCTTCTTTTCCTCATAGTCAACAACAGCCAAGTCCATCATACATCTGTAGCAGACACCTTCAAACTTAGCACGGAACTTAAGCTGATAATATCTTCTGACAGGAGACATGGAGTCATTGTCAGCAAAGTAGCCTTGAGTGGCAGGAGAAGTCTTGAGAGCTTGAACCATCTTCAAGATACGGTCATAAGTGTTACTATCCACTACAGTCTTATTGCCAGCCTGTATTATAAGATTGTAATATATTGCAACTCTTTCAGATAGGACTCTCACTCTTGTTTCATCTCTCCAATTTTTTTGCCATCCTACCTCATTAATTACAGAGAGAATAGCATCATTTGGGATATATGAAAACAGCTCATAGGAATCATGGTACTTCTCATATAACATTTTAGCTACCAACTGCTCCTTATCACCGATAGAAGGATAGTCAGCAACATAATACAAGTTATCAAACTCCTCTTGTGAACCAGTGATGAGACAGTCAACCATAGAACCATCCAACAATGACTGGGTAGAAATATGGTCAAAGAGATGGTCAAGCTTGTTAAAACCCTCACGCTCAAACTTGGCAAGAGTGGAGTAACTGAGAGCTGGGTCAGCTCTGTAGGTAGACTCTGGGACTTGCCAGGAAATATCTTTTAATTCTTTTGGAATGTTCATTGGGATTGAATTTTTTTTAATAACTGAGGCTTACTGAGCCTAACTAAGCCTTTTTATGCCTTTCTTTTAAGCCTTTTTGAGCCTTGGGGAAATTATTAAGCCTTACTGGGCATTTCTAAGCCTTTTTAAGTTATTGGTCACAGATTTTTATTAAGCTTTTTGAGATTTTTGAGACAAATTTTGAATAATGCTGATGGCTTGAAGGAGCTGCTTCTTGGTATAAATCTCGAAGTAAATGCTCTTAGGATGATTATCTTCCAACCACTTGCGGAACATCTTCTTCTTGAGATAGAAGCAATCATTCTCCATGCCTTTAGCTTCAATGATAACAAGAAAACCATTATATGTAAATACAAAGTCGGGGGTGTAAGTGATGTCTATAATCTTCTTACTCTCAAGCTTAAGCATTCTTGTATACTTATCCTTATCATAGAAAGGGACAGTAGGACGGAAGCCCTGCCATAGAACAAACTTATGAGGCTCATACTTAACAGGAAAGCCTTGCTCCCTAAGAGTCTGATAAATCATCTTCTCAAGTTGAGACTTAAAGTAGATGTCATCATACTCTAAGGGAGAAGCATTCCTAATCTTCTTATTTTCGTGGAGACTTGCTGGCATTGTGATTGTGCTGAAGCTTCTTGATGGTCTTGTTAAGAGCAGCTATCTTAGCATCCATTTGCTTAAACTTAAGAGCAAAAGTCTCAAGAGTAGAGAGAATGATCTGTGCTGCTTCACAACACTCAGCATCTGAAGTTTCGGTGTCCTTACTCTCAACCTCCTTTTCTATGATGATTTCCTGCTTAAGAAGCAAAGGAATGAGGTCTGGGATAAACTTACACTCAAGGTGATGATGACGAGTGTGACCATCTTCTGTGTCTTTTGTGAAATCCAACTCGATAATGTCACCAAACTTAAGCTCTTCGTTAGAGTCTTTTAAAAAATACTTTTTCATTGTTTTTTGTTTGTTTAAAAAAAAATAATAAGCCTTACTAAACCTTTCTGGGCCTTTCTGAGCTTTTGATTGAAATTTTTGATTAATACTTTTTACTTAATTTGTTTCATACCATTGTATGCCATAACCATTCTGTCCTATGAGAATGCTGTTGATGTGATGCCATAGGGAGGAAGGCATAGGCTGATGGTTTTGAACATACCATAAGGGATGTCTTGTCTTCAGGATGTGATTATATCTGCCATTGATGCAAGATGCAAGGCTTTGAGCCTCAGACCCCATAAGGACATAGACAATGCCATTGGTATGAGATGAGAGATTGGTGAGAAAAGACCTAAGGAAAGGTCGCCATAACAGAATGTGAGACCCAGTCTTGCCAGCAACACAAGAAAGTGCAGCATTAAGCATGAGTACTCCCTGTGATTCCCACTTCTCCAAACTCGGGTCAAAGATAATACTTCCATGAGGAAGAGAGAAGTCAATAACAGACTCCATAAGAACTTCTAAGTAAGGAGAAAAGTGAGAGGATGAGGTAGAAGGGTTCTGTCCAATGATGACAACCCTAAGATTATGTAAAGAACATAAGGTAAAAGCCTTGAATATATCCTTAATACAAGGGTATATAACCTGTCTGGAAGATGCAAGTCTTTTAAGTATAACATTGGCATCATTCAGATTAATGACCTTACACCAATCACCAAAATACTGTTGTATTGTCATTTTACTATCTCATCAATATTAGCAAGTGCTACATTAAGAAGTTCTTCATTTGTTGTGGAAACAGATGGTGCATTGACTTTTTGAAGAGTAAATGGGAACTCACCTATATCCACTTTGATATCGAAGGACTCATAGGTTGAAGGAAACAGGGGATTGCGGTATATATGAGGGGCATCATACCTGTTTCTAAGAGCATTTGGAATTATCTGATTGATAATGTATCGTGTGAGAGAATCAGCCTTAACAGTGAATACAGACGGAGAAACCCTTAGGATAGGTTGAGTGAACTTATACACAAAAGGTTTGTCAGGATTGTCCTGCTGTACCTTCTCAATCCGCCATGACATAATCATGACAGGCATGAGGTTCTTATTGAAGATAGCTCCACATGTACCATAATAATAGTTTTCGCCTTGAGTATCCAATGGTATTTTTACAAGACGTGCCCTATTAAATACATTTATCAATATCGCACGCATCTTAGAAGACAGTGTCTTGAAATTAGATTCTGTACCTGTATAATTAAGACATGCTGTAAAAGAATCTACCTCGTCAGATGTGACAGGTAGATTACAATTAGACAGTTTTCCAAGCATAAATACAGGAAGCTCAAATACATCCTTGAATATAGGGACATTCATATACTGAAAATTATGAATTACAGTGTCACTAATAGGATAAATAGAGTCTTGAAAGTATCCTTCAAAGCATCTTTTGATTATATATTTTAAATCTCTCATCAGCTTTGGGTTTTGAATAACATGTTTGGAGAATCATATTCAGTGAAGAAAGGCAGATCATAAGGGATGATGGGGTTAAGAGAATTGGCAATGAAATTGGTAAAGAGATTTACCATAAGAGAGCCAATCATACAAGCAAGATAAGTGGTCTGCTTCATTGAACATACAGTATGTTCTGCCTGGAAATCAGAGAATAGAAACTCTATTTCATATCTATCCATACTAACCTTATCATCACCTTGAATACAGAAAATCTGTAAGGTGTCAATGGACAATCTACCATCAAGGAAGAGACACTTAGCCCTACTGTCTGGAGTCAAGGTCTGTACATGTCTTTTCCAAGAATTGTAGAAAGTCTTTCGTGCAGCCATGTTGTCAAATCCACAAATCATGATGTCACCAGCCTCAGTGCTATCAGTGAACTTACTTGGAACAGCATTGACCTGCCTGGCTAATGTGTAGGCAGAAATCATGGAAGCTATAGCATCAACTTTACGTTGTCCAATGTCATTAGTGCTGTAGAGCTGTCCTGCCATATTGACTCTCTCTACAATATCATCATCATAGAGAGTGATATTGGCAGGAGCCATGCGTGCAAGCTGAAAAGCTACATTAGAACCAATACCCCCTATACCAGCAATAATAACACGAGACTTCTGTATTTCATCAAACCATGATGCACCAGAGAAACGAGTAGTGGCTTCATCAACAAGGAGAGAGGGGGAATTGAGAGGAAGAGGGGTAGAGGCAGGTTCTGTAGATGAAGTAGGTGGAGTAGGGAAAGTAGGTGGAGTAGGTGGAGTAGGTTCTGTTTCATCCATATCTCCAAGAAGAGGTTCTATATCTAAATCATCATTTCCTTCTCCTTGATTTTCATCATAATGATTCTCTTCTGGTATTTCTTCAAATTCAGGGTCTAAGATAACATCATCTTCAGTGATGCCATTTTCTTCAAGAATATCATTTATATCATTATCGGTAATATTGAGAGAAGTAGCCTCATTATTGTTTGAATTATTAATATCATTTGTTTCCATAAGCTATACAATATATTGGTAAAGTGTATTGATGTAATGCTGTATATAAGGATTATCATCAACATACTCAGAAAGTTCATCAATAATAGATTGTGCAACAACACTTGTAAATATGTCATACTCATTATACATATAAGCAGGGACATCAGGTTCATCATAGTAGTCAAGAGTGAACTGTATTATGAAGTCACGCCATTCACAGAAGGCATTGGGAAGACTGTCTACAGTAGCAGGTTTGCCAAAAATACGCTGATATACATTTAACATGTGACGTGTAATCCAATGCTTGAAGTTGAAGTTCTTAGGATCAAGAATGAGATTGAGAGTGACTATGTGAACCACAGCTTCATGAATCTTCTTAGGATTAGGAGTCCAGTCATACTCAGTCTCTGTTTCAGCAACATTCTGTTTAGGAGTGTCCTTGAAATCAAGAGAAGTCTGCTGTGGAACAGTATTGTTTCTTATATCCTTAGGGTGAAGCCATTCAAAGAACTGAGTATCACCAGTTTCAGACTTTAGATTGAAACCATTAGTCTGCTGAGAGACAACAGAAGTCTTTACAGCATCTTTCTTCTTAAGTTCAATTTCTGCAAAACGAGTGTCAAGATAAGAAAGAGTATTAGGGACTTCATGACGTTCAACCTGTAAGTCAAAATATTCAATGTACTCCTTGTCAACAATCTTAGTCAACTCAGTAGAGTCATTGCTGATGGTCTTGGAACCATTGCCAAAGAACTCATAAGAAGTGCCAAGAGACTTGACAGTGACCTCAGACTTAGACTGCACTTTACGAGTGATGCGTGCAACATAGGTACCTTTGGTGTCAACAACAAGAGATACAAAGCAATTTGTGTCATTGCCCTCTTGCTGAAGCATAAGATTGTCCTGCCCACTGAAGAAGGCACCCAATGCATGATGAGAATGTATCAAGCCAGTGTCACAGTCAAACAGCTCAATATTCTGAGCCATATAAGCTGCAACCTCTTCAGACATGTGGAACTCAGTCCATCCAGATGTGCCTAAATCCATAGGATAGAAGTCAGTACAAGTGATGACTAAATCATTATTCTCAAAAGAACCTTCATGAGAAAAGAAAAGAACTCCAGACCATTCAGTAGTAGGAAATTTGCGGATAAGATACCTAATCTTTTCCTCTACACTTTGAGGAACAATGAGTTTATATGTAGACTGTCCTTTTACAAGTTTGGGGAGAGTCTGGGGCTGCGTTGTTATTGTTGTGTTCATTTTTATATCTATAATTAATTACTTTGAGAATGTTCTTCAATATATCCATAGCCATACTATGATGTATGACAGTGACAGGAAAGAACTCATTAATAGAAGATTCAGTAATAGTAGTAAGAATGCGTTTGCCTTTAAAGACAAGTACAAACTTACCTTTACAGCGATTTAAGTTTTGTGAATTTATATTGTTTCTTGTAACATAAAACTTTCCATCAGAGACAATAAGAGAGGTAAGCAAATTGCTGTCAACAAGTTTTTGCTTAGTAGATTCAGTAGTGAAAACAGTATTGCAATAGCTGATGAAAGCATTGCTTATATCAATGATGAACTTATAGAAAGGCATGCCACAAATAAACTGACCATTACGGAAACTAAGAGAAAGATGTCCATGAGTAAGATAATACTGTATGAACTCCTTCTTCATAAAATCAGTAAAGAAAACAGGATATATGAAATCAGATCTGTTGAAATCATAATAAACATAATTATGAGCTATAGCAGACTTTCCTATATTCTCCATTCTTCGCCAAGGACCTCCAGAGATAGACTCAACAGTGACATACATGGAAAGCTCCTGACAGAAGAGCATCCATTCAGCAATGTCACAATCAGTCTTAAGAGTGTCAATAGTGTTTCTGATAGGTCCATTGCCAAGACAAGGGTCTCCAAATCGGGTGAAATCATCTTTAGGAATGCCTCTTATATGACTGTGGAGATAGTCACTAAGAAATTGTTCTTGAGAATAAGTAGCTCTGTTGAGCTGAAAGCCACAAAATTCAAAAGGAATAAGACCTTCATTATTGATTTCAATCTTTGCATAGAGGTCTTGAATAGAGACAGACTGATCATACTCATTGGTGACAGTGACATGAGGCCACCAAACATAGATAAGGTAATAAGAAGAGTCAGCTTTAGCCTGAATGTCAACATATTGCTCGCCAAAGAAATTCTTGAAGACCTCATATATATCACAAACCTTTTGATGATCAGGATTAGGAATAGGAATTGCTGAATGTTGCATACTAATTATTTTAAAAACAAAAATAAAGGGAGCAAAGACAGATGTCCTTACTCCCAATGACCAAAACGGAAATATAAAGTTATGTTTTACAGACCAAGGTCATCAATGATGTCATCAATGTCATCATCGTCAATGAGATTGTCAGAGGTTGCAGTACTCTGACCTTGAGCAATAAGTTTATCAGTGTCCTCTGGCTCACCACTCGTAGTTATAACAAGCTTATGAATGTTTCTTTCCAGCTTCTGCAAGTCAGAAACAGAGAGCATGCCTTCATTGACAAGAAGACTGATGTGCATAAAGAGAGTACTGTCAACAGACAGAATTGTAGCTTTAGGAGTGAGGAAAGTCTCAGACTCCTTAGATTGATTGAGCTGTTCAGACTGTTCAGACACCTTAGGTTCATTCTTAGGCTGCTCAGTAGGTTCTGTCTTTGGAGCCTCAGACTTCTTGACATTAGCCTCAATGAATTTAATAAGGTCAAGAGTAGGAACCTGAGTGAAATTTCTACCAAACTCAATCTTAACAGCATTCTCCAGAGAGTTCTGCTTGATGAGGTTATAAGCCTCCTTACGACTAAGAACACCAGAAGCAATATTCTTCTTGGTATTGGTGAGAAGAATAACAAGATTGTTGGTAGGCTGACCCTTATACATTACATTCTGCGGGAGCTGAGTGTCATCACTAAGAAGCTGAGTCTTAGAGATGCCTTCAGTAAAGGTCATATTACTAAAATCAATTCCAGCAGCACGGAGATCAGTCTTAAGTTCACCAAGAGTTGTGGCACTAGTTGTAATCTTACTTCTCTTCTGAGTCTTAGTATTTGCAATAAGAATTTCTCTTTCCATAATTTTTCTTTTGTTAATTGAATAGATTTTTTAATTGTTTGAATTGTGTTTTATCCTGTAAAGACTTGAAGTAATCACTATAGTCTTTACAAGAACCAAGATTAGGGACAATATTGACAAAACCAGTGCGTTGAGCCAATTTCTGTCCATCAATAATACCTGCCTTATCAGTATCAAAAGAGATAAATATCTTTTTATATCGTCTTTTCAACTCATTAATGGCAGTATCAGACATGTCATAGCCTTCACCTTGAAGGCATAGAGTAGGGATGTGAAGCTGACAAGATATGCATAACGCATCCTTAAGGGAAGAGCAAATAACAACTTTATCACCATAAAGAGGAATCTTAGTCCAAAGACCTATGACAGAAGCATCCATCTTAGAAGACCACTTGAATCCTTTAGTATTATAAGGTTGATAGATTTTCATCTGTACACTGCCTTCCTTTCTCTCAATGAAGCTGTAGGCATACTTGTCAGCAGGAAATATATACTGCCTCCCCTTGTCAGAGGGAGAGTTTTTCTTGATAATAATCTTATAGGAGATAGGATAAATCTCAGCATAATGAAGCCACTGCTTAGAGACTCCATAGGACTCCCAATAGGCATAATCATAATCATGCCAAGGACGTACTTTGACTTGAATGGAAGTAAGAGTGCTTGCCTCCTTTCTTGTAAAAGTACGTATCTGCTTAGGCTTAATGGTGATGTCAGTATTCTTAATCATGAGGTTGCAAACCTTTTCAAGTGTCTGATTGAATGTACAATCCCAATAAGCACAAAGAAGGTCGAGCAATCCACCATGAACAGAAGAATCAGCATGGTCCTTATACCTAATATGACCTCCATTGTCCATGTAAATGCTGAAAGAAGGATGAAGGTCCTCCCTAAGAGGAGATGAAATCCTGCATGGAATGGACGTGATTTGAGGAAATACAGCAGAAAGAACCTGTGTCTCACTGAACTTGCTGAAAATTTCAGTCTTGGATATGCTGGGAAAAGTCTTGCCTATCACCATAAGATTATTATCATAAAGCAGTTTTAAGAATTAATAATTCCAAGGCAATTCATTGCCCATAGAAGTCTCAGACCCCTGACCACCAGTAGGTGCAGCAGGAGCAGTAGAGAAGTCAGTAGGCTCTACAGAATACTCTGCAAGAGGCTGCACACGGAAATCAGTAGAAGCATAAGAACCATTGTTTTTGGCATTGACAAGTTCCTTCTCAAGACGGTCAAGAGCCTTAGAGCCAGCACTATTGAGGAGAACCATGCCATTACGTGTAGCAACAGTCTGATACTGCTTGCCTTCATCAGTAGTGCGTACACCATAGAGGAGCTTCACCTTATTGTTGGGCTGAAGAGCAATGGCATCCTTGACCTCAGAGAAATCACCAGAGAAATAGTCCTTGATATGCTCAAGTCCAAAGAGGAAGTCATCAGCATTGTCCTTCTTGACCCAAGAACCATTGACATAGTTGAAGGCATCGCCAACACCAAGATAAGCCTTGAGGAAACCAACAAGGTCAGCCTCACCAACACAAGCCATGCGATAAGAAGAATCAATCTTCAACTCTTTGCCAGTAGCAGAGAAAAGCTTCTTGCCAGCCTTGGCATCATTAGTGTCAGCCCAAGTAGTGTTGCCATACTTATCAATGACCTGTACCTTAGATTCATCCTTGTTATAAGCAGGAGCATTACGTAGAGTGAACATTGCACGATTAATAATTTCAATGCCATTGCAGATATTAGGATCAGTTTTGACTACAAATGAAACACGAGCCTCTTTGCCATTATCTGTGTCAACAACATACTCAGGGTCATTAGCCAATTCATGGCCATAGATTTCCTCAAGCTGCTTCTTTGTAGGGTTGACAGCCACTACAAAAGAAGAACCAACACCAACATACTTCTTGAACTCCTGAGTCTCAGTAGACTCCTGTGTCTTACCAATGGTAAGGAAAACATAACTGTTATTAATTTCCATAATTGTCTTATATTTTTTTAAATATTTGTTACTTACTTGTTACTTGTTAAAAATGTCATTACTCGAATACTGGGGTGTCAACAGGCATTGTATCTTCTGTTACACTTTCAGTCTGAGGTGTGGTAGGTTCAGTAGGTGTGGTAGGTGTGACAGGTGTATCATCAACAGAGATGATGTACTGCTTATGCTTCTCATCATAAGAAACAATGTCAGTAGGGAGATACTTGGTAGTCTTCTTAGGCATGCCATTGACATCAATACCAGGCTCAATGACCTTCTTGACAAGCATGTCTACAGGGAAACCAATAACTGTAACAATACCAGCCTCAAGAGACTTAATCTGTGTGTCACAACCATCATACTCAGCTGTAAGCTTATCAATCTTCTCCTTAAGCTTAGCACGTTTAGAGATGAGGGGGTCACAAGCCTTGGCTACACACTTAACTGACTGAAACTGACT